>Ga0209758_1003643_pt1 | contig 13749 bp, 13 predicted proteins | sample AraplaMF_Col_mMF_FD_184258 | JGI IMG/M metagenome (GOLD analysis project Ga0209758, IMG submission 184258) | Arabidopsis root microbial communities from the University of North Carolina, USA - plate scrape MF_Col_mMF (SPAdes) (version 2) | ecosystem: Host-associated > Plants > Roots > Endosphere... | reverse complement strand
TCGTCATCGTCCTCCGGAAAGAAACGCGAGGTCCGCAACACAACGACCGGCAAGCCGCGCTCGCGGAAGAACAGCTCGCACAGACTCTCTGCCATCAGCTTTGTGGTGCCGTAGACGTTCTTCGGCATCGATGTCAGATCCTCGGTGACCCACACCGCGGCCCGCCCGGCTTCGGGGCGAAGCTGCGAGCCGAACGCGCTGGTCGTGCTGGTGAAGATGAAGCTCTTCACACCGGCGGCCACCGCCGCCTCGAGCAGGTTGAGCGTGCCGGTGACGTTGGTGTCGATGAAGTCCTGCTTCGTGTGGGTCGCCACATGCGGCTTGTGCAAGGTCGCGGTGTGGATCACGGCGGAGACGCCGTCCATCTGCTCCCGGACGAAGCCTGGGTCGACGATCGAGCCGACTGCATCGGTGAAGGGCGAAGCCTTGAGATCGAGCCCACGCGCAGGCGAACCGCGCCCGCGGAGGGTCCGCAGAACGGCCTCACCGAGGTGACCCGCGCTGCCCGTAACGAGAACTGTCATTGCAAACCCCACACAGCCACCACCGGCGCGGAAAACCGCGGCCCGGTCTGGTTTGGCTGGATGCTCTGGGAAAAATTGGAGCGGGCGAAGGGGCTCGAACCCTCGACCCCGACCTTGGCAAGGTCGTGCTCTACCACTGAGCTACACCCGCATCCTGTGTCGGTCGCGTGACGCGCCGGCAACGGCTGTCGTATGCCAAAAGCGGGAGGGGAATGCAACAGCTACCGGCGGCATAGATGCGCAATCCGGGGCCCAATATCGACCCCTGATGCGGCCAAACAGCCCGAAAACGCCCCGGAACCGGCGAATCGGCGGCGATGGATTGAAATTCGGCCCATTCGGCCCAATCTAGGAGCCGACAGCGCAGCATAGGAAGCGGCGGCATGCTAAAGAGCCGCCATTCCGGACATCAGACGAGGGGATCCCGTGACGATCATCGACCAGGGTAACGGAGCCGCAAACCCGGCCGCCGCAGATCTGATCAAGGACACCACCACCCAGACCTTCGTGAAGGACGTCATCGAGGAATCGAAGCGCCAGCCGGTGCTGATCGATTTCTGGGCGGAGTGGTGCGGCCCCTGCAAGCAGCTCACGCCCGTGCTGGAAAAGGCGGTCAGGGCGGCCAAGGGCAAGGTCAAGCTGGTGAAGATGAACATCGACCAGCACCCGGCGATCCCGGGCCAGATGGGCATCCAGTCGATCCCGGCCGTGATCGCCTTCGTCAACGGCCAGCCGGCCGACGGCTTCATGGGCGCGGTGCCCGAGAGCCAGCTCAATGCCTTCATCGAAAAGCTGACCAAGGGCGTCGTCGCGCCGGGCGAGGTCAACGTCGCCGAGATCGTGCAGGAGGCCGAGGCGGTGCTTGCCGAGGGCGACGCGGCTGCGGCAGCGCAGATCTATGCCGAAGCGCTCCAGCATGATTCGACCAATATCGCGGCCCTGGCCGGCCTTGCGAAGTGCTACGCCGTCGCTGGCGCGATGGAACAGGCCAAGCAGACGCTGGCCATGGTGCCGGAATCCAAGCGCAACGACCCCGCGGTGAAGGCCGTGCAGACCACGATCGATCTCGCCGAGCAGGCCCAGGCGCTCGGACCGGTCGCGGAGCTGGAACAGAAAGTCGCTGCAAACCCGCTCGATCATCAGGCCCGATTCGACCTGGCAACCGCGCTCAACGCGCAAGGCGACCGCACTGCTGCCACCGCGCAGCTGCTCGAGATCGTCAAGCGCGACCGCAAGTGGAACGATGACGGTGCCCGCAAGCAGCTGGTGCAGTTCTTCGAGGCCTGGGGCGGCACGGATGATGCAACCGTCGAGGGGCGCAAGCGCTTGTCGACGATCCTGTTTTCGTAAGGCCCTCATTTGAGCATGATCTGCTCGGAAAACCGCTGCACGCTTTGCGCTGACGCGGTCCTCCGGATCCGGATCATGCACTAGCAAGGCCAGGGGGACCGGGCAGATGCCGATCAACATCGAATATCGCGGCCCCGCCGACCTCCCGGAGATCATTCCGGTGTTTCCGCTGCCGGGCGCGCTGCTGCTGCCGCGCGGCCAGATGCCGCTCAACATCTTCGAGCCGCGCTACCTTGCGATGGTCGACGATTCCTTCCGCGACGGCCATCGCCTGATCGGAATGATCCAGCCCGACGTCGCACACTCGCCGAAGGATTCCGACAAGTCGACGCTGTTCCGGGTCGGCTGCGTCGGCCGTATCACCCAGCTCGCCGAATCCGGCGACGGCCGCTACATCCTCGAGCTCACCGGCGTCTCGCGCTTCAAGGTGGTCGAGGAGCTCGACGTGCTCACCGCCTACCGGCAGTGCAGGGTGGATTTCTTCGCCTACGCCAATGACTTCACCGCGCGCATGGGCGAGGAGGAGGTCGACCGCGAGGCGCTGCTGGCCGTGCTGGCGGACTTCCTGAAAGCCAACAATCTCAAGGTCGACTGGGAGGGCGTCGAAAGCGCGCCCAACGAAGCGCTCGTCAACGCGCTGGCGATGATGTCGCCCTATGGCCCCGCCGAGAAGCAGGCCATGCTGGAGGCGCCCGACCTGAAGACCCGCGCCGAGATCCTGATCGCCGTCACCGAGATGGATCTCGCCAAGAAGCGCACCAGCGGCGATCCGCCGCTGCAGTAAGGGACGGCGTTCAGCGCTAACCCCATCGCGCTTCAGGCTGCGTAGATTGCCGCTTCGGCCTTGCGCTGCGCCGGTGGCGCGATCCTGGAGGCTTGCAGGGGTCGGCCGAAATAGTAGCCCTGCGCCTCGACACAGCCCTCCTCGCGCAGGATGGCCAGCTGCTCCGCGGTTTCGACGCCTTCGGCCGTGGATGTCTTGCCGAGGCTCGTGGCGAATCGCACCACTGCGCGAGCGATCCGATCAGACTCTTCCGTCGCACTGGCCAGCTCGCTGACGAAGCTGCGGTCGATCTTCACCTTGTCGAACGGAAACTTCTGCAGGAAGCTCAGCGACGAATAGCCCGTGCCGAAATCGTCGAGGGCAATGCGCACGCCGAGCTCGCGCAATTGGCCGAGCGCGGCGAAGACAGCCCCGCTGTCGTGCATGATGACGGTTTCGGTGACCTCGAGCTCAAGCCTGTGCGAGGCAATTCCCGAATTTGCCAATGCGCCGACAATCGAGGAGACGAGCTCCTTGCCTCTGAATTGCGCTGGCGACAGGTTTATCGCGATCTTCAGATCGGAAGGCCACTTGGCTGCTTCGGCGCAGGCGGTCCTCAAGACCCATTCGCCAATGGGCAGGATCAGGCCGGTTTCCTCCGCGAGCGGAATGAACTCGCCCGGCAAGACCAGACCACGCTCGGGGTGATGCCACCGCAACAACGCCTCATAGCCGCAGATTCGTCCGCTCTCCACACTCACGAACGGCTGGTAATGGAGCTCGAATTCGCCCCGCGCCAGCGCCTTCCGTAGATCCTTTTCCAGGTTGCGCCGCACGTGCATGAGCTGATCGAGCTCCGGCTCGAAGAAGCGGAATGCACCGCGTCCGCCGCCCTTTGCCGCGTAGAGGGCAAGATCTGCGCTCTTGAGGATCGTGTCTGAATCGGCCCCGTCCCGGGGTGCGATGGCAATCCCGATGCTGGTGCCCACGATGACCTGGTGATCGCCGAGATCAAACGGTTCGCAGAGCGCAGCCTTGATCGTCTCGGCCAAAGCCACCGCGTCCATTGCCGGGCTTGTCACGTAGTCGACGACGGCGAATTCGTCGCCGCCCAGTCGAGCGATGAACGACGTCTCCCTGCCACAATCCTGCAAGCGAGCCGCGACTGAACGTAGCAGCGAGTCGCCTGTTGGGTGTCCGAGCGTGTCGTTGATCTCCTTGAATCGATCGAGGTCAAGCATCAGGACCGCCAAATGGAGATTCCCGTCACGGGTGTCGGCCAGAGCATGCTCCAGGCGCGCTCTGAGCAGGACGCGGTTCGGCAGCTCCGTCAGGGCGTCGTGTTGCGCCATGTAGGTGATCTTCGCTTCGGATCGACGTTGCTCCGTGACGTCGAGGTGCGTGGCCACCCAGCCGCCGCCGGCCATCGGCTGTCGCGTCACGCAGATCAGCCGGCCGTCGGCGAACGCATCGATCCGGCTCGAAACCGCATGGATCGGCAATGCATCGAGTTTCGCGATCTGCCGTTCGGCAGCAAAATCGCTGGCGTCGCCTTCGAGTATGCCGCTCATGATGCGATGTCTGATGATGTCGCGGTGCGCAGTTCCGGCGCGCAACAATTCCGGCGGCAGCCGATACAATCTGGCATAGCGCTCGTTGCATATGACGAGGCGCTTCTCGGCATCGAACATGCAGAGGCCCTCGACCATGTGGTTGATGGCCGTGTCCAGCCTCAGCTTCTGCTGGCCTAGATCGTTCTGCGAGCCTTCGAGCTGCTGACGGGCGACCGAAAGCTGGCTGATGATCTCCTCGAACCTGGCGGTTCTGCTTGCCAGGCGACGATCGGCCAGCACGCCGATCAGGCTCATCCCCAGCACGGACAGCGCGACACCGGCGATCGCAAGCGCGAGCACGGCCGGAGACAGCGACAAGGCGCCTGTCGCACGCGTTGGATCCGGCGTGATGTGCACCGCACCCATCGCCGTGAAATGATGCGATATGATGGCAAGCGTCAGCAGGACTGCCGCCGCGAGCGTTCCCTGGTAGTTCCGATACTTGATCGCGACAGCCAGGGCGGCATAGCCGAAGCACATGCCGAGAACGATCGAGACGAGCACGAGGTCCAGCGACCACGCGACGCGGCCCGGTACTTCAAGTGCCCACATTCCGAGATAGTGCATGCTGGCAATGCCGCCGCCAATGATGACGCCGCCTGCCACCGCGCGCCACCGGCCGGAATCGCCGGCCGCAACGCCGAAGCCCACCGAGGTCAGGAGCATTGCGGTAGCCAGCGAAAGCGACGTCAGCACGATGCCGTAGCCGGTCGCAACGCCCGGCTCGTAGGCGAGCATGGCGACGAAATGCGTCGCCCAGATTCCGTATCCGATCGCGGCGCCGGCAATCGCGATCCAGATCAGGCGCGTTCTTGCGCGCGCCGCGATCGCACGACGGAAAATACTGACCGCGACGATGCTGGCGACGAAGCAGACCAGGCCGGCGAGCACGACGAGCCGAAGATCATGCTCGACGGTAAGGCAAGACAAGACGCGAAACATCCGGGCCGCTCCATCCGCAACATTGTCCATTTAGAAACGGGCCAATCGCGTTAATTTTGTGCCATGACTGATTGGATGCTTATCGACGCATTAAGCTCATCCGCGCAATTTGAAATTGCCGACCGTTGGCGCGCGACGACGCCGCGCCGGAAGCGCCACAGAAGCGACCGGCAGCGAACGTCTAAAGGCGATTGCGAATGTGCTTGCGGCCGGTGAGCATTGCGCGGGTCAGATTCTCGCGCTGGAGAATCCCCATCAGCAGCACGCCGACGACATGCAGCACGACCAGGACGATGACCGCGTCCGACGAATAATGGTGGGTGTCCTCGACCCACCACACGCCGAAGAACGTGACGGTGACCGACATCGCGCCCGTGATCGCCGAGACCGCGAGCGAGACCAGCAGCGCCACCAGCATCAACGTGCCGGCGGGATTGAGTCCGATATAGCGGCCGGTGATGCCACGGCGCAGATTCCAGAGATAGCTTGGGGCGGCCCGGAGCCTGGCCCTGATCATGCGGAAACGTGAATAGCGGCTTCCCCAAAAGCCCCAGACGAGCCGGAAGACGAGGAGTCCGAGCACCGCATAGCCGACGATGCGGTGAGTTCGGTCATAGACGGTGGGCGTGAACCACGCGGCCAGAACGCAGGCCGCGAGGCTCCAGTGCCAGAGGCGCAGCGGGAGGTCCCAGACTGCGACCGTCCGCGAAGCGGTTCGATCTGCAGGGGTCCTGTCGGACGCCCCGCGCGCTTCTGGGATCGATTCTTCAATCAAGCGAAGACCATCCTCGAGCCCTGCCTTGCGCGGTCGCGCAATCGCGCTACTTGACGATTTACTTCGCGACCGTCTTCTTCAGGCTGAGGTCTTCGGGGCTGTAGAAAAGCTCGTAGAGTTTGCCTTCCTTGACGCCGTAGACCTCGTAGCACGAGCCTTCGATCTTGGAGCGCCGCACTTCATAACCGAGCGCCTTGGCCTTGGCTTCGGCTTCGCTGGCCGGCTTCCACGACGCCTTGTCGAGCTTGGTGCAGTCCTTGAAACCGTCGGCCATGGCCGCCGACCCCATGCCCATCCCGATCGTCAGAGCAATGGCAACAACACGAATGACCTTCACGAACATCTCCTCTTCTGTCGTGCGCGCTACGCCAGCCGCGAAGCGCGTCCGAAGGAAGCAAAGGGGGAGGTGAAGTCAATCCGGTATGGGGCTCGATCACGTTAGATAAGTTCTAATGAATCGTTTTAGATGAGTTCTAACCTGCGCGAAAACGCGAATGCTGTCGGGGCGTCGCGCGGATTCGAGCCGCTGCTCACAGCCCAAGTGCGGCCGCTAGTAGCCTGCCACGGCGAGCGCGACGACGGCGCTCATGCCGACCCAGCCGAAATGCCGACCGCGCGTCGCGAAGGCGTTGGCCAAGGCCGCAAAGCCGAACACGACCGCGAAGGTGGCGACGATCCAGTGCCGGGCGGGGTTCGAGTCCATCCAGGGCGCGGCGAGCAGCAGCACGCCGCCGCCGATCCATGCCACCGTGCCGGCCTGCCACACCAGCCGGATCAGCGTGCGCAATCGCGGCGGCTCGATGCTGGCGCGCGCGAACACCTTGGTCTCGCCGAGCATGCCGTGGATCAACGCAATCGCGATCGCCGCGAGGCCGGAACATTGCAGGAGCAGGTCGCGCATGGGAACATCTCCATACAGTGATGTATGGTTATGCACTTGCTTGCTTCGAGTTGTCAATACACTAGTGTATGGTCAAGGCTTGGAAACCCGACATGACCGAACAGCTCTCCGCCGACGACTGGATCAAGCAGGGCCTCAAGGCGCTCGCCAGGAGCGGCTTCACCGCGCTCAAGGCCGACCCGCTCGCGAAGGCCATGGGCGTCTCGCGCGGCAGCTTCTATTGGCATTTCGCCGATCTCGGCGCGTTCCAGGCCGCCGTGCTGAAGCGCTGGCGCGAGATCGCGGCGGAGCAGATCATCGCCGACGTCGAGGCGGGCGGCGACGAGCCGCTGAGGGCGCTGCTGCGCAGGTCGTTCGGCGCGCGGCTCGATCTCGAACGCGCGGTGCGCAACTGGGCGGCCTTCGACGCGGCGGCGCAAGGAGCCGTGCGCGCAATGGACCGCCGCAGGCTGGATTATATCGAGCAGCTGCTGGCCAGGCGCGGGCTCGAGGCGGCGACGGCGCAGGCCCGCGCACAGATCCTCTACTGGACGTTTCTCGGCTTCGCCCTGTCGGGCGCGCCGGTGCCGGCGGCACGGCTCCAGGCCCTGCTCGACGAGGTCTTCACGATGGTCTCGGCTTGAGCCCGCGATGGGCGGGCGCGAATTTCTGTGCTAGAGGCAGCCGATCGCCGGAGACCCCCATGAACGCGCTCACCGAACGTGCCGAAGCCAGCGTCGATCCCAAATTGCTGGAGATTCTCGTCTGCCCGCTGACCAAGGGCCCGCTGGAGTTCGATGCTGCAAAGCAGGAGCTGATCTCGCGCAGCGCCAAGCTCGCCTATCCGATCCGCGACGGCATCCCGATCATGCTGCCGGAAGAGGCGCGGAAGATCGATTGAGGATGGAGCGCGATGGTCGCGCCACACTCTCGGTGTCATCCCCGCGAACGCGGGGATCCATAACCACAGGAAGTGGTTGTCGGCCGAAGTGGTAACTCCGAGTCTTCGCTAAATTCCTGCTGCGGCGTATGGGTCCCGGATCCGCGCTCCGCTTCGCTGCGCTTGTCCGGGACGACAGCGGAGATTGGAGAGCCAGCGCGGCTACAACGCCTCGCCCTTCAACAATCTTGGCACCTCGCCGGTCAGCCCGGCGGCCTGGCGGATGAACAGGTTCTTCAGCGGCGGGGCGCGGTCGACCAGGCCGAGGCCGATGTCGCGGACGGTGCGCAGCAGCGTCGACTGGTTCGAGAACAGGAAGTTGAGCGAGTTGGTGGCAACGCCCATCGCCATGGTGTCGAAGCGGCGCCAGCGCTGGTAGCGCTCGAGCACGTCGGCCCCGCCGATATCCATGCCGAGCCGTGCGGCATCGACGACGACCTCGGCCAGCGCCGCGACATCCTTCAGCCCCATGTTGAGGCCCTGGCCCGCGATGGGGTGGATGACATGGGCGGCGTCGCCGACCAGCGCGAGGCGGGTGGCGATGAAGGAGCGCGCGACGAAATAGGACAGCGGGAACGCGCGCGGCTTGTCGAGCGCCTTCACCTCGCCGAGATGCAGGCCGAACCGCTGCTCGAGTTCGGCGTGAAATTCCTCGTCGCTGAGCGCAACGATGCGCGCGGCCTCGGCCCGGCGCTCGGTCCACACCAGCGAGGAGCGCTTGCCCGAAAGCGGCAGGATCGCGAACGGACCTGCCGGCAGGAAGTGCTCCTCGGCGCGGCCCTCGTGATCGCGCTCGTGGCCGACGGTGACGACGATGCCGGCCTGATCATACTCCCAGCCATGGGTCGGAATGCCGGCACGCTCGCGCAGTTTTGACCGCGCGCCGTCGGCGGCGACCAGCAGGCTGGCGGCGATCACGCTGCCGTCGCCCAGCGTCACGTCGATACCCTCGTCACGCGCCTCATAGGACGCCACAATGGTGGCACGCAGGTCGATGCCCTCGGCCTCCGCACGCGCCGTCAGCGCATCGATCAGGCGGCGGTTCTCGACCATATGCGCGAACGGCTCGCCCGGCGCGACGTCGCCGGCGAAGTTGAGGAACACCGGACGGGTGGCGTCCTCCAGCTTGGAATCGGTGACGACCATGTCGAGGATCGGCTGCGCCTCGCTCCTGACGTCGTCCCAGGCGCCGATCGCCTCGAACAGGCGGCGGCAGGCGGCCACGATCGCGGTGGCGCGGGGATCGCGGCTCGGCCGCGTGCCGAGCGCGGGATCGGCAACGATGACGGGAATCTCGGGCCCAAGCCCCTGGCGCAGCGCCAGGGCCAGCGCGAGGCCGGCAAACGCGCCGCCACCAATGACAATGCTACCCTGTACCGACATACCCAAATTCCTGGTCAATTCTCGGTCTTGCTAGCAGACTTGCGCTGGGCGAAACAGTGCGGTGAAACGAGGGCGGCGAGCCCTTCGTTCCGTCATTCCGGGGCGCGCAATGCGCGAACCCGGAATCCAGAGGTTGTCAGCTCGGGATTCCGGGTTCATCGCTATCGCGATGCCCCGGAATGACGAGATCTTCGAAAGCATCATCATGTCCAAAAGCCTGATCGACCTCATTTCGATCCTCGACCTCGAGCAGCTCGAGGTGAACCTGTTCCGCGGCAACAGCCCGAAGACGAGCTGGCAGCGGGTGTTCGGCGGTCAGGTGATCGGGCAGGCGATGGTGGCGGCCTGCCGCACCGTCGAGGGACGCCTGCCGCATTCGCTGCATTGCTATTTCATCCTGCCGGGCGATCCGCAGATTCCGATCATCTACCAGGTCGAACGCCTGCGCGACGGCAAGAGCTACTCGACCCGCCGCGTCACCGCGATCCAGCACGGCAATGCGATCTTCTCGATCATGGTCTCGTTCCATGCCGAGGAGGAAAGCGCGTTCGATCACCAGGACAAGATGCCCGACGTGCCGCCGCCGGAGAAGCTCACGGCGGAGGAGGTGGCGAAGCAGCCGATGTTCAAGGAGATGCCGGAGTTCATCCGCCGCTACTATGAATCGGATCGGCCGATCGAGCTGCGTCCGGTCGAGCTTGGCCGTTATTTCGGCCAGAAGATCGACGACGGCCGCATCCATGTCTGGATCAAGACCGCGGCGAAGCTGCCTGACGATCCGGCGCTGCACATGTGCGCGCTCGCCTACGCCTCGGATTTTTCGCTGCTGGACGCAATCATGGCGCGCTATGGCCGCACGCTGTTCGACAAGCGCATGATGCCGGCGAGTCTCGACCACGCCATGTGGTTTCACCGTCCGTTCCGCGCCGACGAATGGCTGCTCTACGCCCAGGATTCGCCGAGCGCGCGCGGCGGCCGCGGCTTGACCCGCGGCTCCATCTTCAAGCCCGACGGCACATTGGTCGCCTCCGTCGCGCAGGAAGGCTCCGTGCGCGAGCGCAAGGGATGATCAGCTCGAACGCGAGGTCTCGCGTTCGAGGCTTTCCGGATCATGCACCAAGAGAGCCGCGCGGCGCGAGCACGGTCTGCGACGCAAACCAGTTCATGATCCAGCGATACACCCACGGAATCGGGATGATCAGGCTGCACAGGATCGCAGCGACGATCCCGCGCCAGAGGATGTCGAGACCGCTGCCCTTGAACACGATCTCGCGCCGCGTGCCTTCGACGCTGCGGCAGAACCAGCGCATCTGCGCTGCAGCGACCCAGGCCCAGCCGATGATGGTGATGATGGAAATCGCGAACAGCAGATTCCAGCCGATATAGGCCCAGACCGAGCCGGTGAAGCTGAGGCCCAGCGGCTGCCCGTTGGAGGCGAGGTTCGCGACCATCCATTTGATCAGCAGCCAGTAGAGCACGATCTGCGCGACGAACAGCAGGTTGCTCAAGATGTCGCTGCCGATGAAGCCGAGGGCGATCGCCAGAACGATAAAGCCGAAGAACCAGGGCACCAGCGTCATCGCGTTGCCGGTGAAGCTGAGATTGGGGCGTCCCGGGACTTTGACGCAGGGCACGATCCAGTTCGTGTACCAGACGAACAGCCACGGCACCGGGATGATGAAGCACGAGCCGATCACCAGCACGAGCGTGCGCCAGGTGAACTCGAGGATGCCGAAATCGATGGCCAGCGATCCTCCGCCTCCGCCTCCGGCATAGCCGCCGGAGCCCGTCATCGGCGGACCGCCCGCCGGCATCATCGGCGGGGCGCCGCCCCCGACCAGGCCGGGAATTTCAGCGGCCTTCTGCCAGCCGGCCATGCCCTCGGTCCACACCAGCGTGTCCGGGCGCACGACCCCCTGGGCGACGAGATCGCGGAATTGCCCTTCCGCAAATGGCCCCTGCTGCTTGCCCTCGGATGCGTAGAACCAACTCGCCATGAAGCGTCCCCTCAAAATACTTATGTCCCGCCTGGCCGGCCCGGGTTCACCGCATCCATGCCAAAAATGCATTGTGAAGGATGAACGGTTGCCCTGTACAGAGGCGGCCGTTCACATGGCCAAACGTTTTTCCGCTTCAGTCTGCAAGTTTTTTGTGCCATTTGCCCGGAAAGATGCCAGATTGACGCAGCGCCGGGGACATGCGGCGCAGCGCATCCCGGGGAATAGGCCTGACCATGAAACTCGTCGTCGCGATCATCAAACCCTTCAAGCTCGACGAGGTCCGCCAGGCCCTGACGGCGATCGGCGTCCACGGCATGACCGTGACCGAGGTGAAGGGCTATGGCCGCCAGAAGGGCCACACCGAGATCTATCGCGGCGCCGAATATGTCGTGAACTTCCTGCCCAAGCTGCGCATCGAGATCGCGGTCGCCTCCGACATCGCCGACAAGGCCGTGGGCGTGATCACCGCCTCCGCGCGCACCGGGCAGATCGGCGACGGCAAGATCTTCGTGACGCCGATCGACCACGCGCTGCGCATCCGCACCGGCGAAACCGACAGCGACGCGCTCTGACCAAATAACGTCTTCGTCGATCGCACCGGGCAACGAGGCCATAGGGTGCGACGTCATTCTATGCTGGGGGAAACGAGATGGCCGGATTGTTGCGCCGCGCGGCGTGTATCGCTGCGCCGATCGGGTTTGTGTCGGTCACGACATCATCGGCGCAAGCCGCGGCAAGTGAGATCAACGCCGCCGACACCGCCTGGATGATCGTCGCCACCGCGCTGGTGCTGATGATGACGATCCCGGGCCTCGCGCTGTTCTATTCCGGCATGGTGCGCAAGAAGAACGTGCTCGCCACCATGGCGCAGAGCCTCGCCGCGGTCGCGCTGATCTCCATTCTCTGGGTCGCGTTCGGCTATTCGCTGTGCTTCGTCGGCGATGGCCCGTGGATCGGCACGCTCGACCGCTGGTTTCTCGCCGGCATGACCATGGACAGCGTCAATCCGACGGCGAAGACCATCCCGGAAGCGCTGTTCATGCTGTACCAGATGACGTTTGCCATCATCACGGTGGCGCTGGTCGCGGGCTCGGTCGCCGACCGGATGCGGTTCTCCGCCTATCTCCTGTTCTCCGTCGCCTGGTTCATCTTCGTCTACATTCCGCTGGCGCATTGGGTGTGGGGCGGCGGCTTCCTCAACAGCATGGGCGTGCTCGACTTCGCCGGCGGTCTCGTGGTGCACCTGTCGGCCGGCACCGGCGGCCTCGTTGCAGCGAAGGTGATGGGGCGTCGCCACGGCTACGGCAGCGAAAATCTCTCGCCGTTCGATCTTTCGCTCGCGGTGATGGGCACCGGTCTGTTGTGGGTCGGCTGGTTCGGCTTCAACGGCGGCTCGGCCGGCGGAGCCAATTCGCGCGCGGTGATGGCGATTATCGCAACGCACCTCGCCGCCTGCGCCGGCGCGTTGACCTGGGGCGCGATCGAATGGTCGACGCGGCGCAAGCCCTCCGTGCTCGGCATGATCTCCGGCGCGGTGGCCGGGCTTGGCACCATCACGCCGGCGTCCGGATTCGTGGCGCCCTGGCACGGCATCGTCATCGGCATCATTGCCGGTGCGATTTGCTATTGGGCCTGCACCTGGCTGAAGCACCGCTTCGACTACGACGATTCCCTCGACGTGTTCGGCGTGCACGGCATCGGCGGCCTGACCGGGACCCTGCTCGCCGGCGTGTTCGCCACCAGCGCCATCGGCGGCACCGCCGGCCTGTTCGAGGGCCATCCGCAGCAGCTGCGGATCCAGTTCTATGGGGTCGCCGTCACCTTCATCTGGTCGGCAGGCGTGAGCTTCATCCTGCTCAAGCTGGTCGGCCTGTTCGTGCCCTTGCGCGTATCCCGTGAGCAGGAACTCGAGGGGCTGGATATTTCGCAGCACGGCGAAGCCCTGCAATAGAGCTCCGACGCTACTTAATTACCATTTCGCTGCCCGACACATGAGCAACATTGTGTCGGCAGCCTGTCGTGCTTGCATTTTGAGCAGGTGTGGCCACGTTTTGGGCGCGACGGAATAGCGCACCGCACTGCAATACCCGTCAAACGCGAAAACCCCCGTCTTCATAGTCCGTTAGGCAACACGCCCGATCTGGCACGGCATTTGATTCTAGGGGTCCTGGCTGTGCCCGCGTAGTGAACTTCTCCCTCGTGGCGAACCAGTCGAGAACGCCCGGCCATGTCCGGACCGGGCCCAAGCGGGGATAGGACCCATGAAAATTGTTATGGCGATCATTAAGCCATTCAAGCTGGAAGAAGTCCGTGACGCCCTGACCGCCATCGGCGTTCATGGTCTCACGGTGACGGAAGTCAAGGGATATGGCCGCCAGAAGGGCCATACGGAAATCTATCGCGGCGCCGAATATGCCGTGAGCTTCCTGCCCAAGATCAAGATCGAGGTCGCTGTCGCCTCCGACCAGGTCGACAAGACCATCGACGCCATCACGTCCGCCGCGAAAACCGGACAGATCGGCGACGGCAAGATCTTCGTCATCAACCTCGACCACGCGGTTCGCATCCGCACCGGCGAG
>Ga0209758_1003642_pt1 | contig 13758 bp, 13 predicted proteins | sample AraplaMF_Col_mMF_FD_184258 | JGI IMG/M metagenome (GOLD analysis project Ga0209758, IMG submission 184258) | Arabidopsis root microbial communities from the University of North Carolina, USA - plate scrape MF_Col_mMF (SPAdes) (version 2) | ecosystem: Host-associated > Plants > Roots > Endosphere... | reverse complement strand
CGGCCAGGGCCTTGGAGTCCTCGTCGGCGACGTCGAGGAAGATCACTTCGGAGCCCTGGCGCGCGAAGCCGGCGACGATGCCGGCGCCGATGCCCGAGCCGCCGCCGGTGATGACGACGCGTTTGCCCTTGAGGCTGGGATAGATGGCAGAGGACATACGCGTCACGACCAGGAAGAGACGATTTTCAGGGAGATCACAGCAGGCCGCGGCCGGCCAGATTGCGGATCAGGGCGGAGACGCCGAACGTCCACGGGGCGGCGAGATCGCAGGTGGTCACCTCGTTCTCCAGCACGCCCAGCTTCGGGGTGGCCACGCGCACGCGGTCGCCGACCTTGTGGGTGAAGCCCTGGCCCGGCGCGTCGCGGTCCTGGATCGGGGCGAACATCGTGCCCAGGAACAGGACGAAGCCGTCCGGATACTGGTGCTGCTTGCCGTAGGCCTGGCCGGCCAGCACCGCCGGGTCGCGGCTGATCAGGCTCATATTGCTGTGGCCGTCGAGCACGAAGTTGTCGCGGCCGGTGATCTTCAGCGTCACTTCCGCCGAGCGGACGTCGTCCAGGCCGAAGCCGTCGTCGAACAGGCGGAAGAACGGGCCGATGGCGCACGAGGCGTTGTTGTCCTTGGCCTTGCTGAGCAGCAGGGCCGAGCGGCCTTCGAAGTCGCGCAGGTTGACGTCGTTGCCCAGCGAAGCGCCGCGGATCCGGCCTGATCCGTCGCACAGCAGCACGACCTCCGGCTCGGGGTTGTTCCAGTGGCTGTCGCTGCGCACGCCGACATGGTCGCCCCAGCCCATCGAGGACAGGGTCGGGCCCTTGGTGAAGATCTCGGCGTCGGGGCCGATGGCCACTTCCAGGTATTGCGACCACAGGCCGCCCTTGATCAGGGTCTGCTTCAGGCGCTCGGCGCCCTCCGAGCCGGGATCGACGCTGCGCAGGTCGCCGCCCATGCTGGCCGACAGCTGCTCGCGGATCTGCAGGGCGGCGGCGGCGTCGCCGCGGGCGCGCTCCTCGATCACCCGTTCCAGGGTCGAGACGGCGAAGGTCACGCCGGCGGCCTTCAGCACCTGCAGGTCGACCGGGGCCAGCAGCTTGGCGGCCGCGCTGTCCGGGTTCTCCCAGACGGCCCGCAGGTCCAGGTCTTCCAACGGGCCCAGGTCGACGCCGGCCGGGATCGCCGCGCCGGGCGCGAAGGCGTTCATCAGGTCGGAGGTGGTCGGGGCGATCTTGCTGACGTCCTCGATCCGCCCGCCGCGGATCAGGACGGGAGTCGGACCCTGGCCGAAATCGATGCGGCCCAGCAAGGTCGCGTCGCGCCAGTCGTCGGGCAGAAAATCACTGAGGGCCACCGGTCGTCTCTCCCTAGCGGGCGCGTTGGACCGGTCTTGACTCGCCGCCCACGCCCCCCGTCACTCGTAGATCACGTTGTTAGCGCTAACACGACGCCCAACGCAAGCCCCGCCGCGCCGGGCGAATCGCGCCGGTCGGCAAGCCTCCCCTGGCGGGCGCGGGCGCTTGAAACCATCTTAACGGCGCAAGCTCAAGCAGGACAACGCCATGACCGAGCGGCCGATCAAGATCCCGGGGCCCGACCACCCCATCACCGTCACGCTAAATTCCAGGCGCGTGGTCGTCACCCTGGGCGGCAAGGTGATCGCCGACACCCGCGACGCCCTGACGCTGCGCGAGGCGTCCTGCTACAGCCTCTCGTTCTACAGCCTTCCGCTGGACGCCGGCTGTCCGTGCTCCAGCGCCAGCCGATAGAGGCGGGCGACGTCCAGCAAAGGCGCGACAGGCCAGCGGTTGAGGGCATTTCAAGCTGGGCGAGCACTCCGCAGGCAGGTATCCAACATTTCTAGGTTGTAGCCGCGCACCGGCGTGGCCAGGCGGATCAAGAGGGGCTCGCGCTATGACGCCGATAATGTCTTGAATAAATTCTCAGTCGCCGTCGCGACGACCGCGAACATCACCCTGTCCGGAGAGCAAACCATCGACGGGGCCGTCACCAACCAGTCGCGAGTGCTCGTCAAAAACCAGTCCGTCGCGAGTAAGAACGGCATCTACGTCTCGGCCATAGGCGCGTGGGCTCGGGCCAGTGACATGGATACCTGGTCAGAGGTCTATGACGCGGGAATATTCGTGGGCGGTGGAACGACACAGGGCGCAACCGGCTGGGCGTCTACCGTCGCGAGCATCGGCACACTAGACAGCACCGCGATCACGTTTGTTCAGCAGTCGGCGACGATATCATACTCGGCCAGTGGGGTGGGGTTAATCCTAACGGGCTCCACCTTTGCGTTGGCGGGGCAAGCCCTGGCTCTTCATCTCGTGGCTGGCTCAGGTGTGTTCACCCGGTCCGCGGGAGGCGATGTGGCGTTGACCGCCACGGGCGTCGCGGCGGCGGGTGCGATCCTGACCCGGGGAGACGGTGACAGTCGGTATCAGCCCCTGTCGACGACCTTGAACGCGCTCGCCAACACCAATCTCACCAACGATCTGTTGATTTACGGCAATGGGACTGGATCCGCAGGAACAACCCCGTTTACGAGTCTCGGTCGATCGATCGCCGGGGCAGTGGACGCGCCGACGGCCCGGTTCCTCATCGGGGCCGATATAGCCAGTAATATCGCGTACAGTCCTGATGTTGCCCTTGGTCAAACGACGGATGTCGACAACAAGCTGAATCAGCACCGCACCTTGTTTGACACTATCCCTGCCGATAAACATGCTTCCATTATTAATGGAACAAATACAGCGGACCTTACCGTCTACGTTCAACGCGCCCTGAATATGGGCGGTGTCATTGACACTCTAGGATATACCTACCTCACCCTTGGGCTGACGATCTCCGTTCCGGGGACTCGGATCGTTGGTTCAGGACGGTTCTTGCTGGTTCCGGAGGCGGCGTCCGGCACAATTCACCTCCAGATCGCGACCTCGAACGTAACGATCGAGAAGGACGTGGTGTTTGACGGCGGAGGAATCACAACACCGTCGGTTTGGGTCTATGGCATCCGCAACTCGGCGCAGGTGAGTAACCTTAAGTTGCTGTGTCAAGTAAAAAGGTACAGCTTCATCGGCGTGGAAATTCACGACTACAACGGAGCTTGGAAAGATAACAAAGCCATGTGGCTAGGCGTGACCGTCTCAGACGTCGGTTGGGCGGGCATTGTCGTGCATGGAGTTCGTGATGTGGATTTGACCCATTCGCGGGTTATCGGCTGCGGATATCACGGCTACGACATTCAAGGCTGCTCCCACGTTCATGGGTCATTACGCGTCGATCGCAGCGTAAAATCGTATCGCGTATACGATGGTCCCGGCTATACCCCCGTCGCCTTCTGTGTATCTCGTTTTAACAACACCGACGAGGTCTATACGGATTGTGATCTTATTGGTAACGGTTCAGGGGATATCTGGGGGCTGGGCGAAGGAGGTGGTGACGCCTCGAATTGTCAGCGAACCGTAGTCTCCGGTGTCTTTACCGATCGGATAAAGGGGACTGGATTCGACGTTACGTCGAACATGACTGCCGATATTGTCCTTTGCGGACCAAATTGCTTCTTGGGACTCGACTACGGCGGCCTAATCGAGAACGTAACTTTGCGCGCGGTGATTGATGGGCCCGTCGACGATGCGGCGTGCAGGTTGCCTCCCACGATTGTCGTCGCCCGCACCGTCAACACCGTCGCCGGGTCGCCTGTTGTAACCGTCGTTGGGGATCCGCTCGGCACGGGCGGCTATCTGTTACCCGGCACGATCGTCACCGGTCCGAACATTCCGTCTGGCGCGACTGTCCTTACTGTTAGGGGCTCGGAGCTCATGCTCAGCCTCAACGTCGCCGTCAGTCAAGCCGGCGTGTCAGTCGTATTCCGAGGTAAGCTTGTCTGGCGCAATATCGATCTGACATTGATCGTCAGCAACGCGAAGTACGCGCTCGCGCTTTGGGACGCTATAGACAGCGCATACGGTTCATTTAGCAACGTCAACATCCGGATCGTCGCCCGAGAGATCAAGCTTTCGGAAGTGATCGCCTATCCGCTGTCCAAGTTACCGCCTGGGGTCCGCGTAGAGGTGATCTCTGGAGACGGTGAACCGAAAACAGTGTCGTTTGCCTCCGGCGGATTTTCCGCCCTGGGGCGCAGGTCTTTTATTCTCTCCGGGAGCGGGGCTTTGAACAGGATTACAGATGGTTATCCTGGTCAGGAAATCTCATGTTACGCGTCGTCCGATATGACCTTGCACTTCGATTGGGCCGACCTCAGCGGCTATGGTGAAGACCGATTGCTCGGCAAGGACAACGCTGCGATTGTCTTGAAAGGCGGTGGCGAGTTCCGAGCCATGAAACGTTACCAAGGTGGATGGTACGTCAGTTCGGTCGTCAACCCATATCCCAGTGTCTGAGATGGGTCGAACCGCGCCGCCGGGGCGGACCCCCAACCCGTCCCTCACCCCTCCGGGGCCGGCCCCGTAGAATCGCGGACGATCAGGGTGTGGGGGTGCATCAACTGGCGCGGTTCGCCGGTCTTGCCGCGCTTGCGGCGGATCTCCTCCAGCACCAGGTCGACGGCGGCGCGGGCCATGGCGGCGATCGGCTGGTGGACGGTGGTCAGGGCCGGCCAGATGTTGGCGGCGATCGAGGTGTCGTCGAAACCGACGATCGACACGTCTTCCGGCACGTCCAGGCCCATGCGGTGGGCGACGCCCGCCGTGGCCGCGGCCATGTCGTCGTTGCCGGCGAAGATGGCGGTGGGCCGCTCGTCCTCGCCCAGCAGCCGCTCGGCCGCCTCCAGGCCCGAGCGATAGGTGAAGTAGCCCTGCTCGATCCGCACGGCCTCGTCGGGCACTCCGGCCGCCTTCAGGGCCGAGAGAAAGCCGTCCAGGCGCTGCTGGCTGACCGTCTGGTTGGGGTGGCCCTTGATGATCCCGAAGCGCTTGTGGCCCAGGGCCAGCAGGTGCTGGGCCAGCTCGAAGGCGGCGGCCTGGTTGTCGATGCGGATGGTGGCCATGTCGGCGCTGGGCATGCCCGGGGCCACGGCCACGGCGGCGGCGCCGGCCGCCTTGACCTCGGCCAGGACCTGGGCGCTCTCGCACAGCGGGGCGGGCAGGATCAGGCCGTCGACGCCGGTCTTCAGCAGCCGGGTCAGGGTGGCGCCGGCCAGTTCGGGCTCGGCGCACTTCTCGATCACCACCTGGGCGCCGGTGCGGCTGCTCTCGTCCAGGGCGCCGACCAGGAACTCGGAGAGGTAGCCGGTCGAGGGGTTGTCGTAGAGCAGGCCGATGCGGAACGGGGCCGAACCGGCCAGGCTGCGGGCGGCAGGGTTGGGGGCGTAGTTGAGGTCGCGGATCGCCGCGTCGACCAGGGCCTTGGTCTCGGACTTGACCGTCGTCTCGCGGTTGATCACCCGCGACACCGTCATCGGCGAGACCCCCGCCAGGGCCGCCACGTCGCGGATGGTCGCGCTCTGGGTCGTGCGGCGGCGTTGACGCTCGTTGCGGTCGTTCATCGATGGTCCGTCCCTTGATCGCGGCGGACACTAGACCGTTTCGCCCATGTCTTGGAAGCCAGGCCGCAAGTCTTTGAACCGGCGGGAGGACCTGGCGGCGCGGTCTTGCCCGGTCATTGTCCGGACCCGTCGCGACCGGGCAGGTGCAGACGGCGACCCTCGCCTGGCCTAGATTGACGCCATGACCCGGCGCGCGACTCCCTTTGGGGCGATCATCCTGACCGGCGGCGCCTCGCGCCGCATGGGCGCCGACAAGGCGGCGCTGGACTGGGGCGGCCAGCGGGCGGTCGACCGCGTGGCGGCCCTGGCGCGCGCGGCCGGCGCCGTCCGCGTGCTGACGGCGGGGCGCGACCTGGGCCTGGAGCATGTCGACGACCCGGCGCCCGGGGCGGGGCCGGTCGGCGGGGTGCTGGCCGGGGCGCGGGCCCTGGCGGCGCACGGCCTGACGCGGGCCCTGGTGCTGGCCGTCGACGCGCCGACCGTGACGGCGGAGGACCTGGCCCCGCTGCTGGCGGCGGCCGCGCCGGGGGCGTTCTACGATGGCCTGCCGGTGCCGATGGCCTTGACCCTGGCCGCCTTGCCGGCCGAGGCGGAGGCCGGCTGGCCGTTGCGGCGGCTGGTCGAGCGGGCCGGGCTCGTGGGCCTGGCTTGCGACGAGGCGATGCGGGCGCGGTTGCGGGGGGCGAACACGCCCGAGGAGCGGGCGGGTCTGGCCGACCTAGGCTGAGCGCTTCGCCACGCCTACACCCGCGCGGGAAAGCTCGTGTCGGGACCCCGAAAGATGACGAAAAGATCGCAGTAAGCATGAGGCTCCTCGGGCTCGCGCTCCGGGAGTTCACACTGCACAGCGCGCGCGCGTTCGAAGGAGGTCAGCAAGCCGTTTTCCGAAAGTTCGGCTTGCAGGAAGACGCTCGGGAAGCCCCCGCCACAATTGGTGAGAGAACTGGTGTCGCCCATGGAGTCGATCAGATCGCAACCGGCATAGATGAAATCGACCGCTTCCGGCGGAAGGTTTGGAAACCGGTCCGGGTTTTGGAAGACGCAGAAAATCTGGCCGTCGCCTGACGCTCTTGAGCGCACGTACTTCAGGCTGGTGAAGAAGCCCCGATCGATGGGGCCTGGACCGACAAAATCCCAGTCCGCGTCAATCCTCTCCTGGATTAAGGGACGGCACAGCGCCGGATCCAGCGTGACCAGATCGGTAAGCTGCGGAAGTTCGATCCATTTGACATAAGACGCCCAGCCCTCGTTGTGCGGCGTGAAGCGTTCGACGGCGATGAACAGGGGCTGCGGGGACGTCATCTTGGTCTCGATGTCGGATCGCCGCCGAACGTGGACGTTGATCCTGACGAATGCAAACTGGGTCGGCCTCAGTACACGTCCCGCCGATACCGCCCCTCGTCCGCCAGGCGCTCCAGGGCCTCCGCGCCCAGCACCGACACGAGCACGGCGTGGACGTCGCCCGACATGCCCTCCAGCGAACCGCAGACATAGAGGGCCGCCCCGTCGGCGATCCAGGCGCGCAGGGCGTCGGCGGCCTCCATCAGGCGGTGCTGGACATAGACCCTGCGGTCCTGGTCGCGGGAGAAGGCCAGGTCCAGGCGCTCCAGCACGCCCCCGGCGCGCCAGGCCTCGATCTCGTCCTGGTGGAAGTAGTCGTGGGCCGCCGTCCGCTCGCCGAAAACCAGCCAGTTGCGGTCGTGTCCCGCCGCCGCCCGGGCCTTCAGGTGGGCGCGCAGCCCGGCCAGGCCCGTGCCGTTGCCGATCAGGATCAGCGGCCGGCCGTCCGAGGGGCCGTGGAAGGCGCGGTTGGTCCGCACCCGGGCGGCGATCTCGGCGCCCTCGGCGGCGTGGGCGGTCAGCCAGCCCGACCCCAGCCCCGGCCTGCCGTCGGCCCGCCTCATCGCCCGGACCAGCAGCTCGACGCCGCCGTCAGCCGGCAGGGAGGCGATCGAATATTCGCGGTGGGGCAGGGGCGGCAGGGCGTCGACCAGGACCTGGGCGACCGCCGGGGCCGTGTCGTCGTGCGGCAGGCGGCGCCAGGACAGGGCCTCGGCCAGGGTCGGGGCCTCCTCGGCGACGACCCTGGCCGACGGATCCAGCCCCAGCCGCGCCAGCAGGGCGGCGACCTCGGCCGGGTCGTTGCGCGGGCCGACCTCGAGGATGTCGCCGGCTTCCCAGGTGGCGGCGTCCAGCGGCTCCAGGCGGAGGTGGAAGGCCGCGTCGCCAGGACCGCCAGGGTTCAGGCGGCGACGCTCGGCCAGCCGCCAGCGGCCGTAGCGCGGGCGGGTCCAGTCGGGGGCGTCGGTGACGCCGGCCAGCACGCCGACATGCGACTGCCAGTGGCGCAGGGCGGCCGGGTCGCCGTCGTCGACCTCGACCCGGTCGAACAGGGGCGTCGCGCCATGATGGGCCAGCCAGCCGTCCAGCGTCCGGCCGAAGGCGCAGAACTGGGCGTAGCTGCTGTCGCCCAGGGCCAGGACGCCGTAGGCGAGGCCGTCCAGGGCGGGCTGGCCGCCCATGACGTCGCGGATGAAGCGGCGGGCGGGGTCGGGGGCGTCGCCCTCGCCGGTGGTGCTGGCCACGAACAGGGCCCGGGCTCCCTCGAGATTCTTGGCCGTCGTCAGGTCGGCGACGGTGACCTCGGCCAGGCTCTTCAGGGTCACCCGCGCGCCGGCGTCGCCCAGCAGCTTGGCGGTGGCCAGGGCCAGTTCCTCGGCGAAGCCGGTCTGGCTGGCGTGGACGACCAGGATCGGCGCGCCGGTCCCGGCCGCCAGGGCCTGGGCCGCGCGGCGGGCGGCGCGGCCGCGCCGCCGCTGGCGCCAGGCGACAGCCAGGCAGAACAGGACGTAGGCTCCCAGGACCAGGCCGGCGGCCCACAGGCGGCGGGCTTCGGGCGTCAGGGCTTCCCAGGGACCGGTCATGGGTCGAGCATCGCCGACAGGGCCGGCGACAGGCGCTCCTCCAGGCCCGCGGGGCCGCGCGCCAGGATCATCGCGGCCAGGCCGTGCGCGGTCGCGAAGGCCAGGGCGACGTCCGGCGCCATCACCGTCAGGGCCGTGGCGTAGGCGTCGGCGCGCAGGCAGCTGGCGTCCAGCACCGTGACGCTGACCGTGGGATGGGCGACCGGCGCGGCGGTGGCCGGGTCCAGGGTGTGGGCGTAGCGGCGGCCGCCGTGCTCGAAATACCGGCGGTAGTCGCCGGAGGTGGCCACCGACAGGCCGTGCAGGGCGACCAGGGTGCGAAGCCCGTCATTGGCCGCCGGCGGACGCTCCAGCTCGACCCACCAGGGCTGGCCGTCGGGCTTGGCGCCGGTCCCGCGCAGCTCGCCCCCGACCTCGACGAGGTACGAGCGGGCGCCGGCCCGGTCGAGGGCGGCGGCGACCTGGTCGACCGCGAAGCCCTTGGCGATGCCGTTGAGGTCCAGCCGCAGGCCGCCGGGCTGGAACAGCGTGTCGCCGTCCAGCACGATCCGACGCCAGCCGGCGGCCTCGCGCGCCGTGGCGAGGTCCTGGCTTTCCGGCGGCGCGCCGGAGAAGGGACGGGGGCCGAAACCCCAGAGGTCGACCAGGGCCCCCAGGGTCGGGTCGAACGCGCCGTCGGTCTGTTCGGCGACCTCCAGGGCGGCGCGCAGCACCCGGGCGAGGGCCGGCGGCAGGGGCGTCCAGCCGCCGGCGGCGGCGCGGTTGTAGCGGGATAGGTCCGACAGCGGCTCCCACGGGCTCATTTCCCGCACGACGCCGTCCAGTTCGCGCTGGGCCATGGCGGTCAGGGCCTGGGCGTCGGCGGTCGGCGGGGCCACCAGCCTGACCGACCAGGTCGTGCCCATGGTCCGGCCGCCGAGCGCCAGCACCGCGCCGCCGATGGGGCGGGCGGGAGGCTCGGCGAGCTGGGGGACGAGGACGCGGGTCATGGGGATCGCAAATCAAAGAGGTTGTCATCCCGGAAAGCGCGCAGCGCTTGTCCGGGACCCAGGACAGCCGCACCGCCTTCACCCAGTCACCTGGGTCCCGGACAGCCTCTGCGAGGCTTCCGGGATGACACCTGTTTTGAACCCTAGGGCCGCAGCGCTTCGAGCGTGGCGGTGTAGCTGGCGCTCATGCCGTCGCCGGCCAGGGGCGTGGCGGGGGCCGGGGCGCCGGCAGGGGCGCCCATGCCGCCGCCGGGGCCACGGCCGGTTTCGCCCGTCCGCACCACCGCGTTCATCCAGTACATGCCCGCTTCCGGGAAGGTGACCTTGAACGACCCGTCGGCCCCGGTCTTGACCTTGAAGTCGCCGGGCGTGGCGCGGTAGCGCGAATTGCCGGGGGCGAAGGTCACCTCCAGGTCGGCGGCGGGCTTGCCGTCGAGCAGGAACTTGAAGGTCGCCGCCTCGCCGGCCACCAGGTCGTTGGGGTGGGTCACCGGAACCAGCTCCAGCCCCTTGCCGGTCGGCGCGAACACCGTGGTGGTCGGCGCGTCGCGGGTGACGAAGGTTTCGTTGCGGTTGAAGCTCTTGATGGTCTTCAGGTCGGCGGCGCCGGCCGGGACCTGCTTGGCGAAGTCCTCCGGCGAACCGCGGAAGCGCTTGACCTGGCCGTCCTGCGTCCAGCTGGCCATGACGGTGCTGACGGCCGAGCCGATCTTGTAGGTGCCGGGCTTGGCCAGCTGGACGTCGAAGGTCGAGCGGTACTTGCCGGTCAGGGCGTTCTGGACCTTGTCGACCGAGCCGTCCGGGGCGGTGACCACCACGGCGTCCAGGCGCATCGGATTGTGGTCGGCGTAGAACAGCTCGTTGGAGATGGCCGCGTCGACGGTCACCCAGGCGCCGTCGCCCGACAGCACGGTGAACGACGGCACGATCCAGCCGCGGTGGGCGTTGGCGGCCAGCGGCAGGGCCAGGACGAGGCCGGCGGCCGCGACGGCGAGAAGGCGAGTGCGCAGGGACATGGCGTGTCTTTCTCGATCTATTTGACGGCGACGGTGACGGCGCCGACCTCGGTCGCGCCCTTGGCGGTGGCGGGCTTGCCCGGCTTGGCCCAGGTGAAGGGGACGCGGACGGACTCCTGGCCGCCGACCTCGCGCGCCGCCTCGACCACCAGGTTGTACTGGCCGGGCTTGAGGTCCTTCAGCGGCCCCTTGGCGCCGCTGAACACCAGCTTCTGCGGGCCGGGGGCGCGGGTCGCGCCGCTGATCCCGTCGGCCGGGAAGCTCATGGTGCGGCCGGCCTTGCGCCACCACTGGCGCATGTCCTTCAGCCACTTGACGCCTTTGTCCTCCTTGGAGCCGGCGTCGTACCAGACCGCCAGGGTGCCGGCGGCGGTGGCGTCGGCCGGGTTCTCGATCCAGATCGAGACATAGGGCTTGTGGTACTCGGCCACCGTCAGGCGCGGCACCTCGACCGTGACGGCGAGGTCGGCGGCCAGGGCGGGCGTGGCGGCGCCGGCGCCGAGGGCCGAGAAGGTCAGCAGGGACAGCGACAGCTTCGGGGGGGAACGCTTCATGGCGGGACGCCTCACAGGTGGACGAAGAGGATGACGAGCAGCAGCGGGATCACCAGCCCGCCGGCCACCAGGGGCCAGGTCAGGGGGCGGCTGCGGGCATGGAACTGCAGGAGGATCAGGCCGGTGACCGCGAAGACCACGCAGGCGCCGGCGAAGATGTCGATGAACCAGCCCCAGGCCTTGCCGGCGTTGCGGCCCTTGTGCAGGTCGTTGAGCAGGCTGATCGCGCCGCGCGTGGTCTTCTCGTGCTCCACGGCGCCGGTCGCGCGGTCGATGCTGATCCAGGCGTCGCCGCCGGGACGGGCCAGGGCGACATAGACCTCCTCCTGCGACCATTCGCCCTCGCGGCGGGCGATGTCGGCGTCGACGGCCTTGTCCAGCCAGGTCTCGACCCGGATCGGCAGGGGCCGCTTGCCCTCGGCCGGGCCCTTGGCCAGCAGGGCCAGCAGGTCGGCGGGCAGGGTGGCCTTGCGGTCGACGACCTTGGGTTTGGCCTCGATCTGGCCGGCGTGGTTCAGGGTGAAGCCGGTGACCGCGAACAGCAGCATCCCAACCAGGCTCAGGGCGGCGCTGATCCAGTGCCACTGGTGCAGCTGCTTGAGCCAGAACGAGCGGCTTTGCTGGGCGGGTGCGGTCTTCACGAGATCCGGGGGCGAGAGGGTCTTGGCTGAGCTTGAAGGCCATACTTGAGAACGACTTGCAAAAGCAAGCCTTCCCGTGCGATCGCCGCCACACGCGTGAGTTTTCCCATGAAAATAAGGGGCTTCTGGGTTGCCGGCTGCGACGATAGCGCACGGCGACGGCGCCGTTGGCTCGCGCTAATCGTGCTTAACCAGTCGTTAAGCATGTTGGGGCGGGCGTTGCACAAGATCCTAGTCGCGGAGGATGACATCCTCCTGGCCACCATCCATGAGATCACCCTGCGCGAGGCGGGTTTCGACGTCCTGATCTGCCGCGACGGCGAGCAGGCGCTGGAGGCCATGGACGCCTTCGATCCCGACATGCTGATCACCGACTTCGCCATGCCGCGCATGAACGGCGGCGAGCTGATCAAGGCCACCCGCAGCCGCCGCGGCGCGCGCACGGCGGTGCTGCTGGCCTCGGCCCGCGACGAGCACCTGCTGAAGGACGACGAGCGCGGCGACGCCCGCCTCGAAAAGCCCATCACCCCCGGCCGCCTGCTGGGCGCGGTCCGGGCCCTGGAGGCGCGCTGGCCTCAGGCGGCTTAGGACGCGGCTGCGACGCTCGCCGTCTATTTACCTCTTGCTGTTTTCGGCGCGCCTACGCACATTCTTCGTATGACCACCCGCACCAACCAAGCTCCACCGAAGTCTGGAAAGCACAGCGGCATGGTGGCCGGCCGCAGCGCGGCGACAGGGCGGTTCATCCTGAGTCCTGCGTCGAAGGGCAGCTCGATCACGGTTCGGGAAGCCAGCCGGGTTGCTCAGAACATCCGAGGCAAGAAGAAATAGCCCTTGGCTTCGGGCAGCGGGACATCGGCCGACGACGTCTTCATCAATTGCCCGTTTGATCGCGCCTACGCCCCGACGTTCAGGGCGATCATTTTCGCGATCTACGCTTGCGGCTTCCGTCCTCGATCGGCGATGGAGCTCGACGACGGCGGCCAGACCCGGATCGACAAGCTCTACGGCTTGATCGGCGAATGCCGGTACGGCATTCACGACCTGTCGCGAACAGAACTTGACGACGTTCACCAGCTTCCGCGCTTCAACATGCCCTTGGAGTTAGGCCTGTTCTTGGGAGCCAAGAGATTTGGCGGTCAAGGCCAAAGCGCTAAGCGCCTCTTGATCTTGGATGTCGAGCGTTACCGTTATCAGCGCTTCATCTCCGACCTTGCGGGTATGGACATCCACGGTCATGACGGCGACGCCGTCACAGCCCTCCGCAAGACGCGGGATTGGCTGGCCAATGTCTCGCGACGGCAGTTACCGAGCGGAGATCGCGTGTCGCGGCTCTTTCAGTCATTCGTGGCGGATCTTCCGACGCTCGCGGCTGACCTCGAATTCGATCCAGACACCGTGCCCTACGTCGATTTCGAGCGGATGGTCGTGGGCTGGCTTCTGAGTGCGGAACCGCTTCCTTGAGAGCCCCTCCAGCCGCCCATGGTCGATCGGCGTCTTGTAGATGGCATGACCGTCAAATGGCTCATGGCCGGCTCGCCGGTCGACACGGCCAAACACCGATCACCCAAAGCCACCCGGCGCCCCCCTGGCGGACTCGCCCCTAAAACGCGGCCAATCGATCCGTCCCCACCACGGACGACCTCGACAAGCCCTGCTTTAGAGGAGAAGTATGCCGCCTTTCGTCGCGGGAGGACGCCCGCGCGTCGCATTGGGGTCGTTTCTTGAAAACGCTGTTCTTTACCGCCTCCGCCCTCGCCCTGTCGCTGAGCTTCGGGGCGGTCCTCGCCCAGGAGCGACTTCCGGTCCAGGCCCCGCCGACCCCGCCGATCGCCGCCGCCCAGGACGTGGCCTATCCCGGCGTGCTGAAGCTGTCGGTCGACGCCACCGACCTGGATCGCAAGATCTTCCAGGTCCGCGAGACGATCCCGGTGGCCAAGCCCGGCCCGATGACCATCCTGTATCCGCAATGGGTCCCCGGCGGCCACTCGCCGCGCAACGACCTGGACAAGCTTGCTGGTCTCGTCATCACCGCCAACGGCAAGCCGCTGCCGTGGACCCGCGACCCGGTCGCCGTCCACGCCTTCCACTTCGACGTGCCGGACGGCGCGACCGAGATCCAGGTCAGCT
>Ga0209758_1003641_pt1 | contig 13759 bp, 10 predicted proteins | sample AraplaMF_Col_mMF_FD_184258 | JGI IMG/M metagenome (GOLD analysis project Ga0209758, IMG submission 184258) | Arabidopsis root microbial communities from the University of North Carolina, USA - plate scrape MF_Col_mMF (SPAdes) (version 2) | ecosystem: Host-associated > Plants > Roots > Endosphere... | reverse complement strand
CCTCGATAGCTACCGCGTCCGGCGCGTGGGAAGGCGCTTGCCCGCTCATGCCCGAACCCATAGGCGGTGGGACGAAGGCTGGGCAAGGAGGCGATCATGGTGGTGCGATTGACCGAGGGACACCGGCGCGAATCGCTCGCCGCGATTCCCGACTGGGCTTATGACGAAGCCCGCGACGCGATCACCCGAAGCTTCACCTTCGACGATTTCAACCAGGCGTTCGGCTTCATGACCCGAGTCGCGCTGATCGCCGAAAAGGCCGATCATCATCCCGAATGGTCGAACGTGTGGAACCGCGTCGACATATTGCTTACCACGCATGATGCCGACGGGCTTTCGCAGCGCGACATTGCGATGGCGCACGCGATCGACGCCTTGCTCCGTTAGGCGATCGCGCCGCGGCGCATCTGCTTACGGAGCGCGCCCGGCATCCAGCGCGAGGCGAAGGCCAATCGGCGCGCTGTCTTGCCGATGATGACGTGCACCTTGTCGCGCTCGATTCCCGCCCAGATTTCCTCGGCGACTTGTTCGATCGGCGTGAATTCGAGCCCCGCGGCCCGCACCGAATCGCGCGCGGTGCGGTTGGTCCCCGCTACGGTCGAGTCGAGCAGCGGCGTATCGATGAAGCTCGGCATCACCACGCGGACCTTGATCCCGTCCGCTGCCCATTCGGCGTCCAGCGCCTCGGACAGCCCGCGCACCCCGAATTTGACCGCGGCGTAGAGCGCGAGTCCGCTCGATCCATAGATCGCCGCGGCGGAAGCGGTGTTGACGAGGCTCGATCCCGGCGTCGCCTTGAGGAAAGGATAGGCCGCCCGCGCGCCGTTGATCACACCGACCAGGTTGATGCCGACGATCCGGTCGATCTCGTCGTCGGTGGCATTGGCGAACGGCCCGCCGACCGCGATGCCGGCATTGTTGAAGAGCATGTCGATCCGTCCGCCGGTGGTCGCCGCGAACGCGGTAAGCGCCTCGCGCCACTCGTCGCGATCGCGCACGTCCATGACATAAGTTGTCGCCATTCCGGGAGGCAGCATCGCTTTGGTCGCCTCGAGCCCGGCGGCGTTGACGTCGGCCAGCCCGACGCGCCAGCCGCGCGCCGCGAACAGCTTTGCGACTGCCTGGCCGATCCCCGATCCTCCGCCGGTGATGAAGATCGCCTTCTCGCCCGCCATCTGCCCCTCCTGTTCTTTTGACCTTTGCGACTTCATCCCGCACAACCGCGGACGATGCCAGAGCAATCGCGCAGCGTTACCTTCAAAAATGTCAGTAAGGTCTATGCGGGCAGCGTGAAGGCCGTGGACGGCGTGTCGCTGGAAGTCGCGAGCGGCAGTTTCGTGGCACTGGTCGGTGCCTCGGGTTCGGGCAAATCGACTCTGCTCAAGACAGTCAATCGGCTGATCGAGCCGAGCGACGGCGAAGTGCGGATCGGCGACGAGGCCGTGGCTGCAGAGCCCGCGCATCTGCTGCGCCGCCGGATCGGCTATGTCTTCCAGAATATCGGACTCTTCCCGCACATGAACGTGGGCGAGAATGTCGCGATCGGACTGAAGCTGGCCGGCGAGCGCAATACGCACGCCCGCGTCGCCGAATTGCTCGAACTGGTCGAGCTTGCGCCGGAGCTGGCGGAGCGCATGCCCGACGCGCTCTCGGGCGGGCAGCGCCAGCGCGTCGGCGTCGCCCGCGCGCTCGCGTGCAAGCCCGGGCTGCTGCTGATGGACGAGCCCTTCGGCGCGCTCGACCCGGTGACCCGCGACGGACTCGGCAAGGCGATCCGCGCGCTTCATGACGGGATGGGGCTCACCACGATCCTCGTCACCCACGACATGGCGGAAGCACTGCTGCTCGCCGATCGTGTGCTGGTTATGGAAGCCGGGCGGATCGTCGCCGATTCCACGCCGCGCGACCTGCTTGCGGGCAAGGCGGGCGCGGTTGCCGACGCATTGGTCGCCGTGCCGCGCGAACAGGCGCATCGGCTGGCGGAGCTGGAGAAGTGACCGCCGCCTTCGCGCGCGTGCCCGAGCTGCTGGCGCAGCATCTGCTGCTCGCTTTCTCGGCGCTGCTGCTCGGGCTGGTCGTCAGCCTGCCGCTCGCGGTGTTTTCTTCACGCAACAAGACCGTCGGCCGCATCGCGCTCGGCTTCGCCAGTCTCGTCCAGACGATCCCCAGCCTCGCATTGCTCGCGCTCTTCTATCCGATCCTGCTCTGGCTCTCGGCATTGGTCGGCGGCGGCATTCCGGCATTGGGGTTCTTGCCATCGCTGCTCGCATTGTCGCTCTACGCGCTACTGCCGATCCTGCGGAACGGGGTGACCGGGCTCGCCAATCTCGATCCCGCGGTGATCGAGGCAGCGGACGGTATGGGGATGACGCGCGGCCAGAAGCTTTGGCTGGTCGAGGCGCCCTTGGTCGCGCCGGTGCTGATGGCGGGGATCCGCACCGCCGCGGTATGGACGATCGGCGCGGCGACGCTTTCGACCACCGTCGGCCAGCCGAGCCTGGGGGACTTGATATTCGCGGGGCTTCAGACCCAGAACTGGATTTTGGTGCTCGCCGGCTGCATCGTCGCCGCCGGTCTCGCACTGGCAGTCGACGCACTGCTCGGACTGGCCGAATATGGCATCGCGCGGCGGCGGCGCGGTTTGGTCTGGGCGAGTCTCGCCGTGTTGCTCGCCGCGGCAGCGATCGCGCTGGCGCCGGCATGGCCCGCGTCGCGCGGCACGGTGACCATCGGCGCCAAGGGCTTCTCTGAGCAATATATCCTCGCGCGCCTGATCGGGCACCGGCTCGAGGCGGCGGGGTACAAGATACGCTATCGCGAAGGGCTCGGTTCGGCAGTTGCGTTCGGGGCGCTCGCGGCAGGCGATGTCGACGTCTACGTCGATTATTCGGGGACGATCTGGACCAACCAGATGAAGCGGACCGACGTGCCGCCGCGCGCGGCGATCGTCGACGGCGTCGCGCAATGGGCGAAGGCGACGCACGGCGTTACCTTGCTTGGCTCGCTCGGCTTCGAGAACGCATATGCGTTTGCGATGCGCGGCGACGATGCGAAGCGGCGCGGGATCGCCAGCCTGAGCGACCTCGCCGCGCAAGCAGACGAACTCGATTTCGCCACCGACGTCGAGTTCCTCGAGCGGCCCGAATGGGCGGCGGTGCGCGGCGCTTATGGCCTGAACTTCAAATCGGCCCACCCGTATCAGCCGACCTTCATGTACCGTGCGCTGGCGAGCGGCGAGGCCGATGTAATTTCGGCTTTCTCGTCCGACGGCCGCATCGCCGCCGACAAGCTCGCAGTGCTCACCGATCCGAAGGGGGCGATCCCCGGCTATGACGCGATCCTGCTGCTCGCCCCGCGCCGCGCCGGGGACCTGCGGTTCCAGGCGGCCTTGCGTCCGCTGATCGGCACGATTCCAGTGGAGAAGATGCGCGAGGCCAATTATCTGGTCGATCGGGACAGGGACAAGCAGAGCCCCGATGCCGCCGCCCGATGGTTGGGGCGTGGACTCGGGCGCTGAATCGGTGTTATCGCTAACACAAAGAATATAGGGAGGAGTTGAGATGCGGCCTGGAACGAAGCTGTTGCTTGCGACCACGATTTTGTGGGCCGCGCCGGCTCTTGCGCAACAGGCGCCGACAGCGTTGTCGGGAGGGCCGACCGTCGCCGATCCCGCCAAATGGCCCAAGGCCGCGAGCCAGGGGCTGGTCGATCCCGCCACCGAGAAGCGCGTCTCCGCGCTGCTGGCGAAGATGACGCTCGAGCAGAAGGTCGGGCAGATGATCCAGGCCGACATCGCCAGCATCAAGCCCGAGGACCTGCGCAAATATCCGCTCGGCTCGATCCTGGCGGGCGGCAACTCGCCGCCGCTCTCGGGCAATGACCGCTCGCCGCAGGCCGATTGGGTGGCGACCACGCGTGCATTCCGCGCCGTCGCGATGGCGCCGCATCCCGGCCATGTCGCGATCCCGCTGATCTTCGGAGTGGACGCCGTCCACGGCAACAACAACGTGATCGGCGCGACGATCTTCCCGCACAATATCGGGCTCGGTGCCGCGAACGACCCCGCGCTGATCCGCCGGATCGGCGCGGCCACCGCCGCCGAGACCGCCGCCACCGGACCCGACTGGGCGTTCGGACCGACGCTCGCAGTGCCGCAAGACGATCGCTGGGGACGCAGCTATGAAGGCTATTCGGAGGATCCGACGATCGTCCGATCTTTTGCGGGGGAGATGATTCGCGGGCTGCAGGGCGAGCCGGGCACCACCGGCCGCATCCAGAAGGGCAAGGTCGCCGCGTCGGCGAAGCATTTCCTCGGCGACGGCGGCACCTTCAACGGGGTCGACCAGGGCGATACGCGAGTCAGCGAGGACGAGCTGATCGCGATCCACAGCGCGGGCTATCCGCCGGCGGTCGATGCCGGCACGCTCACCGTGATGGCGTCGTACAACAGCTGGAACGGCCAGAAGATGCACGGCAACAAGTCGTTGCTGACCGGCGTGCTCAAGGGCAAGATGGGCTTTCAGGGCTTCATCGTCGGCGATTGGAACGGCCACGGCCAGATCCCGGGCTGCACCAACACCGATTGCGCCGCGACCTTCAATGCCGGGCTCGACATGGCGATGGCGCCGGACAGCTGGAAGGGCTTGTTCGAATCGACAGTGAAACACGTCAAGGACGGCACGATCCCGATGGCGCGCGTCGACGACGCGGTGCGCCGTATCCTGCGCGTCAAGTTCAAGCTCGGGCTGTTCGATCCGGCGCGCCCGATCGAGGGCAAAGCCGGCGTGCTCGGCGCCCCCGAACATCGGGCAATCGCGCGCGAGGCGGCCGCCAAGTCGCTGGTGCTGCTCAAGAACAATGGCGTGCTGCCGGTGAAGGCGAGCGCCAGAGTGCTCGTCACCGGCCCCGGCGCCGATTCGATGGGAATGCAGACCGGCGGCTGGACGCTGAGCTGGCAGGGCGACGGCAATGGCAACGACCTGTTCCCCAATGGCGAGACGATCTTCTCGGGCGTGAAGAAGGCCGTCGAGGCGGCCGGCGGCACCGCAACTCTGTCCGAGGACGGCGCTTTCACTGCCCGGCCCGATGTCGCGATCGTCGTGTTCGGAGAGCAGCCTTATGCCGAGATGCGCGGCGACATCCGCACGCTCGAATTCCAGCCCGGCGACAAGCAGGCGCTGGGATTGCTCAAGAAGCTCAAGAGCGCCGGCGTGCCGGTGGTGTCGGTGTTCCTCTCGGGCCGCCCGCTGTGGACCAATCCCGAAATCAACGCCTCCGACGCCTTCGTCGCGGCATGGCTGCCGGGCAGCGAAGGCGGCGGCGTGGCCGACGTGCTGATCGGCGATGCCGCTGGCAAGCCGCGCACCGACTTCAAGGGCCGCCTGTCGTTCAGCTGGCCGAAGACCGCAGGGCAGTTCGCGAACAACAAGGGCAAGCCCGGCTATGATCCGCTGTTCGCGCTCGGTTACGGCCTGACCTATGCCAAAAGCGGCGCGGTGCCGGCGCTCAGCGAGGAGGCCGGCCTCGATCCGTCGCTCGGCAACACCAGCACCTATTTCGCCAAGGGCGTCACGCCCGCGCCCTTCTCGTTCGCGACCGACAGCCGGATCACCCGGAAGACCGTCGACGGGCCGCAGACCCAGGAAGGCGCACAGCAGCTCGTCTGGCCGAACGGCCCCGCGACCTTACGGATCGGGGGGAGCGAGCTCGATCTCAGCCGCGAGGCGAATGGCGATCTGTCGCTCCAGATCAGCTACCGCGTCGATCGCGCGCCGGCGGGCAAGGTGCAGCTTTCGATGGAAGGCGGCGTCAACAAGGGAGCGATCGACGCGACCAGCCTCTTTTCCGGCCAGACCGGCAGCTGGCGCACCGCCAAGGTGTTCCTCAAATGCTATCAGCAGAACGGCATCGATCTGACCAAGGTCAAGGCGCCGCTGGTGCTGGAGGCATCCGGCCCGTTCGGGCTCAGCATCGCCGATGTGCGGATCGTCTCCGATCCCAACAACTCGATCTGCCCGGGCGTGAAGCCATGAGCAAGGACGCACCGATCGAGAAGATCGTGATCGCCCGCGACGGGGTTCGCGCCGAGCTTTTGACGCTTGGCGCAACCTTGCGCCGGCTCGAAGTAGCGGGGCGCGACGGCAAGTCCGCCAATGTCGTGCTCGGCTATCGCGACCTTGCCGAATATCGGGCGCATCCGCGCTTCTACGGCGTGGTTGCGGGGCGCTATGCCAATCGGATCGGCGGCGCGCGCTTCAGCCTCGACGGAACCGAATATCGGCTGCCGGCCAATGACGGCGCGAACAACCTGCATTCGGGACCGGGCGGATTCGACGTTCAGAACTGGAAAGTCGCTGTGCGCGACGCGCATTCGGTGATCTTCACCTTGCTGAGCCCGCATCTGGATCGCGGCTTTCCCGGCAACCTGCACGTCCAGGTGCGCTATGCGATCGAGGCGGGCGGACTCACAATCAGCTTCCACGCGGTCACCGACCATGCGACGGTCGTCAACCTCACCCACCACGCCTATTTCAATCTCGCGGGCGAAAGCAGCGGGACGACGATCCTCGATCACGTGCTGCAGATCCCGGCAAGCCAGATCACGCCCACCGACGCGGCAATGATTCCGACCGGGGAATTCAAGCCGGTCGAAGGCACGCCCTTCGATTTCCGCACGGCCAAGCAGGTCGGCCGCGATATCGAGGCGGCCGACACCCAGCTCAAGTTCGGCCGCGGCTATGATCATAATTTCGTGCTGGACGGCACTGCCGGCAAGATCCGCCGCATCGCGACCCTGTTCGATCCGAAATCGGGCCGGGTGATGGACGTGCATTCGACCGAGCCGGGCGTGCAATTCTACACCGGCAACCATCTCGCGAACGGGGCACCCGGTACCGGCGGCGGCATTTACCCCGCGCGCGCCGGATTGTGCCTCGAACCACAGAAATTCCCCGACAGCCCCAACAAGCCCAACTTCCCCTCGGCGCGGCTCGATCCGGGGCAGGAATATCGCCACGACATGGCATTCCGGTTCCGGACCGCGAAGGATGTGGCGGGGGCGTTTGGATAGGGCGGGAACGCCCTTCCAAATGCGCGCTTTCGCCGGTCAGCGTGCCCCGTATTTGGCGCGATAGCGGCGATCATAATGATCGATCACTCCCTGTGCGGCGGCTTCCGCATCGATGGCGACGGGAAAGCGAAACGCATAGTGCATGTCGGATTGCTGCGGGCGCGGCGTAACGAAGCGCAGCTCGAGGATCGACGGCGGGCCGGCGCTCATTCCCACCCCTTTTAGTTCGGCGAGGGGTACTCGATGGAAATCGCCTCCGACCTGAAGGCAGTCATCGCCAACGATCACTTCGACAGCGTTTCCCTGCTTGTGCCTCAGGCTGATCGCATTGTTCAGCTTTCGCCCGTCCCGCTCGGCATTGCGGTCATCGACGGCGAAGCGCGACCAGATCGTGGGATCGACGTGCCAGCGGGCAATGACGCCCTTTCCCACGTTGAGGCTCCGCATCCGCCGCATGTTCAAGGTCAGCGTGAAGGCGGTCCCAAGGCCGATCGCCGCCACCATGCCGCCCAGCAAGACCCACGCCCCCTGTCCGGCGCGATCGGCGGCGACGAACGGAACGCTTGCCGACAACAGCCCCAGCAACCCTGCGGCCAATGTCAGATTTCGTATCCGTCCCGGATTGCGCATCGCCTGCTCTGCCTTGCGGATCGGCCCTGGCTAGCTGGCAAGTCGTGCCCCCACGCCCGGAACCGCGAAGGTCAGCTTTCAGACGATGATCAGATCATCGTCAATGCGCGATTTTCGACCTTCACGGCCCCTTCCGTTCCACATTGAAGATCTTGTTGACGATGCGCCACTCGCCGTCTGCCTTCACCAGCGAGAGATAGTCGGTGAACTTCACGCTCGGATAATCGAGCACGACCTTGGCCATCGCGGCATTGCCGGTGACATCAAGGCTCTCGATCGCGCGACGGCGCTGGGGCTCGTCGGCGGCGGGCTTGCCGGGGGCGCCGGCGATATAGTCGGCGCTGGTCCGCTCGGCGAAGGCGCCGTCGCGGTTCCAGTAGAGCATCGCCTTGGGATGGAAGGCCCCGCGGAACTCGTCGGGGCTGCCGGTGGCGTGGCCGGCGAGATAATGGTTCACAGCGGCGCGCGCGCCGGCCTCGTCCTTTTCCTGCGCAAAGGCTGGCGCGGCGATCGTCAATGCTGCGAGCAACAACAGGCTACGCATAAGCTGGGCTCCTCCCGGTTGAGGAGCCCAGCCTAGGGCGTCTTGAACCCAGCGCAACGCCCGGCGGGCCGAACATTGCGCCGGTGGGACGAACGTCAGAGCGTCGGCTTGCCGTCGATGCGCCGGGGAATGCCCGCATCGCCGTCGCGCAGCTCGGCCGGGAGCAGCGCGGCAGGCAGGTCCTGGTACGCCACCGGACGCAGGAAGCGATCGATCGCCAGCGTGCCCACCGAAGTGCTGCGGCCGTCCGAAGTCGACGGGAACGGCCCGCCATGGACCTGCGCATCGGTCACTTCGACGCCGGTCGGCCAGCCATTGGCGAGGATACGGCCCGCGAGCCGCTCGAGCACGGGCAGCAGCTTCTGCGCGGTCGCGGTGTCCTCGTCGGTCAAATGCAGCGTCGCGGTGAGCTGGCCTTCGAGCAGTCCGACGACCTGAATCAGTTCGTCGATGCTCGCGCAACGCACCAGCAAGGATGCCGCGCCGAATACTTCCTCGGCATGGCTGGGATCGGCGATGAAATCGGCGCCGGTCATCGTGAACAACGCACCGCGGCCCGACGTGGGGCCGCTCGGCTCCTGGCCCTGTGCGACCAGTTTGAGCGCCGGTGCCGAGGCCCAGCGCGCGACGCCGCTCTCATAGGCCTTGTGAATGCCCGGGGTGAGCATCACCTGCGACGGCGCGCCGCACATCGCGTCCGATGCCGCGGTCACGAAGCGATCGAGATCCGGACCTTCGAGCGCGAGCACGAGGCCGGGATTGGTGCAGAACTGGCCCGCGCCCATCGTCAGCGAGGCGATGAAGCCGGTGCCCAGCGCTTCGGCCTTCGCCGCCAGCGCGCCGGGCAGCAGGAAGACCGGGTTGATGCTGCTCATCTCGGCATAGACGGGGATCGGCACCGGACGGCTCTGTGCGAGCTTCATCAGCGCGGTGCCGCCGCCGCGCGAGCCGGTGAAACCCACTGCCTTGATTCGCGGATCGGTGACCAAAGCCGAACCGACCGAATTGCCCGCGCCGTTGATCAGCGAGAACACGCCCTCGGGCATGCCGGTCTTGGCGGCGGCGCGGGTGATCGCGCCGGCGACCAGTTCCGAAGTGCCGGGATGCGCCGAATGACCCTTGACGATCACCGGGCAACCGGCGGCCAGTGCCGAGGCGGTATCGCCGCCCGCGACCGAGAAGGCGAGCGGGAAGTTCGATGCGCCGAACACGGTGACCGGTCCGAGCGGCACCATGCGCAGCCGCAGGTCGGGCTTGGGCGCGGGCTGGCGATCGGGGATGGCATGATCGATGCGCGCGCGCAGATAATCGCCGAGCCGCAATTCCTTCGCGAACAGACGGAGCTGGCCCGCGGTGCGGCCGCGCTCGCCGATCAGCCGCGCCTGCGGCAGGCCGCTCTCCTGCATCGCACGCTCGACCAGTTCGTCGCCCAGCGCCTCGATCTCCTCGGCGATCGCCTCGAGAAACTTGGCGCGCTCCTCGCGCGGCAGATTGGCATAGATCGGGAAGGCGGCCTCGGCGGCGGCAGCGGCGGTTTCGACATCGTCGGTGGTGGCGATGCTGAAGCTCGGCTCGATCTCGCTGCCGGTCGCCGCGGCGACTGCCTTGAAGCCGGGGCCGTCCCGACGCACGCGCTTCGAAGCGACGAACAATTCCCCAGTCAGGGCCATGCGAACTCTCCCGATATCAAAATGAAGTTAGCGGTAACAATGCTTCCGGGGCGACTTAGGCATGCGCAGGCCCCGGTTCAATCCCGCACGCGTCAGCAACACACGGCGATCGGCCCGCGGCCGGCGTCCGGATCGCGCGCTTCCATCGTGTCGGAGTAGCCGCGATCAACCAATCGGGCCATCGCGTCGTGTGCGCCCTCGGCGTCCTGCGCCTCGATCGCCTCGTACACTGCGAGGTGGACCGGCAGCGCGTCATGCGGCGCGGGCAGCCGGTGCTGCTTGAATGCCGTGGTGATCGCGATCGCCGCGGCGACGCCGCTGGTCAGCGAAACGATGAAGTCGTTGGCCGAGGCCTCGAGCAATGCAGAGTGAAATTCCTCGTCGCAGCGCCGGCCGATCTCGGTGGCGAAGCCGTGCTCCGCGACGCCATCGAGCCCTGCCTTCATCCGCATGAGTTGCTCGGGGGTGCGGCGGGTGGCGGCGAGGCGCGCTGCATCGGGTTCGACGATGCGGCGCAGCTCGAACAGATTGGCGATCAGGCCTTTGTCGGGCTCGCCGGCGAAAATCCAGCTCAGCACGTCGGGGTCGAGCAGATGCCATTCACGGCGCGGACTCACCTGAGTCCCGATCTTGGGGCGCGCATTGACGAGGCCCTTGGCGGCGAGGATGCGGATCGCTTCGCGATAGGCGGTACGTGAGACGTTGAACTGCACACTCGCCGCAATCTCGCCCTCGAGGATCTCGCCGGGCCGGAGCGCGCCAGAAACGATGCGGATGCCCAGGTCGCGCGCCACCGTGCCGTGCAACCGCAGCGAACGCGGCCGCGGCGGCCGCCGACGCACGCGCTTCGGCTTGGCGTCGGGCTGGGATGGGGGCTGCGCGGTGGCCATCGGCTCCTGGCTGACGTGCTGGCCGGAACGGAAACCGCCCGGCCATGAGATAAGGCTGGTCGCGGTCTTTAGCCCCATTTGGCCGCGGCCGGAAGGCCGTCGCCGGACGCGTGCCGCGGAAAATAGACGAAGATATCTGCATGGATACGCAGTAAAAACTTCCGAGTTGCGAAAGATGACTAAAATGAAAGCAAGGCCTTCCCAAGTTCTCGATCGCTGTTAGCCTCCGCATTGCGAGTCGCCGGGATTGTCGAATCCCGGGTGGGGATTCGTCGATCCCGATCGGGAGCGACGGCGGCTGGCGTGCACGGGCTGTCGCTCTCGAACAGGGAGTAACGACATGGCTTCGATACCGGCTCGCACGGCGCTGCGGCGCGTGCTGCAAGGAACGGCTGCGCTCGGCGCGCTCGCATTGGGGAACTCCGCCCTCGCGCAGGAAGCTCCTCGACCGACCGGCGTCATCGACGCGCCGGGGATCGTCGTCCGCAACGATCTCAATCCCAACACGCTGCCGCCGACCGGGGTGCTCGATCCCGTCGACATCACCGGCGTCGGCCAGGTGACGGTGGACCAGGGCGGCGGTTTCGTCGGGCTGTGCACGGGCACGCTGATCAATCCCCGGACGGTGATCCTTGCCGCGCACTGCGTGAACGACGCGCCCGCCGCAAGCTATGGATCGGCAACCGGCGGCACCGGGATCAGCGTCGGCTTCAAGATGGACAACCGGCCGGCGCTGATCAGCTGGCTCAATTCGGGCCATGCCACCAACACCGCCAACGCACTCTATAATGTCGAGCAGGTCTGGTACGATCCGCGTTCGACGACGCCGAGCGCAGCCAGCTTCCTCGAAGGCGATGTCGCGCTGGCGACGCTCGACACGCCGGCCACGGGCATCCCCACCTGGACGATGCTGTTCTCGCCGCTGACCGAGGAAACCCACGCAGTCGTCACCGGCTATGGCAACCGCGGCACCAGCGCGACCGGCGAGGCGGGAATCGATTTCCGCCGCCGCGTCGCCGAGAACATGCTCTCGGTGCTCGGCTCGCTCGACGATCGCAACGACTGGCTGTTCGGCCCGGCGCCCGCCGAGAATCCGCAGAGCCTCTACATGCTCGATTTCGACAGCCCGGCGGGCGAAGGCGCGTTCAACACCGCGACCGGCAATTACGACTTCGACCTCTTCGACGGCGGTGCGCTTCCTCGCGAAGGAACGACGGGCGGCGGCGATTCGGGCGGCCCGCTGATCGTCGACCAGGCATTCGACAAGCCGGTGGTCGTCGGCGTCCTCTCGGGCGGGTCGCGCTTCTTCGCGAACCAGAAATTCTCAACCTACGGCACGCACAGCTTCTATCAGCCGCTGTTCCTGTTCTGGGATGCGATCGTCGCCAACAACAGCTATGTCTATGCCAGCAACCGCGCCGGCATCCGCGACTGGACCGACCCCAATCACTGGGTGCAGACGATGGATCCGAACTACGGGATCATCGTCAACGGCGAGCTGGTGAACGGGCTGCCGGACACGCCGGCGCTGGGCGTGAGCGGCAACACGCCGAAATTCGGTTCGATCTGCTTCCTGAGCGATTGCACCGACCTCGCCGACGATCCCGAGGCGACTCCGCCGGCGACGGGCAACGGCACGCCAGTCTACATTCCCGGGGGGCCCGGCACGCGCAATTTCGTGCCCAACAATGTCGTGGCCAACCCGACCGCCGGCGTGAAGGCGCGTTATTACGACGTCACGCTCTCGGCGATCGGCGCGACCAGCCTGGGTAGCAACGTCACGATCGACCGGCTGACAGTGGACGGCACACACCTGCTCGACGTTCGCAAGACCGGGCAGCTTCAGGTGCTCACCGACTTCACCCAATGGGCGGGCTGGACCAATGTGGACGGGCTGCTGCGCTCGCGCGAGGCGTTGGTCGCGTCCGGGATTCTGTCGGGCTCAGGGACGGTGGATCCGACCTATCTGACGATCGGCAAGGCATTGGTCGCACCGGGCGGCAGCGGCATCGGCACGCTGACGATCCAGGGCGATCTGATCTTGTCCTCGGGGGCTTTGCTCAGCATCGATCTCAGCCGAACCGCGTCGGACAAGCTCGTCGTCACCGGTGATGCGTTAAACCCCGGAATCGCGGCGCTCGACGGCACCGTGCTGTTCAATCGCGGCAGTCTGCTCTCGACGCCGCGGCACGGCCAAAGCTTCACCTTCCTCACCGCCAGCGGTGGCGTAGACGGCTCCTTCGCACATGTCGCGAGCACGCTCGGCCTGCTCAAGGCGGAAGTCGTCTATGATCCGAATGCGGTTCGAGTGAACCTCAAGGCCGGATCGATCTTCGACTATCTGCGCAATGCCGGCGAGTTGGTGGGCGTTTTCGCCAACGCTCTCGATGCCCTGCGGGATCGCAGCTATTCGAACCTGTCCAACCTGTACGGTTCGATCGATCTCATGGAGCCCGACCGGCTGGCATCGACGCTCAGGGGCCTCAATCCCGGCATCGTCGGCGAATCGCGTTCGCTGCAGGAGCGGCAGTCGACGATCATGCTCAACGCAGTCACCGATCGCCTGTCGATGCTGGGGACCGGCCGGACCGGCGGCCAATTGAGCATCGTCGGCACGCCCGACGCGCTCGGCGGGCTTACCGGTCTCGATCGCGGCGAATCCGCGGCGCGATCGAGTGCGGTGCGTTCGATGCTGCCGAGCACCACGAGCATCGGCCGGCTGCCTGAGAATATCTCAGGGTTCATCTCGGGCGGCTTCATCGGCGGACAATCGAGCTACGGCGTCACCGGCCAAGCCAATGGCCAGCATAGCTGGTATGTTGGGATGGGAATGGAGATGGAAGTCGCGCCCTATACGACCCTGGGCACCGCAGTCGGCTTTTCGGAGGGCACCAGCCGGCCAGGCGTCGATCGCGCCGAGGCCGATACCCGCGTCTCCCAAATCGCCGTCTATGGC
>Ga0209758_1003632_pt1 | contig 13781 bp, 10 predicted proteins | sample AraplaMF_Col_mMF_FD_184258 | JGI IMG/M metagenome (GOLD analysis project Ga0209758, IMG submission 184258) | Arabidopsis root microbial communities from the University of North Carolina, USA - plate scrape MF_Col_mMF (SPAdes) (version 2) | ecosystem: Host-associated > Plants > Roots > Endosphere... | reverse complement strand
GGTCATCGCCATGGCGCCGATGCTGGGTTTCAGCTTCGAAACCCTCATCGACGGCCGAACCAAGACGTGGCTGGAACTGGTGCTGGCGAGCCCGGTGGTGCTGTGGGCGGCGTTTCCGTTCTTCCATCGCGGCTGGGAATCGATCCTCAATCGCAGCCCCAATATGTGGACGCTGATCTCGCTGGGTGTAGGTGCCGCCTATCTCTTCAGCCTTGTCGCGACGCTGTTCCCGGATGTCTTCCCGCATCAGTTCCGCGGTCATGACGGCGCCGTCCCGGTCTATTTCGAGGCCGCCGCCGTCATCGTCGCGCTGGTCTTCCTCGGCCAGGTGCTGGAACTCAGAGCCCGCGAGCGCACCGGCTCGGCCATTCGCGCGCTTTTGGACCTTGCCCCGAAGACGGCGCGGCTGATCGGCTCCGACGGCTCCGAGAAGGACGTGCCGCTCGACAGCGTCAAGTCGGGCGATAAGCTCCGTATCCGTCCCGGCGATGCCGTGCCGGTCGACGGCATCGTGCTGGAGGGTCGGTCGGCGATCGATGAGTCCATGATCACCGGCGAACCGCTGCCGGTCGAGAAGACGGAAGGCGACACGCTCACCGGCGGCACGCTGAACAAGAACGGTTCGCTGGTCATGCGCGCCGAGAAGGTCGGCGCCGACACCACACTGTCGCGTATCGTCGAGCTGGTCGCCAAGGCGCAGCGCTCGCGCGCCCCGATTCAAGGGTTGGCCGACCGCGTGTCCTTCTATTTCGTCCCGGCCGTCGTGCTGGTGGCTATCATTGCCTTCATCGCCTGGTCGATCTTCGGCCCCGAACCGAGCCTGATCTTCGCCATCGTCTCGGCGGTATCGGTGCTGATCATCGCCTGTCCCTGCGCGCTCGGTCTTGCGACGCCTATGTCGATCATGACGGCGACCGGGCGCGGTGCGCATGCCGGCGTGCTGATCAAGGAAGCGGCGGCGCTGGAGCGTTTTGCCTCGGTCGATACGCTGATCGTCGACAAGACCGGCACGCTGACCGAGGGCAAGCCGCGGCTTACCGATGTCGTTGCGGCCGACGGCATCGATGAGAACGAGCTACTGGGCCTCGCCGCCGCGCTCGAAAAGGGCTCCGAGCATCCGCTGGCCGAGGCGATCGTCGAGGGCGCCGCCACGCGCGGTCTGAGGCTGGCCGACGCGGTCGATTTCGAAGCCGTCACCGGAAAGGGCGTTTCGGGCACGGTTTCGGGCCGGAAGGTCGCGCTGGGCAATGCGGCGATGATGGCGGACCTCGGCGTCGCAACGTCGACGGCCAATACCGAGGCGCTGCAGGCCGAAGGCAAGACGGCTATGTTCGTGGCCGTCGCCGGCAGGTTCGCCGGCATCGTTGCCGTGGCCGATCCGATAAAGGCAACGACAGCCGAGGCGATCAAGGCGCTGCATGACAAGGGCCTGCGCATCATCATGGCGACAGGCGACAACGAGCGCACGGCAAAAGCGATCGCCGGCAGGCTTGGCATCGACGAGGTCCGCGCCGGGTTGCTGCCGGATGAGAAGGGCGCGCTGGTCGAGGAACTGCGCGCCAGGGGCGCCGGCGTCGCCATGGCCGGCGACGGTGTCAACGATGCGCCGGCGCTGGCCGGCGCCGATGTCGGCATCGCCATGGGCACCGGCGCCGATGTCGCGGTCGAAAGCGCCGGCATCACGCTGGTCAAGGGCGACCTCAACGGCATCGTGAGGGCGCGCACGCTGGCCCAGGCGACGATCCGCAACATCCGCCAGAACCTGTTCTTCGCCTTCCTCTACAACGTGCTCGGCGTGCCGGTCGCGGCCGGCGTGCTTTATCCGCTCACCGGCACGCTGCTGTCGCCGATGATCGCCGCGGCGGCGATGAGCCTGTCGTCGGTGTCGGTCATCGCCAATGCCTTGCGGCTGAGGACGTTGAAACTCTGAGCAAAACTCCCAGATACGAAGTCCAACAGAAGGAGACCTGGATGACCCTGGCCAAGAAAATCGTGCTGCTTTTGATGGCGGCTGGAATGCTGCTTGCCGTCTTCCTCGAAAGCGTGCCGGCTTCGTCGGAAGAGATGAAGCATGACATGTCCAAGATGGCGATGGGTGCCCAAAGCCCGGCCACAGTCGGCTACGAGGCGGCGATGAAGAAAATGCACAAGGACATGACGATCAAATACACCGGCAATGCCGATGTCGATTTCGTCCGCGGCATGATCCCGCATCATCAGGGCGCCATCGACATGGCCAAGGTGGTGATCGCCAACGGCAAGGACCCGGAAATCCGCAAGCTCGCCGAAGGCGTCGTCACGGCGCAGGAAGCCGAGATCAAACAGATGCAGGACTGGCTCGCCAAGCATCCGGTGAAGTAGCGACTTCGGGAAATCCAGGCAGCCGGAAATCCGGGCAGCCACGAGCCTTCCGTCTGGATTTCCGGCCAAGGCTGTGCTGCGATCCGTCCTCACACGGAGAAAGCCATGCCGTCGTCGATCAGAACCTTGAAGCTGCCGTCCGGCGAAATCGTCCCGGTTCTGGGCCAGGGCACATGGAAAATGGGTGAGGACCGGCGTCGCCGCGCCGATGAGGTGGCGGCGCTGAAGCTTGGGCTGGACCTCGGCATTACGCTCATCGACACGGCGGAGATGTATGCCAGCGGCGGTGCCGAGGAAGTGGTGGCCGAAGCCATCGACGGGCGCCGCGACGAGACCTTCCTGGTCTCCAAGGTGCTGCCCTCCAACGCCTCGCGCGCCGGCGTGAAGCGCGCCTGCGAGAGCAGCCTGAAGCGCCTCGCCACCGACCGCATCGATCTCTATCTGCTGCATTGGCCGGGCAGCGTGCCGCTTTCCGAAACCGTGGAGGCGTTCGAGGCGCTGAAAACGGAAGGCAAGATCCGCCATTGGGGCGTCAGCAATTTCGACACCGACGAGATGGAGGATCTGGCCGGTTTGCCGAACGGCGGCAACGTCCAGACCAACCAGGTGCTCTACAATCTGTCGCGGCGCGGCCCCGAATTCGACCTTGCGCCGTGGTGCGTGAAGCGCGGCATCCCGCTGATGGCCTATTCGCCGGTCGAGCAGGGCGCGCTGGCGCGCAATGCCCGGCTTGAGGCAGTTGCCGCCCGGCACAACGCCACCGCCGCGCAGGTCGCGCTTGCCTGGGCAATGGCGCAGGAGGGCGTCATCGCCATTCCAAAGGCTGGCCGCCAGGATCACGTGCGCCAGAACGCGGCCGCGCTGAACATCGAACTGACGGCGGAGGATTTCGCCGAGCTCGACCGCGGCTTCCCGCCGCCGACGCGCAAGCGCGGCCTGGAGATGATCTAGAAAACCCTCAATCCGGACTTTGCGTATCGAGAGCAGGCATTGGAACGAATCTCAGCCGGACTTCATCACACAACCTATAAAATCGGCGATATAACCGTCACCTCGCTGCGCGACGGTTATGTCGACATGCCGGTCCGGCGGCTGCGCCAGCTCGGAGACAAGCCTTTCGGCGATGATCTCCCGCCTCAGATACCGCTCTTCGACGGCGCACTCAGATTGTCGGTCAATGCCTTTGCCATCGACGACGGTGAAGAAATCACGCTGATCGATACGGGAGCCTCGAACGCTTGGCACCCGACGATGGGCTTCCTGCCGCAGGCGCTGAGCGAGGCGAAGATCGCCGTCGATCGGATACGCTCGGTCGCTTTCACCCACACCCATCTCGACCATATCCAAGGGCTCGTCCTTCCGGATGGCCGGGACGGCTTCCCGCAGCTCTCCCGCTTGCTTGTCCCTCGGCTTGAACTCGACATGTTCCGGTCGCAAGCGAGGTTGAACCGCTTCCATGATCGAGCGCAGCCTTTGGACCCGGGACAGCGCCTGAGCGCGAGTATCGAGGCGATCGCCGCGCCGGGCCACGAAATCGGCCATACCTGCTTTCGTGTCGCGAGCGGCGGCGAAACATTGCTGGTCTGGGGCGACCTCGTGCATGTCCCGTCGCTTCAGTTCGATCGGCCGGAGGTCGCATGGGAATTCGACGCCAACCAGGAACAGGCGCGGGCAACCCGGCTGCGCATTTTGGCGCTTGCCGCCGACAACGCCTGGTGCGTTGCAGGAGCGCATCTCGATTCACCGGGTGTCGGCAAGATTTCCAGAACCCAGACAGGCTTCTGCTTCGAACCCTTGTAGCTAGGTCTTGGCCGGCAGCCCAAGCCGCATCCGCAGTCGCCGCAATGCCCTTGAAAATACATCGAGGTCGTTGGCGGCGCGGGCAAGCGTCAGCGCGCCCTGGATGGCGGCGACGGCTTCCTCGGCCAACTCGCTAGCCTCGCCGGGTCGATGCCCGGAGCGCTCCAGCGCATCGGCAAGATGTGTGACCCAGCCGCCGAAATAGTCCCTTATCTGGCCGGCAAAGAGATCGCGCGATTCATCCAGCGCGAAGGCGCCAATCAGGCAGACCCGGCGCCCCGAGCGGAAATAGCTGTCCGTCGCCTCGAGCATTTGCTCGATTCCCGCCAACGGATCGGCGGTGTCACGCAGGGGCGCAAAGACATTGTCCTCGAACCAGCCGTCGATATGGGCAATGACGGCCCTCGCCATCTCCTCCTTGCCGCCGGGAAAGAAGTGGTAGAGGCTTCCCTTGCCGAGCCCGGTCGCCTCGCCGATCAGGGCCACGCTGGCGCCTTCATAGCCATGCTCGCGAAAGACTTCTGCAACGATCCCCAGCAGCTGTTCGCGATCTGGAGCGATACGCCGCATGCTTCCTAGAGTCCTAGTTCCGAGAGACCGGGATGGTCGTCCGGCCGGCGGCCGAGCGGCCAATGATATTTCCGCTCGCGCTCAGCGATCGGCAGGTCGTTGATGCTCGCCACACGCCGGCGCATCAGCCCGCCTTCGTCGAACTCCCAGTTCTCGTTGCCGTAGGAGCGGAACCAATGCCCGCTGTCGTCGCGCCATTCATAGGCGAAGCGCACCGCGATGCGGTTTTCGTTCCAGGTCCAGACCTCCTTGATGAGGCGATAGTCCAACTCGCGCGCCCATTTGCGCTTCAGGAAGCCGACGATCTCGCCGCGGCCCGAGACGAATTCGGACCGGTTCCGCCAGATGCTGTCCTCGGTATAGGCGAGCGAAACCCGTTCCGGGTCGCGGCTGTTCCAGGCGTCTTCGGCAAGGCGCGCCTTTTGCGCCGCTGTCTCGGCCGTGAAGGGCGGCAATGGCGGACGGCTCATGAAGATCTCCTGTCGGTTTCGATCATCGATAGCCGACATTGTACCGGTCGGTACAATGAGTCAACACAGCTTCTGTTCTTTGCCGCGCCTCAGGCGGCTGGACTTATCGAATTTCGGTTTTCAGCCTTTCAAAGGCATCCCGGACATATCCCGCCAGAGGATGCCTGGCCTGTTGCTGCTGCCATGTTTCCACGGCCAGGCGCAACGCCACGACCGCCACCAGGGAGACCAGCCGCAGGCTGTCGCGTGCCTGGCCCGGCCGCAATTCGGATAAGCCGTCGAAGATGGCTTGCTCGAGTTGCAGGTAGCCGGCATGCGTGCGCGAGCGCAGCGTCTTGCTCTCCCGCATGATCTTGGCGGTCACCATCATTTCTGAACCCTGGACACTGCCGACAAGATTGAGCAATGCGCCGCGGGCGATGTCGATCGCCGTTCCGGTCGGCGGCTCGGCAAGGATTATGGCTTTGACCATCCTCGCGTAGTTGCCCAGAGACGCCAGCAGAACCTCGTCCTTGCTCTTGAAATAATGGAAGAACGTCCGGCGCGAGATACCGGCGGCTGCAGCGATCTCGTCAAGCGAGGTCGCGTCGTAGCCATTGGCCAGGAAAGCGTTCAGGCCGGCTTGGGCTATGCGGTGGGACGTTTCTCGCCGCTTCCGCTCGCGCAGGCCTTCTGGTTTTGGCGCGTCGTTCATGGAGCGCTCCTGCCATGATCGTTCCTCAAATGCGACAAGAAATTTGGCGCACATTCAAGTCCCGTCATCATGCCTCGCCATAATGGCGCCATCAATTTATTGCACTGAGTGCAATTATTGACGCTCCCCCAACACGCCCCGCCGGGCGCACCCAGACAGAGGCATCCATGGCAGCTTGCTTGCGTTCCCACCGCGAGGCTCACATTCGTCGCGGCCCGTTCGAGCCGCGCGCGTCCCGCGCGGACCACCGCATGATATGGCCGTTTGTGCTGGTCTTGAGCATGCTAGCGGTTGGCTGCGCGTCCGCGCCCCTCGATCAGGTAGGCTCGCTGCAATCCTATGACGAGTTGAAACCCTCGGACGGTTTGTTGGCCCGCTCGCTAATGCGGGTGAGCAAGGACGACGTGCTTGCGGCAAAAACCGTTCGGATCATTCCGACGGGCTTTTCGCAGCCCGCCGCCGGAAAATCGACATTGACACCGGCGCAGCGCGGCCTGATCACGAATGCCGTCGACAGGACCCTTTGCTCCGGCCTGAGCCAGCGCTTTCAAGTGGTCGCTCTGACCGAGCCGGCCGACCTGACGGTCCATGCGATGGTAACGCATGTGGTGCCGACGAATGTGCTGGCAGTAGGCGTTTCGAAAGTCGCGTCCACGGCGGTTTCCGTCGCGCTGCCCGAAATGCACGTTCCGGTCCCGCGCCTGCCGATCGGATTGGGCAGCCTGTCGCTTGAAGGCGAAGCGATTGGTGACAACGGCAACCAGGCGGCGGCCATGATCTGGGGACGTGGCGCGAACGCCTTGCTGGATTCCGGCCGGGTCGCCCGAGAGGGCGACGCCTACGATCTAGCGGCAAAGTTCGGCCACGATTTCAGCAAGCTCCTGGTCACCGGCAAGACGCCCTTCGCCAAGCTGCCGTCGCTCCCGACCAGGGCGGAGCTGCGCGCCATGTTCGGCGGCGGGCCTAAATACCCGGCCTGCAAGGCATTCGGCAAATCGCCCGGACTGGTCGGCTTCCTCGGCGATCGGATGGGATTGCCGCCAGCCTGGACCGACAAGGGAGCCCCGGTGCGCAACGACTGAGGGCGGTGACGCAAATGCAGAAAAAATCCCCGATGACGCTTTCCGCGACGGTTTTTCAACAGGGCAGGAGGATGTGTTTCCTTTGGCTGGTTGCTCCGGTCGTCCTGGCGCCGGCCCTGCTTGCGGAGAGCGGATGGCCGCAAGGCAGCACCTTTCGCGAAATGCTGGAATTTGCGGGTACCGTGCTGATCCTCATCTGTATTGGCGGCCGCTGCTGGGCATCGCTATATGTTGGCGGACGCAAGAACCGTGAACTCGTCACAAGCGGCCCCTATGCCTATACGCGCAACCCGCTTTATTTCTTCTCGGCCCTTGGATTGGCTGGCGTCGGGCTGACATTCGGGTCGCTGATCCTTTCGGCGTTTCTCTTTGCCTTCACCTATCTGGTCTTTTCCTATGTCGCGACGCGCGAAGCGGTCGCGCTGGACGCGATCTTTGGCGAGGCCTATTGGCGCTATTGTCGAAGCGTGCCGGCCTTCTTTCCCCGTCTGCGGCGCGATGACGACGACGTCTTGGGCCCGCCTCCCGTCACGTTCGATTCGGTGGCGCTGAGGCGGACCGCCATCGACAGCTCTTACTTCCTGGTGGCGATACTGGCGGTCGAGTCGCTCGGCTGGCTCCAGTCGGCAAGGCTGGTGACGCCGATGTTCCAGTTGTTTTGATTAGAGCATGATCCCGAAAAGTGGGAACCGGTTTTCGGAAAAGATCATGCTCCAACAAGGAGTTAGATCGGAGTGACGATTCAACGAAACGTCATCCTGATCTACCGGCCCGCCAGTCCCTTCAGCCGGTAGAGCGCCTCCAGCGCCTCGCGCGGCGTCATCTCGTCGGGATTGATCGCGCCGAGCGCCTCGCCCAGCGCATCGCTTTTGGCCGGCTTCGGCGCTTCGCGTTTCACCGCCACCGAAAACAGCGGCAGGTCGTCGACCAGCCGATTGGTCTTGCCCGAGACCTCGCCCTCTTCGAGTTGGTGCAGCACTTCCTTGGCGCGGCTCACCACCGGTTCAGGCAGGCCGGCGAGCCGCGCCACCTGCACGCCGTAGGAGCGATCGGCGGCGCCCTTGCCGACTTCGTGCAGGAAGACGACATCGCCTTCCCATTCCTTGACCCGCATGGTGACGTTGTGAAGCCGGGGCAATTTGCCGGCCAGCGCCGTCATCTCGTGAAAATGCGTGGCGAAGATTGCCCGGCAGCGGTTCTTCTCATGCAGATATTCCACCGCCGCCCAGGCGATCGACAACCCGTCGAAAGTCGCGGTGCCGCGACCGATCTCGTCGAGGATGACCAGCGCCCGCTCGCCGGCTTGGTTGAGGATCGCCGCCGTCTCAACCATCTCGACCATGAAGGTCGAGCGGCCGCGCGCCAGATCGTCGGAGGCGCCGACGCGCGAGAACAGCCGGTCGACGACGCCGATATGAGCGCTTTCAGCCGGCACGAAGGAGCCGGTCTGGGCCAGGATGGCGATCAGCGCGTTCTGCCTGAGGAACGTCGATTTGCCGCCCATATTGGGTCCGGTGAGTAGCCAGATCGCGCCAGCCTTGGCGCCGCCCTCGGGCGACAGATCGCAGTCGTTGGCCACGAACGGCCCTTCGCCGGATCGCCTGAGCGCCTGTTCGACCACCGGGTGGCGTCCGCCGGCAATGTCGAAGGCGAGGCTCGAATCCACCAGCGGCCGGCACCAGCTCTCGCTTTCGGAAAGCAGGGCGAGCGCGGCCGACACATCGAGCACCGCAAGCGCCTCGGCCCCGGCGCGGATGCTGTCGGCCTGTCTTACGACTTCAGCGGTAAGCCGGTCGAAGGCGGCGAGCTCGATACCGAGCGCCTTGTCGGCGGCATTGGCGATTTTCGATTCCAGTTCCGCCAGTTCGGTCGTGGTGAAGCGCATGGCATTCGCCATGGTCTGGCGATGGATGAAGCGCGCCTTGGCGGCGTCGCTGCCGGTCATGATCGCGTGATGGTTGGCGGTGACCTCGATGTAGTAACCGAGCACATTGTTGTGCCGGATCTTCAGCGAGCGGATGCCGGTTTCCTCGATCAGCGAGCGCTCCAGCCCGGCGATCACTTTTCGCGATTCGTCGCGCAGCGCCCGCATCTCGTCGAGCTCGGCATTGTAGCTCGATCGCACGAAGCCGCCGTCCCGCTTGATCAGCGGCAACTCGTCGTCGAGCGCTTCGCTGAGGTGACGGGCGAGCGCCTCGGGCAAGGCATTGATTGCAGCCAGTGCGGCGCTGATCTCGGCGGGCAGGGCGGCGGCCGCGAACAATTCGGCGATCGCGCCCGCTGCCTCGAAGCCGGCACGCAGCGCGCCAAGATCGCGCGGTCCGCCGCGGTTGAGCGCCAGGCGGGAGAGCGCCCGCGGCATGTCGGCGACGCTTTTGAGGCTCGTCCGCAAGCCCTGGCAGAGCCGAGTCTCCGAGCGGAAGAAGGAGACCGAATCCAGCCTCGCGGAAACCGCGGCCGGATCGGTCAAGGGGGCCATCAGCCGGTCGGCCAGCAATCGCGCGCCGCCGCCGGTCACGGTGCGGTCGATCGCCTTGAACAGCGAGCCCTCCCGACTGCCGGACAGCGTGCGCAAAAGTTCCAGATTGGCGCGCGTCGCCGGATCGATGAACAGCGTCGAGCCCTGCTCCTCGCGTTCGGGGCGCGACAGCGGCGGGCGTTCGGCTTTCTGCGTTTTTTCGACATAGGCGATCGCGCCCGAGATCGCCGACAGCTCGGCGCGCGAGAACGTGCCGAAACTGTCGGGCGTCGCGACCTCGAAGAAGCGCGCGATGCGGCCTGTCGCCGAAGCCGAATCGAACAGCGAAGGCGGCTGCGGGTTGGCGACCCGGCCCAGCACGTCGAATACGGGCCGGAGCTCCGGATCGTGGAAAACAGGCTCGGCGACGATCAGCTCGCGCGGGTCGACGCGGAAGATGTCGGCCAGCAGCCGCTCGGCGCTCGTCTCGGCGACGCGGAAGGCGCCGGTCGAAATGTCGATCCAGGCCAAGGCAAAGCCGGCCTGGCTGGTCGCGGCGCCGCCACCTTTCACCCGGCCGAGCGCCATCAGGAAACTCGATTCCGAGGGCGCGAGCAGCTTGTCCTCCGTGATGGTGCCCGGCGTGACCAGCCGCACCACGTCGCGGCGCACCACCGATTTGGAGCCGCGTTTCTTGGCCTCGGCCGGGTCCTCGATCTGCTCGCAGACGGCGACGCGAAAGCCCTGCGCGATCAGCTTCTGCAGGTAGTCGTCCGCCGCATGCACCGGTACGCCGCACATCGGGATGTCGTGGCCCTGGTGCTTGCCGCGCTTGGTCAAAACGATACCCAGCGCCTGGCTCGCCTTCTCCGCGTCGTCGAAGAACAGCTCGTAGAAATCGCCCATGCGGTAGAACAGCAGCGAATCCGGGTTCGCCGCCTTGATCTCGATGAATTGCTCCATCATCGGCGTGACGCCGCTCGTGGCGGGCGAAGGCGTCGTCGTCTCCTGGGCGTCGGTATCCGTGGGCATATGCATGTTCATGCCTGAACGCTAGCAGAAGTGGCAGCCCGGTTTAATGCCGGCGACGCGAAAAGCAGGGGAAGACCGGCGGCGGCCCGCAACGACGGGCCCGGTTGCGCCGGGCCGGCCTGGCACTCTATGGTTCCCGTGGGGAAGGCGGCGGGGGACTTTGGTGGACCAGGACAAGCACGAGACTTTCGACGAGATGGTCGGCCCGGTCGGTTCGACCGCCGAGCGCCTCTGGCTGCTGGCGACGCGTCGTGCCCACCGAACCGCGAACAAGCTCAGGGTTTCGGCGCGCAAGCGCTTTCCCTATATCCTGCCGGCGCGCGGTCCCTTGTCCGACCTCGACGGCGGCATCCAGATGTCGGCGCACATATTCAGCCGCGATCCGCTGGTGCTCTATATCCCGGTCGGCGGACCTCGCCCCCTGCATCCGCTGGCGGCCGTCGGCCGGCGCCTTGCCGGGCGGCGCGTCACCTTCCTGCTGATGCCGATGTGGACGATGGAAAGACCTGCCGTCGTCGCCCGGATGGGCCGCGATCTTGCCTGGTATGCCGAGCGTTTTCCTCTTCATGAGGTGATCTTCCTCTGCAACAATGAGGAAGAGCGCCGCCTCATCGCCGCGGTCGGCGGCAAAGCCATGTTCTCCAATCACAATCTGATGATATCGGAAGATGTTTTCCGGCCGCTACCGGATGTGCCGGTCGAGTTCGATGCCGTCTACAACGGCCGCATCTCGCCGATGAAACGCCACTACCTGGCCTTCGAGATCGACAGGCTGGTTCACGTCACCTATTCGATCGGCGAATTGACGCCGTCGGCCGCCCGCGCCTTCATTCGCCGCCTCCAGGCGCAATCGCCGCGCCATCGCATCGCCAATCCGATCGTGGACGGCCTGCCCGGCCGGCTGACCTCCGCCGAGGTCAACCGGGTCTACAACCAGGCCGCCGTCGGCCTCTGCCTGTCCGCCGTCGAAGGGGCGATGTATTCCAGCATGGAGTATCTGATGGCCGGGCTGCCGATCGTCAGCACGCCGAGCCTCGGTGGGCGCGACGTCTATTTCGATCCGGACTATTGCCTGGTCGTCGAGCCGGAGCCGACAGCCATTCGCCGCGCCGTCGACCGGCTTCGGGATCGCGCCATACCGCGCGAGGAAATCCGTGGCAGGACGCTGGCGAAGGTCCACGCCCAGCGGCAGGAACTCACGGCGTTCCTGTCGGCGCTTCTGCGGCGCAAGGGCAGCAGCGCTCCCCCGTTGGAGACGTGGCCGTTCTCCGGCACGGAGGGCTTGATGCGCTGGGCCACAGTGCGGGAAATTGCCGCGCTTGTCGGCGAGCCGGACCGGGCTTGATTGCTTGGCCGTTTACAGCGCTCCCGTGTAGCCTTAATCCGAAGACACATAAACACGCACCTGCCTCAAGGGTGCGCGAAGGCGAGGAAACCAAAAGCATCATGGCCAGGAAAACCGAAAGCAGCGGCCCCTCCGTCAGTCCCGAGGAGGCGCTGGAATTCCACGCCATGGGACGGCCCGGCAAGCTGGAGATCGTCGCCACCAAGCCGATGGCGACGCAGCGCGACCTGAGCCTTGCCTATTCGCCGGGCGTCGCCGTTCCCGTGCGCGCCATCGCCGAGGATCCGAGTCGCGCCTTCGACTATACGACGCGCGGCAACATGGTCGCCGTCATCTCGAACGGCACCGCCATCCTCGGCCTCGGCAATCTCGGCGCGCTGGCCTCCAAGCCGGTGATGGAAGGCAAGGCGGTGCTGTTCAAGCGCTTCGCCGATGTCGATTCCATCGACCTTGAGGTGGCAACCGAGGATGCCGACGAGTTCATCAACTGCGTGCGCTTCCTCGGCCCTTCTTTCGGCGGCATCAACCTCGAGGACATCAAGGCGCCGGAGTGCTTCATCATCGAGCAGCGGCTGCGCGAGCTGATGGACATTCCGGTTTTCCATGACGACCAGCACGGCACGGCCATCATCTCGGCCGCCGGGCTGATCAACGCGCTGGAGGTCACCGGCCGCGACATGAAGACCACGAAGATGGTCTGCAACGGCGCGGGCGCTGCCGGCATCGCCTGTATCGAATTGATGAAGGCGATGGGTTTTTCGCCGGAAAACATCATCCTTTGCGACACCAAGGGCGTGGTCTTCCAGGGCCGCACCGAAGGCATGAACCAGTGGAAGTCGGCGCATGCGGTCAAGACCGAGGCGCGCAGCCTGGCCGAGGCGCTGGACGGCGCCGACGTCTTCCTCGGCCTGTCCGCCAAGGGAGCGCTCACCACCGCCATGGTGCAGTCCATGGCGAAGAACCCGATCATCTTCGCCATGGCCAATCCCGATCCGGAGATCACGCCGGAGGAAGTGGCCGAGATCCGTACCGACGCCATCATGGCCACCGGCCGTTCCGACTATCCGAACCAGGTCAACAATGTGTTGGGTTTCCCCTATATCTTCCGGGGAGCGCTGGATGTGCGCGCCACCACCATCAATGACGAGATGAAGATCGCGGCCGCCCGGGCGCTTGCCGAGCTGGCGCGCCAGGACGTGCCGGACGACGTCGCCGCCGCTTATCAGGGCAACCGGCCGAAATTCGGTCCCAACTACATCATCCCGGTGCCGTTCGATCCGCGCCTGATCTCGGCGATCCCTCTGGCGGTGGCGAAGGCGGCGATGGAATCCGGCGTCGCCCGCAAGCCGATCCTCGACCTCGACCGCTACGCGCAGGAACTGTCCGCCCGCCGCGACCCGATCGCCTCCACCTTGCAGCGCATCTACGACCGCGTGCGCCGCCAGCCCAAGCGCATCGTCTTCGCCGAGGGCGAGGAGGAGCAGGTGATGCGAGCCGCCGTCTCCTATGTGAACCAGAAGCTCGGCACGGCGATCCTGCTCGGCCGCGACGACGTCATCAAGGACAATGCCCGCAATGCCGGCATCGACCTGAACAAGCCGGGGCTCGAAATCATCAATGCCAGGTTGTCGCGTCGCAACGGCATCTACACCGACTACCTCTACGAGCGCATGCAGCGGAAGGGTTTCCTGTTTCGCGACTGCCAGCGCCTGATCAACAACGACCGCAACCATTTCGCCGCCTGCATGGTAGCGTTGGGCGACGCCGACGGCATCGTCACCGGCGTCACCCGCAACTATTCGACGGCGCTCGACGACGTGCGCCGCATCATCGACGCCAAGCCCGGCCACCGCGTCATCGGCGTCTCGATCGTGCTGGCGCGTGGCAGGACGGTGCTGGTCGCCGACACCGCCGTGCACGACATGCCGAACGCCGAGCAGATCGCCGACATCGCCGAGGAGGCGGCCGG
>Ga0209758_1003630_pt1 | contig 13794 bp, 10 predicted proteins | sample AraplaMF_Col_mMF_FD_184258 | JGI IMG/M metagenome (GOLD analysis project Ga0209758, IMG submission 184258) | Arabidopsis root microbial communities from the University of North Carolina, USA - plate scrape MF_Col_mMF (SPAdes) (version 2) | ecosystem: Host-associated > Plants > Roots > Endosphere... | reverse complement strand
GTCGCCGGCGAGCGAGGCGACGATCGGCTTCACGAAGCCCTTGGCCTCCATCTCCTTCTTCACCTCGACCATGTTGCGGGCGAACACCATCGGCGGCGTGACGATGGTGTGCCAGTAGCCGAGGATCAGCGAATGGATGCGCTCGTCCGACAGGCCGAGCTTGACCGTGTTGACGTAGGTGATCGGCGGCTCGCCGCCGGTGATATCCACAGGATTTCCTGCCGCGCCAAACGGCGGGATGAACTTGCGGAAGGCCGCATCGAGATCCGGCGGCATCGACATCAGCGACAGGCCGTTGTCGACACAGGAGTCCGACAGCAGCACGCCCGAGCCGCCGGCACCGGTGATGATCAGCACGTTCTCGCCCTTCGGCGTCGGCAGCACCGGCACGCCGCGGGCGAATTCGAGCAGCTGCCGCAAGCTGCGGGCGCGGATCACGCCCGACTGCGCCAGCACATCCTCGTAGATCTTGTCGTTACCGGCGAGCGCGCCGGTGTGCGAGGACGCCGCCTTGGCGCCGGCCGAGGTGCGGCCAGCCTTGAGCACGACGACCGGCTTCTTCTTGGAGACGCGCTTGGCGGCTTCCGCGAAGGCTCGGCCGTCCTTGAGGTCTTCGCAGTGCTGCGCGATCAGATTCGTATTCGGATCCTGCTCGAAGAAGGCGAGCAGATCGTCCTCGTCGATGTCGGATTTGTTGCCGAGGCCGACGATCGCCGAGACGCCCATCTTGGCCGAGCGCGAGAAGCCGATGATGGCCATGCCGATGCCGCCGGACTGCGACGACAGCGCCGCGTGGCCCTTGACGTCATAGGCGGTGCAGAAGGTCGCGCAGAGATTTGCCGGCGTATAATAGAAGCCGTAGATGTTCGGCCCCATCAGGCGGATGTCGTACTTCTTGCCGATTTCGACGATCTCGGCCTGCAACTCCGGCGCGCCGGCTTCGGCAAAGCCCGAGGGGATCAGCACGGCGCCCGGAATTTTCTTCTCGCCGCATTCGACGAGCGCGCCGGCAACGAACTTGGCGGGGATCGCAAACACCGCGGTGTCGATCACGCCCGGCACGTCCTTGACGCTCTTGTAGGCCTTGTAGCCCAAAATCTCCGGCGCCTTCGGGTGGATCGGATAGATCTCGCCCTTGTAGCCGCCGTTGATGAGGTTCTTCATCACGGAGTTGCCGATCTTGCCGTCCTCGGCGGAGGCGCCGATCACGGCGACGCCCTTCGGCTGCATGATGCGGCTCATGGCCGCGACGATCTCTTCGGTCGGGCGCGGCTTGGGCTTCGGCACATAGGCGAAGTCCACCACGATGCGCACGTCGGCGGCGATCGCGTCCTTCGCGGTCGCGAACACCGGGTTGAGGTCGAGCTCGACGATTTCGGGGAAATCGGTCACGAGCCGGGAGACCTTGACGATGACGTCGGCGAGCGCGTTGCGGTTCACCGGCTCACCGCCGCGAACGCCCTTGAGGATCTCATGCGCCTGGATGCCGTCGAGCATCGACAGCGCATCTTCCCTGGTCGCGGGCGCGAGGCGGAAGGTGATGTCCTTCAGGACTTCGACCAGCACGCCGCCGAGGCCGAAGGCAACCAGCTTGCCGAACGAGCCGTCGGTGATCGAGCCGACGATGACTTCGGTGCCGCCGGCCAGCATCTGCTGCACCTGGACGCCCTCGATCTTGGCATCGGACTTATATTTCCGAGCGTTACCGAGAATGGTCTCGTACGCCTTTTCGGCATCGTCGGCCGTCTTGAGGCCGACGATGACGCCGCCGGCTTCGGTCTTGTGGAGAATGTCCGGAGAGACGATCTTCATCACCACAGGGAAGCCCATCGCGGAGGCCATCTTGCCGGCCTCGCCCGCCGACCTCGCCACGCCCTCCTTCGGCACCGGAATGCCGTAGGCGTCGCAGACCAGCTTGCCTTCCGGCGCCGTCAGGCTGGTGCGGTTGTCCGCCTTGACCTGGTCAAGCACCTTGCGGACGGCATCTTTGGAATTGGACATGTGGCTTCTCCCTTGACCTCAGTTCGTTCTTTTCAAAGCGCGCGCGTGTTGCGGCCGCCCGTCATGCTCGCCATTCGCCGCGCTCTGTTCCATGTCGCGGAACGGAGTGGCATAAAGCATGAGATTACTCCGCCGCCTTGGATCGAAAATGGCTGGCTATGGCATTTGGTATGCCAGAAGCCAACTTGTCAAGCTGCGGAGCAACCCTAGAAGGCTGCAAAAAATAGGCAGCTTGACATTCTGGCATTTGGTATGCCAAAAACTTTCCCGTTAATAATCCTGTAAAAGACGACTCCCACTGGAGGAGATTCGTCGTGTCACTGCGGAAACCAACCAAGGCGTTGCCGAACATGGCCGAGGCAGATATCGCAATCGTTCGTATTGCCCCGGAGAGCAGCTTCAAGAACAAGGCGTATGACGCCTTGAAGGAAGCCATCCTCAAGATGGACATCTATTCGACGCCCGAGCCAGTGATGCTCGACGAGCGCGCGTTGTCCGAACGTCTGGGTGTCAGCCGCACACCGATCCGCGAAGCCATCGCGATGCTCGAGCAGGACGGTTTCGTGAAGACCGTGCCGCGCCGCGGCATCATGGTGGTGCGCAGGACCAAGAGCGAGATCGTCGACATGATCCGCGCCTGGGCGGCGCTGGAGAGCATGGCCGCGCGCCTGATCACCACCACCGCGCGCAAGAAGGACATCACGGCGCTGCGCGACTATTTCAAGGACTTCGGCAAGGACCGCCTGCCCGAGGATCACGTCGAGGAATATTCGCGCGCCAACATCGCGTTCCACCAGGCGCTGATCTCGCTGTCGGAATCCCCCGTGCTGGTCGATCTCACCAACGACCTCCTGCTGCACGTGCGCGGCTATCGCCAGCTCACCATCGGGCGCAAGGACCGCACCGCGACCTCGCTGCCCGAGCATCTCGGCATGATCGAAGCACTGGAAGCGCGCGATACCGAACTCGCCGAGAAGCGCGCTCGCGACCACACCCTTGGCCTTGCCGCTTACGTCGAAGCGCACGGTCAGGAACTCTTTACCTAGCAACGTTCACCAGAAGGGCGAACAATTCGCCCCGTTACTTGAGACCAGGGAGACAAGGCCCATGCTGAATACCGCGACCAAGTCCGAAGCACCGGGCACCGAGCAGGAACTGACGGATGGCTTCCATCTCGTCATCGACGCGCTCAAGCTGAACGGCATCAACACCATCTATAATGTGCCGGGCATCCCGATCACGGATCTGGGCCGCATGGCGCAGGCCGCCGGTATTCGCGTGATCTCCTTCCGTCACGAGCAGAACGCCGGCTATGCCGCAGGCATCGCCGGTTACCTCACCAAGAAGCCCGGCGTCTGCCTCACGGTGTCGGCGCCCGGCTTCCTCAACGGTCTGACCGCCCTCGCCCACGCCACCACCAACTGCTACCCGATGATCCTCGTGTCCGGCTCCTCCGAGCGCGAGATCGTCGACCTCCAGCAGGGCGACTACGAGGAAATGGACCAGCTCGCGATTGCCAAGCCGCTGTGCAAGGCGGCCTATCGCGTGCTGCACGCCCAGGACATCGGCATCGGTTTCGCCCGCGCCATCCGCGCCGCGGTCTCGGGCCGTCCGGGCGGCGTCTATCTCGACCTGCCGGCCAAGCTGTTCGGCCAGGTGATGAACGCCGACGCCGGCCAGAAGTCGCTGGTCAAGGTGATCGACGCTGCCCCCGCGCAGCTCCCCTCGCCCGCGTCGGTCAAGCGCGCGCTCGACGTGCTCAAGGGCGCGAAGCGTCCGCTCATCATCCTCGGCAAGGGCGCGGCCTATGCGCAGGCCGATGAGGAGATCAAGAATTTCGTCGAGAAGAGCGGCGTACCGTTCCTGCCGATGAGCATGGCCAAGGGCCTCCTGCCCGACACCCATCCGCAGTGCGCTGGTGCTGCCCGCTCGACCGTGCTGAAGGACTCCGACGTCGTCATGCTGATCGGCGCACGCCTGAACTGGCTGCTCTCGCACGGCAAGGGCAAGAGCTGGGGCGAGACGCCCAAGCAGTTCATCCAGGTTGACATCGAGCCGAAGGAAATGGACTCCAACGTCGAGATCGTCGCGCCCGTCGTCGGCGACATCGGCTCGGTCGTCTCCGCCTTCAACCAGGCGATGGGCTCGAGCTGGACTGCCCCGCCCGCCGACTGGACCAAGGCGATCTCGACCAAGCGCGAAGAGAACGTCGCCAAGATGGCGCCGAAGCTCATGAACAACAAGTCGCCGATGGACTATCACGGCGCGCTCGGCGTGCTGAAGAACGTCATCAAGGAGTATCCGGAGGCGATCCTCGTCAACGAGGGCGCCAACACGCTCGACCTCGCCCGCGGCGTCATCGACATGTACCGCCCGCGCAAGCGTCTCGACGTCGGCACCTGGGGCGTGATGGGTATCGGCATGGGCCAGGCGATTGCCGCCGCGCTCGAGACCGGTCACCCCGTGCTCGCGGTGGAAGGCGACTCGGCGTTCGGCTTCTCCGGCATGGAGGTCGAGACGATCTGCCGCTACAACCTTCCGATCTGCGTCGTCATCTTCAACAATGACGGCATCTATCGCGGCACCGACGTCAACGGCGCCAATGACGATCCGGCCACCACGGTGTTCGTCAAGGGCGCGCGCTACGACAAGATGATGGAAGCCTTCGGCGGCGTCGGCATCAATGCGACCTCGCCCGACGAGCTCAAGCGCGCCGTCAACGACGCCATGAAGTCCGGCAAGCCGACGCTCATCAACGCGGTGATCGATCCGGCCGCGGGCTCGGAGAGCGGCCGCATCGGCAACCTCAATCCGCAGAGCGTTCTGCAGAAGAAGAAGTAACCGACCGCCGGGTCACTCCCCGCGCAGGCGGGGAGTCCAGTATTCGCCGGACCGCATGGGTGGCGAGCACTGAGCCCAACTGAAACGACAGTGAATACTGGATGCCCGCCTTCGCGGGCATGACGGAAACAAAGTGGTAACAGGAGCAACACGATGACCAAAGCGCTCGAGGGCGTTCGCATTCTCGACTTCACCCACGTTCAATCCGGCCCCACCTGCACGCAGCTGCTGGCCTGGTTCGGCGCCGACGTGATCAAGGTGGAACGTCCGGGCGTGGGTGACATCACCCGCGGCCAGCTGCAGGACATCCCGAACGTGGACAGCCTGTATTTCACCATGCTCAACCACAACAAGCGTTCGATCACGCTCGACACCAAGAACCCCAAGGGCAAGGAAGTCCTCACCGAGCTCATCAAGAAGTGCGATGTGCTGGTGGAAAACTTCGGCCCCGGCGTGCTCGACCGCATGGGCTTCCCCTGGGAGAAGATCCAGGCGATCAACCCGAAGATGATCGTCGCCTCGATCAAGGGCTTCGGCCCCGGACCGTACGAAGACTGCAAGGTCTATGAGAACGTCGCGCAGTGCACCGGCGGCGCCGCCTCCACCACCGGCTTCCGCGACGGCTTGCCGCTCGTCACCGGCGCGCAGATCGGCGACAGCGGCACCGGCCTGCACCTGGCGCTCGGCATCGTCACCGCGCTCTACCAGCGCACCCATTCGGGCAAGGGCCAGCGCGTCACCGCCGCGATGCAGGACGGCGTGCTCAACCTCGCCCGCGTCAAGCTGCGCGACCAGCAGCGCCTCGCCCACGGCCCGCTCAAGGAATACAGCCAGTTCGGCGAAGGCATTCCGTTCGGCGATGCCGTGCCCCGCGCCGGCAACGACTCCGGCGGCGGCCAGCCCGGCCGCATCCTGAAGTGCAAGGGCTGGGAGACCGATCCCAACGCCTACATCTACTTCATCACCCAGGCTCCGGTCTGGGAGAAGATCTGCGACGTGATCGGCGAGCCCACCTGGAAGACCGATCCGAACTATTCCAAGCCGGCCGTCCGCCTGCCGCGCCTCAACGAGATCTTCGCCCGCATCGAGCAGTGGACGATGACCAAGACCAAGTTCGAGGCGATGGAGATCCTCAACAAGGACGACATCCCCTGCGGCCCGATCCTGTCGATGAAGGAGATCGCCGAGGACCAGTCGCTGCGCGCCACCGGCACCGTGGTCGAGGTCGATCACCCCACCCGCGGCAAGTACATCTCGGTCGGCAACCCGATCAAGCTGTCGGACAGCGCGAGCGAGGTCACCCGCTCCCCGCTGCTCGGCGAGCACACCGACGAGATCCTGCGCGCAGTGCTGGGCTTCTCGGATCACCAGGTCGCCGAGATCCACAAGTCCGGCGCGCTCGATCCGCCGCAGAAGCAGGCCGCCGAGTAAGCGGGCCGCATCGACCGAAACCAAAGGGCCGCCCGGAAGGGCGGCCCTTTTTCCTTGTGAAGACCCGCAGTCGCGGGCTCAAACCAAAAGTCGGAAAACAACCCCATGCACAGTAGCCATCCCCTTGGCACCAAAGAGAATTTCTGATTTTGCGAAAGTCGCTTTGACCCGTCTGGCAAAACAGGGGTATTGTGCCAACATCCGGACCAGCGATTGTCCGGCCCGGCAACGCCATTCGAACCGTCGCCGGCGTCAGCAACCTTTTTTGACTTCGGGGCAATGCCCCCTGCAGTGCATAAAATTCGCATTGGACGGAAGGCGGCTCCGGCTCAGCCTTTGGCATTTTCAGAGAGTTCATTTTCAAAAAGGAATTTGGCCATGCTTGCTGAATTCGTCGCACGACATGCCGCAGCTCGAAACATCCACTACGGCTGGGTCATGGCCGCACTGGGATTTCTCTATTCGCTGTTTGCAAGCTCGGCCCTCGGCGTGCCCAGTGTCCTGATGCGGGAGATCGCGGCGGACGCCCATGTCAGCATGGGAGAATTGTCTGCCTCGCAAGGATTGCGCTTCGCGCTGTTCGGACTGGTGGCGCCGTTCGCCGGCGGCCTGATGCTCCGCTACGGTCCGCGAATGATGCTGTCGATCGCCGGGACGATGGCGCTGACCGGACTGCTGCTGACGGTCGTCATGACGAACCGGTACGAAATGTGGCTCGGCCTCGGATTTATTCTCGGCATCGCGCCGGGGCTCACCGCGCTGCAACTCGCAGCGGTCATTTCGGTGCGCTGGTTCACCACCCACCGGGGACTGGTGGTGGGCCTCCTGAACGGATCGATCGCCACGGGCACCCTGATCTTCATGCCGCTGGGCGCCTGGATCGCCGAACATTGGGGCTGGCGCGTCGCGCTGCTTCCGTCCGGGCTCGGTCTTGTGCTGTCGCTCATCCTCTTCCTGTTGCTCGGGAAGGACCGCCCGCAGGAATTGGGCCTGGCGCCGCTCGGGGATACGGCGATGCCGCCGATCCCTGCCCTGCCAAAGCAGAACTTTGCCGAGATCAGCTTCCGGGGCCTGCGTCTGGCGTCCACCCGCCTTGTGTTCTGGGTGCTGGCGCTGACGTTCCTGATCTGCGGCGTATCCAGCTACGGACTGACATCGACACACTTCGTACCGTTCTGCGGCGATCTCGGCCTGCCCGCCGTGACGTCGGCAGGCCTGCTGGCCATGATCGGGGTGTTCGATCTGATCGGCACGATCGGATCCGGATGGCTGTCCGACCGCTACGACAACCGATGGCTGCTGGCGATCTATTATGGTTTTCGCGGGCTCGCCCTCATCTGGCTCGTGGAGTCCAACGCGACGCTGGGCGCGATGAGCGCATTTGCGATGCTTTACGGCCTTGATTTCATCGCGACGGTTCCGCCCACCGTGAAGCTGACGGTGGGCACGTTCGGGCCGGAGATGGGACCGGTGGTGTTCGGCTGGATCTTTGCCGCCCATCAGCTCGGCGTCGGCCTGATGGCCTTTGCGGCCGGCGTCAGCAGAGATGCGCTGGGGACTTACGTCCCGGCGTTCCTGCTCGCCGGGATTCTCTGCCTGGTCGCCGCAGCAGCCTTCGGGCTGGTGAAACGTCCGGCGGTTCCGGCTCCGGCGTAACGAGCCTCTCCGGCCCCTTCACGTCGCGTATTGCGCAAGGCCGTGTCCGAACGACCAGTTTTCCCTCGCGGTTTCCACGAGGTTGATCACGATGTCGTCCGGACGTCCGTCGAGCTGCTTCTGATATTCATCGACGATGCGCTTGTAGAAAGCCTTCTTCATCTCGGTTGAGCGGCCGGCATTCAGTGTGATCTGGATGAAGACGACGTCGTCGCTGTAGCGATTGCCCAGATAGCTTTCGGCATGATTGAGGTCTTCGCGGTCATGCTCCGTGATGACCTGGAATTTGTCGTCCTGCGGCACGTTGATCAACGCGATCATGGCGGCATAGACGATCTCGCCCAGGGTCTTGCGGTATTCCTTCGATTTGCCTTTGCGGAGATCGATGCGAACAAATGGCATGCGTTGGACTCCTCGTGGGTAGGACGATCTGGACGAGCCTTGAGGCGTTAAGAGGAGCACATAGACCGAGACGCCGAGACTTCCAATCAAGCTGCGGTGAAGATCCGGCCAGGACCGCGAACGCGGCACGATCCGGGCGGGCATCGGCACGTTGGCATGCCATAGCATGTACTCTCGCGCCGCCCGGTCGGTCCGGCCGGCCGGGAGCGCGACAAGGTGCACCCGCGGGAAGAAATTGCAGGACAGCCCGCAACGACCGCGCGCAAGCGCCAAGCTATCGACTGTCTAGGCCCTATCCGGCCTTCGTGCGTTCGGCGCTCGGGAGCGCATGATCTCCATACAGCTCCCGCAGCTTCGTCTTCAGAAGCTTTCCGGTCGCGCCGTGTGGAAGCTCTTCCACGAACAGGACGTCGTCCGGCATCCACCATTTCGCGATCTTGCCCTCGTAGAAGGCCAGCAGTTCAGCCGCAGTCAGGCCAGATCCCTTGCGCCTCACTGCGATCACGAGCGGCCGTTCGTCCCATTTGGGATGACGAATGCCGATCACCGCGGCTTCGACGATCTCCGGGTGCGCCATCGCGAGGTTTTCAAGCTCGATGGAGGAGATCCATTCGCCGCCCGACTTGATGACGTCCTTCGAGCGGTCGGTGATCTGCATGTAGCCTTCTTCGTCGATCGTCGCGACATCGCCGGTGAAGAACCACCCGTCGGGGCGCTCGCTCTCGGGCATCTTGTAGTAGGATCGGGCGATCCATGGACCGCGGATCACGAGATCTCCGAAAGCCTTGCCGTCGTGCGGAAGCTCGTTGTTGTCGCCGTCGCGGATGCCGATCTCGACGCCGAACACCGCCCGCCCCTGCTTGACCTGCCGGTCCCGGCGTTGTTCGCTCGACAGCGGCCTGTGCCTGGGCAAGACCTTCGATATCGTCGCGACGGGGCTGGTTTCCGTCATGCCCCAGACGTGCAGCACCTCGACGCCATAGTCGTCCTGGAGCGTCTGCATCAGCGAGCGCGGGCACGCCGTGCCACCGATCAGGACGCGATTGAGCGTGGTGGGTCGCACGCCGGCGCTTTGCAGATACTGAACATAGCCGAGCCAGACGGTCGGCACGCCGTTCGCGAAAGTGACCCCGTGGTCCTCGAAGATCCGGTGCAGGCTCTCGCCGTCGACCTTCTGGCCGGGCATCACGAGCTTCGCGCCCATCGCAGGCGCGCAATAAGGCATGCCCCAGGACATCGCATGGAACATCGGCGAGATGAACGCCACGGTATCGTTCAGGGAAATTCGGCATGCATCCGGCAGGGCCGCGGCGAAGGAATGCAGCACCGCGCTGCGATGGGCGTAGAGCACGCCCTTGGGGTTTCCCGTCGTTCCCGACGTGTAGCAAAGCCCGCATGCGGTGTTCTCATCGAGCTGCGGCCAGTCGATGGACTGAGCCTGCCCCGCCAGCATGTCCTCGTAGGTGGGGAAGTCGCCCGCTCCGGCAGCCCGCGCCTCGCCGGCGTCGGCAAGACAGATCCAGCGTTCGACGCTCGGGCATTTCGGCATCAGCGTCTTGACCAGCTCCATGAAACTCAGGTCGAAAAACACCAGCCGATCTTCGGCATGATTGATGATGTAGACGATCTGTTCGACGAACAGTCTGGGATTGACCGTATGGCACACGGCGCCAATCCCGGAGATGCCGTAGTAGAGCTCGAGATGGCGATATCCGTTCCAGGCCAGCGTGGCGAGGCGGTCGCCCGGCTTGATGCCGGCGGAGTTCAGCGCATTCGCGAGCTGCGAGCTGCGCTGCATCAGGCCGGCATAGTTGGTGACATGGTCCGGCCTGTCGGGAACGCGTGAGACGATCTCGACATCGGGAAAGGAGCGCGCTGCGTGCGACAGGATCGACGACAACAGCAGCGGGGTCTGCATCATTAAACCGAGCATCGCTGAAAATCCCCCAATGAAAAACGAAATGCGCAGTCGGAAACAACGGGCATTGCGAAGGCTGGAAGGAGCTTGCTGGAAGAAATGCGAGAAAAATTTCTTGCTTTTGGCTTGGGCTGCCAGGGAAGGTATTGAAATCCTCGCGGCCATGCGAGGTTAACGGGTCCACATGCGACGCACAAGCCGGCCGCTTGGCAAGCCAGGTTGCTCAACTCTCGTTTTGACCTTCTTCGCCTGGCGAACCAAGGATATATACAACGTCGCCGTTATCGGGCCGGTGAACGCTCCGGTTGCAGCGGCCACGACACAGGGAGGTCAGCATGTCATTGCTCGGCAAGGCCGCCGTCGCGATGTGGTGGAGTATCCGCCCCGAGCAGCGCGCCGAGTTCGGCGACTGGCATTCCCACGAGCACTTCCCGGAGCGGATGAGCATTCCCGGCTTCCGGCGGGGATCGCGCTGGAGCAGCACGACGGATGCCGAAGGCTTCTTCGTGCTCTACGAGCTCGAGCAGTACGAGGTGCTCACCTCGAAAGGCTATCTCGATCGCCTCAACGCGCCGACTCCGTGGTCGACCAGGATGATGCCGCATCATCTCGGCATGGTACGCAGCCAATGCCGGATCGTGGCGAGCTTTGGCGGCGGTGTCGCGACCTCGCTTGCGACCATCAGGCTGTCGCCGGAGACCGGACGGGACGCGGAGTTGCAGACACAAGTCTCGCAGATGCTCGGCGCATTGGCGCAGAAGCCGGGGCTGACCGGCGCTCACCTGCTCCAGACCGATACGCCCAGGACAAGCGCGCCGACCACTGAACAGCGGATCCGGGGGAAGGACGCTGCTGCAGACTGGATCGTGTTGCTGTCAGGCTACGATGCCGATGTGGTCGAGGCTGCGATTGCCGGCCCGCTCTCGCCATCATTGCTTCAAGCGGCAGGCGCCGGCGAGGCGCCGACCGTCGGCCGCTACAGGCTGGCGTTCACGATGACGCCGCAGGATGTCGCAGCCCTCTAGCAACCCGGCCGGAACCAGCAAAAAAAATCGGACGCCCTGTCGGATCGGCAGCCTCCCGGACGTCCTCGTGACATGAATGGGCCCTAGACGCCAAACTCGGGCCCACCAATTTCAAAGAGGAAAACAACCATGCCCGGTACTGTCCGCCTGCATCGCGTTCTCGCCACCAGCCCACAGAAGGTCTATCGCGCGTTCCTCGAGGCGGACGCGATGGCGAAATGGCTTCCGCCGAACGGCTTCACCTGCACCGTGCATCATTTCGAGCCCAAGGTCGGCGGCACGTTCAAGATGTCGTTCCGGAATTTCACGACGGGCAACAGCCATTCGTTCGGCGGCGAGTTTCTCGAGCTCGTCCCCGGCGAACGCCTCCGCTACACCGACAGGTTCGACGATCCCAACCTGCCGGGCGAGATCCAGGTGACCGTGATCCTGAAGAAGGTCTCGGTCGGCACGGAAGTCGACATCACGCAGGCCGGCATTCCCGACGTGATCCCCGTCGAGGCCTGCTATCTCGGCTGGCAGGAATCGCTGCGCAATCTGGCGAAGCTCGTCGAGCCGGAGATCAACCAGTAGCGATGACGTCGCAGGGTGGGCAAAGCGTAGTGTGCCCACCAATGCTCTCAACGGAAAGATGGTGGGCACGGCGCTCCGCGCCTTTGTCTACCCTGCGGCACTGTTCGATTGGATGCGCAGATCGAGCCACGTCGTCATTGCGAGCGCAGCGAAGCAATCCAGAATCCCCCGGCGGAAAAGACTCTGGATTGCTTCGTCGCTTCGCTCCTCGCAATGACGGAGAACGAAGCGCTACGCGCCCTTGTTAAGCCCGCCGTCGGCCGTCCAGCGATCGGGCTCGGGACTGTGCCCGATCAGGGCAAGGCCGTAGGCGATCGACTCGAACTGGTCGCCGGACATCAGCCGTTCGTTGCCGAAACGGTCGGCGAACAGCTTTCGGACGGCGGGCACGAAGGAGGTGCCGCCGGTCAGGAACACCTTCTCCACCTCGCGCGCGGTGATGCCGGCCTCGCCCAGCACCTTGTCGACGGTGGCGCCGAGGCGAGCGATATCGTCGGCGATCCAGCCGTCGAAGTTCTTCCGTGTGATGGTCGCGCCGATATCGACGCCGCCACCCTTGAAGTGGAAGTCCACCTCGTCCTGCCCCGACAGCGCAACCTTGGCATCCGATACCGCACGGTAGAGCGAGAAGCCGAGGTCGAGATCGACGATGGTGATGAAGTCCTCGAGCAGCTTCGGCTTCAGCGCGGTGCGCTGGAGCTCGCGAAGCTCGCGCAGGTCGCCGTTGCTCTTCATCATCGCGAGCTGATGCCAGCGCGCGAGGTTGGTGTAATGGCCGCTCGGGACCGGGAGCACCTTGTCGAACGAGCGGAAGCTGCTGCCCTTTCCGAGCCGCGGCGAGACGACGTGGTCGACGATACGGTAATCGAACGTGTCGCCGGCAATGCCGATGCCGGCGTGTCCGAGCGGCTCGGCACGCAGGACGCCGCCCGCGCGCGAGAAACGCATGACCGAGAAGTCGCTGGTGCCGCCGCCGAAATCGGCCACCAGCACGGTGGCATCGCGCTCGAGCTTCCGGGCGAAGGAGAACGCGGCGCCGACGGGCTCGTAGACGTAGCGCGCGTGGCCGGCGCCCAGCCGCTCGAACGCGGCCCGGTAGCGCTGCATCGCCAGAGCCTCGTCGGGATTGCCGCCGGCAAAGCGCACAGGCCGGCCGACCGTGATGTTGGACGCCTCGAAGCCGAACTTCTCGCCGCCATGGCGCGCCAGCGTGCGCAGGAACGCCGCCAGGATGTCCTCGAACTTGAAGCGCTGCCGGAACACCTGCGTGGTGTTGAAGCTGCTGCTCGCCGCGAAGGTCTTGAACGACTGGAGGAAGCGGTAGACGTGGCGTCCCTCGAGGAAGGTCTCGATCGCCCACGGGCCGCCCTCGGCCTGGGCACCGGCACCCGGCCGGTCCTCCCAGAAGCACAGCGCCGAAACATAGGTGCTGTGGCGCTGGCCGCCATGGTCGAAGCGGATGGCCTCGACCCGACGGTCGTCCGCCGCGAGCGCGACGACCGTGTTGCTGGTGCCAAAATCGATGCCGATCGACACGGCGGGCGAGGCGCTCGACATGAACCACTCTGACGGTTGACTGGAAAAGGGGGCAGACCACTAACGGCTTTGATCTCCCCTGCCAAGCCGATTTGCTGCAGCGCAGTCGGAAATTCGGGCGCCGTGAAGCATCAGGTGGGGACCAGGGATCCCGATTGCGCGTCACTTTCCAGCGATGTCCGGGAAGTTTTAGAGCCGAAATCCCCCTTCCGGCCACCCGGCGAGCAATTTTAAGCCCGAAGCGGCCTCTTTAAGGGATGATTATGTTGCAATGCGGCAGAGCGCATGCTGCTATGCAATGGCATGCATAGACAGTGGCATCTGGTATACATAGATTGCCCTTCGAAATGAGACAGCAACACTGACTGTCTTAAGAAAGGGAATTCCGATGTCCAAGACCGCCACCGTCGC
>Ga0209758_1003627_pt1 | contig 13802 bp, 13 predicted proteins | sample AraplaMF_Col_mMF_FD_184258 | JGI IMG/M metagenome (GOLD analysis project Ga0209758, IMG submission 184258) | Arabidopsis root microbial communities from the University of North Carolina, USA - plate scrape MF_Col_mMF (SPAdes) (version 2) | ecosystem: Host-associated > Plants > Roots > Endosphere... | reverse complement strand
GCAGCGATATCCGCAGGGCACTCAGGTTGGCCGCAAATTCCATCCCCGCCTTGGGGCCTTGCAGCGTGATCATCACGCCCTTCTCGTTCGTCAGTTGGACCACGCCGACGCCTCCGACAAAGGCACCGCCACCACCGACGGCGTTGTAAGCCCCCTCGAAGTCGGCCACGTCGCGAATATTCTGGGCGCGCCCGGTCAGCCGCATCGCGGATGCGCCGATGGTGACGCCGAGGCTGACGCCGGAAATCCTGAACGGATAGTTGCGGCCGCGATAGGTCAGCACGCCGCGGCCGCCGCCGGCGCCGATGACAAGACCGGCCTTGGCAAACGAAGCCGTGACATAGCCCGTGGCCTGGGCGTGGGCGGGGCTCGCCGCAACACAGACCATCAACGCCAACCCAACCAGCCTCGCGCAGCGCTTCAACATCGCGGCAACCTTCCCGCAGCCGTCACGGATTGGGCACAGTGGCTCTCTTCCAGGTCTGATCCGGATCGAACCACGTCATTCGCTTGACCAGGGATTCCGTGGCGTTGCCGAGATCCTTTTCGAAGACGGTGCCGCCATGGTTGACCAGAAAGGTCATGACCCCGGAGTTGCCGTATTCGGCGGGATAGGCGATCAGCGCGAAACCGCCGATCATCTTGCCCTTGACGACGTAGTTCAGGATACCCCCCGGGGCGTTCGGTCCCTGCTGGGTCAGGATGCGATAGTAGTAGCCGTGGTACGGCGCCCGTGTCGCGGCTGCCTTGTAGCCCTCCGCGGAGGCGTCAGCGAACAGCTCACCGAGCGGGCTCTCCTCGCCGCCGGATGGAGGCCAGTACAGTCCATCCTTCTTGCCCGCGCTGCTGATGACGCGTTGCGCATAGATGCCAGGGCCGGCGCCGGTGCGATCCTTGTCCGCATACTCGTTCTGCGCGTCAACATAGGCGAGACAGGTCTTGATCGTGTCCAGCTCGTTGCGCCCGATGCGGCGATACAGGATCTCGAGACGGCCGGCGGGCGTGTCGAAGGCCCAGCCGTCCCTCTGATGCGTCAGCGGGACCGGGAACGGGAAATCGTCCTGGCCGACGATAAGGAACGCCTTATTGCCTTCGACGACGACGCTGTGCTTGGCGTCATATGCGGCATTGAACTGTCGGCGGGCCTGCGCGTCGCTCACCTCGTCACCGGAATCGATGATGTCGCCGCCGCCCCGGCCGAGCACGCGGATGACGTCGAGCTTGCTGTTCGACTTGATGGCGTCCGCCAGGGCGCTTGCCGCCTTTTCGGCTGTCTCGAACGACCGCTGCGCCTCTGCGGCCGACATCAGCAGCATGAACGCTGCCGCCGCGGCAAGGACTGTCGCGGCGACGCCACCGGACCGTTTGGTGTCAGTTGCGATCATGGTCAGGTCCCCGATCCTGCGTGCAGTTTCCCGCCTTGGCAGCCCAATCCCGGTAAGTCTGGAATTTGAGTCCTAGCTGCCGGTAGTCGACCCTGAGGTAGCCGTCCTCGCCCCGCCTCACCGCCTCCGGAACGACGGTCTGCACCTCCTGGGCGATGACACCAACATAGGCCTTCTCACTGCCGTTGTAGCTGAAGCGATAGAACCCGAGGCCGTTGTCGAGATGGCCGAGCAGCACGACGTCGTGCTTCAGCGCGATATCGGAACGCCGGCCTCCACCGCCCCGGAATCCGCCACCTCCGCCCCGGAATCCGCCGCCTCCCCCGCTAAAACTCCGTCCGCCGCCGCCGGAAAAGCCGGCGCGCGAAACGCCAGAGCTGGCGAAGCTGGCCTGGCCACGGGCCGACTGCATGTTGGCCGCCCGTCCCGACGACACGTTTCGGATCGCCGTGTCGCGTCCGGCCCGGTTTGCCCCGCCGCCGCGGTTGCGATCGGCGGCTTTCGCGCGATCGCCACCGCCTCGGTTCGCGGCGCGGTCACCGCCTCCCTTCCGATCGCCGTCCGCCTTGCGGTCTCCGCCGGCTTTGCGATCTCCCACGCGATCGGCGCTGGCACGATCGCCGGCACCCGGGCGATCTCTGCCTGCAGCCGTCCCCTGCTCGCCGCGACCGCGGAAATCACCGCGGTCGGCGCCGCCGGCGCGAGCGGTGTTGCCGAATTTCTGCTGCACGCCGGCGTTATTGTAGCGGACGCCCTGGCGGTGCGTCGGGTTGTGCTGCCAGTTCCCGCCAAGCGGATTGACGTTGACGTTACGGTTGATGAAGAAGTTGTTGTTGCCCCACCGGCAGCCGCCACCCCAATAGTTACCCCAGCGGGCGATCGCAAAGGCTGCTCCGAATGCGACCCCGGCAGCGACGACACCGGCGCCGATGTAGGACGGATAGCCGAAGTAATACGGCGGATATTCGGCGTAGGGCCACGCGCCATAGACGGCCGCTGGCTCGTAATATGGAACGTACATCGTGTTCGGATCGGCCGGTTCGATCACGACGACCTTCTTGCTTTCCTGCTGTTGAACCGAGACCTTCTGCTGCTTGGTCGAAACCAGCTTGCCGTTGTCCTGAGCCTTGAGCCGCAGACGCTGGATTGCCTCCATGACGTCGGCTTGCTGGGCCAGCACGGCGTCGCCGAGCATTTTGGTCCAGTCCAGCTTGTCGCTCATCATCGAAAGCACTGCGGGTGTCGCCATCAGCGCCTTGACGCTGTCGTCCCAGGCCTGCTTGGCCACCGCGGCTTTGAGACCCTCATCCTTCAACTTCTTGTTCTGGTCGAGCCAGCGTTGCGCCTGAACCACCTCCAGCGGATAGGTCGACGCCGCCAGCAGGTTGGCCACCAGAGGATCCGGATAGAGCGCGATCGGTGCGACCAGTGCATCAAGCTGCTCGGGCTTGAGCAATGGTTGTTCGGTCTGCGCGGGCTTGATGTCGCCCGGTTGCGGCGGCTTGGTATCTGTCTCCTGCGCCGCGCCGGCACAGGTGGCCGCAATCAGGAGGGCCAGCGCCAACAACGATTTTCTGCAATGCAACATGCCATCCTCCACCCGAGCCGGATGGGGAAGTGAAGAGCGCGGCGAGGCCGCAGCTTTGATCAAGATCAAGGGTCATGGGTATGTGTGGCCGCGCGGCGTGCTAACCCGCTTGGCCGCCCGGACGCGAGGCCAGCATCGCGCGACGATCATGGATCAGATATTCGAGACGATGGGCAGCGACGTTCAGCGTCGTGACATCGAGTGCGCGCTCATCGCCCATCATCGCCTTGACGCGCTGGCCCTGCAGGACAGCGTCGATCTCACCTTCGATGTCGGACAGTTCGGTCTGCTTCTCCGTCGTGCGGATGCGCCGGCCCAGGGCGTACAGCTGGTCCAATGCCTGCTCGCCCGTCTCGGGTTGGTCGGCGCGGAGAAATTTCCAGCCAGCCGCCAACACCGAAAGCAGGCCGCCGAATATCATCGGCGCCAGGAAGATCGCGTTGCCCCATTGGTCGAGGAAGCTCAGCTGGGTGCCGTTGTAAAATGCGGCGGCGCCCGGGTGGGCCGGCAGAAAAGCATCCGGCTCGGTATCGGCCGCCGCGACCTGCCCGACGATCGGCAGCTCGCTCAACAAATCGCGCCGGGCTGTCATCAACGCCTGGGTCAGATCGGTAATGACGTTGGCATCCAGTTGCTTCTTGGCAACCAGATAGAGCGTGACCCTGAGCGTGGTCAGGTCGTCATCGGGCACCGGCGGCGAGCCGCGCAGCGTGCCCTTCGGCACATCAAAGCTTTCAAAGGCGCGGTTCTTCTCGGCGATCGCGCCGGCGGAATCGATGGGCACCAGGACCGGAGCCGATTTGGGGCTCTGTTGGAACAGCCCGCGCAGCACGGCCAGGTATTTCTCGACCAGCGGGACGACCACCAGAATGACCTGGACCTCCTTGGTCTCGAGCGCACGCCGTGCCTCCGGCGGAGCCAAAAAGCGGAATTTGACGTTACGGCTGAGATCGTACTCGTTCGTCAGGACGTTGACGACGCCCTGGTTGATCTCGCCACCGACGACACCCACCGTACCGCGCTTGAGATCGCTGACGGTGTTGACGGTCGATCCCGGTGGCGCGATCAACAGCGCGACCGGGTGCGCCACCACGGCAACCGCCTGCGCCTGCGACAAGTCGCCGGCGTCGCTGCGCACCACCGCCAGATCCGTGGTGCCGGACGAGAATGCCTTGGCAGCCTGCAGCGCACTCGGCACCTCCACCACGCGCAGCCGCACCGTCGCGTTGGTGGCCGCGAGCCGGCCGGCAATGGCCGATACGATCCGCGCCGCCTCGCCATCCAGCGAACCGACGGTGATGGTCAGTGTCGTCGGCCGGGTGTACCAGCGGTAGGAAAACAGTGCAGCGCCTGCCGCCATGACGACGATGCCGGCGACGACGGCGATCCGCAGCCACTTCGGCACGTTGGCTGGCGTCATCCCCAGGCTCACGGGCGCGCTGGCATCTGGGGACCGGACTGGGTCATTTCACGCTCGGCCCGGAAAACGTTTGCGTAGAGGTTTGCGACCCACTGCCGGCCGCTGGAGGTGACGTTGAGGTAGCGGATCGCGGTCTGCACCTGCGGCGCGACATGGGTCCAGTAGAACTGCGGATATTTGTAGATGACGTCGGCGGGCGTATTGTAGCCGAGCTTCTGGTTCAGTCCGATCTCCTCGAACTCGTGGAACAGCGCATTTGCCTTGCGCATGTAGTTGGGGTCGCCGAGCTGGCCGATCAGGTCGGCCGCGCGCAACAGCAGGCCCTCCTCTTCCTGCAAGTCATCGATCTCCTGCTGTTGCGGGGCCGCATACGGGAAGCGGGTGTACTCGATTGCCCTGGCGATCCGGGCTGCGTCCAGCCACTCGACCGCATCGAAACGTTCGACGACGAACAGTTTTGAACGATCGACATGATAGGGAGCGAGCGCGGCATCGGACGCGCCCGTCGGAAGCTCGACCATGCGCCCGGTGACATCGGCGACGAAGGATGTCTCCTCGTCGCCCTGTACCACGCCGCGCACATAACCGATATCGTGGGTCAGGCATGCGAGAATGAAATTGGCATAATCCCCAGCCGTGGTCTGGCGCTGCAGCGCGCGGCCGATCAGGATGTCGTGGCCGACCAGAGTGACCAGCATGGAGTGCTCGATGTCATGGTACAGCGCGTCGCTGTTGCCGATGCATTCCATTGCCAGCCTGGCCGCATAGGGCAGAAAATCGGCGAGCCCGGCCTGCACGGTCCCGAAGCGGCCCCTGGTTTCCGTGGTGAGGAACGATCCGAGCGCTTGAGCCACCAGTTCCGGTATGGTGATCATCAAAGCCATCCTCGCCCGGGTTTGACAGCGGCGGGCCGGGAATAACCTCCACCCCGCCGCCGCTTACGTCAAGGTCCCCATCGCCGTGCTGCGGCTCTCTCGGAAGCCGGCGACGACTTCAGCATCGGGTGACGATTCGTCCATAGACATCGACCACCTGCGCGCAACCGGGCGTCACTGCGTAGGCGCCCGCAGCCGCAGCGGCGGCGCCACCATAGACCACTGCCCGGCGCGTGGTCCTGCGCGCCACACCGGCATAGCTCATCGGTGTCAATGGGCGTCCGATGCGTGCTTCGGCCGAAGACATCAAGCCACCTTCCAGCGTGGCGCCGCCGCTCCAGCTCAGGCCGGTCGTCACGACGACGGCGGCGGTGAACGCCCGAACGAAGTTCTTGCGCGAGGTATTCGTCATTTTCTGGCTCCTGGTGCGGTTGCGGGAGGAACTTCGTCGAGGGCCATCGAAGCAAGTGCTTCCAGGTCTGCCTTCTGCGCGCCGGCCGGCGGCTTGAATACGAAGGCATCCGCGTCCGCGGGCGCATCGGTCTTCCAGTCCTTGATCCTGAGGGTGTATTGCGGCGCTCCGGCCAACGTCTTGCTCGTAATCACGTACTTTCTCGGAACCGGCTTGGCGCCGCTTTCGATCCAGATCTGCCAATCGGTATCGACGCCACGAAACGCCAGGTGCTCGCATTCGACGCCGTCGATGACGCCCTGCCCGATATGATAGGCGTCGATCACGCCGGTCATCAGTTCATCGAATGAATTGGTCAGCAGCAGATCGGTGCCGGGCATTGCGCCGCCCGACGTCCCTTGCAGGCGATCGATCAACTGGTCGATCGTTCCGGTCTGGTCGACCTGGACGTAGCTCTTGGCGTTGTTGCCATAGATCGTCAGGGTCTTGCCGTCGAACACCATCTCGGCGTCGGTGTAACCGCCGGTGCGTCTGACGCGCAACTTGTCGGGGCGGTTAACTCTGAACTGACCGGAACTGGTGAACTGCAACTTCTGCAATTGTGGCGTCACCACCTCGATGTCGCTGTCGAAGGTCGCGGTGATCGAGTTCTGACCCGCGGTGTAGTCCGCCATCGCTTTGAGCAGCTTGGCGGCATCGTCTTCGGCCCGGAGCGGCGTGGCGATTGCAGCGCTCATTATGCCGGCCGCCGAAATCCTGATCAGAGTCTGCATCGTTGTTTTCAGTCGCATGACGATCCTCCATGGTCGGCGCATCATTCGATCCCGAGCCGCCTTGCGATTGACATGGATCAAGGCCTCGCAACGGCCGCTCCGGGCGATATGCCTAGTGGCCGCTCAGCACCAGCGTCTTGATCGGCAACAGCAATGCCTGGATCCGCAGCAGCATCGCATGCACCAGTCCAACGGCGTCGACGGCATGCAAGGCGATGCGTCGCGTCGTGGTGGTGTCCTTTGCCGAGATGACCTCGTGATTGCTCGTATAGGCATTGACGATGCAGGTGCTGCCGGCCGTGACGCCGGCAAGGCCGTCGCTTGCGATCGGTTCCAGGAACGCCAGGATCGTCCCCGGCTTCACGCTGCTCAAATCCACCAGCTGTTCTCCGCCGCGAAACTGGCCCGCCGCGATGTAGTCCTGAACACTGGTGATCACCATGGGGATGATGGTCCATGGCATCGACACACAGGTGGCCTCGGCGATCATTCCAGGCTTCAGCACCTGCCCCTCGATCTGTCCAAATCCGGCTTGCAGCCCTCGCTGGCCCGCGCCATCCGGAATCAGGATCCCGGCCGGCCGCATCAGCGGATTGACGATGTCGCCGGGGCGCAGCAGGAACTGCTCGACGCGCCCGTCGACGCCGGCACGGATGAAGGTTTTGTCGTACTCGACCTGGGCTTGCGCCAGTGCGGCCTCAGCGCTCGCTTTCGACGCCGGCAGCAGCGTCGAGACCTGGGTTTCGGTGGATTTCTTCGCGGCCGCCGCGACGTCAATGGCGGCCTGCCGCCCGTCGACCAGCACCTGAAGCTTTTCGATGTCACGCTGCGGAACGATACCTGGATTGCGGCGCTGCAGCTCGCTCTTGACGTCAAATTCGTCCTTGGCTTGCTGATAATCGCTCTTCGCCTGCTGCAACTGGGCCTCGGCCTTTACGACGTCGACCTGCGCGGCGATCATTTGCGCATCGACCTCGGCAACCTTGCTCCGCGCCGTGTCGACGGCCGATTGCTGCTTGGCGGAGTCAAGCCTGAACAATACGGTGCCCTTTGTCACCGCCTCGGTGTAGCCAACATTGACCTCGGCGACCCGGCCCACGCCCTCGGGAATGATCGGCACCGTTCGAAACAGCAGAGCCGCCGAGGTCGTCGACGGATGGAAATAGAAGATCAACGTGATGAGGCTGATGGTGAGCATCAGACACCCGGTGATGCCCCATCTCAGCTCGTACCAAACCGAAAACAGCGTGATTTCGTGACCGAGCCGCTTGCCCTGGCGATAGCGGCGGAACAGATAGTCAGGGACCAGCGTGAACAGCGAGCAGAGCATCAGCTCAAACATGGCCACGCACCTCCTTCTTGACGACGGTCGGCGGCTTTGGCACGTCCGGCCCCGGCGCAACGGCGTCGTCGTCGTCGGTTTCGTCAGTAGCTGGTCTTTCCGCCGATTGCGCTATCTTCTCTACCGATCCCGCGATCCGGCCGAGCGGCGTGCCGAAATCGGGCAGGTCGACCATGGCCAGCAGCAGCGCCGCGATCCAGAACAGGTGGATGTGGGTGAACAGCGCCAGCAGGCCGAGCACCGCGACGATTTCGAATTGCAGCTTTTGCGACTTGTGGGCCATCCGTTCCGGCAACGAGTGCAGTTGCAGATATAGGTTGCCGACGCCCAGCACCGCGGCGATGAGGAAGATGCCCATCACGATCATCAGCACGTCGGTTTCGCCCGGCCTGGCGACGTAGAACGGCAGATGGTGCGGCGTCATCGGATGCAGTTGACCAGTCATTGGACCTCCGCGATCTTAAGGGCGCGCGACGCCCGGCTCGTCGTGTTGGCGGCGACTCGTGCCGCAGAACGCCTGCAGAACATCGAGCGCGTCAGATCGGACACCGATAGTAGGTGATCGTCATGTCCTGCATGCCTGGAAACAATCGAGCGATCTTGTTCGGCTCGAGTACCTGCAGGCTGAATTGAACGTTGGACAGCATGATGTCGGTCGTGCAACCCGCCAGGATATTGACGGTCTGCCCATCCTCCTTCTTGTTCTTGACCTTGCAGGTGGCGAACTTGCCCCTGAGGCGGTCGGCCTCGATGATGAAGCCGCCGCCATGCTGCTCGGACATCGGAGCGAATGTTACCTGCTTCTCCTTGCCCTTTTTGACGAATACCTGGTTGCAGAGATCGGCATTGGTGGCCCAGGCGCCGGACAGATCGACGGCGTGCGCGCTCTCGTGCGGTGCCGCGGCGATCAATGCCGCCAAGGCGGCCGCAACCCTGAACAACCGGCCCATCCTGCCTCTCCAAGCATGCCGTCGGCCGCCATCGGCCGGCTGGTCTGAAGAGAATTGACCGCGCGCCGATACGCTTGATCTGGATCAATGGAGGGCTTCGACCTGGCTCACTACCTTTCGACCTAGGCAAGAAGGTCAGTAAGGAAGGATCAGCTATGCCCGAGAACATCGACGATCTGCTGCCGACCGCCAAGGAAATCCAGAAGCAGGCAGCCATCAAGGAAGCCGAGAAGGCGGATCAGTACGCCCGCCGCTTTGCCGCCGCCGAGGCGGAAAAGCGCGCACTGATCGAACGGTTGAGCAAACCGTCCGGCCTGACCGAGGAAGAGAAGGTCAAGCTCGCTTCGACCGTCATCCAGCGCGCGGTGCGCAACGGCCTCACCGAGGTTCAGGTCTACCGGTTTCCCAATTCGCTGTGCACCGATAACGGCCGGGCCATCAATCAGCAGGATCCCGGCTGGGAGAATACCCTGACCGGAATTGCGCATGAAATCTTCCAGCTCTGGTCTGACTATCTGAAGCCACGCGGCTATCGCATCCGGTATCAGGTCGTGGACTTTCCCGGAGGGGTCCCCGGCGACATCGGCATCAGCATCGCCTGGGGCGACTAATCGAGCCGCTTCCGCGGACACAAGCAATGGACAGCTTGCCATGGCAAGAGACGAAGAAGCTTCGGCGAGAATGAAGCGGAAAAACTACGAGAAGGAGTTGCGCAAGCTCCAGGTGCAACTTTGTCATCTGCAGCAATGGGTCAGGGAAAAGCAGCTCCGGGTCATCGTGCTGTTCGAGGGCCGCGACGCCGCCGGCAAGGGCGGCACCATCAAGGCGATCACCGAAAAGGTGAGCCCCCGCGTGTTTCGCGTCGTCGCCCTGCCCGCGCCGTCCGACCGCGAAAAGACCCAGATGTTCATCCAGCGCTACATGCAGTTTTTTCCGGCCGGCGGCGAGATCGTCATCTTCGATCGCAGCTGGTACAACCGGGCCGGCGTTGAATACGTCATGGGGTTCTGCACGGCCGATGAGCACCGCCGCTTCCTTTCGATCTGCCCCCAGATCGAAAAATACATCGTGGAGGGCGGAATCATCCTGATCAAGATCTGGCTCGAGGTCGGGATGGACGAACAGGAAGCGCGCTTCCACGCCAGGATCGACGATCCGCTGCGGCAGTGGAAACTCAGTCCGATGGACATCGAATCCTACAAGCGCTGGTATGATTTTTCGCGTGCACGCGACATGATGCTCAAGGCGACCAACTCACGGCACGCGCCATGGCATATCATCCGATCGGATGACAAGCGACGCGCACGGCTGAATTGCATCGCGCACCTGCTCAAGGCCATTCCATCCAGGCGAATTTCGCACGACCGGGTCAAGCTGCCGAAGCGATCCGACAAGAGTCGTTACAACGACCAGGCTCTGCCTCGCGGCGTAAAGTTCGTCGCCGAGCGTTATTAGAGCATTTTCGAGCCAGGCATGCCCCGGACCTGATCCGGGGCGGATCAAAAACGCAACCCAGGGCTTCGGTTCTGCTTTCATCAGAACCGAAGCCCTGTCGTAGTACCCGGCTGATCCCAGCCTCACTCCATGGTAATCGTCACGCCGCCGACCGCCGCCGACACCTCCAGGCCCACCTTGGCGCCACTCAACTGCAGGACCACACCGGTCTGGCCGTTCTGTAATTGAACGCCGCCGGCGCCGGCGGCCAGGGCGCCGCCGGCGCCGAGCGTCGCATAGCTGCCCGCGAGATCCGATGGTTGCCGTATGTTCAGCGCCTTGCCGACGAAGTTGGTGGTCGAAGCGCCGATGGTGAACCCCGCGCTCATGCCGGCCACCCGGAACGGATAATTCTTGCCGTGCAGCCTGAGGACGCCGCGGCCGCCGCCACCGCCGACGATGAAACCGCCCTTGGTGAACACGACGCGGACGGCTCCGGTATCTGCACGCGAGTCCGTCGCTGTCGTGAAAGACACCAGCAAAGCCAGCGCTGCGGTCGCCAATATTCGCATTCCCAGATTCTTCATCATGCGCTTCCTCTCGATAAGACCCGCCGGCCCGCCCCGTCCGGCCCGGTACTGCATTCACTTCGCCGGGGCGGGCTGCGTCGCCTCGTACATGTCCCGATAGCCGCGGGCGATCAGGCGTACGCCGCGCCCGATCTGCTCGTAGGCCTCGTCGGGCAGATTGGCCAGGGACACGCGCAGCGACCAGTTCGGCGCTTCGAAGCCGCCCCCGTTCAGCAGCACGATGCCGTAGGCCTCGGCAAGGCGGAACGCGAGATCGAGCGGATGGATATGCTTCTTCAGATATTCGACGGCTTGGTCGCCGATGTTCTTTCGCGCCCAGAATTCAAAATCGATCAGGCCATAGTAGGCGTCGTAATTCGCATTGGGCGAAAGCTGAAGGCCGATGCTCTCGATCAGGGTATGAATGCGCCGATCGACGATTTCCTTGCACGCGGCCTGGTAATGCTTGCCGGTATCCATCATCTCGGACAGCGAGAACAGGCTCATCATCACCTGTTGCGGCAACGACAGCCCGGCGGTGTGGTTGAGCGCCACATCGCGGCTGTCGGCGACGATGCGGTCGATGAATTTGACCTTGCGCGGCTCCAGCGTCAGCGCGCCGTAGCGCTTGTCCAGCGCCTTGACGTCTGCGTCCGGCAGCTTGGCGATCATCTTGTCGTAGATGTTGTCCTCGTGCACCGAGATGACGCCGAGCCGCCAGCCGGTGCAGCCGAAGTACTTCGAATAGGAGTAGACGCCGATGGTGTTGTGCGGCAACTCGCCCAGCAGCGAGCGGAATCCGTCGACGAAGGTTCCGTACACATCGTCGGTCAGCAGCATCAGGTCGGGGCGTTTGGTTTTCACGAGGTTGGTGATTTTTTCGAGAGTCGGCTTGTCGATCGCCATGCCGGTCGGGTTGCCCGGATTGACGATGAAGAAGGCCTTGATCTTCGGATCCTCGAGCTTCCTGATCTCCTCATCAGTGTACTGGAAGCGGTTTTCCTGCGGCGCCCTGACGTGCACGACCTTGAGGTCGTAGTCCTCGAGGTGGGTCATTTCGAGATAGGGCGTGAAGATCGGCGTGCCGAGCGCGATGGTGTCGCCAGGATGCAGCAACCGGTTGGCCTTCAGCGACTTGAAGATGTAGCACATGGCGGCGGTGCCGCCTTCGACCGCATAGAGATCGAACTTGCCGGCCGGCCGGGGTTCGCCGCACATCGCCCACATCAGGTACTCATGGACGATGCGTTCGTTGTGCACCAGCATGCGGTCCGGCACCGGATAATTATCGCCGATGATCGAGTCGACGAGCTCGTGGACGAACGCGTCGCCTTCGAAACTGAACTTCTTGACGGCGAACTTCGTCATCTCCGACAGAAAGCCGGCGCCCGGCATGTCCGCGTGCTTCTCCAGCCACGCTTCGAACCGGCCGGCGATGCCGCTCGCCTGCGGCATGCCACCGACGCCGGCCGGATGCTCCATGACGCGCTTGCTTTCGGTGACCGCGAACTGTCCGAGCAGGAAGAAGCCCTCGCGAGGCGTGGTGGCAATCCAGTTGGGATTGCCGCGTCCGGCATTGAGGAAGGCGGATTGGGTGGTCCTCGAGGTTGCTTTGGCAAGATTGATCAGTTCGTCCTTGATCTCGAAGGGACTCAGAGCCTCGAACTTCTTCAGCGTCATAATGTCAGCCATGACTCAGTCCTCTTTCTACGGGATTGCGGTGGCAGGGTGCAGGCTTGCGAGCACGGCTTTGCCGGCCGTGCCCGTGTTCGGGTCGCGCCGCTAGGTCAGCATCATTACGAGCACCATTCCCCAGATCGTCAGCAGCGTGTTGCCGACGGCATAGGTGACGGTGTAGCCGAGCCCGGGAATTTGACTCTTGGCGCGGTCACAGACCATGCCGAGCGAGGCCGTGGTGGTGCGCGCACCGGAAATGACACCCAGCAAAATGGCATCGTCGAAGCGGAAAATGTACTTCGCCACGAACATTCCCAGGATCAGTGGCACCGTCGTCGCCACGGTTCCCCAGAGGAACAGGCTGAAGCCGAGCTTTTGCAGACCGGCGACGAAGCCGGGACCGGAGGAAATGCCGACCACGGCGATAAAGACGTTGAGGCCGACGGAATTCATGAACCACACGGTGGGCGACGGAATCCGCCCGAATGTCGGTTTCACCGAACGCAGCCAGCCGAAGAACAGGCCCGAAAACAGTGCACCGCCGGCAGTGGACAGCGTGATCGGCACGCCGCCGACCTTGTAGACGATGGCGCCGACCAGGGCACCGATCGAAATGGCCGCGCCGATGAACGCCACGTCGGCGGTGTCGACGGCACGATCGGCGACGCCCAGCATCCTGGTTGCCGCCGCGATGTCCTGGCTGCGTCCGACAACGGTTACGACGTCGCCCCGCTGCAACTGCGTATCGGGCAGTATGGGAATGATGGTCGCGACCGCTCCGCGGACGATCTTGCGAAGGAACACGCCGCGGGCTCCCGGCATGGTCGCCACCTGGGCGAGCGTTTTGCCGTCGACCTCCTTGCTGGTCACGTAGATGTCGACACCTTCGATCGGCACCGCCAGCAATTCACGATCATCGATTTCTTCGGCGCCTTCACCAACGAGGCTCACCAGCACGTCGCGGCGGCCAGCCACGGCCAGGACATCGCCCGCGTGGATCACCGTATCCGCGGTGGCATCCTTGATCTGTCCGCCCTGCCGGATACGCTGCACAAACACCCGCTGATCCTGAACCAGCCCCTCGGCTTCCGGTGGCGTCTTGCCGACGACTGGTCCGCGCTCCCTGACGCGGAACGCGCGCAACTCGAACTGGTGCCAGGCGGTGCCGGAGCCACCTGCTTCCTTCTTGCCGCCACCCGACTTTTCTTCGTAGCGCTTGCATGCAGCCTCAAGATCAATGCCCAGCATCGCCGGACCGATCAGCGCGATGACGATGGCCGATCCGACCGTGCCAAAGATATAGGTGACGGCGTAGGCGACGGGCATCACATCCAGCAAAGCCTTGGTCTGGTCGGCCGATAGCGCGAGGCGATTGAT
>Ga0209758_1003623_pt1 | contig 13819 bp, 16 predicted proteins | sample AraplaMF_Col_mMF_FD_184258 | JGI IMG/M metagenome (GOLD analysis project Ga0209758, IMG submission 184258) | Arabidopsis root microbial communities from the University of North Carolina, USA - plate scrape MF_Col_mMF (SPAdes) (version 2) | ecosystem: Host-associated > Plants > Roots > Endosphere... | reverse complement strand
CTACGTCTCGCGCGGCGGCGTCAAACTCGCTGGCGCTCTCGAGCGTTATCCAATCGATGTTGAGGATCATGTCTGCCTCGACGTCGGCGCCTCCACCGGCGGTTTCACCGAGGTGCTGCTGGCCAATGGGGCGAGCCTGGTGTTCGCGATCGATGTCGGCACCAGCCAGTTACACGCCTCGCTCCGCGGTCATCCCAAGATCGTGTCGATGGAGGAGACCGACATCCGCAGCTATGAGGGCAAGCGGCTGCCGGCGCGGCCCGATATCGTCGTCATCGACGTCAGCTTCATCTCGCTCAAGACGGTGCTTCCCGTGGCCCTGTCGCTGGCGGCGGCGCCGATGAGTCTGCTCGCGCTGATCAAGCCGCAATTCGAAGCCGATCGGAAGCACAACAAGAAAGGCATCATCCGCGATGCCGCCGTGCACCAGGAGATCTGCGACGACATCGCGGCCTTCGCGGCATCGCTCGGCTGCACCGAGATCGAGGTGTTTCCATCCTCGATCGCAGGGGGCGACGGCAATATCGAATTCTTCCTGGGCGCGCGCCGTGGTTGAGCGCGTCACAATCGATCACGTCGGCCATCGCGGCGACGGCGTCTCGCTCACGACGGGCGATGCAGTCTATGTGCCCTACACGCTTGGCGGCGAGACCGTGGAAGTCGATCATGTCGTCGGCCATCATCCCGATCGCCGCAAGCTGCTGGCGGTCGATGTCGCCAGTCCGGAACGGATCGAACCGTTCTGTCCGCATTTCGGCGTCTGCGGTGGCTGTGCGATCCAGCACTGGGCGGCGGAGCCGTATCATGCCTGGAAGCGCAACATCGTGGTCGAGACACTGGCCCAGGCCGGCATCGATTGCGACGTGGCGCCGCTGGTCGATGCCCATGGCGCCGGCCGCAGGCGCGTCACCCTGCATGGCAGGTTCGGCACGCATGACGTGCTCAAGGTCGGCTTCTCGGCAACAAGCTCGCACGATGTCATTCCGATCGATCGCTGCCCGATCCTCGATCCCGCACTTGAAGGCGCGCTCGACGCCGCCTGGGGGCTCGCCGAGCTCCTGACGTCCAAAATGCCGGTGACCAAGCCGCTCGATATCCAGGTCACCGCAACCGCCAACGGCCTCGATATCGACCTGCGCGGCTCCGGCCCGCTGCCGACGCCGCTGGTCACGGCATTATCGCGTGTTGCCGAGCAGCACCATTTGGCGCGGCTGACGCGACATGGCGAGCTCGTGCTGCAACGCCTGCCGCCGACGGTGAAGATGGGCCGCGCGGAAGTGACGCTGCCGCCGGGCTCGTTCCTGCAAGCCACTGTCGCGGGCGAGGAGATGCTGGCCGCGCTCGCTTCAGAACGCATCGGAAAAGCCAAAGAGGTTTTGGATCTCTTCTGCGGCGTCGGTCCATTTGCGCTCAGGCTGGCGGAGAAGTCACGCGTTACCGCTTACGACAACGATGCCGGCGCCGTCGCCGCGCTGGCGAAAGCCGCGCGCACGCCAGGGCTGAAGCCGATCAGGGCCGAGCCACGCGATCTGTTCCGCCGGCCGCTGATGCCGCAAGAACTACGCGATGTCGATGCCGTCGTGTTCGATCCGCCGCGTCAGGGCGCGCAGGCGCAGGCTCTGAAGCTGGCTGCGAGCAAGGTGCCGGTGATCGTCGCAGTCTCCTGCAACGTCGCGACCTTCGCCCGCGACGCCCGGCTGCTGATCGATGGTGGTTACCGGATCGCGAGCGTGGTGCCCGTGGACCAGTTCCGCCACACATCACACGTGGAATTGGTGGCGCGGTTCACGCGCTAACGCCGCAGTACCCCAAGCGCCGGCGACTCGCCGGGCAGCATGTTCGAATGGATATCGCTGTCCATGCGCCCCGAGTCCCGCTGGGTGAACCCGGCCCCGAACGACAGGCTGAGGTTGGAGGTCGGCTTGAATTCGACGCCCGCGAATGCACCATAACCGGGCGCGGCGGCGGAGGTCAGCGGCGCAACCGAGCTGCCGATGCCGTTACCGTATTTCAGCGTGTCGAAGCCGGCAAAGAACGTCACGGGCGAACCGCCCGCCGTTTTCATGTTGTAGCCGAACTGGGTGCTGTCGTAGGACAGCGCGCTGAAATTGCTCGCAGGCCCGGTCTGGCTGAAACCGCTCAGACCGAGATTGCCGCTCCGGCTTCCGACAAAGAAGCCGGGGTGAAAGTCGTGGCCACTATTAGCATCACCGGTATTGAAGCTTGGAAAATTGCCGTAGCTGTCGGCACTGCCGCCATAGCCAAAAGCTCCGCCCGGAATCCAATATTGCAGGGGGGCGACCTGCGCATGAGCCGGCGCTCCACTGAAACAGAGCACCGCGAAAAAAGTTACGAAACCGCAGGAGCTTAGAAGGCCGGGCATCCAGACAACCGTCAGAAAAAGCGCGTGGATTATACGCCCGGCATCGTGTGAATACCAGCGACGGGACGCCCAACATCCCACCATCCGGTTCCAGGATGCCCTCTTTCTGGCGCTTTGAACCTCCTGCGCGTCGGATTGACCCACCTAGAGGATGCGCCAGCCGAGCCGTCATATCGATCGCGGGAGTCTGGCGTAGCCGACAACGCGCAATTGCGTAGACCTTTGAAAATGCCTGACACTGGATGGAGGCTATCATGGAGGTCAATACCGACAGGTTGAATGCCTTTATGGGCAAGATGATCACCGAGGTCGGGGCGGCGATGAACGCATCGCTCGTTCTCTTGGGCGACAAGCTCGGCCTCTACCGCGCCCTTGCCGCCAAGGGACCTATGAACTCCGCGGAGCTCGCGAGCGCCACCGGAACGGCGGAGCGGTATGTCCGCGAATGGCTGGCGAGCCAGGCCGCGTCCGGCTACGTCGAATACGACGCCGGCTCTGGAAAGTTCTCGATGCTGCCGGAGCAGGCGATGGCGCTCGCTGACCAGGACAGCCCGGTGTTCCTTGGCGCGGTCGGCAACGTCATCGCGGCCGCATTTCTCGACGAGCCGAAGGTTTCCGACGCCTTCAAGTCCGGGAAAGGCGTCGGCTGGAACCGGCGCAGCGAATGCCTGTTCTGCGGCACCGCGCGCTTCTTCCGCACCGGCTACATGCACCATCTCGTGCAGGAGTGGCTGCCCGCGCTGGACGGCGTCGTGGACAAGCTGAAGCGCGGAGCCAAGGTTGCCGATGTGGGCTGCGGGCACGGCGTCTCGACGCGGCTGATGGCCGAGGCTTTTCCCAATTCCCGTTTCTATGGCTTCGATTATCACGAGGGCTCGATCGAAGCGGCACGAAAAGCGGCAGCCGAGGCCAGGCTGGGCGATCGCGTCAGCTTCGCGGTCCACTCGGCCAAGACCTATCCGGCCGAAGGCTACGATCTCGTCTGCTTCTTCGATTGCCTGCACGACATGGGTGATCCCGTTGGCGCGATCAGCCACGTGCGTCAAACCATGGCGAAGGACGGCACGTGCATGCTGGTCGAGCCGTTCGCCGGCGACCGCCTCGAAGACAATCTCAACCCGGTCGGGCGCGTCTATTACGCCGCGTCGACCATGATCTGCACGCCGGCTTCGCTCGATCAGGAGGTGGGCCTTGCTCTCGGGGCACAAGCCGGTGAGGCAAGGCTACGCAAGGTCGCGAGTGAAGGCGGACTGTCGCGCTTCCGTCGCGCCGCCGAGACGCCGTTCAACCTGATCCTGGAGGCTCGGATCTGATCTTCACGCGACGCCGCGGCTCGCCATGTCAGGCCGCGGCGTCCGTCGCGATCACAGCGCAGTCCTGTGCGGCTACGCCGTCCGGTCTACCGAGGACGAGGAATCCGCCGGCGTGACGATGGCCGTGCGGCGAAATGAGGCGAAAAGTCTTAGTGGACGGGCGCCTCAGCGGCCCCAGCGGTCCGACCAGATCTTCTCGCCGATCGTGCAGCTCACGCGCGGCTCCTTGTCCTTGTCGGCAACGTGCACCACCGGACGCTCGGGCGTGCGGCCGGCGACCTCCATCAGCAGCTTGGTGCGAATTGCCTCCTTGAACTTTTCGCGCCCCTTGATCGCAATCACGAAGGAGCCGGGACCGCCGATGACGCAATCCTCGTAATAGTAATCGAGATTGTCGATATCCATTGTCGAATAGGATGGTTCCTTGACCATGATCGGCAGGCCGTTGATGACGATGCCCTTCTCGAGCGCGGCATCGCGCGCCAGGGTGACCGGGCCGCCATTGTTGTTGGGACCGTCGCCGGAAATGTCGATGACGCGACGAAGGCCGTGGTAGGGATCCTCGTCGAACAGCGGCATCGCAAATCCGATCGCACCTGATATCGAGGTGCGCGAGGCGCGTCGGATCGGCGTCTTCATGATCTCGGTGGCAACCGCATCCGCCGTCTCCGGTCCGTCGATGAGGCGCCACGGGATGATGATCTTCTGGTCGTTGGACGCAGCCCATTCGAAGTAAGTCACCGCGATCCTGCCGGCGGGGCCGGCCTTCAGCGCTTGCAAGAACTCCTTGGATTGGATCGCCTGCGCATAACCTTCGCGCTGGATCGCGAGTTCGTCCATGTCCATGGAGTAGGAGACGTCGACCGCGAGGATCAGTTCGACGTCGACCGACTGCGCATCGCCGTCGGCCGCTTGCCGCTGCCGCGACGATTCGAATTTCGGCGGTCCGGATTTAGGACCTGGTGCCGCGATGCTCGCGACGTCCCCTCCGGCAAGTACGCCGGACACCAGCACAGCCCCGATCGAGAAAAGCAAGCGCATCGCAGCCTCCCGTCGTATGACGCGATGGTGACACGCAAACGTCCTGCCGCAAAGCGCGAAGATCGCTTGCGCTTCACATTCAGGTTAGGGATTTGCAAGTTAGAGCTTCGTGCGTAGCGCGAAAATCGCCGCCATGTTGCCACGCTTGCGCCGCCGCAGCTTCGCGCCACGGGAGAGCGCGTTGCGCCCCACTTGTTCCCTGTGATTTCCATGCTAGGCTGACGACACAGATGGGGATGGAGTCCCCCGATAACCGCCCGGCGGTCGACAACCGTAGTGGGCTGATGACTCCTGCTCGAGGTGAGGCAATGTGCCCTTGCCTTTGGTGGGAGGATGGAGAACCCCGCCGATGGCGGGTTTTTTGTTGCCTGAAGCATAAGGCCGGGATGTGACGACGACGACACCCAATGCGCGCATCAAGCTCCCCAGGGGAATCTGGGTGCTCGGCTTCGTCTCGATGCTGATGGACATCTCCTCCGAGATGATCCACGCGCTGCTGCCAGTCTATCTCGTCACCGTGCTCGGCGCCTCCACGCTCACCGTCGGCTTCATCGAGGGCATCGCGGAGGCGACCGCCGCGATCACGAAGATCTTTTCGGGCGCATTGTCAGACTGGCTTGGCCGGCGGAAGTTGCTCGCCGCCCTCGGCTATGGGCTGGCGGCGGTGACCAAGCCGCTGTTTCCGCTCGCGCCCAGCGTCGGCTGGCTCGTCGCGGCGCGCTTCATCGATCGCGTCGGCAAGGGCATTCGCGGCGCGCCCCGCGATGCGCTGGTTGCCGACATCGCGCCCGCCGGCCTGCGCGGCGCGAGCTTCGGCCTGAGGCAGTCGCTCGATACGGTCGGCGCCTTTGTCGGGCCGCTCGCCGCGATCGGCCTGATGTGGTGGACATCAGATCATTTTGTCGCCGTGTTCTGGGTGGCGGTCGTGCCGGCGTTCTTGTCCTTTGGACTGATTGCGTTCGCGGTCGAGGAGCCCGAACCGGACGCGAGCCGCGAGCCTGCGAAGAACCCGCTCAACGCCGCCGCAATGCGACAGCTCGGACCGATTTATTGGCGCGTCATCGCAGTCGGCGTCGTCTTCACGCTCGCTCGATTCAGCGAAGCCTTTCTGATCCTGCGCGCCCAGAACGTCGGGCTCAATGCGATGTGGGTGCCGGCGGTGCTTGTGCTGATGAACGTCATCTACGCGCTCTCGGCCTATCCTGCCGGCGCGCTGTCGGACCGGATCAACCGGACCGCCCTGCTCGCGCTCGGCCTTCTCGTCCTCGCCGGCGCCGATCTGGCACTCGCGCTGTTGCCTGATCTGACCGGCCTCGCGCTCGGCGTCGTGCTGTGGGGGCTGCATATGGGACTGACGCAAGGCTTGCTCTCGGCCCTGGTCGCCGATACTGCACCGTCTGCGCTGCGCGGCACCGCGTTCGGCTATTTCAATCTGTTCACGGGCCTTGCGATGCTGGCCGCGAGCGTCATCGCCGGGGCGCTGTGGGACGCCTATGGTCCGACCGGAACGTTTCTTGCCGGGCTCGGCTTCACGCTGGCCGCGCTCGGGGGACTGCTCGCCGTCGGCAACGGTCTGACGGCGGAGGACAAGGGATGACGAGGAGCTGTTCATCGTGTTGAGCGGAGTGATCGCAATCATGGTCGGCGGCGCGCTGGGCGGCTGCACCCGCTATTTCGTCTCCGGCGCGATCGCGCGGCGGCTGGGCGAGACCTTTCCCTGGGGCACCATGACCATCAACATCACCGGCGCCTTCCTGATCGGCATCTTCGGCGCGCTGGCGACCCATCCCGGCTCGGCATTCGCCTCGCCCAATCCGTGGCTGTTCGCGGTGACCGGCTTTCTCGGCTGCTACACGACGGTGTCCTCGTTCAGCCTGCAAACGCTGACCTTGGCGCGCAACGGCGAGCCGATGCAGGCTCTCGGCAATGTCGTGGTCTCGGTCGGGCTGTGTCTCGCGGCCGTAAGCTGCGGCTTCCTCCTTGCGGACAGTCTGGGAGGCTAGCGGCAGATGAAGCCCTCCTCTGCGGACCGCCGGCGCACGGCCATGCTCTATGCCTGGGTTTCTGCCGGCAGCATCGTCGGCGGGCTGACGCGTTATCTGGTCGGGCTTGCGCTCGATACCGGCCCCGGCTTTCCCTTTGCGACGTTGTTCATCAACGCGACAGGCTCGCTCATCATCGGCTTCTACGCCACGCTGACTGGTCCCGACGGCCGCATGCTGGCGCGGCCAGAGCACCGGCAGTTCGTCATGACCGGCTTCTGCGGCGGCTACACCACCTTCTCGACTTTCAGCCTCGAGACCTTCCGCCTGATCCATGGCGGCATGAAATATACCGCGCTCGCCTATATCACGGCGTCCGTCGTCTGCTGGCTGGTGTCGGTGTGGGCAGGGCATATGATGGCGAGCCGCTACAACCGCTTGACCAGGAGTTGACAATGCAAATCCCCAATCAGGCTATTTCGCTCCGGATCTTCATCGGCGAAAGCGACCATTGCGACGGCAAGCCGCTCTATGAAGCGATCGTGATGGCCGCGCGCGAGCGACATCTCGCCGGTGCCACCGTGCTGCGCGGCCCGATGGGGTTCGGTAAGTCGAGCCGGTTGCACACTTCGAAAATTCTGCGACTCTCGGAAGATCTGCCGCTCCTGATCGAGATCGTCGACAGCGAAGACAACATCAACGCATTCCTGCCCATCCTGGATGGCATGATGTCGAGCGGCCTGATCACCTTGGAGAAGGTGCAGGTCCTGCAATATGGTGCGAAGGCCGCGAGCTGATCGCTCAGCTGGGAACCCGAGCCGCCGTGTCCAGGAGGCGGAATGAACGACACCGTTACCACGCCGAAAACCAGGACAAAGACCAAGGTCGAGCGGCCGAAGCTGCACAAGGTCATCCTGATCAACGACGACTATACGCCGCGCGAATTCGTCACCATGGTGCTGAAGGCCGAGTTCCGCATGACCGAGGATCAGGCCTACAAGGTGATGATCACGGCGCACAAGTTAGGCGCCTGCGTAGTCGCCGTATTCACCAAGGACGTCGCCGAAACCAAGGCAACGCGCGCCACCGACGCCGGCCGCGCCAAGGGCTATCCGCTGCTGTTCACGACGGAGCCGGAGGAATAGCGGTCAGGCCATCACGACCGGCGTTTCCTCCGCGAGCCCATACACGCGCTGCGCCTTGGAAAACCCCGCGATCGGAAATTCGCCGAGCTCGCGCCAGCCCTCGCGGCAGACTTTGGCAAACCCTTCCGAGGCCACGATGGTGCGGCCGAGCCGGCCTGTGATCCTTTCGAGCCGTGCGGCAAGATTGACGGCAGGACCGATGCAGGTGAAGTCGAGCCGATTGCCGCCGCCGATATTGCCATAGAGGATGTTGCCGACGTGGAGCGCGACACCGAAGCGGAAGCGCTCGATGGCCTCGCCGACGGGATGCGCAAGCGCCTCGACGCTACCGCGCGCGTCACGTGCCGCCGCCAGCACCTGCCCGCAGACATGCGTGGCATCCCCGACATATTCGTCGATCGGAAACACCGCGAGCAGGCCGTCGCCCATGAATTTCAGCACCTCGCCGCCGTGGGCGCGGATCGCGTCGACCTGACAATCGAAGTAGCGATTGAGGATCTCGACGACCGTTTCGGCCGGCAGCCGATCCGACAGCGCGGTGAAGCCACGCAGATCCGACAGCCAGATCGCGGCCTGCATGGTGTCGTTATGGCCGCGGCGGATCTGCCCGCCGAGGATGCGCGCGCCGGCGCGATTGCCGACATAGGTATCGAGCAGCATCTCGGCGGTTCGGCGCAGGCTGATGATCTCGCTGACGCGCGCCAGCGGCGTCACGATGGAGCGGATCGCGCCGATGTGGTCGTCGGTGAAACCGCCGGGATGACGCGTCGTCCAGCTCGTGGCATGGATCGAGCCGTCGAGAAACGGCATGGGGACCGCGACGTAGTCAGTCGCGCCTTCGGCACGCAGATCGTCGATGAACGGAAACCGCTTGCTGTCAGGATCGTCGATGCGGCCGCGGACCTCGACGCCCTGCTCGAACACGATCCGAAGGGGACTCCGGGCGAATTCGGGCGAGTCCAGGATTTCGAAATCAACGGTGCCGATCTCGACCTCCTGGCCTTGCCGCCAGATGAAGTTGCGCCCAAAAATCTCCGGATGCAACGTGCGGATGAAAATGCCGAACCGCCACAGTGGCAGGCCGGCCTCGACCAGATGTTCGCAAATATCCGCGACCATCTCGGCCGGCGTCGTTGACGACCGCGCGCCGTCGATCAGCCAGTTGGTGATGCGCTGGAGCTCGGAGCTTTGCATGAGTCCATTTGCGGACGGATGACGGGCTCCGTCAAGCCGATCGAACGGTTTGCTCTCGCATCGCCGCTGTCCGCGCCGATCCTAGTGATGACGAGCCATGCAAACAGCAGCACGCTCAAGCCAACGACAATCGAGGCGATACCGAGCACCGGCTCGGCGGCCTCGACACCCCTGAGCTTGAGCAGCAACGCGACAAACATGACGGGGACACCGGCATTGTGCATCCAGAATTGCGCCCCGGCGATGCGCCCCGCGCCGACCGATGGATAGGCCGTGGCGGTCAACCCGAACAACGCCATCGAGACCCAGCCGAGCAAATTGATATGGGCGTGGAGCGGAAACAGCGAATGGTCGCCGGATGCGCCCATCATTACGCCGAGAAGCACTCCAACGGCGAAATAGAAGGCCGCCAGCCGGAGCCAGGCGCGGGCGCGCGGGTTGTCGTTCATGACATTCTCCTCGACGATCAATGGCCTGCTCACGCGGCGTGCGGCGCGTTGAGTTGGTTGAGGATCGCCGCGAAGTCGAGCCAGACGTTTTCGCGCTTGATCTGCCCGTCGGGCGCCATGTCGAACACGTGCAGCAGGCGAAAGCTCAGCTTGCGTCCATGGCCTGGAATCCCGAAGGGCGCGCCGGGAGCCGTTCCTTCCCACAGACTCTCGTCCACCACGAAATCCGGCCCGTAATAGCGTCGCAATGTGGTGACCTTCTCGCCGGAGAGGTCTGCGAACAAGGCATCGTAGAAGCCGCGCGCCGCCGTCTTCCCCTGAACCGGGCCTGTGGGATAGCCGACGACGTCGTGCTCGACGTCGTCGACCATCGTGCTCAATACACCATCCACGTCGTCCTCGGCCTCGAAACGGAAGTGGCGGTCGATCATGCGATCAAAGGTTTTCTTCAATTCAGCGTTCATGGGTTTCCCTTTGCTGGACAATTGGCTATAGTGAGACACAGTCCCTTAATAAGACATGTGTCTCACATATGCCCGACAGGAAGTCAAGCCGAAGCGCGGATCGGAATCCGATCGAGACCGATGGCCGCGCAAACCAGAAGCGTCGCACGCGCCAAGCCCTGATGGATGCTGCAATTGCGCTTCGGGATGAAGGGCGCAGCCCGACCTTTGCCGAGGTGGCCGAGCGCGCCCTGGTGTCGCGGGCCACCGCATATCGTTATTTCTCCTCGCTCGAAGCTTTGATCAGCGAAACGGCGACTGAACGCGGGCTTGTGCCTCTGGAACAGATCTGGCGGCCCGGCGATGATCCGGCCGACGGTATCTCGCGCGCGTCACGTGAAATGATGAAGCTGATGCTGGATGACGAAATCGGCCTGCATGTGATGGAGCGCTCGTTCATGGCCGTGTGGCTCGACAACGATGCGGGCGCACGGCCACCGCGGCCAGGCCGACGCATGAAGTTCATCGTGCCGATCGTCGAGGCGCTGAAGGGGGAACTGTCATCCGCCGCACGCCGGCGGCTCGCCCACGCGCTGTCGATGGTGATGGGCAGCGAGGCTGCGCTGGCGATACGCGATATCGGCGGCGCCAGCGTCGATGAGGCACTCGCTGCCGCCGCCTGGGCGGCGCGGGCGCTTGTCAACCAGGCGCGGATCGATGCTGCGGAGGCGCGCCGCAAGTAGTGGAATGCGTGTTGGCGAAGGCGCCCTGAATCAGCGTCCCACCTGCCCGCGGTCGCGCAGGAAATGATCGGCCAGCACGCACGCCATCATGGCTTCGCCGACGGGAACGGCGCGGATGCCGACGCAGGGGTCATGGCGGCCCTTGGTGAAGATCTCAGTCTCGGCGCCCTTGCGATCGACGGTCAGGCGCGGCTGGAGGATCGACGAGGTCGGCTTCACCGCGAAACGCACCACGATCGGCTGTCCCGTGGAGATGCCGCCCAAAATGCCGCCGGCATGGTTGGACAGGAAGCGCGTGCCGTCATTGCCGGTGCGCATCTCGTCGGCGTTCTCTTCGCCGGTGAGCTCGGCGGCACCGAAGCCGGCGCCGATCTCGACACCCTTCACCGCGTTGATGGTCATCATCGCGCCGGCCAGATCGGAATCGAGCTTGGCATAGATCGGCGCGCCAAGTCCTGCCGGCACGCCTTCGGCGACGATTTCGAGCACCGCGCCGATCGAAGAGCCGCTCTTGCGGATGCCGTCGAGATAGGTCTCGAAGAAGGCCGCCTTGTCCTTGTCCGGACAGAAGAACGGATTTTTGGCGATCTCGTCCCAGTCCCACTTCGCGCGGTCGATCTTGTGCGGCCCGATCTGCACCAGCGCGCCGCGCACCTTCACATCCGGCAGCACCTTCCGCGCGATCGCCCCGGCGGCGACGCGCATCGCGGTCTCCCGCGCCGAGGAACGGCCACCGCCGCGATAGTCGCGCAGGCCATACTTGGCTTCGTAAGTGAAGTCCGCATGACCGGGACGAAACTTGTCCTTGATGTCAGAATAGTCCTTCGAGCGCTGGTCGGTGTTCTCGATCAAGAGCCCGATCGGTGTGCCCGTGGTCACCTGCACGCCGGTCTCCGGATGCGCCATCACGCCGGACAGGATTTTGACCTGATCCGCCTCCTGACGCTGGGTGGTGAAGCGCGACTGGCCCGGCTTGCGGCGATCGAGATCGCGCTGGATGTCGGCCTCGATGAGCGGGATCATCGGCGGGCAGCCGTCGACCACGCAGCCAATCGCCACCCCGTGGCTTTCGCCGAAGGTGGTGACGCGGAACATGTGGCCGAAGGTGTTGAAGGACATTCGCGGAAGCCGCCTTGTGCTGACAGTCAAAGTTTATGTTGCATGTCGACGTTCGTAGCCCCGAGGAGCACAGCGTTCAACCCTGTTCCCGTCATCCCGGGATGGTCCGAAGGACCAGCCCCGGAATCTCCAGATTCCGGGTTCGGTGCTCCGCACCGCCCCGGAATGGCGGTGGGTGGCCTTAACTATACTTATCCAGCCGGCCGTCGCGGAACACGTAGACGGCGCCCTGCTCGATATAGAGTTCCGCAGCGCTCACCGGGGTCTCCAGACCGAGCGAAACCATCAGCGCGCGGCAGGTGCCGCCATGGGCAACCGCGACCGTGTCGGTCCGGAGCTGGTCGTACCAGTCACGCACGCGGACCTGGACGTCGGCATAGGTCTCGCCACCCGCAGGCGCCACGGTCCATTTGTCGGCGAGGCGCCGGGCATAGATTTCGGGATCTCTCGCCTCGCTTTCCGACAGCGTGAGCCCTTCCCAGACGCCATAACCGATCTCGCGCAGGCGATCGTCCAATGCGTAATCCGTCACAGGCAATTCGAGCTTGCCGCGCACCAGTTCCATGGTCTGGCGCGCACGGCCGAGCGGGCTCGACACATAAGGCAGCGCCGCCTTGTCGCGGCCGTCGCGCTCGAGGAGATCAGCGAGTATGAGGCCGGCCTGCGCGGCCTGACTGCGGCCGCGCGCATTCAGCGGAACGTCCTTGGTGCCCTGAAGCCGTCCGAGCGCATTCCATTCGGTCTCGCCGTGGCGAAGATAATAGATCGTGGGCACGGGCATTGCGGGTGGTGATCAGTCCTTCGGCGCCGCGCCGGATGCCTCGGGCCGGCCCATGCCCAGCACGTTGTAACCGGAATCGACGTGATGGATCTCGCCGGTGACGCCGCGCGACATGTCGGACAGGAAATAGACCGCGCTGTCGCCGACCTCCTCGATCGTGACGTTGCGCCGTAGCGGTGCGTTGACCTCGTTATATTTCAGGAGCAGGCGAGAATCCGAGATGCCGGCGAAGGCAAGCGTCTTGATCGGACCGGCGGAAATCGCATTGACGCGGATCGCCTTCTCGCCGAGATCGGCGGCGAGGTATCGCACGCTCGCTTCGAGCGCCGCCTTCGCCACACCCATCACGTTATAGCGCGGCATCCACTTCTCGGCGCCGTAGTAGCTGAGCGTGAGGATCGAGCCGCCGTCGGCCATGAGCTTCTCGGCGCGCTGCGCCAGCGCAGTGAGCGAGTAGCAGGAGATCAGCATCGACTTGGAGAAGTTTTCCGCCGTGGTGTCGACATAGCGGCCGTCGAGCTGTTCGCCATAGGCGATGGCGTGCACGACGAAATCGATCTTGCCCCACTTTTCCTTGAGGGCGTCGAAGGCCGCATCGATCGTCGCGGCGTCGGTAACGTCGCAATGACCGAGTACCAGCGCGCCGAGTTCGGCAGCCAATGGCTCGACGCGCTTCTTCAACGCATCGCCCTGATAGGTGAAGGCGAGCTCGGCACCAGCCGCCCGGCATGCCTTGGCGATGCCCCAGGCGATCGAGCGGTTGTTGGCAACGCCGAGGATCACCCCGCGCTTGCCTTGCATCAGTCCCTGCATCAGACCTGAATTCTGCGCCATTTCTTCACGTCCCGTCGAACTGGATCTAAGGTCTGGAGGTACACCAGCCCTCCCCGGCGGTACAGTCCTAATACGCGGCGTTAACGCTGTTTCCCGGGCCGGAATAGCCGTTCCGTTCGGGTGTTATGATCAGTGAGGCGCTTGCGCCGAACGGCAGGACATCAAAGACGGCATGAGCGCGTTTCGCCAGAGTGTGGAAGCCATGATCCCGGCGTTGCGCCGCTACGCCCGCGCGCTCACGCGCGATGCGGATGCGGCCGACGATCTGGTGCAGGACACACTGGTGCGTGCGTTGCGTTCGGAGCGATTGTTTCTCGGAGGCGACGTCAGGAGCTGGCTCTACACGATCCTGACCAACCTCAACAAGAACCGGCGGCGCTCGCTGGCAAGGC
>Ga0209758_1003620_pt1 | contig 13824 bp, 15 predicted proteins | sample AraplaMF_Col_mMF_FD_184258 | JGI IMG/M metagenome (GOLD analysis project Ga0209758, IMG submission 184258) | Arabidopsis root microbial communities from the University of North Carolina, USA - plate scrape MF_Col_mMF (SPAdes) (version 2) | ecosystem: Host-associated > Plants > Roots > Endosphere... | reverse complement strand
GCATGAGGTCCCTCGCGATCGCCGCCGAATCGGCGCGATCTGTCGGGATCAGAAATCACGGGCGTTCGACAGCCATGTGACGTAGCTGTTGCGGGCGGATGACGGCGGGGGCCCGCCTCCGGAGCCAGGGACGCCGCACCTGCCACGCTATGCTGGCGGCGGATGACAGGAGCAGAACGTCAACATGAATGCAGCCACGCGCCAGTCCTGGAGAACCGAACCGATGCCGCCGGAGCGCGTGCGCTTCGAGGTGGGGCTGGCGTTCACCGCCGCACAGGGCGAGCGGATGCGCCTCGGCCATATCCCCCAGGACATGGCGGACAAGTGGTTTGTGTTCTTCGAAGAGGGCTGGCTGTATTTCCATCGCAGCTGGACCGGACTGTGCATCTATGCGGTGCGTCTCGAGGAGACGTCCGACGGTGTCCGGCTGACGGAGGGCTGGGTCAATCGCCGGCCCGACGAGCGTCAGGAGGACGCCGCCGCATACGATCGGCAGTCGGTCGCGGACCTGGTCGAGTCGCGGCTGCTGGGAGATTCGTGGAAGCAGTCGTCGGACGACGAAACGCCGGATTAGACAGGCAGTCGGGACGGCCGCCCGCTCAGGCCGCGAGATGTCTGCTTGCGGCAAGCCCGGCCAGCGCCTCGGCCAGCTTGTCTCGATCGAGCGGCTTGACCAGGAAGCCGTCCATGCCGGCCTCGAAGCAGGCGTAGCGGTCTTCCACCAGGGTGTTCGCCGTCAGCGCCAGGATCGGCGTGGCGCGCGCCCGCCGGCCGGCCTCGCTGGCCCGGATCCTCTTCGTGGTCTCGATGCCGTCGAGTTTTGGCATCTGGACGTCCATCAGCACCAGATCGTAGGGCGCGCCGGCGGATTCCGCCGACTGCCAGGATTCCAATGCGGCTTCGCCATTGGTGGTGATCACCACGCGATGGCCGAGCCGGGTCAGCAATGAGCGCATCAGAAGCGCGTTGATCTCGTTGTCCTCGGCCACCAGGATCGACAATGTTTGCGCCGGCTTGTGCTCGGCCGGTTCAGCTGCCGCCGGTTCGGGGCCGGCAAGCTCGCCGTCGCCCGCAAGACTTGGCGCGACGATCTCCGGCGCCGCCGTGAGGCGCGCCGCAAGAGAGGCCGCGCGCAGCGGTTTCACCAGGTAGCCGGTCAAAGCCTTCGACGATGACGGCCCAAGCTCATGCCGCATCGCCGGGGTGACCAGCACGATGCGCTGCGCGGCGTGCGGCACCGCGAGTTCAGCCAGCCGCTCGATGTCGGCCGCACCCAGCGCACGATCGACCAGCACGGCATGCCATGGCCGCTCAGGCAGCAAAGCACCGGCGATGCCGGTGTCCGAAACCGTGCAGGTCTGTGCGCCCCAGCGTTCCAGCCGCCGCACGATCAGCGAGGCCTCGATGCTTTGCGGCGCCACCAGCATGATGGCCTTGCCGGCGAGATCGGGGGCGGAGAACGGCGTGCCGGTTGGATTCTCCGCGGCGCCAAGCGGGATCGACACCTCGAAGGTCGAACCGACACCCTGTTCGCTCTGCAACGCAATCCGTCCGCCCATCCGCTTGACGATGCGTTCGCTGATCGAAAGGCCGAGGCCGGTGCCGCCGTAGTTGCGCGCGGTGTGTTCGTCTGCCTGTTCGAACTCGCGAAAGATCCGCTGCTGAGCCTCCGGCGCGATGCCGATGCCGGTGTCCCGTACCAGGAAGCTGATGTCGCCTGGCCTGGCGCCGGGCTCGACGATCAGCGCGACTCCGCCGGTCGAGGTGAACTTGATGGCATTGCCGGCGAGGTTGAGCAGCACCTGGCGCAAGCGTGCGGCGTCGCCGCTCACCTGCATTGGCAGCCGCTCGTCGACATAGGCTGCGATCTCGAGCGCGCGCGCCTGGGCGCGCGGCGCCAGCAGTTCGGTGATGTCCTCGATCAGTTCGGTGAGCGCGAACGGGCGATGCTCGAGGTCGATCTTGCCGGCCTCGATCTTGGAATAGTCCAGCAGTTCCTCGATCAGCGACAACAGCGCGTCGCCGGAGGTTTTCACGGCCTTGGCATAGGTCATCTGCTCCGGGGTGAGCGCGGTGTCGAGCAACAGGCCGCTCATGCCGATGATGCCGTTGAGCGGGGTGCGGATCTCATGGGAGGCCATCGCCAGGAAACGCGACTTGGCCCGGCTCGCGGCGTCGGCCTGGTCGCGGGCCTCGGCGAGGGCGTGCTCGCTGGCGGCGCGGTCGGTGACGTCGCGGCCGACGCATTGCAGATCGGCGGGACGGCCGGCATCGGAGCGGACGAAACCCTCGCGCCAGGCGATCCATCGCGGCCCCAGCGCGGTTTGGACCTTCTGGTCGTGAACGCGGGTGCCGTGGACGTCCTGGGCGGCGGCGCCCTGCTCCAATACGTCAAGCGCGAAGCGGCTGCCGACCAGGGCTGTGCGCGGCCGTTGCGCCAGCCGGCAGAAGGCGTCGTTGACGAAGGTGATGATGCCGTCGGGATCGCGCAGCACGATCAGGTCGCCTTGCTGCTCGAACAGGCTGCGGGCGCGTTCCTCGGCCTCCTTGAGTTCCCAGTTGCGGTCGGCCAGCGCTTCATTGTGCAGGGCGATCTTGCGCAGCCGCGACTTGATCCAGCGCAGCCGCATGCTCAACGCGGCGAGCGCCACGCACGACCCTGCAAACAGCACGCTGGCGCCCACCGCGAACAGATGCGGGTTGTAGTCGGCGCGGCTCGACAGGCTGCCGGAGATGAAGCCGTAGGCGCCGCCGAACGCGGCGGAAAAGATCATGAAGGAGCGGATCGCAAAACTCAGCCACGGATGGCGGCGCGCGAAGCGGCGGAGGCGGGCCTTGATCCGGAAAATCCGTGCTCTCACTGAAAACCCCGGTGTGTTGGTCAGGCCGTGGCGCGGCTGCGCGTGCAGCCTGAGGATGCCGTCGCCGGTGTTGCAAACTATTTGAGATGAAGCGTTTCGATCCCCGCCGATGCGAACAGGGTTAATGAAACGTTATCGGACTTCAAAGTGCTGCGTGGATGACTCGGGCGTGCCCGCCGCCGGCGCCGACGATCAAGGCGGCGGCCTCGCGCGGCGTGACGTGGTTCGAGCGCACGAAGATTCGATAGTCCGCGCCGCCCTCGCCCGACAGATAGATCATCGGTTCCGCCGCCGAGGGCGAAGCCGCGATGGCGACAAAGCGCGTCGCCGCGGTGACCGGGCAGGCGTCGGCCTCGGCGCTGTCGATGTCGTCGACCACGGCGAAATCGGCCATCTCGGCGCTGTCGACGATCTGGACCCGGACGGTTGCCGCGGCCGGATCGCTGGTGAAGGCGACATTGAGCTGCGCCTGCCAGGGCGAGGAAGCGACCTGGACCGAGGTTTCACCGAACGAGATGCAGGGTTTCGAGGCCGGCTGCAGCTCGGCGCGGGCCAGCACGCCGGCCAGAATCAACGGAATGGTCGAGGCAAGGATCTTGAAACGGATCTTGAAACGCAGCATGGCACGCTACTCGCTGGTCCAGGCCCATGACACGCGGGCTTATGGTTTGCACAGCGTAAACAAAACTCGTTACCGCCCGGTTGACGGCGCGTGACAATGACGGAATTGCGCTTGCGAACTACGCCAGCTGCCGCAGATCCTCCGCCAGCGCGCGATACGACAGCGCTTCGGCGAGATGCAGCCGGCCGATTTTTTCGGCGCCGTCGAGATCGGCCAGTGTGCGCGCCACCCGCAGCACCCGGTGATAGCCGCGTGCGGACAGCTTCATGGTTTCGGCGGCGTCGCGCAGCAGCGCCAGGCCCTGGGCGTCGGGTTGCGCGACGGTGTCCAGCACCGAGGCCGGCGCCTCGGCGTTGGTGCGGACACCGGGCAGGCCGGCGGTGGCGTAACGCGCGCGCTGGATGTCGCGCGCCGCGGCGACGCGGGCGGCGACTTCCGCCGAGCCCTCGGCGGGCGGCGGCAGGATCAGGTCGGCGGCGGTCACCGCCGGGACTTCGATGCGCAGGTCGATGCGGTCCAACAGCGGTCCCGAGATGCGCGATTGATAATCGAAGGTGCAGCGGTCGACGCGGCCGCGCTTGCAGGCATAGCCGGGCTCATAGGCGTGGCCGCAGCGGCACGGATTCATCGCCGCCACCAGCATGAAGCGCGCCGGATAGGTGACGCGGTGATTGGCGCGCGACACCGCGACCTCGCCGTTCTCCAGCGGCTGGCGCAGCGAATCCAGCACCCGCGGATCGAATTCCGGCAGCTCGTCGAGGAACAGCACGCCCTGGTGCGCCAGCGAGATCTCGCCGGGTTTGGCGCGCATGCCGCCGCCGGTGAGCGCGGCCATGCTGGCGGAGTGATGCGGGCTGCGGAACGGCCGCCGTGCGGTCAGGGCACCGTCGCGGATCTCGCCGGCGACCGAGGCGATCATCGACACTTCGAGCAGCTCGGCCGGCGACAGCGGCGGCAGGATCGAGGGCAGCCGCGCCGCCAGCATCGACTTGCCGGAGCCCGGCGCGCCGATCATCATCAGATGATGGCCGCCGGCGGCGGCGATCTCGAGCGCGCGCTTGGCGCTTTCCTGGCCCTTGATGTCCCGCAGGTCGAGCCCGGAGGCCTCGCGTTCGCGGATCTTCGGCTGCGGCCGCGACAGCACCTGCGTGCCCTTGAAATGGTTGGCGATCTGGATCAGCGACGAGGCCGCGATGATCTCCATGTCCGGGCTCGCCCACGCCGCCTCGGCGCCGCAGGCCAACGGGCAGATCAGGCCCTCGTCGCGCGCATTGGCGCCCATCGCCGCCGGCAGCACCCCGGCCACCGGGGCGATCGAGCCGTCGAGGCCGAGCTCGCCGAGCACCGTGAAACCGGCCAGCGCATCCGGCGGGATGGCGCCGATCGCCCCCATCAGCCCGAGCGCGATCGGCAGGTCATAATGGCTGCCTTCCTTCGGGACGTCGGCCGGCGCCAGATTGACGATGATGCGCCGCGCCGGCAGCGCCAGGCCCGAGGCGACCAGCGCCGCCCGCACCCGCTCGCGCGCCTCCGACACCGCCTTGTCGGGCAGGCCGACGATCAGGAAATTGGGCAGCCCCGGCACCACTTGCACCTGGACATCGACGGCGCGGGCTTCGATGCCCTCAAAAGCAACCGTGGAAACCCGCTGGACCATGCCGCCCTCTCCGGGGCGGAAAGGTAGCGCGGAACTTGTGGTTGCACAAGAACATTTGGGGAACGAAATCCCAATCTCGCCGGCGCCGCGGCGCTGCATTTGAATAGACGTCAGCTCAAATGAGCATCGATGGCGCGACACGCAAAGGTGCGCTGACCAATCGACGCAGACAGGCTATCCTCCCCGACGCTCGCTCGACGAAGACCCGGAGATCGAGATGGCCCGCTTCGCGGAAAAGCTGTTTGCCGCTTGCGCAATCGTGCTCGGGCTGTGCTCCGAGGTCAGCGCGCAAGGCGTGCCGCGCGCAGAGACGACATCATCGACGACGCTGTTCCAGAACGTCCGGATCTTCAACGGCAGGGATCTATCGCTGTCGGCGCCGTCGAATGTGCTGGTCACAGGAAACTTGATCACCCGCATCTCGGCTGCCGCCATCGATACGGATGCGACCACCATCGTCGTTGTCGGGGGCGGGCGAATCCTGATGCCGGGTTTGATCGACGCGCACTGGCATTCGCTGTTCGCCGGCGTCGGCTTCGCCGATGCCCTCACGGGTGACATGGGCTACCTCAATATCGTCGCGGGCAAGGTCGCGGAGGCGACGCTGATGAGTGGCTTCACCACCGTCCGCGACATGGGGGGCCCGGCTTTCGGGCTGAAGCGCGCCATCGACGCGGGGATCATCGCCGGGCCCAGGATCTTTCCGTCCGGCGCGATGATCACGCAGACCTCGGGGCACGGCGACTTCCGACAGCTGACCGAGATTCCGCGCGAACCGAATGCGCCGCTCAGCCATATGGAACGGTCGGGCGGATCGGCGGTGGCCGATGGCGCCGACGAAGTTTTGCGGCGTGTCCGCGAGCAGCTGATGCTCGGCGCCAGCCAGATCAAGCTGACGGCAGGCGGCGGCGTGGCGTCGCCGCACAGTCCGCTCGACGTCAGCGCCTTTACCGCGGCGGAACTCCGCGCGGCGGTCGAAGCCGCCGATGCCTGGGGCACCTACGTCGCCGTGCACGCCTACACGCCGCGCGCCATCCAGGCCGCGATCGAGGCCGGCGTCAAATGCGTCGAGCATGGCCACCTGATGGACGAGGCGAGTGCGAAGATGATGTCCGATCGCGGCATCTGGTTGAGCACGCAGCCATTCGTCGACGACGCGCCGAACCCGCAACTGCCGCCGGACTCGCAAGCGCAGAAATTGCAGGTCGCGGCCGGCACCAACCGCGTCTATGAGCTGGCCAGGAAATATCGCCTCAAGACCGCGTTCGGCACCGACGTCCTGTTCGACGCCAGATCCGCCGCGAAGCAGGGCGCGCTGCTGGCCGAATTGATCCGCTGGTACACCCCGGCCGAGGTGCTGGCGCAGGCCACCGGAAGCAACGGCGAACTGCTTGCGCTGTCAGGATTGCGAAGCCCCTATGCCGGAAAACTCGGCGTGGTCGAAGAGGCGGCGCTTGCCGACCTGATTCTGGTCGACGGCAATCCGCTGGATGACATCAGGATCGTTGCGGACCCCGCCAAGAACTTCGTCGTCATCATGAAGGACGGAAAGATCTACAAGAACAGTCTCGGCCGGTAGGTGCAGGATCGCATGGCCATCGTCCGGCGGGCGGGTTAAGCTCGCGACGAATTGTCACCGGACCGGAGCCGTCGCATGTCTGACTATCTGTCGCTTCCCGAACTGGACGACCGCATCGCCCAGCAGGAGGCCGCGCTCGACAAGCTGGTGGCGCAGCGCGACGCGATGACCAAGAAATAACGTCAGCCGCGCTTCTTCTCGATCACATCCCAGATCTTCGCCGCGACGTCCGGTCCGCCGAGCCGCGCGATGGCGCGGATGCCGGTTGGCGAGGTGACGTTGATCTCGGTGAGATGGCCGTCGATGACGTCGATGCCGACGAACAACAGGCCGCGCTCGCGCAGCGCCGGGCCGAGCCGGGCACAGATTTCGCGCTCGCGCGGGGTCAGGTCGGTGGCGGCTGCGGCGCCGCCGCGCACCATGTTGGAGCGCAGGTCGTCGGCGGCCGGCACGCGGTTGACGGCGCCGGCGAACTCGCCGTCGACCAGGATGATGCGCTTGTCGCCACTCTTGACCTCGGGCAGGAAGCGCTGGATCACCCACGGCTCGCGGAACGTCACCGAGAACATGTCGTAGAGCGAGCCGAAATTCATGTCCTGCGGCAGCACCCGGAACACCGCGGCGCCGCCATGGCCGTGCAGCGGCTTCATCACCACGGCGCCGTGCTCGGCGCGAAACGAATTGATCTCGTCGAGATCGCGCGAGATCAGCGTCGGCGGCATCAGATCCGCAAAGTTCATCACGAACAGTTTTTCCGGTGCGTTGCGCACGCTGGCCGGATCGTTGATCACCAGCGTCCTGGGATGGATGCGTTCGAGAAAATGCGTGCTGGTGATGTAGGCGAGGTCAAACGGCGGATCCTGCCGCAGCAGCACCACGTCGAACGAGGCGACGTTGACCCGCTCTGTCTCGCCGAGGGTGAAATGATTGCCGACCTCGTCGCGGACGCTGAGCTTCTGCACCGAGGCGACCAGGTCCTCGCCGCGCAGCGACAGCTTGTCCGGAGTGTAATAGCAGATGCCGTGACCGCGTTTCTGCGCCTCGAGCAGCAAGGCAAAGGTCGAATCGCCCTTGATGTTGATGCGCGCGATGGGGTCCATCTGGACGGCGATGTTGAGGGGCATGGGCTGATCCGGTTTTGCTGGATGGGTTGTCAGTTGGTCTGGCTGATCAAGTGCTGGCGTCGAATGCCGCTAACAGATGGCGTGGCAGGCGCCGCGGCGCAATCAGCATGGCGTCGAAACGCAGGTCGAAATCGCCATGTTCGGGATGCGCCATCAGCCAGGCCTCCGCGGCCGCGATGATGCGCTGCTGCTGGCGCGGCGTCACCGCATAGGCGGCCTCGTCGAGGCTGGCGCGGGCCTTGACCTCGACGAACGCCACGAGATTGCGCCGCCGCGCCACGATGTCGATCTCGCCATATGGCGTGCGAAACCGCCGCGCCAGGATCCGATAGCCTTTGACCATCAAGTAGGCCGCGGCGCGGCCTTCCGCCGACAGGCCGGTGTGGAACGCGGCGACGCGCGCGGGCGCCGGGATTTTTGGCGCTTTCGGCGGCGCGGCCTGGTCAGTCTTCCGCATCGTCGGATGCCTTGAGATTGTCCTTGCGGGTTTGTCCGGCGAGTTCGAGCGCGCGGGCATAGATCTCGCGCTTCGGCCGGCCGGAGAGCGCCACGGCATGAGCCACTGCGTCCTTGACGCTACTGGTCCGCAGCGACGCGCGCAGCAATTCGTCAAGATCATCAGGCGCCATGATCTGCGCGTCCGCCGCCGGCGGACCGATCACCAGTACGAATTCGCCGCGGGTCTCCAGGGAGTCCGCCATGCCGGCGAGGTCGGACAGGGTTGCGCGGGAAATTTCCTCGTGCAGCTTGGTCAGTTCGCGGCAGATCGCGGCATCACGGTTGCCCATGATGTCGGCGAGATCATGCAGTGTCTCCTGGACGCGGTTGCCGGATTCGAACATCACCAGGGTCGCGTCGATGAGCTTGAGTTCAGACAGCCGGCTGCGCCGTGCGGTCTGCTTGGAGGGCAGAAAACCTTCAAAGAAAAACCGGTCGGTCGGCAGCGCCGCCACCGCCAGCGCCGCGAGCACCGATGACGGTCCCGGCAGCGCGATCACCGGGTGGCCGGCCGCGGTGACCTCGCGCACCAGCTTGAAGCCGGGATCGGATATCAGCGGTGTACCGGCATCGGAAACCAGGGCGATCGAGGCGCCTTGCGCCAGCCGTTCCAGGATTTTCGGCCGCGCCAGCGCGGCGTTGTGCTCGTGATACGGCTTGAGCAATGCCGAGATTCCAAAGCGGTCGGTCAGCCGGCGGGTGATGCGGGTGTCCTCGCAGGCAATGACGTCGACCCCGGCGAGGGTCTCCAGCGCCCGCAGGGTGATGTCGCCAAGATTGCCGATCGGCGTCGCCACCAGATGCAGGCCAGGCGCGGCCTTCGGCGCGGTCAGCAGGTGTCCGGCCACCGTAAAGCTGCGATCGGGCGCGGATTGGTCGGCAGTCGTATTTATGGGGGCGGGTTTTGCGCGCATACTGGCAATCTAGAGCATGACAGGGAGCGGGACGACACCGGTTTTCCTTGAAAGCAACGCGTCGCGGCCGGTCAAGGCAGCCGGTCAGGCCCTGCAGGCGAGCCATGATATCGCCGCGGGATGCGACAAAAGCTTTTGTTTTGGTTAACCATTCGCCGACAATATGCCTGAATCCCCCCTGCAGATCATGCGGAGGTAAAGGCCGGACCGGCTTCGGTGGGTCCATGGAAGAGAAGCAATGACGGGCCCGCTCGATCCGAAATTTTTGCGTCCGGGGCCAACCCGGCGGACGGCGGTTGGCCTGATCCTCGGCGCGCCCCTGCTTGGCGCATGCGCCGGGGTGCAGCAGAGCCTGACCAGCGCCTTTTCGACCAATCAGCCGGCGCCGGGACCCAGCGGACCCGCGCAGCAGCCGCTGACTGTGGGAGCCGGCCAGGTCAAAGTCGGCCTCTTGCTGCCACTGTCGGCATCCGGCAACGCCGCGGTGGCGGCGCAGTCGATGAAGAATGCCGCCGAAATGGCGCTGGCCGAATTCCAGAACCCCAACATCCAGCTCCTGATCAAGGACGACGCCGGCAGCCCGCAGGGTGCCCAGGCGGGAACCCAGCAGGCGCTCGACGAAGGCTGCGAAATCATCCTCGGACCGCTGTTTGCGCTGTCGGTCCCGGCCACCGCGCAACTGACCCGGGCCCGCAACGTGCCGGTGATCGCCTTCTCGACCGATTCGAGCGTGGCGGGTCGCGGCGTCTATCTGCTGAGTTTCCTGCCGGAATCCGACGTCAACCGGATCGTCGAATACGGCGCCTCGATCGGCAAGCGGTCGCTGGCGGCGATGTTGCCCGAGAATGCCTATGGCAATGTCGTCGAGGTTGCCTTCAAGCAGGCGGTTGCCCGGCGCGGCGGCCGCATCGTCGCGTTCGAGAAATATGGCGCCGACCGCGCCGGCGCGGCGCGCAACATCGCGCAGGCGCTGGGCAGCGCCGATTCTCTGTTCATTGCCGATGATGGCGACGCGGTGGTCGGCGTCGCCGACGCGCTGACCGCGGCCGGCGCCAATCTGCGAAACCTGCAGCTGCTCGGCACCGGGCTGTGGGACAACCCGCGGGTGTTCGCCACGCCCGCGCTCCAGGGTGGCCTCTATGCGGCGCCGGATCCGTCGGGCTTTCGCGCATTTGCCGGCCGCTACCGCGCCAAATACGGTGCTGAGCCGGTGCGCACCGCCACGCTGGCCTACGACGCGGTGGCGCTGGTGGCGGCGCTGGCCAGAACCCAGGGAGGTCAGCGCTTCTCGCAGGACGTGCTGACCAATCCGTCGGGCTTTGCCGGCATCGATGGCCTCTTCAGATTCCGCGCCGACGGCAGCAACGAGCGCGGCCTCGCGGTGATGAAGGTGACATCGGGCGGCGGTCAGCCGGTGGCGGGGTCGCCGAAGAGTTTTGGCGCCTGATTTCCGATCGGAGATCAGACAGGGGCAGCCACTTCCATCCAGGTCACCGTTCGGCAACCCGAGTCAGGAGAGCCACTCCACCGGTACGTCCAGAGCCTGAGCGAGTTTTGCGATTGTCTCAGGCGTTCCTGTACGGCGCCCGTTTTCAAGGTCGGACAGATAGCCTTGCCCGATCCCTGTCTTGAGATTCAAAGATAGTTGCGTTTCGTCACGCCAATTGCGAATGGCCTTCAACCGACTCTCGCCACGAAGGATCGCAGCACTCACTTCCGGAGGCAGCGCAACGCCACCAGCCGTCAATTCCGCCTTTCGCGCATCATAGATGGCGACATCATCGGCATCCTCAGCCTCCTGATCTGCACGCTCGACCAGCGCCTCATATTCGGCGCGCGGCAGTACGACCAGCTCTTCTCCGTTAGGCGTCCGAATGATCTGTGGTCCGCTCATGGCCTCAGCTCCTCTTGTAAGTCGTCGTGGCGCGGCGGCCGATATAGATCGCCAAGATGGTCGTCGCATCCTGATCGAAGATCACCCGGTAGCTGCCAAGGCGCAGGCGATAACCGTCGCGCTGCTGGAGGGCTTTCACGTCGCCTTGCCCGGTCATGGCGTAGCGATGGAGTCCGGCCTCTACCTGTTCGCGCGCCTCCGGGGAAAGGCTATCGAGATCCTTCGCGGCGCTCAGCGTGAGGATAATTGTTTTCACGAGCGATAATATCGCTAGTCGACGACTCCAGTCAAGCGATAATATCGCTCATTCAAGCTAAGCCTCGTCACGTGATCCAAGTCCCAGCGACTGAACGACGCCCTCATTTCGAGCTGACGAATTCACCCGCTCAGGCGGCAAGATCGGCCACCACTGCGTCGGGCCGGTTCGTGCTATGATGCTAGCCAGAGGAAAGACGGCAACCATGGCAAGCACGAAAACGATCAGGGTTGAACTCGGGCCACAGCAAGCCAGCCTGCAGCGACATCTGGAATCGGGCCACTACGAGGATGCCAGCGAGGTCGTGCGTGACGCATTGCGCGCGCTCGACCAACGTGACGCGGTGCTCGATGAAGTGCTGCGCGAGGAAGTCCGGGTCTCGATGGCGGACAAGCGACCGAGCGTTTCCATCGATGAAGTTTTCAAACGAGCCCGGGCGCGCATAGCGAGAAAAGCGCAAGCCTCCGGGCGTGGCGCATAAGGTTGTCTTTCGCCGCCGCGCCGAAAAAAGGCTCATTGAGCTTGGAGATTATATCGCCAGCCAGGCGAGCCCAAAATCGCCAACGGCTACCTCGACCGCATCTATGCCGCGTGCATGGCGTTGGCGCATTTTCCCGAGCGCGGCCGACGTCGTGACGATATTTTGCCAGGTCTGCGTGTGGTGGGCTTCGAGCGCAGGGTCACCATCGCCTTTCGGGTTTTGAAGACGCGCGTCGAGATCGTCAGCATCGCTTATGGCGGGCGTGATTTCGAGCGCGAGCTGCGCAAGGACGAACAGGAATGATGGTCGGGCCCGGAATTACGCCGCCAGATCCGCCACCACCGCATCGAGCACCGGAAACCCGGATTGCGTGACGCGCAGCCGTCCATCGGCATCGACGACGATGGCGCCTTCTTCGCGCAGCATCGCGATCCGTGCCGGATCGAGCGCACGGCCGGACAGTGCGGCATAGCGTGTCGGATCGATGCCTTCGGCGAGCCGCAACCCCATCAGCAGAAATTCGTCGGCGCGTTCTTCGCTGTTGAGCAGATCATCGGTAATCACACCGTGGCCGGAGGCTTCGACCCGCATCAGCCAGGTCTCCGGTCGCTTTTCCGTGGCGATGGCGTGGCGCACGCCATCGATGTCGAGCCGCCCATGGGCGCCGGGGCCGACGCCGGCATATTCCTGGCCGCGCCAGTACACCAGGTTGTGCTTGCATTCGGCGCCGGGCCGGGCGTGGTTGGAGATCTCGTAGGACGGCAGTCCCTCGCGGGCGCAGACGTCCTGCGTCACATCATAGAGCGCGCGGGCGGTGGCTTCGTCCGGCGTCTTCAGTTTGCCGGCGGCGTGCAGGCCGAAGAACGGCGTCTCCGGCTCGATGGTCAACTGGTACAGCGACAGATGCTCGGCCGCCTCATTGATCGCCTGCTTGAGTTCATCGGCCCACATCCGCGGGCTCTGGTCGGGACGCGCATAGATCAGGTCGAATGAATAACGATCGAAGGCGGTGCGCGCGATCCTGACCGCGTCGAGCGCCTCGCGCGCGGTGTGCAGACGGCCCAGCGCCTTGAGCGAGGCATCGTCGAGCGCCTGAACGCCGAGCGACACCCGGTTGACGCCCGCCGTGCGGTAACCGCGGAACCGCGTCGCCTCGACGCTGGTCGGATTGGCCTCCAGCGTCACCTCGACGTCGGAGGCGACGTGCCAGAATTTTGCGATCGCATCGAGCACGCGGCCGACGGTCTGCGGCTGCATCAGCGACGGCGTGCCGCCGCCGAGAAAGATCGACGTCACCTCGCGCGCGCCGCTGCGCGCCGCCGTGGTTTCGATCTCGCGGGCGAAGGCGCGGCTGAAACGGTCCTCGTCGATCGGCGCGTGGCGGACGTGGCTGTTGAAATCGCAGTACGGACATTTCGACAGGCAGAACGGCCAGTGCACGTAGACGCCGAAGGCAGGTCGCGCGTCAGCTTGGGTCAAGGCAGAGCTCCGCCAGCTTCACGAAGGCCCGGGCACGATGCGACAGGCCGAGGCCCAGCGGCGGCAGGCCGTGCTTCTCGATGCTGGTCATTTCGCCGAACGTTCTGCCGTGACCGTCGGGCAGGAACGCCGGATCGTAGCCAAAACCGGCCGTGCCCCGCGGCGGCCACACCAGCGTGCCGTCGACGCGGGCCTCGACCTCCTCGAGATGATGGTCCGGCCAGGCGACGCACAGCGCCGAGACGAAATGCGCCTTGCGCGCCTCCGGCGCGGTGGCGCCGCGCTCCTGCAACAGCCGTTCGATCCGGGTCATCGCCGCCAAAAAATCCTTCGCTTCGCCGGCCCAGCGGGCGGAATAGATTCCCGGCGCGCGGTCGAGCGCGTCGACCACGAGGCCGGAATCGTCGGCAAAAGCCGGCAGTTGCGCGGCCTGAGCCGCGGCGATGGCCTTGATCGCGG
>Ga0209758_1003618_pt1 | contig 13828 bp, 19 predicted proteins | sample AraplaMF_Col_mMF_FD_184258 | JGI IMG/M metagenome (GOLD analysis project Ga0209758, IMG submission 184258) | Arabidopsis root microbial communities from the University of North Carolina, USA - plate scrape MF_Col_mMF (SPAdes) (version 2) | ecosystem: Host-associated > Plants > Roots > Endosphere... | reverse complement strand
TTGCCGCGATGCGCATTTCAGCTCGGGATCGTTTGATTTCAACTCAGTGATCCGGATGCCGCCGGAGCTCGAGATTGAAGAAAGCAGCTCGGTGACGACGGGTTACGACGCGCTCTTCGGTGACTGGACCGAGCCCGCAAAGTACTGGACCTGGAAGGAGGCTGCCGCGAAGTTGGGCCATCCTTTTCCGCTCGAATCGCGCGAGCAGTTGCTTGCCTGCATTCGCAGCCTCGAGTGTGCTGAGATGTATTTGGCACCGGCGCGCCAGTACAAGGAAAACATCGAGAAGTACGGTTATGGGTCCTGGTACGGCTGGTGCAAGAAACATTGGGGTTCGAAGTGGAACGCCGAAGATTCGAAAGTTGACGCGGCGCCTGATGGGATCACTGTTCGCTTCACCGCCGCGTCAGCCTTTCCGAAACCACTCGTCAAGGCATTGTCGAAGAAATGGCCGGTACTCGAAATCCGGGTGCAGTATGTCGATGAGCATCTGCGTTGGGGGGGTGACTATGTTCTCAAGGCGGGCCGGGAACTTCAGAAACTGAAGCGCTCGCCGGCAGACATACTCAAAGAGATCCGGAGGAATGCTGGGGACGGGATCTGACAGTTTCCGCGGCAGCTGTGTACTCGCGCAGTTCTGTCAGGCGCTCAAAGCCAGGGGGCTGGGCGATGCTTCCACCGGCACCAGAATCGCATTGCCGGTAGCCACCAGCAGCAACTCCCCGCTGTCCTGCTCGGCAAATAGCTCCGCATTCGCGAACACTTGCTTGCGCCCGGCCTTCACCACGTGCCCGCGCGCCACAAAGCTTAGTCCCACGCCGGGTGCCAGGCAGTTCACCGAAAAATGCGAGGCCAGCACGCGGCCCGACACGGTGGCGGCCGCATAGCCGCAGGCCGTGTCCAGCATCGCGCCAATCAGGCCCGCATGCAGATAGCCGGCGTACTGGCCCATGTCCTCCTCGCGCCAGGCCATGCGTATCTCGGCCTCGCCGGCCGCGGCGCACACAACCTCAAGGCCAGCCCAGCGGTTGAACGAAGCGGTCTGGTTCACCGTTTGCAGGGTGGTCAGCAGTGTGGAGTCCGTCATGACTGGAAATATAGGACGGACAGTGGCGCGGCGCTGTAGCGCGGGTGACAGGCCCGTGGCAGCGTTACCGGCCCGTCAAAGCGAGATAAGCCTCTCGCGTCTCGGGCGACACCGATGCCACGAGCTGCTCATGCGAGGTCTTATGCCGCACCATCATGCGCGCCGAGGCCACGGCCTTGGACTTGCAGAACCAGTGGCAGCTGTGCTGCATCAGGAACAACTCGGCCGACATCGTGAAGGCCTTGTCCTTGGGTGTACGCTGGGCGCTGTTTTCCGCCGCGCGCAGAATGCCCTGGGCGTGGACCGCCAGCATTTTCCGCATGTCGAAGCTCAGGCCCGGCAGCAGCTTGGTCGCGAAGGGAAACGTGATCGGCAGCTTGCTGGTGCGCGCCTCCACTTCATCGACCTTGGAAAAGCCCGCGGCAAAAAGGGTGAACTGCTCGCACAGCTTGAGCTCGGAGCCGGCGAGCTGGTTCCAGACCTGTTCGCGCCGCTCCGGTTCTTTCTCGCCCAGGGCCCGCAGGTAGCCGTCGGTCAGGGTCTCCATCAGTTTTTCGATCTGGTACTGGCCCAGGTGGCTGCCCAGCAGGGCAATGCGCCGGCGCTCTTCCGACAGTTTGAGGATGTAGACGACTATGGCGACGCAAGTCACCAGCGTGAAAAATTCCATTGTTGTTGGGGCTTAAGGAGTGGGGCCTGTGGGGCAACTCCACAGTGTAGTCACCCTGCCCGAAATCCTGGCTGCCGTAGGGACAAAGTGCAAGCTGTTACAGCACGACCTGTTTATCAGCCAAGGCCTTGCCCCAAGTCAACAACCGATAAGCCCGGTGCGCGGGCACGTAATAAGGATCGTTTTCCACAAGCTCTGCGGCACGTTCCCGAGATTCAACCTCCAGCACCCAGAGCCCACCGACAAAGCCGCCGCCCGGCGCTTCGCGCAAACCGCCTGCGATGAGGATCTCGCTCTCATGGGTGCGCAGATAAGCCAGGTGCAGCGGCTCGCGTTCCCGGCGTACGGCCAGCATCCCGGGTTTGTCGTCAAAGATGGCTACCCAACGCATGAATTTTCTCCTGTTGAAATTTGAAGAGAGATAGCGAATTCACATCCGCAGCGGTTGCGCATACCCCGTCATTTCCAGATACCCCATCCCAACCAGTTTGCCGTTGCTGTCGATCAGCTCACTCAAACCTTCCCAATAAATGGAGCCTGTGGATTGGCGGCTGTCGAGTTCCTGGTTGTCGATGACGGCGCGCACGGTATAAAAATCGGCGGGGGTGCGGACTATCCATTCCACCGGGTAGGTGGTTTGCGTCAGCGGGCTTTTCCAGTGGCGCACGGGCTTGAAGATGACTTCGCCGCGGCTGAAGCTGTACAAGCCGCCCTTGGGCGAGCGGAAGGAGCCGCCGTCCCACAGCGTGCCGCCGTCTTTGCCACGCAGCCGGAAGGCGGTCAGGGCGCTGCCGTCGGTCAGGTTCATGCCTATCCAGTCCCAGCCCGCGGCCTCGGGGTGCAGGATTTCCTCGCTCCACTCGTGGTCCAGCCAGGCCTTGCCGCTCACGGCAAAATCCTGGCCTTTGAATTGCACGGTGCCGCGTGTGGCCAATTGCGGCTGGCTGTAGTAGTAGCTGGCCTGTTTTTCATCAGGCCCTTTGCGCGACAGGCCTTGTTTTCCCTGCAGCAGCACCTCCTGCGTTTCTTCAAACGCCAGCTTGAGCGCGAAGTCGCTGGACGGCAACTCCGCGAGGTACTTGCCGCCTTGGGCTTTGAGCGACCAGTCGCGCAGCTTGAGGTTCATGTCGCGTTCGCTGGCCGTGGCGATGCCAAAGCCGTCGCGCGCGATGCGCTGGTCGTGCCAGAGTTTTTTGCCCTGCAGGTCGGTCAGGGCGGCGTGGGCAAAGAGCAGCTGTTTGGCGGCGAATTTCGAGGCCATGCCCTGGGTGGCGTCCACGCGCGAACGGAAAAAAGTGAGCTGGAAACCGAATGTCCGCTTGCCTGCTTCGGTGCTGGCCTGGCCCGTGATGTACCACCACTCGGTGCGAAATTCTGGGTGGGCGCCGCGGTCGCGCGGAAACTCCAGGGTTTTGGCGGGCAGGGCTTGGGCTGGATGGGTGATGCCGCCCCATCCGGCCAGCGCGGCGCCGGCCAGCAGCAGGCCGCGCCTGGGCAGCAGGGCGGGCAGGGTGTGCATGGGCGGCGGCAAGGGCATGGGTTTCTTCAGGCGGCAGCCGCGGGCCGCAGCAGCCTGGCGACCTGCGCCTGGGCGGCCGTGCAGTCGCCGATGGTCCCGGCCACCCATTCGGCGTTGTAGTAAGTCGGCAGGTAGCGCTCGCCCGAGTCGCACAGCAGCGACAGGATGGAGCCTTGCTCGCCGCGCGCCAGCATCTCGTGCGCCAGCGCCAGCATGCCGACCAGGTTGGTGCCGGTGGACGGCCCAACCCGGCGGCCCAGCAGCTGCGATAGCGCCTGCATGGCGGCGATCGAGTCCACATCGGCGACTTCCACCATGCGGTCTATCACCGTGCGGATAAAGCTGGCCTCCACGCGCGGCCGGCCTATGCCCTCGATGCGCGAGCCCGCGCCGGTCAGGCCCGCGTCGCCGCTGCGGTGATAAGCGGTAAAGACCGAACCCACCGGGTCGGCCACGCAGAGCCGGCTGTCGTGGCGCTGGTAACGCACGTAACGGCCTATGGTGGCGCTGGTGCCGCCCGTGCCGGCACCCACCACAATCCAGCGCGGCACGGGATGCCTCTCGCGCGCCATCTGGCTGAACATGCTTTCGGCGATGTTGTTGTTGCCGCGCCAGTCGGTGGCGCGCTCGGCATAGGTGAACTGGTCCATGTAGTGGCCGCCGGTTTCCCGGGCCAGCCCGCGCGCTTCGTCGTAGACCTGCGCGGCGCTGTCCACCCAGTGGCAGCGTCCGCCGTAAAACTCGATCTGAGCGACTTTTTCGTGTGAGGTGCTGCGCGGCATCACCGCGATAAAGGGCAGGCCCAGCAGGCGCGCGAAGTAGGCCTCGCTGACCGCGGTGGAACCGCTTGAGGCCTCGACGATGGTCGAACCTTCATGGATCAGGCCGTTGCACAGCGCGTACAAAAACAGCGAACGCGCCAGCCGGTGCTTGAGGCTGCCGGTCGGGTGCGTGGATTCGTCCTTGAGGTAGAAATCGATGCCGCGCGCGGCGAACTCCGGCAGCGGCAGGGGAATCAGGTGGGTGTCGGCGCTGCGCTGGTAGTCGGCTTCAATGCGGACGACGGCGGCACTGAGCCAGGAACTGCTGGGTGTTTGGGGGGCGGCCATGGCCCCGATTCTCGCAGCAAGCAAGGCCCTGGTGGCCGGCTTTTAATGCCGGCTGGCCCTCCAGGATGAGGGCTCGCCGAACAGGGCCGGGATCTCGCTGCGGCCTATGCCCAGGTCGTTCAGTTCATGGCTGCTCATGGCCATCAGTTCGTCCCGCTGCAATCGGCGTGGTGTCGGTGCGCCGCCGCGCGATGGCCTGAACCAGGCGCCACCAATCCTGCACAGCGCCGCCGCCAGGCCCGCGAAGCGCTGCAGTCCCGCTGTGAGGCTGAATCCCGGTGAGACGGTGGGAATGGTGGCGGCAGGCATGGGGTGCTCCTTGGGGTATGAGGGTGTGGATGAAGCCAGGCGCCCATGGTGCAATTTATTCTGGTATTGTGGAAGTTGATTTTTCTGATCAAAACTATCAGTATTCCTGATGAAGCATGTTGTGAGGCGTCTTTCATGCGTGAATTGAACCTGGACCAGCTGCGCACCCTGGTGGCCATTACCGACCTGGGCACTTTTTCGGCCGCCGCGCAGGGCCTGCACCTGGCGCAGCCCACCGTGAGCCTGCACGTGAGCGAACTCGAAAGCCGCCTGGGCACGCCGCTGGTGGTGCGCGGCGGGCGCAAGGTCGAGCCCACGCCGGCCGGCGCTGTGCTGGTGGAGCGGGCCCGCCGCCTGCTGCGTGACGCCGACGATGCGGTCGATGCGGTCAAGCGCCATGTCGAGGGCCGCGCCGGCCGCGTGCGCCTGGGCAGCACCACCGGGGTGCTGGTCTACTTCTTGCCGCAGGTGCTCAAGGCCATGGAGCTGGCCCATCCCGACATCGACGTCGAGGTCAGCATCCTGGGTTCGGCCGATACCCTGGAGCGGCTGGCGCAGGGCACGCTGGACGTGGGCCTGGTCGCCACGCCCCCGCCCGCGCAGCGCGGCATGGTGATCACGCATTGGCGCAGCGACCCGATGATGGCTTTTGTGCCCAGGCGCTGGAAGGCGCCGAAACACGCCACGCCGGCCTGGCTGGCCGGCAAGCCGCTGATCTTCAACGAGACGCCCACCCATATGTACCGCATGACCATGGCCTGGTTTGCCGATGCGGGCTTCACGCCGCGCGCGCGCATCGAGCTCAATTACTCCGAGGCCATCAAGAGCCTGGTGGCTGCCGGTTACGGCGCCGCCGTGCTGCCCCGGGAAGAATCGCAGGAAGAGTCCCATGTGCGGCACGACGTGCAACTGCTGCCGCTCAAGCCCGCGCTGGTGCGCGACACCGCCATGGTGCACCGGCCGCTGGAAGCGCTGGACGGCGCGACACGCAACCTGCTCAAGACGCTTGCGACGTTTCGTCAGGCGTGAGCAAGCGTCTGATCTACGCAGGTCAAGGCGCTGATGCGGCGCGGCGCAATTTTCATGTCTGATTTGGGCCCAAAGCAGCCCGTGACTAGTGCAAATACCGGATGCGCTCACGCACCTGGTCCAGCAACCGAGTGGACTGCAAAGCTGGTGCGGCGACTCTGTCAGGGCTGTTATGCCTATTCATTTATACAGCATGGTGAGATAAACCTATGCTTTCAAACACTTTTTTGAACCATAGTCGCCGGTGTTATCTGACTGGTGGCCATGTTATTCCGCAGTTTTGCGGGATATATCAAAATTAGGCCCTGCAGCAAAATGTCGCCTACTTTAACGAAAGCGGAGTTCGAAAATGAGTTCATATACGCTTTGCCGCGCGCTCTTGGTCGCGCTTCTTCCGACCTACGGTGCTTGTCAGTCACTCGGCTATCAGGATGCAGATACACCGAGTGAGGCCGTTGGAATGATGCAAACCACTCTGATGACCGCTCGAATAATGAAGGAGAGGTGCGGTGAACGGTTCCCTGAGCTTCAGGCAGAGATGGAAGAAAACCTGTCTAAGTGGCGAGCAAAGGAGGCCACAACCATTCGAAAATCCAACCTCTATTGGGCTGAGATGGTGAGGAAGGATCCAAAGACGGCGCAAAGCGTGCCGGCAGTCGAAGCGGCAATTAGAAAATCTATGGCTGCCGTAGCTGAAGTGCCTGGGGACGCAGGCGCAAGAGTGTTCTCGCAAACATGCAAGCAGCACTTTTCCGCTCTTGCATCGGGTATTTGGCGCACTCGCACCCCGAACGCATACAAATACCTTGACGCCGCACCGTGATGGCGCCAGGGCCTAACAAATTGGTCAACCGGACACGCCCTGGTCGGCTTCGCCTCCCGGCGCGCGCCGGTTACCGCCGGCGTTATGCCTCACTTTGGGGTCGGGTATGAGTTGGGATGTGACGGTGCAGCGGTTCTCGCGCGAGTACGCGGCCATCGAGGACATTCCTGAGACTGAGCGCTGTGTGCCATTGGGTGCCCGCACGGAGGTGCATGCGGCCATTTCGCGCCACTTCGCGGCGACGGATTGGGCGGACCCCGCATGGGGTGTATTTGATTCTCTAGGCGGGTCCATCGAGTTCAACTTGGGGCGCGACGAGCCGAACGAAGGATTCATGATGCACATCAGAGCAACGGCTGGAATCGTCCAGCCGATCGTGGCGATGTGCATTGCAGAGCGATGGCAGGCGCTCGACTGCAGTACTGGCGCGTTCCTTGAGCAGGTGGGCGATCCGTCAGCTGGCCTGGAGCAATGGACTGCCTATCGCAACCAAGTCGTCGGCGATCCATAACTGGTCGGCCCACGCGGACGCGCAACCCCAGGAGGCGGCTTCGTCGCAAGTGTTGCGCCCCGGTGGCCTTCAACGTTAAATCTGTATGACCAGCTCTGCGAAAGGTCGGACAAGATCACCTCTGTTCAGATGGAAGAGATTGCTATTGAGCAAGCCTGCACCTTGGATAGTGGGATTTGCTATCTTGATCTTTGGGTGGTCAGTAATTGATGCGCCAAACGGACCGGGCGAGCCCGTTAAGGGTCTCGTCACTGCCTTTCAATTGACAGGGAATGGCGAAAGTGTTGCCTTAGTCCACCCCCCTGGGGGACCTATCCTTAGAGTCAAGGGTGTGACGGCTCCGATTGGTGGGCAAGTGAACTGCACTCGCTATTTGAAAAAGTATTGGCCCAACGAAAGTTACGAATGTCAGCACCCTCACTAGACATATTTAACAGGTTGCTCGGCGCGGACACGCAGCAGCAGACTGCCCCTTCGCTGCGCATGCTGCGTGCCGGGCAGCGCCAACGTTAAATCTCAGAAAACCTCTATGCGCTTCGAAGTTTGGGTTCGCGAACAACTTGACGATGGCTGTCTTGTCGTGACGAACACGTCCAATGTCGGTTGCCAACCAGGCCCCGAACACACGGCCCTTGCCAACGCAGGGGCCTACGACATTCCGAAGGGCACAGCGTTCACCGAGTTGTTGGCGAAGTCAAGAGTTCAGAAAGATGGCGAGAACTCGCGCGAGACGGTTGAGGACATCGCGAGCATTTCATTGACGATTGTCGAAGTAGAATTCTTCCGAAGAATGGTTAACGCTGTTCCCAATGGTCACCACGCCGCGATACGTGTTGAAGGCCGTGGACTCGAATTGGTCGGTAAGTGGCTCGCCGTGAAGCCGGAGAACGAACATCTTTATCTTTCCGCCAATGACTCTGAGACTTAACATGTCCATCGGCACGGATCAACAACAGCAGAAGGCGGCTTCGCCGCAAGTTGCTGTTGTCCGGTCATCTTCACGTTAGGCATCACAAGTGACCAGACTGCAGTTCCCCGCGTGCCCTAGATGCCAAAGTGAGGCGCAGGTCATTTCGAAATTGCTCTTAATCGGCAAGGTGAGTCCGCAAGGATCGATCGCGAACTTCGATGAGATTGCAGGATTTCAACCAACTGATCAGCTGGCAGTCGACGAGTGTGTTCCGGAAGTTCTGCGTCAGGGGCAACTTGATCAATTTATTGACGGTTACTACTGCGAAAAATGTGATGTCGGCTTTGTCCCCGATGAATTCGTGCGACACGACAGATGACTACGAGAGTGATCAATGAGCGTGATGCCTAACCCGTCATTGCAGCCGACCTTGGCCGGCTGCGCCGTCCGGTCGGCTGAACTCCAACGTTAGGCCCCATGAATCGCGTTGAACTCTTGGTCGTGGAGGAGCGCTTTCAGCTCAGTGATGTCGGCCTGACTCTAGTACCAGACTTCTCGGTTCCCCAAGGGCGTTGGCGCAATTTGCAAGAGCAGGTCCGCATCGTCACTCCGGATGGAAGAGAATTTGAAGCGCTTGCTCAGTTCAACATGACGCACTTCAACATTCGCGATCTCCAAGTCCCTGTTGATCGGCGCTGGCGAATCGTGGTCAATCTTCCGTCGATTCAGAAAGAGCAGGTTCCCATTGGCAGCAAGCTTCTTGTTTCCCCGGAGGCCAGAAATGCAGTCTTACCCACCGCAGGGGCCTAACCCCTCCGTCAAGGGGGCTGGCCTGCGGCCAGCCCCTTACGTCGAACGTTAGCTAGAAAACGGGCCTCACGTTTATGAGGCGCATGATTGAGGAAGTAGGATGATGAATCGACTTTTTTTGATGTTTTTTTTGTTTAGCTTAACTGCTTGTGCCGAGATAGACCGACAGAAGGAAAGCCTTGGTCCCATTGAAGCGGGATTTTGTAGGCATCAATGCGATGAGCAATATCAGCAAACTCATAGCGATTCGCTTTATAAAAGCTGCTTGCGCAAATGCGAAGCCACACCAAGCGAACCAGGAAAAAATCCCTATTTTGTTGCATTAGCTCGCCCAGCAAATAATTGGAATGACACTGGTATAGACATCCAACCGGGGAAGTCCTACCAAATTTCTGTCGTTGGAGGACAGTGGTACAGCAACCCCTACTGGACATCGCCGCTTGGTGCTGGAAACAGTAAATACATAGCCTCGTCAAGCTACCTCCTTCCGGGAGCACCGGAGGGCGCACTAATTGGGCGTGTTGGCGCTGGGCCAGTTTTCTTAATTGGAAATAGCGCTAAAACGCCTGACAACTCCGTAGGTCGTCTTCAAGTTACGGTCAATGACGCGCCAGCGGGGTTTGGAGATAACAGTGGCTCGTTAGGCCTTGACATCAAGAAGCAATGACGTCGCGCAATATGAACTGCTAACCATTCGTTCCAGCGGACTCCCTTTGGCATCCGCTGAACTTAAACGTTAGGCCTCTTTGAATTCGACAATTACCGTGAGTATCGAAGTCACCGCATTTCCAGTGATGCCAACCCGCCCCTGCAGCTTTTGTTTGAGCCTGCAGGGCGGCAGCGTCTTCGCCGACTTCCAAGTTGATGCCTCCGGCATCGTCGTCCTTCGCCGGATCTCGTTCGATGGATATGGTTGCTGTCGCGTGGAAGGATTCGCCACAAGGATGAACTCAGACGACTCGCGCCTACTTCTCGATGCAGCCGCCTCTGGCAAGCTTGATGGGGTCAAGGTTGAGATGGCTTTGCAGAGATACTTCCGAGAGAACAAGGATGTGATCTGGACTGACGCTCTCACCGAGCACGAACTGCTTTAGTTCATGGCTAGCGTACTTTGCCAGAGTGCTTCCAGTCTCGCGAGGCCTAACCCCTCCGTCAAGGGGACGTCCCGCAAGCGGGCCGCCCTTTACGTCAAACGTTGAACGTTACGCAATTGTGAGACCGCTTTGGGCCCAAGGCGGACAGTCACCACTAACGCCTTTCAGGAGCTGGATCAACCCAGTTCGGACGCAGCCCTCTTGTGGCCTCGTCCCGTACCCGCAAAAGAGAGTCCTCATTACCGATCTCAGCCTCAATCTCGCCGACGCACCCCCAGCAGTCACCCCCACAGTCGAGCGACAAGGGGGCGCTAGGTTGATTGAGAACTCGCCCGCAGATTCGACAGTTCATGTTTGATCGCCGGTAGCGGCCTAAGCCACTGACGCTGTGACGCCGATAGCGTTGAGTTTGCCGACAAGCTCCGCGGCAGCGGCTTTCGACTCGATCGCCAGCCGTTGCTTGGTGCCCATCAAAATCGCTTCGGTGAGTTGCTTCGCGTCGGCCAGCCCGAGACCTAGGCTATCGCGCAGCACTTCGGTGCAGCTAACCTTCTGCATGCCAATCGTCCATCCTGTGATTTCGACTATTTGATCCATATTGCGAATGTCCGCTTCTGACCGATAGCCGCCATTTGCTTTATAGCATCAGGCTCAATCTTCACGCTCCGCGATGCGGCGCGAGAGTTCAGAGCCGCGGGCCAGGAAGAAGTGGTGCAGCTCTTTGGCATAAGCGCTACCTACGGCTTGCCGGATTGACGGGCGCGCCGCGAGGACGGTGCTCCAGGCGCGAACTTTGGGTAATTTCTCAAAGAACCCCGTTTCACCGGCCCTCTCCAGCACATCGAAATAGCGGAACACCGGGCCGAACACCGCGTCGACCATGCTGAAGGACTCGCCTGCAAAGTACGGCCCCCGCGCCAGCAGCACGGCCTCCAGCTGCGCGAACCTGCCCGCCAGTTCTTCACGCCGCTTTTGCAGGACAGCGGCATCGGGCGCGTTGTAAAAGGCGGCGATGGTGTTCAGGACGCTGGAGCCGAATTCCATCCACGCCCGGTGCTGCGCGCGCCGGAGCGCATCGCCCGGGTGCAGGCGCGGCAGCAGCGTGTCGTCCAGGTATTCGCAGATCACGGCCGATTCAAAAATTGCGTCTTCGCCTGCCAGCAGCACCGGCGTTTTACCTAACGGCGAAACGGCCTTGAACCAGTCCGGTTTGTTGGCAAGGTCCACGTCGCGGCGCTCAAAGGCCACGCCTTTCTCAGCGAGCACGATGGCCGCGCGCTGGACGTAAGGGCATAGCGTGTGGCTGATCAGGGTGAGTGTCATGGTGTGGACTCCTGATGCGCTTCAGCGGGGCGCCAGCAACTGGCTGCGGCGCGCGGCCCAGGCGCCGTCGCCGAGCAGCCATTGCGCCAGCGAGGCCACCAGCAGGAACAGCGGGTATTCCCAGCCGCCCTTGGGGCTGGTGAACACCCAGCCGTTGGGCCAGTGCACCCAGACCACGACCGCCAGCACAGGTGCCAGCAGCAGCGAGGCCTGGCGGCCGTAAAAACCCAGCAGCAAGGCCGCGCCGCCGGCCAGCTCGGCCGCGACCACGGCATAGGCCATAAAGCCCGGCAGGCCGACCGACTCGAAGAACTGCGCCGTGCCGGGCAGGGTGAAGACGAAAATTTTCAGCAGCGCGTGGGTGATCCACATGGTGCCCAGCGCGATGCGCAGCAGCGCGGCGCCGTGGCTGGCGGCGAGGTTTTCAGCAGAAGAGGTGGTGTTCATGGTGCGGTGCCCGGTCAAGGGCGGGAGTTGAAGGAGCCGCTACTTTATGTTTGCAGGAAAGCAATGTAAATTAGCAATCATGAAAACATCGATTGCAAAAACGCAATATGCTTTGACGGCCTACGATCTGCAAACCCTGCTGGCACTGGTGCGCGGCGCCACGCTGGCCGAAGCCGCGCGGCGGCTGGGCGCCGATGCCTCCACGGTGTTCCGCTCGGTGCAGCGGATTGAAAAAAGCCTGGGCCAGCGCCTGTTCGAGCGCTCCCGCCTCGGCTACCTGCCGACCGAGCCCATGCTGGGCCTGGTGCCGCATGCCGAGCGCATAGAGGCCGAGCTCGAAGCCGCGCGTGCCGGCGCCCAGCACCCGCATGAAGGCGTGGCCGGCCGGGTGCGGCTCACGACCACCGACGCCGTGTTGCGCGGGCTGGTGTTGCCTTCGCTCAAACCGCTGTTGGCACAGCATCCCCTGCTGCAGCTGGACCTGCGAACCGGCAACGAGCTGGCCAGCCTGAGCCGGCGCGATGCCGACCTGGCCCTGCGCGCCACACGCAAGCCGCCCGACCACCTTGTGGGGCGCAAGCTGGGCACTGTGCGTTTTGTGCTGTGCGGCCTCAAGGCGCAGGCCAGGGCCTTGTCGGCGGGAAAGAAGCCTTCAGCGCTGGACGCGCTCGCCGGCTTTGACTGGATAGCGCCCGATGAAGCCCTGCCCGAACATCCCTCGGTGCTGTGGCGGCGCAAGCAGCTGCCCAAGGTGACACCGCGCCACTATGCCGACGGTATCGTGGCGGTGATGGATGCGATCAAGGCGGGGCTGGGGGTGGGCATTGTGCCGGTGTTCATGCTGGCCGGTGAGCCGGCGCTGGTGCCGCTGGGCGACACGCTGGAAGGCTGCGAGTCAGACCTGTGGCTGCTGGCGCATGCCGAGTCGCGCCACCTGCGAAGGATTGCGGTGGTCTACGATCATTTCGCGGCCAGCGTGCGGCTGGCCTGAGCTGTTCGCAAAATCAAAACGACTGGCTGGCGCCGGAAGAGCCGGAAGTGCGGAACACGACTTCGCCGCTGGGGATGTGGACTACGCGCACTTCCTGGCGGGTGGGGTCGGCGACGCTTTTGACGGCGACGGCGACCGCCAGGGAGTAGTCCGCAAAAACATGGTTGGAACTGCTGGGCGGCAACAGGCTGCCCTTGACCGGGTCCACGTTTTCAATGCGGTAGTCATGTGGCGGTGCTTTGACGGATGCCATGGTGAAGACCTCTTTGAAGTGATTTCGGTTTTGGGGGATATGGCCTCCATGGTAGGAGCGCAGGGCGGCGCTGTGATGACAATTGCGGGACAAAAACGTGACCATGCGTAAGCAAAAGAAAGCGCCTTCACCTGAAGGCGCTTGCATTGGCAAAAACTAAGCCGATGGGTTTGCGGCCCGCCCTGCCACTAATCCTTTAGTTCAGTGCAGGCCCTGGCCCGGGCTGCGCTCCGACAGCTCCAGCTTCTTCATTTCGACGGCCACCGACTTGAGCATTTCCAGCGAGGCTTCCGGCGTCTGAACGATGCCCAGCCAGCCGAAAAGGTGGTGCCGCAGGAACAGCAAAATCTTGCCGGTCAGCGGGTCGCAGGCCACCCAGTGGCGCGGGGTGTAGCAGGGCTCCAGCGCGCACAGCGGCGGGCAGTCCAGCGGGTAGGGCGGATCCAGCTCGGCGCGCAGGCCGGCCAGGTCCGTCACCAGGTCTTCAAGCTCCTCGGCCTGCAGCGTGAGCGGCTGCGCCATCTCCAGCGTGACGCTGCCATCCTCGTTGCGCACGGCCAGCAGGCCGTGGGCGAGCCGCGTTGCCATGTGCGGCGGCCGCTGGCCGGCCGCGCCGGTATGGGGGTTGGCGTGGGAGGCGGGATTGGCGTTCGGGGTGGTGCTCATGGCGTGCTCCCGTGCGTGAGGGGATGACAGAAGGGGGCGAATGTGACCGGGTGTTGGGCCGGGCGCATGGGAACCAGTGTGCGGCGCGGCAGGGCCGGGCGGCGTGGGAAACCGGCCTTGCGCGCTGTAGGACGGCGCGGTGGCATGCCCCCAGCCGCACTCCCGACGAAGCGCGGCTGTGGCCTACCAGTCTTCCTTGACCGCCAGCACCGCATCCTTGCCGGCCGCGGCGCGCCCGGCCAGCCACGCGGTCAATGTGCCCGCCACCATCACGGCC
>Ga0209758_1003615_pt1 | contig 13832 bp, 8 predicted proteins | sample AraplaMF_Col_mMF_FD_184258 | JGI IMG/M metagenome (GOLD analysis project Ga0209758, IMG submission 184258) | Arabidopsis root microbial communities from the University of North Carolina, USA - plate scrape MF_Col_mMF (SPAdes) (version 2) | ecosystem: Host-associated > Plants > Roots > Endosphere ... | reverse complement strand
AATGACAGGATCAATATCGCTAGTACTATATATCTGTTCATAGTGCTCATAGTTTGTTAAATGCTATTTGTCCCAAAAAACCGGTGTTGTCTGCTGTGCTATTTGTAACTGGCTGGCATTGCCTGCTACAGTGGTGTTAGCCGTCAGCTCTGTTTCTGAATAATATAAGCGCATCGGGAAGCTGTTGAGCGGCGATAACAGCGGGCGTAATTCAGGTAATCCGGTGCGCCGGTAATCTGTATATGCTTCCATGCCGTTACCGTAGGATGCGATGTATTTCTGCGTCATTACCAGGTTCAGCTTGCCGTTGGCGTCTGCAGCATCGTACTTTAGCAGCTGCGCATCAGCAAAGCTACCGATGGCGCCTGCAGTTAAAGGTGTACCTCCGTTGGCAGCGGCGTAAGTGCTAACAGCGGAAAGATGCGCAGTGATCCCATCACGGAAAGCCTGCCGGGCGTCGTCACCGGTATTCAATGTAAGCGCGGCTTCTGCACGGATGAATTTCACCATCGCATTGGTGATCATCGGCATGATGCCTGCACCTGTTCCATCTGATACCGATACTACTTTCAGAGCGCCGGTAGCGCTGGAATTGGTAAGAAAAATATTGGTTGCCGGCAGGTTATTGATGGGCGCATTGTCATACAGCCCTCCGGCGGGATATACGCCGAATGTAGCGCGGCGGTTAAGATCTGCCGGGGTGGCAGTACCATCACCGGGATTGCGGCCGTAATAGCCATTACTATTGGTTGAATTATTGAGACCCGCAGTAGCGTTTTGGCGTACGATGTAATAGCGCAGCCGGGGATCATCGTTGTCGAACAAGAGATCAATGAGCGACTGGCTCATGTAGAAGGTTTTTGCTCCCTGGTAATCCACACGGTGCCAGGGATGGCGGTTGTTCGGGTTCTGGCCCGGACCAAATTTGAAAGTGAAATCTGATGTATTGCTGTTGGAAGTTCCACCGATCAGGGTAGCAGGATCTGCAATCAGCGCCCTGATGGCAGTGGCAGAACGCGCAGGATTTACCAGGCGGATAGTGTTATACAGTTTCAGCTTCAGGGAATTGGCCATGGCCAACCAGGAAGATTTGCTGCCGGAATAGATCAGATCAGAAGAAGCGGGCACCATCGGGCTGGTTGCTTTGCCTGCATCGGCGATGCCTTCATCTATCATGCTAAGGATCTTTTCATAGATCTCCTGTCCTTTCTCGAATGCCGGACTAGTATTAGCTTGTCCCTGCTGTGTTTGAGAGTAGGGAATATCGCCCCACATATCTACCATGAGGCTTACGAGATAAGCCTTTTCCAGTTTAGCGATGGCGACATAGCCCCATTGCTGCTCTTCAGATCCTTTGCTGATAATGGCTTCCAGGTCGTTCAGCGTTTGGCTGTAGAAGCCCGTCCAGGAATCGTCGAAGGTAGTGCCCTGCTGCTGGTAACGGCTTAATGCACCGGAGAAGATCACGTGCTGCACGTAGGTGGAAGCGCCGCTGTTGAGCTGGTACATATTGGCCACGAGCGATACTTCTGTAGCAGGTAGCAGTAAGGGCAGCGCTGCTTCCGTCGGGTTATTGGGATCGGTGTTGATATCCACAAACTTGCTGCAGCCAACGGTGATGGATAACATGCCTGCCAGTCCCAATGTATATGCTATATTTTTAACTGTCATCGTCATATCAGTTTAAGATCAGAAAGAACATCTCAGGTTAACGCCATAACGCTTGGTGGTGGGCACTGTCAGGTTATCGTAACCTTGCGAGTTGCCTGCGCCCAGCGAGCTAACTTCAGGATCGAAGTTGGTGTACTTCGGAAAGTTAGGGGCATTATACCAGAGATTGCGGCCGGTGATGGAGATGAAAGCGGAGCCGAAAGGCGTTTTACCCAGGAAGCTCTTGGGTATCTCGTAACCCAATGATATTTCACGCAGACGGAACACCGTCGCGTCGAAGACCGAACCTTCGTTGATACCGCCGTTACCCGGGCCCATACTTCCGCTGAAGAAGTGGTCTTCCCATGAGAGGGCCACGTTGTTAGGTATCTTGTTACCTCTTTCATCGCGCAGCGCGGTGAGGGTACTGATATCACCCAATACGCCGGGAGAAACGATGGTGATCTCACGGTTATCCATATCGCGGGTTACACCGCGGGACAACATTTCCGCAACAGTACGGGAGAACATTTGTCCACCTTGTTTCCAATCGAACAATACATTCAGCGTAAAGTTTTTGTACTTAAAGTTGTTGGTAATACCCTGGATAAAATCAGGGTTAGGATTACCGATCGCCTTCAAGGAGCCGGACACCAGTGGTTTACCGGTGTTGGGATCGATCAGCACATTACCTTCCTCATCGCGGGCGTAAGCAGTACCCTGGATCTGACCGTAAGGTTGTCCTACAATATGCACACTACTGGTTCCGTTAGCACCGCCGTAGCTGAAGCGCTGATAACCGCCCAGGTCTTTGATCATATTCCTGTTCCGGGTGAAATTGGCGGAGATATCCCAATTGAAACCGTTGCTGGTTTGTATGGGCGCCAGGTTCAGCCCTATTTCCACACCTTTATTAGTGGCCTCACCCAGGTTCAGGATCTGGGTAGTAAAGCCGGAAGAAGGCGCTGCTGTTACTTCGAAGATCTGGGAAGTACTTCTTTTATTATAGTAGGTAAAATCAATGCCTATACGATTGTTGAAGAACTGCAGTTCTGTACCTAATTCCAACTCGGTAATGAATTCCGGTTTAAGGTTGGCATTGGTGAGCAGGTTGGCCTGCGTAACCACATTATAAGTCATGCCACCAGCGGGTGTAAAGGGCAGACCTACGTTGGCAGGAGTAGTAGAGGCGCCCAGTATGGGATTGGTTTGATAGAAGATGTCTGTCTGGTACGGAGATGCTTCGTTACCTACCCGCGTATAGCCTGCGCGCACCTTACCGAAGTTCAGGATCTCTTTAGAGAGATGAAAGGCTTCTGTAAAGACAAGAGAACCGTTCACACCACCATAGAAATAGCTTCGGTTATTGGCAGGCAGTGTGGAGGAGACATCATTACGGCCTACCAGGTTGAGCGATGCAAAGTTCTTATAATCCAGTGTGATGTCTGTAAAGAAAGCGTAATAGCGCTGTTTGAGCACGTTCCTGTTATTCACTAACTGAATGGGCGTAACAGAACTGGTATTGTTCATGTCTATCAGATCGGCTACGATGATGTTATCACCATAGAAAGCTTTTCTGTCGGTAATACGCTGATTGACGTTGTTGCCTACTATCGCACGCAGCGAAAGATCCGGGTTCAGCGCGCGGGTGGCTGTTAACAACAGCGTGTTATCCAATTCCTGGCGGTAGATGTTATCAGATGTGATGCTACCGTTAGGATAGGAAGAGGCGCCTTTGCCGCGTACGCTCATGCGACGATCTGTATAGGCGTTAAAGCCGACGGTGTTCTGCACGTTCAACCAGGGCAGCGGATCGAAACCCAGTACCAGGTTACCGTAGTACCGGTCTACCGAGCTGGTAGAAGGGCTGTGCTTTACGGACCAGTAAGGATTATCTACACCGGTGTAGTCATATACGTTACTACCATCTATCGGGTTCTCGTATGGATAATTGGTGAGATCATAGCTCGTGGGCACATACATCAGGGTAGACATGATAGAGCTGGTGGTACCGCCGATGGGAGGCGTTTTCTGCCGGATCATCACGTAATTGATAGAGCCGCTGGCGTAGAACTTGTTATCCAGGCGGATGTTACCGCCTATGTTCATGGAGGTACGCTTGATCTCGTTCTCCGGCACTACGCCTTTGTTGATGGTATGAGAAAAGCCGCCGTTGAAATTGCCTTTCTCGCTACCGGAAGAGATGGTGATCGCATTCTCGTACACACTGCCCTGACGAAAGAAGTTTTTGGTGTTCTCCTTCGCATAAGACTTGTAAGGCACCTGTATAGGCGTAACGCCGTCTGCCTCGTAGAATTGGGGGAATACGGCCGAACTGAACTGCCTGGTCAGCTGGTGCGGGATGGTGGCCCTGGTGGGGATCATACTTTGCACACCTTCAAACGGCTGTCCCCACGACGCGTATACCCCTTGCCGGTAGTCGTTATTGGTACCCTGACCGTATTTGGTCTGGTAATCCGGCAACCCAGATACTTCTTCAATGGAATAGGACGTATTGTAAGTGATTTCTGTACCTTTCCGGCTCTTCTTCTTCCCTGCCTTCGTGGTGATGATGATAGCGCCGTTGGCTGCCCTGGAGCCATATAAAGCGGCAGCGGCTGCACCTTTCAGCACGGTCATGCTCTGGATGTTGTTAGGGTCCAGGTCGAAGGCGCGGTTGGTCACCCCGGAGCCGCCTACGGTAGTAGCGCCTACGTTACCGAAGCTGGAGTTATCAAAGGGTACGCCATCCACCACAAACAGCGGTTGGTTATTACCGTTCAGGGAAGAATTACCACGGATGGTAATATTGGTGGAGCCGCCTGCCACACCGCCGGCTGATTGAATGTTTACACCGGCTACTTTGCCAGTAAGCGCTCTGACCGGGTCTGGCTCAGATTTCTGTGACAGCTTATCCGACGTAACGGTTGTTACGGAATAGCCGAGGCTTGTTTTCTGCCTGGCTATCCCGGCAGCCGTTACCACTATATCCTGTAGCTGCTTCACCGCTGCTTTGAGGCGGATCGTTTCTGCGGCAGCAGCATTTATTTCCATTACATTATAACCGATGGCGGTAACTGCTAATGTAGCACTGGATTTTACACGCAGCGTGAATGAGCCGTCTGCACCGGATACCACACCATTACCGGTACCTTTCTCAACGATGGTGGCGCCAGGAAAAGGTTCGCCATTCTCACCCAGTACATGGCCTTTGATAATGCTGTCTGCCACGGGGCGCAGCGGAGCCGCTTCAGGGGCAGACATGCTTTTAGCGGGTGTTCCATCGTGATTGTCTTTCAGGATAATGAAACCATCATTGACAACAAAGCCGATGTCGAGACGGCCTAGTACTTTATCCAGCACTTTTCCCAGTTCTTCCTGGTCGGCGCGGGCCGTTACTTTTTTGTCGAGTGCGATATGGCTGGAGCTGTATACAAATTTTACATCCGCCTTGCTGCGGATCTGGTTCAGCACCAGTTGCAGGCTCATATCGTCTGCCTGCAGGGAGATCTTCCTGTTTAGTATACTTTGTGAATACCCCGGATGGGCATAGGTAATGCCGAATAGCAGCATCCCTATAGAAAGACGTCTTAGAGTTCTACACATAGATCTTGGTTGCGTTTTTAATTGCTGGTTGATATAAGGCAATAGCTTCCTTCCCGCGCCGTTACGCGGTTGCTTCTACACAGGATAATTATCAGCTGGATTTTAACTCTCCAAGTGTTTTGAACCCTTAGAGGCTGTAGTATCCGCTAGTAAGTCTTACTTGACAGTTGCTTGGTCATAGGCACATTTTTTTTGTGAGTGTAAGTGTGAATTCCAGATTGTGGCTGATACAGGTCATGACTCTTTTTTTTGCTTTAACAAAATTGTTTTCCCTTTGATCTCAAAGGCCAGGTTGAGCGCCTGGGAGATCATCTCCATCGTATTTTTTAATGACTGGTCTGTAAGATCTGCTGTAAACAGATTGCTAATAATAGTCGTGTCTTCAGTCTGTATATCTACTTCAAATTTCCGTTCAATGCGATGGATCACTTCTGTCATGCGTGCATCGTTAAAAGACATATCGTATTCTGTGCCTTTGGTCAGTTCCTGCATGGAGGCACTGTGCTGTTCCTGTTTGGCGATAGCGGCCATTGGCGCTGAGTACACTGCCTGCTGTTTAGGATAGAGTATCACCCTGGCTGACTGCGGCGCGCTTAATGAGATCTTGCCCGTGAGCACCGTTACCCGGGTTTCCTGGCCGGTATTACGGATATTAAAGCTAGTACCCAGCACCTGGGTGGTGAGTGATCCGCAGTGGATCTTAAAGGGATGTGCGGCATCTTTTGCCACTTCAAAGAGCGCTTCTCCTTCCAGTGTCACTACACGATCGCCATCGCCGAAAGTAACAGGGAATATCAGCTTGCTGTTCCCTTTCAACCAGATGATAGACCCGTCTGAAAGAATGTGCTTTCTGATCTTCCCAGGTGTGCTGGTCATGGCTGTCAGGCGGTGCGGCGCTACGAGGTCCAGGAGGCTGTTCCTGAACACGAAAACCGCGATGATAAGACAGGCTACGGAGGCGGCTATCTTGATGGTACGCACATTTGTGAACATACGGCGGATCACGGTAGGGCGTTGTTGCTTTTCGATACGTTGCATTAAACGCTGATAACCACCAGCCTGCGCCTCCTGCTTTTCTGCAGCAGGTAAGGCGTCAAACGCCGTTTCATCTGCCATGGCATCCAGCCATTGTTCCAACTTTGCGGCTTCGGAGGCGTCCAGTTCACCTTTTAAGTATTTATCGATCAGATTTTTAAATTCCTGTTGGTTCATCAGTTCTTCAAAGTTGAATTTATAGTGGCGGGAAAAGTATGGTCTATATAAGTAAGTAAACTGAGAAAGGGGGAACACCTATGTGGAATAAAAAAAAGTTGTCAGTTGACAGTTATCAGTTGACAGTTATTATTAATTTTTGGTTAGTCGTTAGTGAGGGGACTAAGATGAAGCCCTTACAAGGCTCTCACTAAACTCCCACCAGGCACTTACTAAGCACTTACTAAGCTTCCACTAAGCTGGTACTAAATTAACACCAGGAGCATTCGGCGTGTAAACGGCCAGGAAAACCCATGTAGAAGCGGAGGTGAGGTGGACTTGATGTGGACTTGAGGTGGACTTGATGCGGGTTTAAATTGTATCAGTCCCCAATGGGGTATGGGGCGCAGGTTAGTAGTGGCCAAAGACCATCCTAAGCTGGCGTAGCGCCTTAGTAAGGTGATTTTCAACGGTCTTGTGGGAGATGTTTAAGGTGCTGGCGATATCGCGTACGGAAAGGTGTTGCATGCGGCTCATCCGGAATACCTGCTGGCATTTTTCGGGGAGGCGGGAGATCTCCTTTTCTACGGCATCGCGAAGGTCGGAGGCGGCGAGATTCTCTTCGTTGGAGTTGTCTGTCAGCTTTTCTGTTTGCAGGGAAAAATGGCTGGCGTAGGTTTTACGAACCTGGTCTGATTTAATGTAATTGAATATCTGGTACTTAACGGCGGTGAACAGGTAAGACGACAGCGAGCTGGTAAAGTCAATTGTGGCGTGTTTCATCCAGAGGGAATAGAATACTTCCTGGATAATCTCTTCTGCTATTTCCTTGTTCTTTAAGCGGTTGAAAACGTATCCGTAAAGGCGGGGCCAGTATTCGTTGTAGATGGTTTCGAAGGCGTTGATATCGCCTTCTTTGAGCGATGCGGTCAGTGCCGCCTCATCGAATGAATTATATTTATTGTTAATATTCAATATTTTTTGCTCATTCGTATTACTAACTATAAACAAACAAAAAATAATTGAAAATTCATAATGAAAGAGGGGAAATGTGATGAAAGTATTTGGATAAATGGTGCAGTTGGTTGCAGCGGGGATTAATATTTATGGTTGTCCACCTGGGGAGATTGCTTCGTCGCGCCCCGCACAAAGCCTCGCGGCTTTCCCGATTTCATCGGGAAAGGCTTCGCAATGACGCGGAGGAAGACCGGGATGTTCTTTGACGGGATAGGAGACCTGCCTGTCGTCTGGAGATTGCTTCGTCGCCCCGCGCGCGTTTCTCTACTGCTCCTCGCAATGACGCGGAGGAAGCCCCTGGTATTCTCTTCGGGGAGACCTCCGCCCAATGACGGGATTGAAGCTTCTTACTTAATCTGATAGAATCTCCAGCTGGTCTTGAAATCTTTCGTGAGCTGCTGATTGGTGAGGATGGCCCTGATCATTTCCACGGGTAGCTGATTTTCTTTCAGCACGGCGTCGTGGTATTGCTTGATGGTCATCTTGCCACCGTCTACCAGCTCTTTCTTTAAAGCGTAGAACTGTAAGCCGCCTATCATATATGCCAGCTGGTAAAGGGGACTGTATCCGAGTCCGGCAACGAAAGAACGGCGTACTTCGCCTTCGGCGTTGGCCCGTTCATGCCCGACCCTGTCTACCAGGAAATCTATACATTGCTGGGGCGTCCATTTGCCCAGGTGGAAATTGAGGGAAAAGATAATGCGTGCGCAGCGATGCATACGCCAGAACAACATCCCTACACGATCTTCGGGGGAGCGCGGAAAGTGCAGGTCCCACAACAGCATTTCCCAGTACAGGGCCCATCCTTCGATCCAGAAAGGTGTGTTAAAGTTGCGGTATGCTTTATAACGATCGCACATGAACATCTGTAAATGATGGCCTGCTATCAGCTCGTGATGCACGGTAGCGCGGGAAAAGTGCGGGTTGTTGCCGCGCATGCTCATCAGCTTATCGGCTTCGCTCATGTCGTCTGTAGGATAGGAAATACTCAGCGTTTCGCCTCCTGTAAAAAACGGATTCACGCGTTGTCTTTCGGGCGTCATCATGATCATGCGCCAGGTTTCTTCGGCAATGGGCGGTATGGTGACGAGATCATTCTTCTTGAGAAATTCGATAGATTGATTGTAAAGATCCATGATAGCTTCCGGTTGCTTACCGGCAGGTACGTAGGTGTTCTTTACTTTCTCCAGGGCCTTTTTCCAGTCGTCGCCGAAGCCCATCTCACGAGAAGCTTTCAGCATCTCTGCATCGCACCAGGCAAATTCTTTATTGGCGATGGCAATCAGCTCTTCGGGCGTATAAGGGATCAGCTCATTCTGCAATTGACGTATGAGCTCCTCTCTTCCGATAGGAAAGCCAACAATGTCGCTGCTGTCTTCTTTGCTGCCAGGCGCTGTTTTCTCGGCGGCTTTCCAGGAGCGGGCATAACTACTCAACGCAGAGTCCAGCTCTTCGCCGGGTGCAGCTGTCCACCAGGTGTATTGGGGATCGTAACCATTGTAAAAAGTGTTTACGCTTTGCAAGGCCTGTTGCAGGCCCTTCACAATACCTTCCCCGCGGAGGATGAGATTGATGTCAAGTGTGCTCTGCTTCCGCAGTTCCTTTGTCTTCTTAGCTACTTCGATGGCCATATCATGAAAGCTGGCAGCCAGTTGCTGCGCATTCTGCTCTGTGCCACGGCGGCGGATCTTCTCTATGGCATATACTTTATCCGCAAAAGGGAACCAGGTAGTGAGCCCCTTGTATTGCGTTTCTTCTTCCTGGTATTCATGTAGCTGTTCCTGCAGCTTTTTCCTGAACAGGATATAATCTACCCGGGAGCCGACAGGCAAGGTGTTAAAATCCGTTTGTTCCAGCTGGCGGAGGTAATCGCTATCCAGCTTTTGCAGCTGCTGGCGGCGTTCCGGCGAATTCACTACAAAATAGAACCTGGCAATACTACCCTTGTCTGCCTGGTACCGGACCATCAGATCATTGATCTCGCTGGTCTGGGCGTACAGGGAGGCTGGCGCCTGTTGCTGCGCGCTGGCAGACTGATAGCTACCCGTAAGGGCAAGCGCTGCCCATAGTAATGCTATTACTTCCTTTTTGTAGTTCATATGTTGCGCGGTTTTACTTACAACCGTTCCGGGTTGAAAGGGTTTATATCCATAGATGCAGGCACACCCTGCACTAATTCGCTTACCAGTTTTCCGGTACCGGCGCCCAGGCTGATGCCTAACATGGAATGGCCGGTAGCCACCGTGAGATTGGTATATTTCTGTACCTTACCTATATAGGGCAATCCGTCGGCGCTGCAGGGACGATAGCCGTACCACACTTTATCTTCAGCTGGCATGGGAATATCGTATTCCGGGAAATAGCGTTTTACTGACTCCAGGATGCCTGCCACCCTTTGCATACGGGGCGGCGCATTGAGTGACGTGATCTCCATGGTACCGCCAAAACGGATCTTGTTGCCATCCATCGGTGCAACGGCCACCCTGGCCTCGCTGAGTATAATAGAGTGATGCAGCTTGTAGGGCGCATTTTCAAAAGTAACGCTGTATCCGCGTCCGCCTACCATGGGCAGGCGCAGGTTGAGTTGTTTGGCAAGGCCGCTGCTCCATACGCCGGCGGCCAGTATAATATGTTCAGCAGTATATTCTTTTCCTCCTGCTTTTACGCCTTTGATACGGTTACCGTTTGTAGAAAAGCCGGTCACTTCCTGATTACTTTCAAAGCGAACGCCTTTCTGCTGCAGGAAAGCCAGGAGGCGGCTCATTAGCTTATTGGGATAGAGTTGGGCATCGCAGGCGAAGAAAAGGGCGCCAAGGGCGTCTATTTCTGCATCCGGCTCCATGGCCTTCAGCTCTTCTTTGCTTACCAGGCGGGCGTCCAGTCCCAGGTGCAGCGATTCTTTCAGTGTTTCTTCTGCGTGGTGGAGGTTCTCTTCTGTTTTGAAGAATTCCAGCATGCCTTTCGGTTCGTAGGCGAAATCCATTCCCGGCAGCCTGGCCCATTCTTCGTACAGGCGTTTGCTTAACAGGGCGATGTCGCGCAGGGGAACAGCAGAACGTTCCACATGTTCGCGCGTAGCGCTTTTCATAAATTTCAAACCCCAGGAAATGAGCTCACCGTTCAAACGCGGCTGCACATAAAAGGGGCTTTTCGCATTCAACATCCATTTCAGTCCCTGCTTTACAATACCGGGCGTAGCCAGCGGCACAAAGTGACTGGGACATACGTAACCGGCATTGCCGTAAGAACAGCCCTGCCGCATATCGCTGCTATCTATTACGGTTACACTATAGCCTGCCTGTTGCAGGTAGAACGCACTGCTCAGGCCAATGATCCCTCCGCCTATGATGATTACTTCCTTTGCCATTTATCTTTTTTAAATTACCTGTAAACCATATGCATACGGATCATCTTCCGGATCGATGGTGATCGTGTTGTAGCCATAGATCCTTGCCCATCCTTCAATGCTGGGGCGGATAGCGGGCTTGCCGCCGATGGTTGTTTCCTCTTCGATACGGCCGATGAATTTAGAGCCGATGATGCTTTCGTGTATGAATTCGTCTCCTTTCTTCAGTTTGCCTTTTGCATACCACTGTGCCATACGGGCAGAGGTGCCGGTGCCGCAGGGTGAACGGTCAATAGCCTTATCGCCATAAAACACGGCATTGCGGGCAGTGGAAGTACTGTCTAACACAGCGCCTGTCCACAGCACATGCGAACAGCCATTGATATGTGGATTATCCGGATGTACAAAGGTGTATTTTTCATTGATGCGTTTGCGCATTTCCCTGGCCCAGCTAATGAGCTGGGAGGCGGGATAATGTTCCAGTCCTTTGAAGTTCTCCTGCACATCTACAATGGCATAGAAGTTACCGCCGTAGGATACATCCACTTTCAGCGGGCCCAGGTCAGGGCATTCCACTTCCAGGTCGGTTGCTTCCAGGTAGGAAGCTACATTGGTAAGGCGAACGCTTTTCACTTTGCTATCTTCCTGGGTATAGGTGATGGTTACCAGTCCGGCAGGCGCTTCCATTCTCACCACACCGGGTGTTTTAGGTGTGATCAGGCCTTCTTCAATAGCGATAGTAATGGTACCGATGGTGCCGTGGCCGCACATGGGCAGGCAACCGCTGGTTTCGATGAAGAGCACTGCTACATCATTGGCAGGATCGTGCGGGGGATATAAAATGCTGCCGCTCATCATATCATGACCACGGGGCTCAAACATCAGCCCTTTTCTGATCCAGTCGTATTCGCGTAAAAAATGGTTACGCTTTTCACTCATGTTGTTACCTTCCAGTACCGGTCCTCCGCCGGCTACCAGTCTTACAGGATTGCCGCAGGTATGGGCATCTATACAAAAAAACGTCTTCTTTGCCACTAGCGCTAGTCTTACGAATTATCAATTATTGTGAACGAATGCTTTGGTTACCTTACAATTACAGGCTCCGAAGGGCATCCGGATCATAACAAAAATATCCGAAAGCAATGAAGACACCATTGCAGGTATTGATCAAAGGTTTGCAAAAATTAACATAAATTATGGGATTTCGTAGCAAGAGGGGGTTAAAATAGTCCATGGTCGATGGTCCATAGTCCATAGCGTATCAGGCAGGGCAGTTGTCTTGCGTAACAGGCTATGGACCATCGACCATGGACTATGGACTATTTAGTCACCATGAGTTGGGTGGTGTATGTTTTGTATTTCCCCACTACTTTGATGTAGTTAGGGCCTGCGGGCAGCTGAAGGGCTGCCGCATCAAGATTTAGTGTACGTTCCGACAGCTCCCTTCTCAGCAGCTGCCTGCCCTGGTTATCGAAAATGAAGAGGGTTAGTTTCCCTTCTTTTGGAACTGTGCGCAAAGAGACATTAAACCCGGATGATGCGGGGTTAGGATATACCAGGATATCATCCTGCTGTACCGTCTCATTGGCCACGAGCGCAGCGGCGGAAGCCGGGCAGCTCACCGTGCCGGAGAAGGCCATCTGCGTATCGGTAAACAAGGTGTAGACAGCATTCACATCTACATTGGAGGCATCAGAAGCGCCTTTACCATCACAGTCGGTCCGGCCGTTATTACCGTGGGGCACCTGCAGGTAAACACCCGGGGTAGAACAGTTGGGAATCTCTGCATCACCACCCACTGTAACCGAACTGCCGAAGGTAATGCCCCATTCCAGCGCATTGCCTTTAATGATGGCAGTACCGGAAACAGTACAATTGCTCAGCACTGCATTTTCTATGACCTGCGCGCTGCCGGAATAGGTGCCGCCCCATACGCTGGCATTGCCACCGATCTTCACATTATCCCTTACGGTGGCGTTCTCTACCCATGCCGTGCCTTCAATACGCGCATTACCGGAAATATTGGAAGAGCCGCGAACAAATGCGCCGGGACCAACATAAACGGAAGATGCAACGGTAGCGGTATTAGCTACCCAGCCGCCGCCGTTGGAATGCGTATGGCCATTGGTTTTCCAGAAAGACCTGAAATTAGACTGATAGCCTTCCGGCACTGCGTTGGCGATCCTTAACTCATAAGGGTAACGTTTGATCCTGGGCCAACCCGGTTCCCATACATAAGAAGTGTGGGTGGTGGGCGCTCCTGATACTACAAAGTACAGCTCTGTTTCATCAGCGTTCAGCTGGAAGCTGACCTGGCTTTCGTTAGCCGTATTCACTGCACTGTAGCGGGATACCGTACCGTCTGCTTTTACAGCCACAAAGCCATAGCGCCAGCCAGCGGTGCTATTCACTTCCGTATGTCCTTTGAACTTCACGGTTACATTACGGCTGCTGCAGGTAGTATACAGAGGGATGATGTTATAACCATAATCCTGCGGGGCAAAAGCATCCGGCACTACATAACGGCCGCTGCTGGCATTCACCTGGGTAAGCACGGTGAACCTGCGCCAGAGGTAGTGCGGCTCCTGCGATTTAACCCGGTTATATTCAGCGCGCATGATAGCACCGAAGTTATTGGAGGTATAATCATAGCTTACTTCCCGCTTGGCATAATCATACATGAAATCATTGAGCTGTGCCTGGCTCCAGCCTTTGAGGCGGCGGTAAGTGATCACCGGGTGTTCATTGGCGACAGACTCTTTCCAGAGGCGGTTCACCATGTTTAGTCCGTCCGTATCCTGGATGCGATACAGCCATTTGAAGGTGCCGTAGTGATGGCGCGTGGAGCTGAGATGGAATCCCTGCGTGCCCCACCACCTGGGCAGATCGTCGCCTGCAAAACGGGGATACATCTGAGTGCGCATGTAGTTGGCATGCGCTTCCCAGAAGAAACCAGCGGGCTCCCAGCCGGTATAGCCGCCGCCTACGGTGTTTTCCTGGATGCTGATCATGCCCTGCAGGG
>Ga0209758_1003611_pt1 | contig 13846 bp, 19 predicted proteins | sample AraplaMF_Col_mMF_FD_184258 | JGI IMG/M metagenome (GOLD analysis project Ga0209758, IMG submission 184258) | Arabidopsis root microbial communities from the University of North Carolina, USA - plate scrape MF_Col_mMF (SPAdes) (version 2) | ecosystem: Host-associated > Plants > Roots > Endosphere... | reverse complement strand
CCTATGACGGTTATGACCGGCTGACCGAAGTTGCTCGACCGCAAGGGCCATGGACGCTCGTGCATTGCTGGAGCCATTTGCGCCGGCGCTTCGTCAAATTGGTGCGCAACAGCAAGTCACCGATCGCCGAGGCCGCTGTTCGGCACATCGCGCAGCTTTACGCCATCGAAGCCATGGTGCGCGGCTCGTCGCCGGACATCCGGTTGGCCGCGCGCAAGGAGCACTCGCTGCCCCTGGTCGCCGCGTTGAAGTCGTGGTTCGAGAAACAGCTGTCGATGATCTCCAGCGGTTCGACGCTCGCCGAGGATATCCGCTATGCACTCAATCATTGGCAGGGGCTGACCCGCTTCCTCGAAGACGGACGTCTCGAGCTCGACACCAACCCGGTCGAGAACGCCATCCGGCCAATCTGCTTGACCAGGAAAAACGCTCTCTTCGCCGGACATGAAATCGGGGCCGAAAACTGGGCCTTGCTGGCATCGATCGTCGCCACCTGCAAACTCAACGACGTCAATCCGGCCAGCTACATCGCCGAAACACTCGAGGCGATCATCGACGGCCATCCCCATAGCAGAATCGAAGACCTCATGCCGTGGCGATTCCGCAAGGCGTCAAGCCCGCATCAATAGGGTGACGGCTGAGCGCTTACAGCGTTTCTTGAAAGGCGCGAGCTTCAACACCACCATGATAACCCATGCCTTTCTTGGTTTGTCGTATGAGCCCGGCAAAGGCTATCCGGCGTTCCCGCTTGAGCTAGTCCGGCCCTGATGAGCATTGGCTCGCGGTCACTTTGCGGGCCGCGCCCTTACTCGGCTTGCTTATGTGTAGTTTCCACAGCTTGATCACCAACCAAGCCGCCATCCCGTACCCGTGATCCGCAACACAGAAGCCAGCCACCGAGATGACGATGATACGTCAGTCAAAACACCGCTTGCGCCCATTCGGGCGCGATCTAGGGCAACGTCGCCACCAGTAAACCGGCATGGTCGCTTGTGGCGCGTATCGGTCGTAGCAATGGACGGAACGAGCTTAGTACCTTGAATGGCGAAGCTGGTTGTAAATCTGCAACGGCCGCGAGTTTACTTCACCACGTTCCGGATTTGGAACGGGCTTGACGCAGGTACGGACCAGAGTACCGAATTCCGCCACATGAGCGTGAGCTGTTTGAACTAGATCGGTCGCTTCTTCGCAATCGGGAGAGGTCGGACGTAATAGCCTTGCGTCTGAACCTTGGACCTAATCTCGTCGCTTACTCTCGCAATTCGTTTTCTGCTCTTGCGCCATTTGTTTGATGCGTACGCCGCGGGTATCACGGCCCCTGTGTTTAGAACGAGCAAGTCCCGCTTGCCATTGCGATAGACATCAAACACTTTGCGTCTCCGCTGTTTGCATTAGGTAAGCGTGAAATATGTTTCGCGCGACCTGCAAGTCGGAGAAGGTTATCGGTCGATAAAGATCGTCACGGCGAGAGAGGTGATATGTAGCTTCGGTCTAAGACTGTCGGTTTCGCCGCGCCATCGAACAGCACCGTCACGCCGGAGGTGCGAACACTGGTCTCGACAATGGTGCCGGTCTTGTGGGCGAAATCTGGAAACCGAACGATCCCCAGCTCGCTCATCTTGAAACGACTGCCGACAACAAGCTTGTCAGGCTGCTGAGCGCTCATGTGGTACCGAACCCGTCCAATTGTGAGCCGACAAGACGTTTCTGTGGGCTTGCCTTCGCCTTCGTCTTTGCTGTGACGAATTGAACTCCGACGTGAGACCCATCCACCCAAATCAGCTCGCAGCGCCGAAAGGCCAGTCCAGTGGATGACAGAACTAGGAAGAACTCCTGTGCCTTGAGGGGGTCCGTTGAGCCCTCGACCTCAAGCTTGGCACCGCTTGCAGAGGCGTCGATGAGAATGCAGCTTTTTCGCCACGTGCCGTCAACACCCATGATGCTCATGATGTGCTTGTGTTCGAATTGAACGCGGTGCGCCTTTCGATTGTTCTCTGTCATCTGCAATCCACGATTTCAAATCAGTTGGTTTAAATAAACAGGTCGCCTCTCTGCGCGTCTCCGCAATCAGCAGATCGATCCGCGCCGACTGAGCCAGTAGAGTGGTTCTGGTTGTCTCATTCAGTGGGGTTTGTCCGACGATCAACCGGATGCAGCCATTCGCGAGTTCAAGAAGAAAGATCGCCTGACGAGCGTGATCCTTTGTCTGAATTTCGAGAGCGTGAACTCGCGACAAGAGAGCGGCGATGTTGGCCAGAATGTCAGGCAGTTTCTGACGCGAGCGGTACGTGTTAGACTTCGCGTTGTGCGGCTGGCGAAATTGAGCACCGGCGACATCGTCGCAATCTCTATTTGGTTCGGCGGGAGTGCCGAAAGTCGCAAGGAAAAATACGATATACGCGAGTATAAAAAGCTATGACATGGCCGCGCGGACCGTCGTTAGAATATTCAAGAACTTACGCCAAACTGTTTGACAAATACTTACGGGGTTGCGAGCGGCAGGTACCGTAGTATGGAGGTCGCGTCGCGAACAATATCGAACTCGGCGAGAATGGCTGTGCCAACGCGCAGACGCGAGATTGAATCACCGCGCGCTAGCTTCGCGATGGCTCGACGCAGCTTGATTTCAATACACCGCGCGCAGATCAGTTCGCCGTCACCGGCCGGTGGCGCAAGAACGGTCAGCTCTTCTTGCGCGAACTCTTCTTCGCAATGATCGCAGCGGGGGATTCGGCTCAATGTGAAAACAGCGAAGCTGAAGCAATGGGCCGAGCAAGAGGTCCGACGATTGGTCAGGCTCGCCCAGCAGGAGGCGCCTGATCTCACAAAACCCGCGCTTCGCAACGCAACGTAGCGCCAACCGCCCGTAATTCCACGTTGGGGGGCGCCCGGAGCGGCATACCGCTCGTTGTGGGTGTGGATAAAACCCGGCGGCTCGCGTAGCATCGGCGAGGGTTCAACGTCTCACCGGGATCTGGCAAATGAGCCGTTTCTTGCTGTGCAATGTAGCCGCTACCTGCTTCATGGGAGCGTTGGTCTTCCATTCCTCCGAAGCGAACGCTGTCTTTTGGCGCGGCATCACCGCGCCAACAAACATCGATATTCATGGTTGGCCGATCATCAAAGAGCCCCCGCTGAGCCCATGCCAGTGGATACGAGTGAGCGGTGGCTACTGGGTCCAGTGCGTTTACTAGACCTTGCATCACAATCTCTGCTTAGCCCCGAGAACGGCGCAAAGGGAGACATGCAAGTATTTTGTCGGCGATGGGACAGATTACTCGGTCCTGCCCGTCTTCACTCGAAGCTGATTGTTCGGCCGATCAAGGAGCCGCGCCATCCTGTTTATTTTCGAGAGACTAGGCTCCTTGATCTCACGCAGCCGATGCGAGTAGTCGGCCTACTGCCCGCAAGACCTACCTTTCAGTTGCTCCCTCCGCCCCGTTAAGCGCGAAAGCCGGTTACGACGAACTACTCTCGGGTAGACGCTATTTTCCACTCGGCGCGTTCCCCGTTGTAGTCGCCGTGGTCCCCGCTTGTTGCGGCTGCGGCGGCGCTGCCTTGGGAGCCGACGTCAGCATACGGATCCTCCATTGCCCATTCTCACGAACATCAAGAGCAGTCCAAATAGCGGTTATTTCTAGGGGATCACCTTTCTCACTTTTTCCAGTAATGTGAGCTTCGCCAGTTGATAGGGCCATGTTTTCCGACAACGGCTGAACGTCCGTCACCTTTACCTCGAGGCGATTAAGTCCAGCTTTGAAACCGCCCTCATAAAATTTGGTATTATCGGGCTCAATTCCATTCTCAGTAACACGCAGGTAGTTCTTCGTATAAAGTGACGTAATCCCGGCAGCATCTTGTTTGTCGAAGTATTGCTCGTATGCTGAAGCTATCTTCCCAATCTCCTCCTTGAGATTTTGATCTGCTGCACTCGCAGGAACTGCCGACAGTAATAGTGAGAAACATACAGCTCCAAATGCGCGCATCATGTTAGCTCCCTGCTGTTGTGCCTCCCTAGAATAGAGGATGGAGACGAGGCTTACCTCCGTCCTCCTGAGCAACGTCGATCACGCGGTCACTCGGTTTCGAGGAACGGTTCCTGTCACTATTACGGTTGCTACACCTCGGGCGCATTAGCGCCGACCCGCCACCGTCCTGCTGACTCATCTGATGATCGCGAAGTGACGTTGGCTCCTGCGCCAATATAGCTCAACGCAGCGATGTCCGCCATGGGTTCAAAAACGGCGATCCGGCGCTCGCATACGTGAAAACACCAAAGCCAAAGCAATGGGCCGAGCAGGAGGTCCGACGATTAGTCAGGCTCGCCCGGCAGGGATTTGGCACATCGAGGATAGCCGCCGAACTTGGCCGCCACGCCGGATCGGTGAGGCGCATGGCGCGAACGTCGGGACTGCTGTTGAAGAAGTAGTCCCCGACTGATCTTGAGCAAAGCCTGGCTGACCTACAGCCCAAAGCCCGGCCCCCTGCCGCGAGCTGGCCTGTTCGCGCAGAATTAAAAATTAGACCGTTTGCAGCAATATCATCCCGACGACGGTCACAAAGAAACCGATTGCCGTGACTGCGGCAAAGCACCGCTCTACGCTATCCATGAACGCAACCCTGCCAAAAAATATTCCAGCTTATTTCGTGATGTACTCTGCTATTCCAACCGCTGACTCGCTCGTACCCCCGCGAGTAAGTGTGCCTCGTCCTCCCATAACAGAACGCTCTTCAAAGACTGAGAGCTAGTTGTGGCCGTCGAAGGGACTTGGATAAACCGAAAGCGCGCATGCCGCCACACCGCGCGCCGATTGCGTGGTGTTCGCATGGTCTCCAATTGCTGGGAGCGAGACGCCAGATGTGCACGTGTGATCGAGCCGAGCATCATTGGCTAAGTGCTCCCAATACTCAGCCTCGGCGAGCAGTTTCCAATTTCTATCTGGATGATGCGCGGCGGTCTGACGGCACAGCGATGCCATCGCGCGCAGGCGATTCACAGTGTCCACCGACTCCTCCCAACACTTTATTTCTGGATTTCTGGTTTTTTCCACTCTATTTTCTATTTTTGCGTCGGAGTCATTATGATTATGACGCAGAACCAATTTTTACTTCCGAAGCGCGATTCGGCTTTCGTTGCAGCTTCAAATCGCGTTTCAATCACAATAGGCGCAATCCGGTGCTTCTGATTCGCCCTCGGCAATCGAGCTACAGAGAGGGTGTTGAGGCAGTGCCTCGCCTACGGAGCAACGGCCTAGCGCTGCTGCCCGTAATTCTACGTAACAGCGCGACGCACGCAATCAGCGTCGCCGTGCTTAGACCGACGACGACAATTGCGCGTTCACTATGAGCATGAAGGTCTTTGTCATCCATCCATACCAACGTCGCTCGCCTTCTCTCGTTCAGCCTCCGGACAAGATGTTTGTCAGCGCGAGTTGGAGCCGCCGTGCTGCGACCTTTTCGGTTCTCCGGAGAGTGGCTCTAAAGTTCCTCTCGCGGGAACGAGACGATCGATTACAGACATGCATCCTGGACGATTAGGGGCACATCAGTAAGCGATCTTGAGCTGCGGTGCAGCAGCGATGAGGAAGCCAAGGCGAAGGCGGCCTCAGTTGCTGGACGGGCACGACATCGAGACGACTCGGGCAGCAAGGGCGCAGGATTGCGGATTTGAAGGCACCAAAGCATGACCCTAGTGACAGCCGTGGGGCCGCCGCAATCAAGGTTGCGCCCTTCACCGCCAACTACGACATTGTCGCGGGATCACGCACGCCTCATAAAGGCCCTGACGAGGACGGCGACCTCCTCAGGCCCGAACTGCATGTTCTGCAAGAACCGATAAATTGCCAGGGACTGCCCAGCCCCGGACTATGGAACCTAGCACGAGCGGCCCTTTGATTGACTGCCAGTGGATCTCGGAACGAGATCGGTCACTGGAAATTAGAAGCGAATGAGCGAATATCGCCGTCTTCAAAGCCTCGCTGAGCGGCAGGCCGCATTAGCCTCAGATGCCGAGACCCGGAGAGCATTGGAGGCGATTGCCGATGACTATTCGCAAAATGGCGGAGACTGAAGAGGGCCACCAAGGAAAAAAGTCTGAAGAGTGAGGTTCGCAGCATGCTGGTCCCGCAGTAGGCACAATCCGGTGCTTCTTCTTATTCGCCCTCACTGATCAAACCACCAAAGGAGTTATCGGGGAGGATTTGCTCCGTCTGTGGTCCAAAGCCCCACGCCGCAGCCCGTAATTCTACGGACATTGCATATTTATCCCGTTCCGCCTCTACTTCAGATTGTTTTATGACTATCCGAGTTTCAGACGGGTCGCCAATGAGCGTCAAAGCCATGATGGCAACTATTCTCCAAGAGCAGATGAGATCACGCGGCATAAGCTCGTTATCGCGATCTGACTACGAGGAGATTATAGAAATGCTGATTGAGCAGCTTCGGGAAGTAGCGCTTGGTTTGGCTGCACGAGAGAACTGAGAAGCACGGGCCGCAATGCTCAAGGCTGGCGCGATGTCTTTGTCGCTTAGTCAGATTTCGTCCGTGCCGCGACCTCTTTGACTCTTATCAACGTTCGTTCGAATTCCGATCGGAGATACTGCTCTTCCGCAAGGTCTGTTGGCTCTACTAGAAATGCAACTTTCACGAAAAAGCGGTTCAACAACGACGCAATCAAAAGATTGTCCGAGTGTTTTGAACGGAGCGCCGTAAGTTGGCGACGCATCTCGATGAGATCAAGCGTTTCTCGTTCCGGCTGCTCTCTCATGCTCGCGTGCCAAGCTGAGGACGAACTGGCCGCACCGAGTATGATGGTGCGGCCACTTCGCCGGTGGGGACCGGACAAGGGCAATTTCCGGTGTGCGAGACACTAAGGCTCCGGAGCGCCGCCGCAATCGCGCTCTAGAATTAAGCTTGATGTCCTTGTTGCGGGCTAATTCTGGAACTGGTCCCATCCCAAGCTGATACTATGATGCGCCTGGAGGATCAGAGCGCTTGCTGGCTTCTGGTGGGGTCGCAATGCCGCCGTGTAGCTCAATGTGAAGCGCAGCGAGGACACTCACCATCCGCCGCTGCGCTCAACTGGCGTGCGATTTCCTCCCTGAGGTCTAACCCTCTCCAATTCGTGCCGTCGCTTTTGACGATCCCCTTCGCGCGCTCGAAGGCATGGCTTTCGGCTGCATCGTCACCGATGCGGATGGTTTCATCAGAATGGAAGGGGCAGACCGCAACAGCACGCGTTGTCTCTAGTGCATAGCGCACGGTCCCGCTGAGATCGTCTGCATAATCTCTGGTGCACACGCCGAGGCTCCAACGATCTCAACGAGCGGTAAGTAGGCCCCAAGAGCGCGGCCCGGCCGCCTAGGAGCCCGAGCCCCATAACCTCAGCAGCGTGAGAAGAGGTTGTTCGGCTATGCTTCCAACCTAGTCGGGCACGGAGGACTTGCTTTGATCCTGCGCAACCCCCCTCGGACCAGCCTGCGCTCTGTGCGGGGCTGGAGGGGACATAGGGACAGGCGGTCCGACGGCTGGCGCGTGAGAAGTGCGCCATGCAATCGAACGCTAGTCCCAATCCCGGATTTCGCTCTGTCCACTTGTGAACTCAAGAGCGCATTTGTAATGTTCCCACGACGGATCATCGAGGCCGCAGATGGAAGAGATGCAGGCCCAGTTCGAAAAGTCGATGGTGAAGCGGTCGTGCTCGGCGTCGATGGTTCTCAGATTTTACGCGCTTCACTCGCGCAAGCACGATCACGGAAGTGCCGTTAGCCGGGCAAGCAGGCTCTCCCTGGGACTAGACTTGGCTCGCAGCCCCGACCCGCGGCAGAAGGCGTCAGGATCGGCTCGCCTGTAACCCGCAAGGGTTACTTACGTATTTCTCCTACACTGATGGTGGCTGGGCGCAGGCTACGGGTCGAGGGACATTGCGATGCTGGACAAGACCACCGACGGACGGGCACACACACCGCTCAAAGTCGGATGGACCACGTAGTCCGCTGCATTCACGTCACTTCGCGCGCGTTTTTGCCAATGTGCCCCATGTCTGGGGTGACTTTGATCGCTGGCAAAGGCATTGAGGGCGATCGCTACTTGATGAAGGAAGGCTTTTATTCGCACCTACGCAGGGACGGCGACCAGATCACCTTGTTTGAGTTCGAGACGCTGATCGCACTCAAGCATGAGGCGAACATTGAACTCGCGCCAGAGGAACACCGGCGGAACGTGACGGTCGAAGGCGTGCTGCTAAACCATCTGGTGAGCCGGCGGTTCTGGCTCGGCGAGACAATGTTGGAAGGGACCGAGCTTGTCGATCCCTGTGGGCATGTCGAAAAACTCACCGGCAAGGCAATCTCCAAATACCTGATCAATCGCGGTGGGCTGTATTGCAAGATCTTGCAGGGCGGCGTTGTCAGGATCGGCGACGCCGTGCGGAGTGCATGATCGTAGTCGTCTTTCTAGTGAGCTAAATTGTGCTGCGAGGATGGCGCGTGCGAATGTTGCGATTGCGGAGGCAAGGCCGCTGGCCGAGTGTTCAGCGTTCGATGATGCCCACCGGCTCTGACAAGATGGTCCTACAAGCTCCAGTCTGTGAGACGTGCGGGCGGCTAATGATGCTGCTGGCCATGCTGCCAAGGATGAGCAGCAAGCCGTGCATCTGCGTGTACAAGTGCCTGCCGTGCGCACGAATAAGAGCGGTCTACGAGAACTAAGCCACGACCATTGCGGTCTGCGGCGATCCGCTGGCGTCATTAGACCTTGACCGTGGCGGCACTCTCTTGCGTGCTGCCACTGCTTGCGGTGCATGCGCGCGTCCTCGGCGCTCGGCAGGCCAGCGGCGAATTGCGATGCAATACTCCTCCCTTGAAAGTCCGCGACTTTGGCCGGATACTGGGTCGAGGTCCTAGGCTATCAGCAATCCGAGGAGCTAATCATGGCAATCCAGATCGTGATGGACCATAGCGGCGACAGCCGTCATCCTTTCAACCCGAACGATGCGCAAGAACTGGCGAAGGCGGAGCGACGGTTCTACGAGCTGACGAATATCGGGTTCACCGCAGCGGTCCGGACTGGTCCAGATCAGGCGTCGCAGATCCGATCGTTCGACCCGAGCGCGGAAGAAACCATCTTCCTCCCTCGGCTGGTCGGCGGCTAAGTCGGCGTTTCTGCCATGCTCGGTTTTCGATCGATGCCGCCGGGCGGCCGCTCCCGGATGCGAGCGATGCGGGCCCTTATCATCAGACACGGCGCCGAGAGAACTCCGGAGGGCCGCTCGCTGCAGCTCTTGCGGGCGTGGCTATCGCCGGCGCAGCGCGCGCAGTTCGCGGGAAAAGGCTATTTCGAGGTCATCGGTGGCGACACTGGCAGGCAATATCGGATCTACGCGGGCGCTTCGACGAACGTCTGCGAGATCGACGAAAAGGGCCGCCCTACGCGCGGCCTGTGTTTCATGCCGCGTGGTAATCTGCCGGTCGGAGATGTTATGCTTTCCCAAAAGATCGCGCTGGAATGCTGCGAGAAGCGCGCGCTGGAGATAGCCAGAAGCTTCACACCGACCGGTTTTATGTTTAGCCGAAGTCGGCTCCTTGGTTGAGCCGTTACGGACCTCAACTTGGGCATCGGCGAAAGGTGTGCCCTATCAGAGATTCAGGCGTGCCGAATGGATCGGGACACCTGTCTGCAAGGCCCGCATGAAGACAGCAACTAAGCTGAAACTTCGAGGCTGCGTCGCTGTCAGTGCAGAGCGCCGAACTGGCCGAGGCATGAGCCGAAGTTCGAATTCTGCGTTTCGGCGGTGCGTAGAGCGACGGCCCCCAGTTCGCTCGACCGAAGAATCAGCACCTCCCATTGGCGAAGCCAAACCAGGCGAATGGGAGTGCGAGGACGCAGAGCGCCGCCATAGGAAAGAACGCCGCCCCGCCATAAGAAGCATACAGTTCGCCGGACAAGAAGGTTAGTGTGGCCGTTAGAGCCCCCGAGCCAAACGCATAGAGAGATTGAGCAGTTGCGGCCACGCTTGCTGCCACCAGCATCCCCATCACTCGCATGCAAGCGAGATGAAGCAGAGCAAACGTTACTCCGTGCAACGGCTGTATCAGCGAGAGCGGCAATACCGACGTGGTCATGCCTGCTACGGACCAGCGGACGATTCCGACCGCAGCTGCCAAGATAGCCGCGCCACGTACGCCGATCCTATCCAGGAGCGGTGGACCGGCCAGCATAAACACCAACACTTCAGCAATCACCGCTTCCGACCAAAGGAAGCTAATCGCCGAGGTGCTGATACCCGCATCGCTCCACCTGATCACTGCAAATGCATCGTGCACGGCATGACTGCCATAGATCAAAGCTGATGCGATGATCATGATGCGAAACTGGGATACGCTAATCAGGGCTTTCATCTCTGATAAAACAAAGGACCGCGACCTCTGCGATCGGGCTTGCCCAGGTAGCAATGCAGTGGCGCCAGCGGCTGCGATCAGGAAGGCAGCGTTCATCCAGATAACCGGAGTGAGATCGGCCGGGCTTACGAGTTGTCCGGTGATCAGTGTTCCCAGAACAAAAGCCGCGGATGCAGTCCCCCGTATCCACCCGTACTCAAATGGCCTTCCTGCGAACCGAGGCCTCGCTGTATTGACAGATAATGCATCGGCGATCGAGGTGGTGGGGGCAAGAGCGGCAGCCTGAACCAACGCGACAAGAAGCAAGAACCAGAATTTATCGGCCCAAAGCAATGCGACGGCTGCTGCGGCCGCCGCGGCAGCACAGCCCGCGAGCACGAGGCGCAATGACCCGAGCCGGTCCGCCAGCATAGCAACTAACGGTCCGAAAACGAGCCGCGTCAGCATTGCGGCAGCCAGGATCAGACCGATCTGCTGAGACGCCAGAGCTCGCGTTTCGAAAAATTGGGGCCAGAACGGAGATGCGGCGCCGAACGCCGCGTAGAGAGCGACGTAAAGAACTATATAGGCGATTGGTGCGGGAATGCGCAGAGGCTCCTCATCGCTTGCTGTGTAGCCTGCATGGTGTGCGAACGCTGGTGCCAATGCGCAAGTCAGATCGGAGCACTGGCTCTGAGAGCTAAGTTTGGTCGCACAGATCAGTCGGATCAAGTCGATCCGCACGCCCGTGTTCGCGAACTGTCGCCTCCGTCGCTGTTGTGCCAGTGCTCCCCCGAACGAGTACTGTAGGTCAGTCATGCCGACCAACGGAGGGAAAGGACCAGCTTGAACCGCTGATCAGGGGCAATTTCGAGCGATGCCGTCCCGGTGACACGCTGGACGACTCTCAAGCCCTTGAAACTCCCGTCTTCTCCGGCCGATGATTCCGCGACTTGCCTACCGGCTTGGCGTTTGTACCCCTGTTGCGTTGGAGTTTCCGGTGCCAGCCTCCCCGATCCTACTGGAAGGGCTATCTGAAGCTCTCCTTCGTCTCATGTCCCATCGCGCTCTTTCCCGCAATCTCAGTGGCCGAACGTATCTCATTTCGGCAGGTCAACCGGCGAACGGGCCATCGCCTCAAACACAAACTGGTCGATTCTGTCACGGACCAAACCGTTGATGCTGCAGACAAGGCGCGGGGGTATGAGGTCGGTGAGAACGACTTTCTGGTAGTCGAGGACCGAGACCTTGAGCGCGCGAGACGCGTGCGCGCAGGGCCTGGTGAGGAGGAGCGTGCCCCGCAACCCCACTGGATAAGCCCGCCATCCGTTCCCGCTGACCTTGGCGAGATGGCTGACGAAGGCGCCTCCCACTTTGACGATGAAGACGAGGAGCAGGAGGAAACCGTCCCTCTTCCGCGACCTCAGAATACGCGCACGATCGAGATCGAACGCTTCCTTCCCGCAGGGCAGATCGATGCGCGACAGGCGGTCGCATGGCTGGTGTCGGATGCTGCCGACTACGTCACAGGCGCGACCCTGTTCATCGACGGCGGCATGATGCTCTTCCCCGGCTTTGCGACCGGAGGCTAGGTCGTACCCGCTGATGAGCACGTCTCGGGCCGCCTCGGCCCGAGTTCCCCAACCTGGCGGCAGCAACCGGCGACCGCTTCGCACGTTACACATCTGCTCCCTTGGGGACCGCTTAAAGGGACTTTCGTCTTTTCCAACCGGCAAGCGCTTGCACGATAAACGAAGCAAATGACTCAAGCGGTCGTCAACATCATCGATCTTTGCGTCCGCCGCTGGCGAGTCACCATCCTCGTCGGAACGCTGTTATTAGTCGCCTGCGCGTTCTACGCCGCAACGCGGTTTTCCATTAATACCGATATCCAGACGCTCGTATCGCAAACCTTCCTTGGCATCAGCGCCAGATCGAGCTCTCGAAAGCGTTTCCGCAAAATGGAATCTCCGCCGTTGTGACCGCGATGATGCCGGAGATGCAGAGGTTGCGACCAACGAGCTTGCACAAAGGCTGAAGGAAACTCCAGAACTGTTTCGCGACGTCGTCCAGCCCCGACGCCGCGAGCTTTTTGAGCGCAATAGCCTGCTGCTTGGCTCAACCGCAGACGTGCAACGGACAGCCGACGGGCTATCTCGTGCCCGCCCCTTTCGGAGCCCATGCGGCCGGCCCGACATTGCGCGGCGCAGTCGACGTACTGGGCTCGGCTGCGCACCGTTAAGCAGCGAGCGCGCCGGCCCAAGAACGAGGCGGAAGCAGCTCCACCAGGACTGGCGTGGGGGAACGATTCAGGCCTGCCGAGTTGAATCCGCATGTGTGCCGTGGCGTTGCGTCAGTCTCGTTCGAAAGTATCGCGCGTCGCCGGCGCCCACAAAACCGCTATTCCAGGTTACATCGAGCCGTGCGACCCCACGCTGCGCGAGGATCCGCCCCGTGGGGAGGCTTGGGTCTACGAGATCAAGGCGGACGGGTATCGCGCACAACTCCATCTTCAAGACGGCGATGCCACGGTCTATTCGCGCACGGGGCTCGATTGGACGGTGCAGTTCTCCTCGATTGCAGCCGCGGCCCATAAGCTGAACGCGAAGACTGCGATCATTGACGGAGAGGCCGTCGTGTACGGCAGCGGCGGCTTGCCAGATTTCCAGCAGCTTCGGCGCGAGCTCGGCCGCAAGCGTAGCGGGCGCGTGCGCTATCACGCGTTCGATCTTCTGTATCTCGACGGGTACGATTTGCGTAGCGTGGCGTATGGGGATCGCAAGCGTCTGCTGCAGCAGCTCCTGAAGGATGCACCGGAAACGTTCGTCTATGTCGAAGCAATCGAGGCCGACGGCGACGAGATCTTCGCGAAGGCCTGTGAGCTCGGCCTGGAAGGCCTCGTTGCCAAACGGCTCGGCCGCCCGTATCGCTCAGGCCGGCAGGAGAGCTGGATCAAGCTCAAGTGCAAGCAGAGCGACACGTTCCCGATTGTCGCCTTCGTCGAAAAGCTGGGCGCCCATCCACGCAAGGTCGCCTCCCTCTACGTGGGCCGCCACGAGGACGGCAAGCTGGTGTACGCCGGCAAAGTTCGCACCGGATACACCGAGACGACCGCGCGCGAACTACGTGAGCGGCTGGATCCGCTGATCCGGCGGACATCGCCGCTCGATATCCACATCAAGAAGCCGAAGGCGACCTGGGTCGAACCGACCGTCGAAGCCGAGGTGGAGTATGGCGCGCTCACGGACGACAGTCTGCTGCGGGAAGCGGTGTTCAAAGGCGTTCGGGACGACTTCCCAGTACGGAAGGTGAAAGCGCCGAGGCTGGCGCCCTCCTCGGCGGCTCGGCCGAAGCTCGGCGTACCCAAAGAAAACATCCTCCAACTGCTTCCCGATGCGGTCGTCCCCTCCAAGGAAGAGCTCGCGGACTATTGGAGGCGGGTATGGAAAAAGGCGCTACCTCATGTCGGC
>Ga0209758_1003610_pt1 | contig 13850 bp, 11 predicted proteins | sample AraplaMF_Col_mMF_FD_184258 | JGI IMG/M metagenome (GOLD analysis project Ga0209758, IMG submission 184258) | Arabidopsis root microbial communities from the University of North Carolina, USA - plate scrape MF_Col_mMF (SPAdes) (version 2) | ecosystem: Host-associated > Plants > Roots > Endosphere... | reverse complement strand
AGGCAGGCTGCGAGACAGCGGCCCCAGGCGGAGGCGTCGTCAGAACTTGAAGTAGACGAATCCATAGACGTTGCGGTCTCCGAGCTCGATCAGGAGTGCCAGCAGCACGATACCAAGTCCGGCGGCAAGAATTGGTCGCGGCTTCGCAGTCAGCCGGGCGACGATGTCCTGGCTGGCGGGCAGCAGGAACGCGATCAGCGCGGCGATGACGATCGGCACCAGATGCCGGGTTCGATCGAAATCCGGAGGGGCCGCAAGTCCCTGGAAGACATGCCAGGCACCTTGCAGCGTCTCGGCACGAAAAATCACGCCGGTCAGAAGCACGAACATGACGGTCGCGCCCCATCCGAGCAGCAGCGGCAGCTTCGGGCAATAGCGCCGCCACAGCGAGCATAGCACCAGCGCCACGCCATGCAGCGTCCCCCATAGCACGAAACTCCAGCTTGCGCCGTGCCACAAGCCGCACAATGCCATGGTCACGAGCATGGCGCCAAAATACTGCAACAGGCGAAGACGCCGCGGGACGACGCGGACATGCGTCAGCGGATGGAAGACATAATCGCGCAGAAACAGCATCAGCGTCATGTGCCAGCGTTGCCAGAACTCCTGAATATTGGCGGAGCGATATGGCGCGTTGAAGTTGAACGGCAGTTGAACCCCGAACAGAAGGGCGGTGCCGATCGCGATATCAGAGTAGCCGGCAAAGTCGAACAGGATCTGGAATCCGAAACTGAGTGCGATCCAAGCTTGTTCCGCCGATACCGGACCGAGCTCCGCCTGCGCGTAGACCGGGTCGAGGACGCGCCCGATCCGGTCGCCGAGCATGACCTTTTCGAACAGGCCGACGCCGACGAAGACGATACCGATACAAAATTGCCGCTGCCACCCGGGCGCATACACCTGCCGCCCAAACTGGTGCATGACCTCCGACCAGCGCGCCAGCGGTCCTGCGATCGCCTGCGGAAAGAATCCGATGTAGAGCGCGTATTGGCCGAGCGGATAGGATGGCGCCCTGCCGCGTCGAAGGTCGACCAGGTACATGATGTGATGAAAGGTGAAGAATGAGATGCCGAGCGGAAGCACGAGGTGGAGATGCGACACCGGCCGGCTCAGAATCAGGCTGAAATTATCCGCAACGAAGTTCGCGTATTTGAAGACGCCGAGAACGGCCAGATCGACGATGATCGCCGCGGTGACGATGGCGCCTTGTCTCGTCCTGGCGTAAGCTTGGGCAGCCAGCCAGTTGATCAGGATCGACAACACCAGCAGTGCAATGAACGGCGGATTCCAGTAGCCATAGAAGACAAACGACAGCAGAACCAGGGTGCCGATCCGCCAACGTGGATGGGGGTCGACGAAGCGATAAATCAGAATGGCTGCCGGGAGAAAGACGAGCAGAAACGGATAGTCGTTGAACAGCATCGTCCTGCGATCTTACCCCGCCTGTCGGGCGCTAACCTTGACTGAAACGTCACGCATCGGCGCGGCGGTCTGGCTTAACCTTGTGTCAAATCTGAAACCGCGCGCGTATTGTTGTTGGCGAGACGGCGAACGATCTTTTCTTCGCTCGGGACCTTGACGTTCCATGCGAGGCCCAGCACCTCCAGCAGCCTTATCAGCAGGAAGCCCGGATCGAACTCGAACCAGCGCAACCCAAAAGCCGCCGAATACGGAAAGGCGTGGTGATTGTTGTGCCAGCCTTCGCCCCAGGCCAGCACGGCCATGATTGCCAGATTCCGACTTTCGTCGCCGCGGGTGTTGAACCGGCGCGATCCGAATGTATGCATCACCGAGTTGATAGCGGACATCGATTGCTCGACGACGAACATGCGCACGACGCCACCCCAGAGAAATCCGGTGAGCGCGCCCATCAAGCTCTCGGTCACGAGCCCACCGATCACCGCCGGCCCAGCGAGACCGAGCAGCACCCAGGCATAATAATGGCGATTGACCGAGACCAGCATGCGCTCGGCCATCAGATCGGGGACGTAATGCGCGATGTTGGGATAATCATGCTCAATCATCCAGGTCAGGTGGGCGTGCATGAAGCCTCGCAGGCGCGCCGAGAGCGAGGTGCCGTGCAGGTTCGGCGAATGCAGGTCGCCGTCCTGGTCGGAGAGCTCATGGTGCCGTCGATGCATCGCGACCCACGACAGCATCGGACCGCGGCCGGCCATCGACCCCATGATGACAAGCATGCAGCTGATCGCCGTGCCGGTCGAGAACGCGCGATGCGTGAAAAGTCGATGATAGCCGACCGTCAGCCCGAGGCCGGTGATGAGCCACATCGCGAAAAACAGGCTGATTTCGATGGCGCCGATCGGGCGATAAAACAGCAGGCCGAGAGCTATTAGCGTACCAACAAACGGAAGGACGTCGAAAACGATAAAATGCCGTCGTTGCAACTTGTGAAAGTGGCGGCTACGGACGACGCGGGGATCTCGCATAGGGCACGGTCAGCGATTCTGGAGGAACCGACTGGTATCCCTACACAGTGGGACGGTGGCCCGCAATCCCATATCATTGCCGGTACACGGCCAATTGCCGCCCCGCCGGGTGCCGGCGGCTAGGCCGCCCGCGATTCCTGAATGGTCTGTCGCCTGCCATCGCGTGGCAGCGCAACGCAGACCACTGTGCCCTTGCCGAGCTTCGAGCGCAGCCGCATCGATCCGCCGTGCAGGGTGGTTAGCGATTTGGCGATCGCCAATCCGAGACCGGAGCCCTGATAGGTCTTGGTCAGCTGGCCCTCGACCTGTTCGAACGGCTTGCCCAGCCGCCGCAAGGATTGCGGCGCGATGCCGATGCCGGTGTCGGCAATCATCAGCATGACGCGATCACGAAGCACCACGCTGCGCACCACGACCTTGCCGCCGTCAGGGGTGAATTTCACCGCATTGGACAGCAGATTGATAAGGATCTGCTTCACGGCGCGGCGATCGGCGATCACTGGGATATTGCCCTCGACCTCGGCATCGAGCACCAGCTTCTTGTCGTTGGCGCGGCCGCTGACCACACGCAGCGATTCAGCCACCGTTTTCGACAGATCGAGGGTTTCCATATCCAGCTTCATGCGTCCGGCTTCGATCTTCGACATGTCGAGGATATCGTTGATCACTTCCAGCAGGTAGTGACCACTGTTGAGGATATCGTGACAGTATTCCTGGTATTTCTCCGACCCCAGGGTTCCGAACATTCCGCTGCCCATGATTTCGGAGAACCCGATGATGGCATTGAGCGGGGTGCGCAACTCGTGGCTCATATTGGCCAGGAACTTGGATTTGGTTTGATTGGCCTCCTCGGCGCGGTTCTTCTCGTCCGAATACTTTTGCGCGAGATCGACCAGTTCGAGCGCCTGCTGTTCCAGTGTCGCTTGCGATAGCTTGAGATCGATCACCGTCGCGCGCAGGCGAAGGTCATTGTCGACGAGCTTTTGCTCGTGCTCCTTGATCCGGGTGATGTCGGTGCCGACCGAAACGTAGCCGCCGTCCTTGGTACGGCGTTCGCTGATGTGCAGCCAGCTTCCGTCGTCCAGCTGCGCCTCAAACGTGCGCGCGCCCGGTGCCAGTGCACTGGTCTCGGCGAGCCGGGTCCGGACCTCCGGCATGCTGCCGACCTCGATGATTGTCTCGTAAGACGTTCCAGGAGTGACCGCCGTATCCGGCAGCTTGTGCAGGCGCTGGAAGTGGGTATTGCAGAGCACGAGCCTGTCGTCCGCATCCCATAGCACGAACGCCTCCGGAATGGTTTCGATGGCGTCGCGCAGCCGCAGGTCGGCTTCCACCGTCTTCTCTGCGAGGCTCTTCTGTTCGGTGATGTCGACGGCAATGCCGATCAGGTGAATGCCGTCGTCGGCGGCGCCCTGGCTGAGCTCACAGCGTACCCGCAGCCAGATCCAGTGGCCATCGATATGCTGCATGCGAAAGGTCTGATCGATGTGGTCGATCTTGAGGGAGATCAGTTGATCCGCGATCTCGAACAGGTCGATGTCGTCTGATTTGACCAACGCATTGACTTCGCCGAAGGTCAGAAGGTCGCTGCGGTTTTCCAGCCCCAGCATGGTGAACATCGACTGCGACCAGAAGATCCGTCCGCGCGACAGGTCCCAGTCCCACAGGCCGCATCGCCCGCGGTTGAGCGCGGTGTCGATGCGACCGCGCACCGCGTCGTTGATCAGGTCGCCTTCGCGGGCGCGGGTCGATTGCCAATGGAACGCGAAGCCGAGGATCAGCACGACAAAGCCGGTGGTGGCCGAAAGCGTCACCGACAGCGTTGCATCCGATCGCCACAGCGGGTCGTTTTTCTCCTGGACGATGACGACCTGGCCGGCCAGCGACTTGATCGCGCGCTGGGTTGCCATGGCGCTGTCGCCGCCGGGCAGGGTGATATCGGCGACGTCGGCCTGCTGCCCGACAGCCGCGAGCGGTTGCGCCGTGCTGATCGCCTCGAGAACCCGGTTGGTATCGCCGAGCGGAGAGTAGAACGGCACCCGCGCAAGTATCCGCTGTTCGGCGCCGGTCACGATGACATGGCGGCCGGTCGCGACGCCCCAGGCGGGAATAAGCCCCGGCAGCAGGCCCTGGAGGTGATCGATGAACGCCGCGCGCTCCTGCCGCACCGCGCCGGCGCGATCGAGGCGTTCGGCCAGCAGGTCGGCCAGCGCCGTCATGTCCCGCTTCATCGCGACGCGTTCGCGCCGGTTGTGGTCGACGACCTGGACGACGGCGCCGAAGCAGATCGTGATCAGGAAGGCGATGATGAGGGTAGGGACCGCGCGGCGAAGCGCCGGCTCCGCGATCAGCAATCGATGATAGGCAGGTTTCGCGATCGACTGCGCCAATCCTTTGATCGAATCGGATTGAACGCATGCGCTCGTCGCGTGCGCACGCGCCATGCCTTAGCCCCCTCGGAATGTCACTTTACGCAATAATTCGGACGACTTCCCCAGCACTCCGAATCGAGGATGATTTGAATCCAGATTTGCCGGCCTGTCGAGAGTCAACGAATCGTTAATTCGAAATAAATGCTATCCAACGCGAAATTTCTCGCTGCCCAGGACGCCGAGGTGAGTCCGAAACGGGAACGCGGCGCACCTTCATGGGTTCACTCCGCGCAGCGGCTCGGCATGACTGATGACGCGCTTGACCGCGGGGAAGGCGCGACGCAATGCGCGTTCGATCGCATCGACGTTGTCGTGGACTTCGATCACGCTCATCGACGGCGCGGCGCGGCAATGAAAATTGACGATTTCCCCGGCCTCGGTGTCGCGTACCCGCACATTGTGGATGTCCTGGATGGCGCCTTCGGCGGCGTATCGCGCCAAGGCCTCACGGATCGCCTCCGCGCGTCCCGGCGCGGCATCGGTGCCCAAAGGCAATTCGGGTTCCAGCGGCTCAATGTGGGTGTCGACCTCGACGTCGGTGCCGAATTCCTCGCGGATATGCCGCTCCAGGTCGTGGGCAATGTCGTGCGCCCTGGTCAACGCCATGTCGCCGGCGACTTCGAGGTCGATGCTCACGGTCAGTTTGTCGCCAAGATCGTGCACGGTGACGTGGTGGATGGCGAGGCCCGAATTGCGCGCGATCACCATGATCCGCTCGCGCACGGTTTCGTTGTCGCGCGCCACAGGCACCGCGGTGAATGTCAGGTCCGCATCGGCGAGCGCGCGGCTGACCGCGTCCTGCGCGCTGCGTTTGATGCCGTCAACGCGATCGATCGGATAGGTCCGCGGCACCTGCACGATGGCGTCGATGAAGTGCTTGGGCCCGACCATGCGTACCCGCAGCCGCTCGATGCCGGCGACGCCGGGCACGGCGCGAATTGCCGCCGTTGCCTTTTCAGCGGCGCCTTCAGGCGCGCGGTCGAGCAGCGTCTCGACGGTCGAGCGTCCGAGCCGCAGCCCCAGCACCGAGATCATGACGGCCACCCCGATGGCCGCGGCGGCATCGCCCCACGGAAAGCCGAAGCCCGACAAAGCGAGTCCGATCAGGACTGCGATAGATCCGAAAACATCGGAGGCGAAATGCAGCGCGTCGGCGGCGAGCGCGTGGCTGGAGGTGTCGTGCGCGACGCGATGCAACGCCCGTGCGCGCCAGAAATTGACGGCGATATCAACCAGCAGAACCACGAAGGGTACCGCCGACAGCGTCGGCGGCGGCGCGCCTTCGCGCAGGCGGCTGACGGATTCGACGAGAATGCCGCCCGCCAGAACATAGAGCAGGGCGATGACGCCGAGCGCCGAGAGGCTTTCCAGCTTGCCGTGGCCGTAATGATGCTCCTCATCGGCCGGGCGATCGGCAATCCGCACCACGATCCAGGTGATGACGGTCGCGACGAAATCGACGGAGCTGTGCAGCGCCTCGGAAATCAACGCCAGGCTGCCGATGGCGATGCCGACCGCCAGCTTGACCGCGGCCATGCTGAAGCTCGCGACGATCGAGACCGCGGCGACGCGGGATTTGGTGCTGGTGACGGAGGGGGTCATGGGTGCGGTTTAGCAGGGCGCTCCTCAACATGAAAGTCGATTGGATTCGCAATTGCCAATCAGTCGCAGGACTTCCTGCGAATTGTTATGAATTTAAGAATAAGCGTCCCGCTGGTTTTTCCGGCGTCGCTTGCTTTTCGTCCGGTTCCGTTTTCTGCTGTGCGCGCAAACGCCACCGAGGAAGACATGAACAACAAGACTGCGACCGGACGAACCGGAGCGAACGAGACCAGGGAATTCGACTTTATCATCATTGGCGCCGGATCGGCCGGCTGTGTTCTGGCAAATCGCCTCACGGCTTCGGGCAAGCATTCCGTGTTGCTGCTGGAAGCCGGTCCCAAGGATACCAACCTGTGGATCCACGTGCCGCTCGGCTACGGCAAGCTGTTCAAGGACACGACGGTCAACTGGATGTACCAGACCGAGCCTGAGCCGGGGCTGAAGGGCCGATCGATTTTCCAGCCGCGCGGCAAGGTGCTGGGCGGCTCGAGTTCGATCAACGGCCTGCTCTATGTCCGCGGCCAGCACGAGGACTACGATCGCTGGCGTCAGCTGGGAAACGGCGGCTGGGGGTTCGACGACGTGCTGCCGTATTTCAAGAAGGCGGAAGACCAGCAGCGCGGGGCCGATGATTTCCACGGCGTCGGCGGCCCGCTTCCGGTATCGGACTGGCGAGATCCGGATCCGCTCTCGGAAGCCTTCATCGCGGCGGCGGTGGAATGCGGGCTGCCGCGAAATCCCGATTTCAACGGCGCGTCGCAGGAAGGCGCGGGGTATTTTCAGACCACGACGCGGCTTGGCCGCAGGGCGAGCACCGCGATGGCCTATCTGCGCCCGGCGCAACGCCGCGGCAACCTGTCGGTCGAAACCGCGGCGCTGGCAGAACGCATCCTGTTTGATGGACGCCGCGCCAACGCCGTCGCCTATCGCCGGGCCGGCGGCCCGGTGCTGACGGCGCGCGCGCGAAACGAGATCCTGGTCTGCAGCGGCGCCTACAACTCGCCGCAACTGCTTCAGCTCTCCGGGGTCGGTCCGGCGGAGCTGCTTCGTTCGCACGGCATCGATGTGGTGCTCGACGCGCCGGGGGTGGGCAACGATCTGCAGGATCACATGCAGGTCAGGATGGTGATGCGCTGCAAGCAGCCCGTCACGCTCAATGACGTCGTCAACAGCCCGTTCCGCCAGGTCGTGGCGGGGCTGCGCTACGCGGCGTTCCGCCGCGGCCCGCTGACCATCGCCGCCGGCACCTCGGCGGCGTTCTTCAAGACCAGCCCGCGGCTGGCGACGCCGGATATCCAGATCCATTTCTTGCCGTTCAGCACCGACAAGATGGGCGAAAAGCTTCACGCCTATTCGGCGTTTTCCGCCTCGGTCTGCCAGTTGCGGCCGGAGAGCCGCGGTTCGCTGCGCATCAAAAGCGCCGATCCGAAAGTCGCCCCCGAAATCCGCATCAATTATCTCGCCAGCGAGGTCGATCGCGCCGCCAATGTCGAAGGCCTGAAAATCCTGCGCAGGATCCTGCATGCCCCGGCGCTTGCTCCTTTCGTCTCCGAGGAGATCGATCCCGGCGCCAAGGTGACCACGGATAACGAACTTTTGAACTACTGCCGCGAGCGCGGCACCACGATATATCATCCAACCTCGACCTGCCGGATGGGTAACGATCCGCTGGCCGTGGTCGATCAGCGGCTCCGCGTCCGCGGCGTCGAAGGCCTGCGGGTCGTCGACGGGTCGGTGATGCCCGATCTGGTTTCGGGAAACACCAACGCGCCGATCATCATGATCGCCGAGAAGGCGTCGGACATGATTCTGGAAGATGCAAGGACGTGATGATGCGCATCTATCTGCCGGCAATCGCACTCCTGGGAGTGGCCTTAGGTCCGATAGTGCTCGGCTCGCCGCCTGCGAGGGCTGGGGCCAACCTGGCCTTTTGCATGCAGCGCGGCGACAGCACCGAATGCTACTATGCGACCTACGAGCAATGCGCGGCTGCCGCTTCGGGCATCGGTGGTGACTGCATCGCCAATCCGGATCCCGCGGCCCGCAATGCCGAACCGGGCAGGCCGGCGCGTCGACGCCCGCGATCGCGCTGACCACGGTCCCGGGAAACATCTACAGCGTCACCACGATCTTGCCGAGGTGCTTGTTGGCCTCCATGTGGGCGAACGCCTGGGTGATGTCGGCGAACGGAAACACCTTGTCGATCGGCAGCTTCAACTTGCCGGCCTCCACCGCCGGCCAGATGTCGCTGTGGACCGCGCTGAAAATCGCGCGGATTTCCTCGATCGAGCGGGTCCGGAAGGTGACTCCGATGTAGTTGATGCGGCGGGCGGCATGAAGATCGAAATTGAAATCGCCGTGGGTGCCGCCGAGCCGGCCGACATTGACGATGCGGCCCTTGACCCTGGCGGCTTTCAGATTCTGGTTGGCGACGCTGCCTGACACCTGATCGACGATCAGGTCGACGCCTTCGCCGCCGGTCGCCCGCAGCACCTGATCGACCCAGCCGGGGTCCGAGGAATCGATCGCGAGATCGGCGCCGAATTCCGCCAGGCGGCCGCGGCGAGTGGCATCGGTCGACGAACCGATGACGGTTTTGGCGCCCTTCAATCTCGCGATCTGCAGCGCCATCAGGCCGACGCCGGAGCTCGCGCCCTGGATCAGGACCGACTGCCCGGCCTGCAGGGCGCCGTTGGTCACCACCGCGTCATGCATGGTCGTCAGCGCGACGGGCAGGGTCGCGGCTTCCTCGAAGCCGGTGTTCCGGGTGCTCATGCTCGGCGGGATGTGAAACAGCCGGCCGTGGTCCGCCAGGGTATATTCGGCGAAAGCCGCGCCGCCCGAGCCCGTCACCTTGTCGCCGACCTTGACGCCTGTCGCATCGGGGCCGAGGGCTGCAACCTCGCCGGACCATTCCATGCCGAGCACGGTGCCGACGCCGCCGGCGCTGCCGTGGGCGTGGCCTTTGGTCATGCCGAGATCGGCGCGGTTCAATCCGCAGGCGCGCACGCGGATGAGCACCTGGGTGCCTTTCGGTTCCGGCTGCGCGACGTCGATGATGGCGGCGCCGGCGGCGCCGTAGGCGAAGGCTTTCATGGCGGAGCTTTCTGATGCACTTTCTGGCGCTATTCTGCGGCGACGCGGCGCTGCCGACCCAACAACAACATATTGTCGAGCCGGTCCCGGATGATGGTTTCGGCCTCCTGCACGATGCGCGACACCAGTTCGGCGCAGCTCGGGATGTCGTGGATCAGGCCCTGTACCTGTCCCGCCGACCAGATGCCCTGGTCGGCGTCGCCGGTCGCATAGACCATCTTGCCGCGCGCACCGGCCACCAGATCGCGGACCTGGTCGAAGGTGGCGCCTTGCTTTTCCATCGCCACCACCTTCCGGCTGATCGCGTTCCTGGCGACGCGGGAAGTGTTGCGCATGGTGCGGAAGATCAGTTCGGTCTCGCGCTCGTCGTTGGCGACGATGCGCTCCTTGACCAGCTGATGAATCGGACTTTCCCTGGTGCACATGAAGCGGGTGCCCATGTTGATACCCTCGGCGCCCAGCGCCAGCGCCGCGACCAGGCCTCGGCCGTCACCGAAGCCGCCTGACGCGATCATCGGGATTTTGACCTTGTCGGCGGCGACCGGAATCAGGATCAGGCCGGGGGTGTCGTCTTCGCCGGGATGGCCGGCGCATTCGAAACCGTCGATCGATATGGCGTCGACGCCCATGCGTTCCGCCGACAGCGCATGACGGACGCTGGTGCACTTGTGCACGATGATGACACCGTGCTTCTTGAACTCGGCGACGTGCTCCTGCGGCTTGTTGCCGGCGGTCTCGACGATCCTGACGCCGCTCTCGATGATGGCCTGGCGATATTCCGCATAAGGCGGCGGCTTGATCGACGGCAGGATGGTCAGGTTGACGCCGAACGGCTTGTCGGTCATCTGCCGGCAGCGCCGGATTTCCGCGCGCAGCGCCTCGGGCGTCGGCTGGGTCAGGGCGGTGATGAAACCAAGCGCGCCGGCGTTGGCGACGGCCGACACCAGTTCGGCGGTGCCGACCCATTGCATGCCGCCTTGCACGATCGGATGCTCAACGCCGACCAGTTCGGTAAATCGCGTCCTGATCATCGCCGCTCCTCCCGACCCGTCTTGTTTTCGGGAGTCAGGATGCCGGCGTGGCGGCTAAATGTCCATCAGCTGGGGATAACTCGCGCGATGAGAGCCCGTTCAGGCCGGAATCGCTCGTGCTGCGATCGCCTCTTCGTCGAATGCCGTCGAGATGTCGCGCATGCTGATGACCCCGACCAGGGTGTGGTCGTCGATCACGGGCAGATGGCGGATGTGGTTCTTGTTCATCAGGTGGCGGACGTGCTCGAGCGTGTCGGTCGAGTTGCAGGACACCAGCTGCTGCACCGAGATCAGTTGCGACACCTTCAGGCCGACGCCCGCGGCACCATTTTCGGAAATGGCGCGGACCACATCCCGCTCGGTGAACATGCCGACCGCGGTGTTGCCCTCGGTGCGGACGACATCCTTGACCACGAGCGCACTGATGTTGCTGGCGCGCAGCAACTGGGCGGCGATGCCGACGGTTTCGTTCATGCGGACCGTGGCGATACGCGTGGTCTTCTTGCGCAGGATGTCTCCGACTTGCATCGCAACCTCCCTCAAGGGGTGAATTTGATGAAGTGAGATTGGTATACGTTATGCCAATTGTCAACCGTGGTATTTGGACGATTCATCGCGGAAAACTGGCAGCCTTGCTGACTTTTCTGCAGTCTTTGCATGTCCGTCGTGACGGACGGAGGGCGAACTCAAGCCGATCTTGTATATGGAATGCCAGGCGCCAGCGCCAAAAAAACCGCGCCCACCCCGAAGGGTGAGCGCGGCTGTTTGAACACGTGCAGTTCGAATTAAGCGACCGCCTTGGCGACCACGTCCCTCCGCCACGGCTTGAGGACCGCGATCGCGAGCACCGACGCCAGGATGTTGGCGCCTGCGGCGATCAGGAACACGCTGTCCCAAGTCCCCGAAGACTGCTGCATGTAATTCGCCACCGGCACCAGCAACGCCGCCGTGCCTTTGGCGGTATAGAGCAGCCCGGCATTGGTGGTGGCGAATTTCGAACCGAAGGTGTCGGTGCAGGTCGAGGGGAACAGCGAATAGATTTCACCCCATGCAAAGAACACCAGGCCGGAGAGGATCACGAACCAGACCGGATCCTGGCCCAGCATGTAGAGCGCCCAGATCCCGATGCCTTCGATGCCGAAGGCGATGAACATGGTGTTTTCGCGCCCGATCATGTCGGAGATCCAGCCGAAGAACGGCCGCGTCAGACCGTTGAGAATGCGGTCGATCGTGGCGGCGAAGGTCACCGCGGTCATGGTCATCCACATCAGCGTCACCGGGGTGGCGTCGATCTTCCAGTCGGCGGCGATCGGCTTCAGGTTCGCGGTGACCATCAGTCCCCCGGCGCCCACGATCACGAACATGAAGTACATCAGCCAGAAGATCGGCTCGCGGATGACTTCGGTCGGCGCGTAGTTGCGGCGGCTCTGGATGATCGTGGCATTCTGGATCGCAGGCGGCACCTGTCCCGCTTTCGGCGGGAACAGGAAGAACGCCAGGATGACGATGATGATGCCCTGGCCGAGACCGAAATACAGGAAGGTGTTCTGGAAGCCGGAGTCCTTGATCATCGCCTGAATCGGCGCGACCGTGAGCGCCGAACCCGCGCCGAATCCCGCCGCGGTAATGCCCGCCGCAAGGCCGCGCTTGTCCGGAAACCATTTGAGCGCGTTGCCGACGCAGGTGCCGTAAACGCCGCCGGCGCCGATGCCCGCAATGATCATGCCGAGATAGTAGCCGTTGAGGGTGGTGGCCTGGGCGTTGATCGCCCAGCCGATGGCGCAAAGGATGCCGCCGATCAGCACCACGAGGCGGGGACCGTATTTGTCGACGAACCAGCCTTCGACCGGCACCAGCCAGGTCTCGAACAGCACGAACAGCGTGAAGGCCCACTGGATCGACGCCCGATCCCAGCCGAATTTTTTCTGAATGTCGGGGACGAAGAAGGTCCAGCCGTACTGGTAATTGGCGATCATCACCATGGCACCGACGCCGATGGCGAGTTGGGTCCAGCGATAAGCGTCGCTTACCCGCGCGGCTGTGGGCGCCGCCCCATGAACTGTGTCCGTCATCGTTCCTCCGAGGTACGCTTCTGTTGAACGGCCGAGCGTTACCGGTGCGGCATTTTGGTATGCGATATGCCAGAGCGCAAGCGAATTTATGACACGCTACTTTCGGTTGGTGATTATGTCGCAGGCGCGCCGTCCGCGCGAGGCCGGACCTGAACAACGAACAAAAAAAATGGCCCCGGGATCGCCGGGGCCATAGTCAGGGAGGAACTGGTGGCGAGGCCGCCCAAGAGGGGACCTCAAGCCAAAAACGCTGATTTCAGAGGCTCAGAGCCCGAAATAGGGCAGGTCGCCGTTCCGTGTGGAAATCCGGGCGCTGGCCATCAAAGCGCGGTCGATCAACGCCAGCAGGCGGCCGAACAGGCTGGCGGAGGGGGCGTGGCCGAGCGAAGCAGTCTTGGACATTGGTCATTCCCTTCAGGAGCGCCGGAGCGCCGTCGTCATCATCTGAAGGCAATTTAGGTATACCAGATGCCAGCTACAATCGATTTGTTTGCATAGCAGCAATCGCTTCATTGCATTGCAGCAAAGGCCGTTCTGTACAACCTTTGGTATGCCACACGCAAAAAGACCGCCGGACACCCGGCGGTCATGGAATGCGGTCGTATCAGGATGATCGTGAGGAATCGGGAGCACCGGCTCCGTCATTGCGAGGAGCTCTTGCGACGAAGCAATCCAGTCTCCCTTGTGACTCCTGGATTGCTTCCGCCTTCGCTCTGCGAGCTACGGCGGACAAGTCGCTTCGCTCGCAATGACGGGACTGATGTCGCGGATCTAAGCTAAAATCATCCGCTCTAGAATTCGTTATTCGGCGGCCTGCTTACGCGGCGGATCGAGGGCGCCGGAATCGTGGATTTCGGCGACCTGATGGTCGCTGAAGCCCAGCACCTGGCGCAGAATCTCGTCGGTGTGCTCGCCTAATAGCGGCGAGCGCTTCACCTCGGTCGGGGAGTCCGACAGCTTGATCGGGTTGCCGACCGAGAGGTACTTGCCGCGGGTCGGGTGGTCGACTTCCACCACGGTGCCGGTGGCGCGCAGCGACTGGTCCTCCGCCAGTTCCTTCATGGAGAGGATCGGGCCGCAGGGGATGTCGTCCTTGTTGAGGATGTCCATGGCCTCGAACTTGGTCTTGGTCATGGTCCACTGCTCGATGCGGGCAAAAATCTCGTTGAG
>Ga0209758_1003608_pt1 | contig 13854 bp, 9 predicted proteins | sample AraplaMF_Col_mMF_FD_184258 | JGI IMG/M metagenome (GOLD analysis project Ga0209758, IMG submission 184258) | Arabidopsis root microbial communities from the University of North Carolina, USA - plate scrape MF_Col_mMF (SPAdes) (version 2) | ecosystem: Host-associated > Plants > Roots > Endosphere ... | reverse complement strand
TTCAGGATCCTGCCGCGCTTCTTGAAGTCGGCCGTGCCTTCCTTCAGCGCGTCCTCGAATTCCTCATGCAGGATTTCGAGGACCCGGCCGAGCTCTCGATGCTTGCGAAGCGGCATATGATCAAGCGACGATTTCATGAGCAATCGATAGGCGAAAGATTTCGTAGCGTCTACTCGCAGTTTTGAGAGGCAATCTACAGGAAGTAATCCACATCTAAGATCGCGTCCTTTCGAGGATCGCGTTGATCGCAGGTGACCATGAATGCCGATCCCTGGGCAGGTCGACGCAAACACTCCCCGAGGTGACCCTGGCGGACGGCGGCGTCGCTTTGGCTTTACCTTCCGATTCATTCATCGCACGTTTTCGATCTAACGGCTTCACGCAGGCAGGCGGAGCGCAAGCAGTTCTCCCATTGCAAGCACGGGAGACGCCCACGTTTGCGCCCGATTTGGGACCGAGTTATATCTTGCGACGACAGGCTGGTGAGGGGCAGGACGGGAATGGCTGTGGACTTCAGCGAGCTTCTGGACGCGTTCGAATTCGTGAGCTCCGTCGGAATCGGCGAAAACACGGCTTTTCTATGCAAAGAGTCAGGCAAGATCTACTGGCATTCGGACTGGGCGGACGATGTTGAGGAAATACCTGACATCGAGGACAGCGAAGAATACATCCGCATTCCGGAGAAGAAAGAACTGGATCTTGGCAAGCCGCTCGTGCTGAAGTTCGCTCGCCACCACTTGCCCGGCGATAGCGATAAAGTTCTGGAGATCTTCAGCCGGGAGGGTGCCTATGCCCGCTTCAAGGACCTGTTGGAGCAGAGGCACGCCATCGATCGGTGGTACGCATTCGAGAGGAAGGCCACGGAAGAGGCTTTGAGGACCTGGTGCGACGACAACGACATCGAAGTCAGTGGTTGAGGTTGGCTCAGGATCCGACTGGCCCCCAGCGAACAGGAGCCTGAAGTGTTTCCCGCACAGTTTACTGCGTCACGTGGCATGAATCGAACGTCGTGCGACGGAAATCTCTATTGCTCTTTGACTCACGAATCGACTCTGAGCAAATACAAATTGCTGAATTTGCCAGCATAGCCATCGATAACCGTTACTTATCGATGGTTAGCGCATCAACCGCCAATCATGCCATGTGAGGAACCGTAATAAGCTGCTAGTGTTCCTTTAGCAAATCGTTTACCATGATTTCAATGGCTTACGATCTCGCAAAAGTCAGCATGGCACCCCTGATGGGCATAATGAGGCCGGCTTTCGACGCCGGCATCGCGTTGACGCGTTTGGACGAACGCATAGCCCGTTCACCGGTCGGGCAGGGGTGGATCGAGCGCACCCACTTCGCTGACGCCTGCGCCTCGCTGTGGATCGACGGCGAACTGGTCCATCTCGAAGACCTCGTGCTCCACGACGCCACGAAAGATATTCGTACGCCGACCCACGAGCTGACAATCGCCCGCGACGTGCTGCGCACCCGCCGGCGCATCGCCGCCCAATCCCCGGATTGGGCGCTCTCTGCCGACGGCGTCCGCACTCTCAGAAAAACCGCGGAGATCACGTCGGCCGCCGCTGACGAGGCGGAGCCGGCAGCTGCCAACCGGCGCCCGGTCGCGACAGATCCGGAAGGGGAGGCAGAGGATGGTGATGACGTCGAAAATCTCCCTGGCGTCGACTACGCCGCCATCGATGCGGTTCTGGCCCGATCGGAGGCGGCGATCGAGAACGCAACACGGCCCGGCCGTGGCGTGACGCAAGAGAAAGATCCGATGATCTACGATCTCGACTGGGACGAGGACGCGCGGCTCGAGGAATGGCGCGGCGTGCTGCGGCAGGCCCAAGAACAGCCGGCGGTGCTGCAGGCCATCGTTGCCCTCGATGCCTGGAACGAGCTTTCCGTGCTTCAGCATGCCCCTTGGCTTGGCCGGCTGTTTTCTGCCTCGATCCTGCGCCAGGCCGGCATCACGTCAGGTGCTCATCTCGCTGCCATCAATCTTGGCCTCAAAACCATTCCCGTCGATCGGCGCCGGCATCGCGATCGGGAAACCCGGCTGCTGGCCATCGCCCACGGATTTTTGGCGGCCGCCGAGATCGGCATGAAAGAGCATGACCGGCTGACGCTGGCGAAGACGATGATGGACCGAAAACTTGAAGGACGGCGAACCTCCTCGAAATTGCCGGCGCTGGTCGAGCTGGTGATGGCAAAGCCGCTGGTCTCGGCCGGGATGGTGGCGAAGACGCTGGACGTCACGCCGCAGGCGGCGCGGCGGATTGTTTTGGAACTCGGCCTCAGAGAGATGACGGGGAGGGGGAGGTTTCGCGCGTGGGGCATAATCTAACATCGAGCGGTCTCTCGCAAAGTGTTGGTCTGTATCACTCGCCAATAGATTGAGATTGAAAGTTAAGTCTTTGTCCGTTGATAATGGCGAATCAATATTTGGCGAGCCTATCCGGTCGCGAGTGGGCAGCAGGTTGAATGACAAACACGACAGAATCCAGTGGGCCTGAACTGGCCGATATTCTTGCCAGTTTGCGGAAAGACTACAAATCGCTCTCAGCAAGAATACGCGCGCTGCAGCATTCGATCACTTGTGAGTACGAAGGCGTGAGCCTTAGGTTGCATTATCCCTCGTTCCGTGGAACCGAAAGCACCATCCATGATTTGACCGAGTCCGTGTTTTTATATCTAACCCCCTTTGCGCTGTCTCGCCTCGAGATTGCGGAGGTGGACTCTTTATACGGTAAGCTCACGGCCGATGAATTTCGATTGAAAACCGTCCGCCTCCAGCAGAAGGCCGTCAGGCTATTTAAGTTGGCCCAGAAGGCAACGAACCGCAACGGTGAAGCTGGCGAGCTTCTTCTCTATCTATTGACCGAATGGGTACTTGGGGCGCCGCAAATACTAGCCAAAATGGCCTTAAAGACTAACAGCCAGATGGCGGTGCATGGTCCCGACGGTGTGCACGTGCGTTTTGACCCCGCTACGCAACAGCTTCACTTTCTTTGCGGCGAATCAAAAATCTATAGTGATCTAGGCAAAGGCGTGGCTGCGGCAATCACTTCAATTGAGGAGGCTCTCGATGAAGAAAAGCTAAAGTTTGAGCTGGAACTCGTTGAACGCAACATTGCCTTAACCGCGCTAGGGGAGGAAGCAAAGGCGGCACTGATCAGGTATCTCGACCCGTTTGAAGAGGAGTCAAACCAGAGGGTGACTGTCACAACTTGTTTTATAGCCTTCGATTTTGATGCATATGCGAAGGTGAAGGGCTTGAAACCTTCCGAGGTTGAGGCCGCCTTTGAGAAGGCGGCGCATCAGCAGCTCTCAGAATTGGCTTCACGAGTGGCTAATAGTCTGAAGAAAGCGGGCCTAGAAAATCATTCCATCGAGTTCTTCTTCTTTCCTCTTCCGTCAGTTGCCGGATTTAGAGACCTGTTCCAGGATAAAATCGGGTGGAGTGTGCCGGCGGATGGTGGTGGACAGCCGTCAGGAACGACCGGAGAAAACGGATGATCCAGGAACTGTCGGAGAAAATTTGGTCGAACCCCAAATTTCAGGTGGCTTGGACCGCTTTGGAATTAGCTTGGTTGCAAAAATTGTTGAGCGTTCCCGATGCACTTGAACTCGAAAGCCACTTGGGTGGCAAAGCGTTACAGGCGGCCGCGATATTAGCAACGTCGAACAAAGAGGAGCATCGTAAAGCAGCGTACAGAGTCGCGACTTGCGCATTCGATTTGTTTGGCAATTCGTCACAACCGCTGGATCAAGCACTTCGAGTGGTATTGACGCGACTAGGAAATTTTCCCGCCATTGGAACCAACGAATTTGTCAATTCTGCACTAACGCGGTTACCGCTATCGCTTGCAACTGATGAGCTGAATTTGGTTTCTGGCCGAACGGTCGAACTCCACGGGCGAGATCTTGTTCTTACCAATTTTCAATTCGAGTTGTGGGAACATCTCGCCGGAGGACGGCGGGTGGCAATCTCCGCTCCAACATCGGCCGGAAAATCCTTTGTCCTTCAGGCTTTTCTTACGTCTCTTTTTGAAAACGCCGACAGCTGTAAGACAGTGGTATATCTCGTGCCGACACGGGCGCTGATAACTCAGGTGGCAAACGACCTTACAACGGAATTTAAGAACGTTAAGGCAGAATCGATCCCGGAAATTATCACCGTACCCGTGGACGGCGAGACCTTGCCGGTTCGCCGGGCCGTCTACGTGCTAACGCAAGAACGTGCCCAATTGTGCCTGGCCGCTTCGTCCGACTTCAAGGCTGACCTAATTATTGTTGACGAGGCCCACTCGATTGCCGAAGGTGCTCGAGGAATACTGCTACAGTGGATAGTCGATGACCTACTCAAGCGAAACTCCGGCACTCAGATCCTCTTTGCTAGCCCACTAATCAGAAACCTGAGCATTTTTGGTCGTGTGTTTGGTTTGGATCATGTGGCTGAATTTCCATCAGTCGAACCGACCGTTTCGCAGAACTTCGTTGCGGTGAAAGTCTTCAGCGGAGCGAAGGGGCTGATATCTCTTGCCAGCTTGGGTGACGGGAAATCGGAAGCGGAAGAGATCGGAACTATTTCGATTGGGCATACCCTAGCGGGCCGCGCAGATAAGCTCGTTCATATTTCAGCGAGATTGGGTCGTGGGCAATCGAATATAATATACGCCAATGGCGCTGCAGAGTCCGAGTTAATTGCAATACAGTTGGCGGAGCTTTTCGAAGGACGGGAGCCGACAACGCGCCAGTTGGAACTAGCGGAATTGGCGAAAGAGGCCGTACACGAAAAGTTCGTATTGGCCGGTTGCTTAGAACGTGGCGTCGCCTTCCACTATTCTCAGATTCCAACGCTATTGCGCGGCGTCATCGAGCAAGCTGTTTCTGTTGGTGACGTCGACCACCTTGTCTGCACAAGTACTTTGCTGCAAGGCGTGAACCTCCCCGCAAAAAACATTTTTATGTTCGCGCCCGAGAAAGGACGAGGCCACCCGCTAGCATCGACCGACTTCTGGAATTTATCCGGTCGAGCTGGCCGCCTCAGACGGGAATTCCAAGGTAACATTTTTCTAATCGATTATGAAAAGTGGAAGGAGCAGCCGCTAGACGGGCCGAAGGATGCGGTTATCACGCCAGCGATTGAGGCTTGTGTGATTGAGAATTCTGAAAGATTGGTAGAAGTTATAGCTGATGATGTCGGGCGGCCATCGCGAAAGGATCAAGCGAGTTACGAGTCGACGTTTAGCCGATTATATTCGGACTACCATAGAGGCGAGTTGATCAGTACTTTTTCCCGAATGGGAATTGCCTCTGACGCTCCAAGCGCTCAAAAGATTACGGAAGCGCTGAAAGAGGCGTCGGCGACGATCACCCTTCCACACGACATCATTCGAAGAACGCCGAGTATTTCTGCGCATAGGCAGCAAAAACTGTTCGAAACCATCGAGGCTCTGTTAGAGGTTGGTGCACGAAGCGCTGCGGAACGATTGATCCCAGCGCACCCGCGCGAGTCAGAGGCATTTGATTCATATGCCTATATCTTGGAACTCTGCCACTCGAGGCTCCAAGGTATCGACACGGCACGTAATTTGCATCGGTTTCACGCACTTTTGGCCGTCCGTTGGATGAAGGGAATACCCCTTCCACAGATCATTGAAGAGCAGATCCGGCGCAAGCCGAATGATGACGTTCGTAAGGTCATACGTGAGACCCTAGAGTTAATCGAAAAGGAAATTCGGTTCCGTTCTGTCAACCTATTCTCCTGCTATATTTCGATCCTCGCACACGCTTTCGCACGTGCCGGTCTTCAGGACTATGTGGAGAGATTGCTTCCTCTTGCGCTATTTCTTGAAATCGGTGCTTCCGACAAATCGATGATCAGCTTTATTTCGCTCGGCCTCTCCCGTCTAACAGCAATGAAACTCAATGATATTGCTGCTCGGAAAGACATGGACATCGATCAGGCGCGGATTTGGTTGAAATCAAGGAGGCTTGGGGAGCTCGGGCTTTCAAATCTCCTTCAGGACGAGGTCTTGCGGGTCTTAGGAATATAGAGTCGAAATCAGCGAGGAGATTCTTGTGGCAAAGCCAATTCGTCTTTCAAATGGTAAGTGCTGGAAAACTCAAGGCGCCGCTCTCGAGCATTTTCGTAAAATGCTGGCGCGTTACGGCGACAATTGCTTAGTGGATGATCATGATGATCACGCTGACCTTATCGCGCTTATCGAGCGCTACGACACTGTTGAAAGCGATGGGCCGCCCAAAATGGGGGTGGGGATCTCTCGTTTCGAGCGCCGTTTGAATCGGGGCGCCGGATTTACGTCGCCGGGTTTTTGGATATTGCGCACCGATGGAAGCATAACGGATTTCAGCTATGTGAGTGCAGTTAGAGGCGTGCCGAAAACGCTCTCAGAAGAATTCTATGACGCATGCCGAAACGCAATAGGTCCAGAACTGTTGGCAACAAAACAGCGTTACTTCAAGGAATTTTCAGACGTAGAAGGGCGCCTGCCGTGCGACTTGACTGATATGCCTTTGATTTACTCCGAGGCGGAGCTCAGCCATGCAGTGCCGAGCTTTGGGAAGATCGTAGCGGACTTTAAGGCTTCCCAAGGTTGGGATGCTTCAATCCCGCTCGGCGTTCTGACACAATCGGCCGACGCGCAGATCTCAACGAGCTTCATAGACCCTGCTATCTCGGCGGCATTCCGGACATTCCACCATGCTCGCGCCGTACTTCGCATCGTTGCAACCAAACGAGATCCCAATGGCCCGCCACTGAAAACCACATTAGTCCGACGTCCAATCATACTACAATAAAGGCAAATCAGCCGGACTTCGAAAAGTACTCGACAATACGCCGGCTCACCTATGGGTTAAAGATATGCACGCCGAAACACAGTCCGCCAAGTCGAAAGGCGGTTCGCTCGCAATCCAAAGCGTTCGGCGACCTCATTCACCTTCGCGTCGGGTCGAAGGCTCTCCGACACGATCTGCGCCTTCACGTCGTCAGGCCAATGCCTGTGGGCCTCACGTCCAGACTTCCTGGTTGTGAGAAACTCCAATGTACTCTCCATGGAGAAACTCCCGTTGCTCGTCCATGGATAGGCGATCACAGATCTGGGCCGGAAGGAAAACGTGGGGGTGGAACATCGGTTACGACTAGTTCCCATACTTGACGATTGAATGGATGGCGTACAGGCGGGCGATTACGATTGCGGTACGCACCTTACTCCAACGCAGCTTTCATCGGCGCCGCATCCTTTAAACCAGCAAATCCATCTCGAAACAGAGTTCGGATGTTCTCCCCTGAAATCAGGACACCCAACTCCGCCCCATTCGATCGCGACCCTTCGACAACGGTCGACAACCAATTGAAACTGGTAATCGCGATGGCGTCTCTATCCCAAACCAAAAACTTGCCGTGCAATTTAGGAAGTGTCGTGAGTGACAAGCCTCGCTTGGCCATATCCTCAGCCTTCGGATCTCGTCCCTCCGCTTTCAGCAGACGGCTGGCCCGCTGATAGAACAGCTTGATCGATTTTCCATCCTCCGACGCACGGGTCAGCGGGACAAGCGCCGTCGTCTCGGCAGCCAGTCCATAGAGGTCGCAGGCGACAATGATGTCGGTGTTAGCGGTATCTCGCGCCATCCTTATACACGCGTAATGATCCGCGTCTGACAATATCGCGAGCTTGTGAGCACCTTTCTCCGGCCGCGTGGTCGATGTTGTTTTCGCTGCGATCCAAAGACGATTCAAACGACGAGCTGTGGGAGACCACGACCCAATCGAAGGCTGCTGCGCCGCCGTCAGCCATCCTAACAATTTTGTAGCCAGGCGCGCGCTGCGCGATCGGACGGAAACGTCAATTGCGTCAAACCATGTTGAAAGGAAGTTGCAGCTGCCGACCACGCTTATCCAGCAACTCAGTTCGCGGTCATCATAAAGGATCATCTTGGCGTGCGACCCAGAGGAAATCGGCGACATCCGGATCCGAGTCCTAGCAACCCCGAGGATCTTGTCGAGAACTTTCTCGCATTCCCGAATTGGCTCAGGATTCTCATTACTCTCGGGATCTTTATTCAGGCCCCAGAGAAGCTCGACTTTAACATTGCGCTTTGCCGCGTTCTCAAGGTCCGGCCGTAGCTTTTCGAGGACAGCGGGGTGCACGAAACAGGAATGTATAATGACGGTCGTGGACGCATTTTGCAGTGCTGCTCGAACTGTCTCAAAGTGAGCTTCGCCTCCTACGATAAAGTCGTCCTTCGTGAAGTCGTCTCGCATCTCGCCAATCAATGCGTCTGCCGCTGGAGCCGCTGCCCCCGAAAATTCATCAGGCCCTTCCGTCGCGAATTCTCGCACAGCCTGCACCAGGCGGAGTGAAGCGTAAGGGGGCAAACCTTCTAGCTGATCGAAACTAAGAGTGAGCCTCGCGTAGGGCCTGGACGGCGTTTTAAAACGGGGTTCTTCCGGCTCCAAGCTTTCGTCAGGATGAAGAATAATGAGATCCCTCAGATTACCGTCCTTAGGGTCGTAGGTAGTATTGACCGGTGACATAAGTGCGGCGTCATGCGGAAGATCTCGATCATATACCAACGTCAGGTCTTCGGACCGCAGCCAACTCCCCGTGACCCGGTCGAAGCAAAAGGACATCCATTTTGTATCTCGTTCGAGTTGTGCCGGAAGATGCTCGTCGAGAGATCTACGTTTACCGGCGTTGGTCGCTGCAAACAGAAGATTATCCCCCGAGGCCCGCAATTCTACCCAATTCGCCCGCAGCAGTCTTATGAGCGCCTCAATGACCACTCTATTGGGAAGCGCCGACATTTGCCCGAGCTCGTTCAAAGATCGATGGTTTTGGGCAAGCTCTATGAGGATCATTTGCTCGAGGACACTCCACCGACGGCCGACGCTCACGTCGTAGCTGACAGCTGTGCGGAACAGGGGCAGATAAACAACCTTCACTTTGCGGCCTCCACTTTGCCGAGCTTGCCCGTGGTCTCGGCGAAAGCCATCACATTCATCATCTGACGAAGATACGCGTGCTCCTCGTCGGCCGAGGTGTGCTCGTCGCACCGGGTCGAGAAGAAATCCCAGCTCCCGACAATAATCAATTTCTGCTTCGCCCGGCTCAGTAGAACATTCATTCTGTTTCTCTCCTTCAGAAAGCCGAGGCTTTTCCAAGGTACCAATGCATTGTTCCGGACGAGGCTCACAATAACGACGTCGGCCTCGCTGCCCTGAAATTCGTCGACCGTTGCGCCCAAACGTTTTCCCTCTCGCAGGTCAAATGGACCTGAGAACATATGTGGAAGGCCTCCATTTTGATGGGTGGCCTCTATAGCCCGACGAATAATTTCCAATTGATTGGTATATGGAGAAAGAATCTGAACCTCACACGGTTCGGATCCGCGCGGCTGCAACTCTTCTAATACGCGAACCACAAGCCCAGCTTCGACTTTGGAAACAAACAGACCGTCTTGCTCGCCCTCCGCGTATTTTTCACGTTGTATCCATGGCACGTCGCACCATACAACCCGATTTCCAGGCAGCCATGATCCTTCTTTGATATAAAACGGTGGGCTTTCTGAGAACCGGGCGTGGGTCTCCTCAGGCGACTTCAGAATGGTCCCATCTACATCGTATAGGTCCGGATAAAAACTCTGCCCGACGATCGCAGCAATGTCCGGATGCATGCGGTGCTGGTCCGTCAATGTAGCGACTGGGGCCCGGCCGGTGCCATCCGAAGAGCTTGCAAAAACTGCAGCGAAGAGTTCCACCATCGATCGCCAGCGCTCACAGCGATCGACAAACCATTCGCGACCATCTTCTTCTTCGACCAACGTGACATCAATCAGGCCGGGGGCGAATTGGGCTCCAAGCTGGATAGCTTTCTTGACCCTGAGCGGATCGGCCAAGAGTTGTTTGAAGATCTTCGCGTTGAAAGGCGGGAGTTGGAAGTGGTCGCCAATCAAAAGTAGTCGATGGCTCTCCGCAAGGGCCACTGCCATATCGAAACCGTGCGCTTTCCCAGCCTCTTCAATAATCGACCAGTCGAACCGTCGTCCGCGCTCGGCCAAATCGGCCAGTTCGCCGGAATTCAGGGTCGAAAAGGTCAAATTCGCGGCGTCTTGTACCAATAGCTGCAGAGTACGCGTGTCCGAGTGAGTTGTTTCGGGATCCTCGGTTGCTGCGATGACGTCAGCCAGACGGTCTCTTAGGAAACGGGGCGAATTCAGTGCCATATCGCTTGTTGCGAGGCTATCAACGAGGGCTTTCGTAACTTTCGAAACTGAATGAGGATCGGTTCTGCTTCCTCCTAGCCGGAGAACGATTGGACGCTTGCTAGCCGGGATGTCATTGAATGTAGCATTTACCTTCCCCAGCACGTCGTCGACGGTGTGATGGGAGTGAGCTGTAACGAGTATCTGAGCACTCGGGTCGAAGTTCATGAGGCGGTCCGCGAACGCTTTGATTAGCGTGGTTTTTCCGGTTCCCGGTGGGCCTTGAATGGCAAACAACGGCTGTGTTTGCCAGACCGCCTCCAACGCTTTCAGTTTCGATGGGTCCAGAGCGATTGAAGCTCTCTCGCCAGGCAGCGTGTCGTTGTTCCGCCTCGTGGTTCTCGATGGGTCGGCAAGGTTTTGCAACAGCATCTCATGCGACCGCATGTCTTCGATTGCTTTGTGTCTCCGGCGGATTTGAGCAATAGATCCCCCGTAGCTCTTCGCCAAATAAGCGATGCCTTTCCTTACAGGAGGATTTCCTTGGCATCGAAAACGGTACACAGGGCCCGTCGCTCGCTGCTCGGCGCCGACAAACTTCCACGCCGTCTCGGAGCTGGCATCGTTTGCGATCGTTCTGCGGTTTAGAAGGGCATATTGGTCACTGCGAAGGTCTTCATCCTCCACGCTAATAGCTTCGACGCCCAGCCGGAACCATTCCCGGAGCTGCTCAGCCGGAGACGCCAGATTTAGTGCCTGAGCTAGTTCATTTCTGTCGGGATCACTCTTCGGCGTGAGTTCAACTTCCGTCTCGCTACTGCTGCGGTGAAATTCGACAACTTCGACGGGGCAAATTTGCGCTGCAATGATGACAGTATCTAGTTGCTGCGTAACCCGAAAAAAGTCGTGTACATCGCGGAGATGAGGAGCCAGCTTTACCCTTGTTTGACGAAATGGAAAAAGCTTGTCCCACGGCGCAGCCCGGTCGCGGATGGCATTTACGCTCTTTAGCACCTGAGGATACCGCATAATCTCGATCTTGCGCTGGCCAATGCTAAAATACTGCTCATCGATCGTCACGCGCGGGATCTGCTCGACTGAATCGCAGTAACCGATGTTCCAGGTCGAACCGCCATTCACATCCCATTGCCGGACCCGATATTCAAGTGACGCACCCTTCAACACAAAGTGAGAGAATGGTACCATTCGAGCAACAAGCCTGAAGTCTCCCCGGAGGTCTGATTCGATCCATGCTTGCTGCCTAAGCGGGTCATCGGCGCGAGCTAGTCCGAGTGAAGCTATCTCCACCTGCTTGGACAGGTCGGTATCGGAACTAAGGCGAACTGCTAGCACGATGCTACGACCGGCGTTGGCCGCGCTGATGGTTAAGTCCCTCAGAATATTTCTCAGCGTCTGCAGGACCGCCTGATCATCGCACAGTCGCTGCTCTGGGTTCTCCTCTATCAGCTGAAGAATTGTCGATTTCTCGCTTTGGTTTAGATGGGTGAGACGATCGATTGCGCTTCTCAGGGGAAAACGCTTTTTGAAATTTTTCAGTTCTATCCCAAATAGCTCCGCCGCCATGATCCCGAAATCGAACCAGTCTGTGGCAGTCGAATATTCCGTTGCCTCCCTATCGAGCTCCGGCGCCGACAAGGTTTCCTTCGACCCCGGTCTCGATGCTGCGCCATCGCGCCCTGCAATCCGAAGGGACCACTCAAAACCGCTCAGCCTAAAATCGCCTTGGCCATCGGTTCCAGCAAATATCGATTTCGATGAAAGCGAACGGTGGAGTGTTCCTTCCTTATGCAAAATCGCCAGTGCTTCCGCCACGCGGAGCAAGCCTTCCCACAGCGGCCGACGCCGGGTGACTTCCGAGAGGTTCTGAAGCCAATTGAAGCGGCTTCTATCCGCCAGCATTGCGGACAAGAGCTGGCGTTTGCCACCCTCTAAAATGGCGAAGTAATGTTTTTCATCAGCGTCGAGGTGGTGCAGGCGCGCAAAAAGTTCGCTAGCCCCGGGGAAGCCCTGCAAACGCATGAGGCCACGGACCTCCCGGTTCCACAGAGCCTGAACGTCCTCGGCATCGGCGGAGCGTCGCCTCCACATCTTTACGTAGTAGATATCGCCCGCGTCACTTGCTTGCCAAACGTCCGGCACTCCTCTGCGAGGATCTCCTGCCAAAACCTTCCGGTCGAGTCTGTAGCGGCCCGCAATATATTGTTCTGCCACCAACATCTCCCCGGGACCGATTGCGCGCAAGTAGGTCTGACTATAAGTGTTTATTGGTTCGACTAACAACTATGTCGAGAAAATTTCTTTATGAACTGGAGGGCCGGGATGCTAGGTGCACCTGACGACAATTTCGAAGAATTCGTGTCCAACTGGGATCTCTTCAAAGACCGAATTGTGGTCTTTCTCGGCGCCGGTGCATCCGTCGGCGCGAAGAATTCAAGCGGCGAGTGGTTGCCAAACGCATATGAACTTAGAAACAGATTATGGGAGCATTTCAAGCACGACAAATCGAAGCCGTTCGATCCTGCAGAGTTGAAGTTGATGTCCCTTGAACACGCCGCATCGATCATTGAGGCTAAGATAGGCAGGGATGAACTTGCTAGGTACCTCAGCTCGGCATTTAAGTGCGAAAAGCCGCTTTGGAGTCATATTGCTCTTCCGCATTTATCACCACGCTCGGTATTCACTACCAACTACGATGAGTTGGTTGAGCTCGGCTATAAGCAACACGACGCGCTCTACGATGTGATTTGTGATGATCGAATGCCTACCTCTGGACGCGTACCTCTTTACAAGCCTCACGGCAGCTTGTCCCACTCCAACCAGTTGGTTGGGCACGGTGGCCTTGTCATCACGCAGTTCGACTATTTTGACATGATCTCAAAATACCGAAATATGCTCAAGAAGACCATCACCGGCTTCGGGCAAACGTGCGTGGTCGTTATTGGGTATTCCTTCGGTGACATGGACATCGGTTCGGAATTATACGAGCTTCGCCGACAGAACGCCGGCACACCCTGGTACACAATATTTCCGCGAGCTGATCCTCTGGTTCGGCGCATGTATACTAATCGTCTAAAGATCGAACAGATCAATCGCACGTTTGAAGACTTTCTTGCCGACCTTGACGACCGGGTGAATTTCCTTCCCGCCCATGCCAAATATTTGATGAAAGATCAGCTCCAGAGGGAAGGTCGAATCCAGTAGGACGGGTGCTTCAAACAGTGCTGAACCCGCCTGAGACTTCAGCGGGTTCAAAACGGCCGTCTATTTGGCTTAGCTACATGATATCATTGGCGTAACAAGGGGAGTCATCTTGATGGAAAGCCGGCCACAGGTTCGTATCCTTTCAAGGCGAAGAAGTCCGTTCGGCATAGTCCGGCCAGCGCCGAACGGCGGCTTCGCGCCCTCAAATCGGTCGTTCATGCGGTTCCCGAACCGTCCTGAAAGCCGTCGTTCGCACGCGCCGACGCGAAGGAACAAGAAGGGCGGGGAGCTGTCGTTCGCTGCATCCTAGACAAACGGCAGCAATGCGCAGAGAGCTGCCGGTCGGTGTGCCGCCCTGATAGTGAATTACAGCGCAGGGAGCAGGCTTTGCTCCTGAAACAGACG
>Ga0209758_1003606_pt1 | contig 13855 bp, 8 predicted proteins | sample AraplaMF_Col_mMF_FD_184258 | JGI IMG/M metagenome (GOLD analysis project Ga0209758, IMG submission 184258) | Arabidopsis root microbial communities from the University of North Carolina, USA - plate scrape MF_Col_mMF (SPAdes) (version 2) | ecosystem: Host-associated > Plants > Roots > Endosphere ... | reverse complement strand
ATCAATTGGACCACCCGCGAGCTTTTCTGCCGCCGACCAGAGATGGCCGAGATCGTCGACGATCACGGTGCGTCCGGTGAGGGTCGACAGCAGGAACGATGCTCCCTGCCAGTCCGACAGCTTCATGCGCCAGTGCGCCAGAATGCGATTGGCGATCCGCACCCGAATTGCCCGCTCGCGCCGGCGCGAGATCGCGTCGCCGGCGCGGGTGTAGACGCCTTCACGAGCGACGGCATCGGCCCAATGCGGATTGCCGCCGAGAACACCGCACAACGAACACATCGCGCTTCCTCCTGGTCGCGCCGGCCAGCATCACGTCCGGCGAGGAAAACGCCGGGCGAAATCGTCCGCCATCTCGTTCATGGTGACGAAACGCACGCCCGGATGGCTCTTGATGTGGTGATAGAGCCGCTCCAGCATCATCAGCACCTGCGGCCGGCCGGACACGTCCGGGTGGATGGTGATCGGAAACACCGCGTAATCCATCTCGCGATAGACCCAGTCGAATTGATCCTTCCAGATCTGCTCGATGTCGCGCGGATTGACGAAGCCATGGCTGTTCGGCGCCTTCTTGATGAACATCATCGGCGGCAGGTCGTCGAGATACCAGTTAGCGGGGATCTCGATCAGATCGGTTTCGACGCCACGCTGCAGCGGCACCATCCAGTCCTGCGGCTTTTTCGAATAGTCGATCTTGGTCCAGCTGTCGCCGACCCGCACGTAGTAAGGCGAAAAGTCGTTATGCATCAGCGAATGATCATATTTGATGCCGCGCTCCAGCAGCAGTTCGTTGGAGACGTTTGAAAATTCCCACCACGGCGCGACATACCCGGTCGGCCGCCTGCCGGAGAGTTTGGTGACGAGATCGATGCACTTGTCGAGTACCGCGGTTTCCTGCTCGCGCGTCATCTCGATCGGGTTCTCATGGCTGTAGCCGTGAATGCCGATTTCGTGGCCGGCATCGGCGACGGCCTTCATCTGCTGCGGAAAAGTCTCGATCGAATGTCCGGGAATGAACCACGTGGTCTTGATGCCAAAGCGCTCGAATAGTTTCAGCAGCCGCATCGATCCGACTTCGCCGGCGAACAGCCCGCGTGAGATGTCGTCGGGTGAATCCTCGCCGCCGTAGGATCCTAGCCATCCGGCGACGGCATCCACGTCGATTCCGAAGCCGCAGAGAATGTCCTTTGCCATTGGTATTTTCCTGTCTGGATGTGTTTGCACGGCAAGATCGCAGTGGCGCTGTCGGAACGGCCCATCGCGACAAAGCGCAAGCCTAGGTCATTGCCTGCCGCTTGAATATTTTGATTTTCAAATGGCTGGGTTCTGATTTGCAGGGCGCCCGGCATTTGCGGATGACCGGCGCATAATATCACAGCAGATGGATTCGAATTAGGCTGGCAGAGCACACGCATTTGGCGCGGAATTGATCAGACCGTCCGTGGTTGCGCCGGAGCGACACTCGCGTGTGACGCCGTTGCGGTGCGGCCGCATCACTGATCGGACGCACAAAGGCTGACGCCGAGGCGTCAGCCGCGTTGATGACGTAACGAGGTGCCTCGAAGACTTACGGCTTCTTCAGACACAGACCAACGGTGGGCGTCGTCGTACATTTCACGCCGTCCGGCCCACCGCCGCTGGGACAGAACACCGAGACCAGCGTCTCAGTCGCTTCGCAGCTGACCGGGCCATCGACTTGCACCGCGCGCAAACCGGCCGGCGCGGCATCGCCCTTGTCGCCCTTGTCGCCTTTCGCGCCCTTCTCACCGGCCGCGCCCTTTTCGCCGGCAACGCCTTGTGGTCCCTGAGGTCCTTGTGGACCGGTCTGCCCCTGGGCGCCGGCAACACCCTGAATGCCCTGCTGGCCCTGTGGTCCGGCCGGACCTTGCGCGCCTGCCTCGCCCTTCGGACCCGCCGGTCCGGGATCCCTGCCGCAAGCGCCCAGCACAAGCGCAAGACCAATAGCGATGATCGGAATAACTCTCATGATGTCCCCCGGTGACTGATTTTTGAACGCACAATCGACCCGCAAAACGCCGGCGTCGCGATGAGGGCATCGCAGCGCGCCGGGGTCCGCAGTGGCATGATATCGACGGCTGAAGACGGGCGAAAGACCGCGCCTCACAATTATCTTGTCGTGCCGGATCGATGCGGCGCCCGAGTAAAAGAAAGGCCCCGCCCCTTGGAGGCGAAAATTCAGGCGGGGCCTTCCACGCCGGTCATCGCGAGGATAACGCAGCGCACAATTTCCAACGATCACCGCGGCCAACCGTTCCGGCGGCCGCAACCGGCGTCAGTCGACGTCCTCGATCGAGGCGCCCGGCGTGCCGAATGCGCGCTGCGCCAATGTCGCAGCCATGAATTCGTCGAGATCGCCGTCGAGCACGCCCGAGGTGTCGGAGGTCTGAACGCCGGTGCGCAGATCCTTGACCATCTGGTAGGGCTGCAGCACGTAGGAGCGGATCTGATGACCCCAGCCGATATCGGTCTTGGCGGCCTGATCGGCGGCGGCCTGCTCTTCGCGCTTCTTCAGTTCCATCTCATAGAGCCGGGCGCGCAGCATGTCCCACGCCTGCGCGCGGTTCTTGTGCTGCGAGCGCCCGGCCTGGCAGACCACGGCAACGCCGGTCGGGATATGGGTGAGCCGCACCGCGGACTCGGTCTTGTTGACGTGCTGGCCGCCGGCGCCGCCGGAACGCATGGTGTCGGTGCGCACGTCGGATTCCTTGATGTCGATCTTGATGCTGTCATCGACGACGGGAAAAATCGCAACGCTGGAAAACGAGGTGTGGCGGCGCGCGTTGGAGTCGAATGGCGAGATTCGCACCAGCCGGTGCACGCCGGCTTCGGTCTTGAGCCAGCCATAGGCGTTGTGGCCGCTGATCTGAATGGTGGCCGACTTGATGCCGGCCTCTTCGCCCTGGGTCTCTTCCAGATATTCGATCTTGAAGCCGTGCTTCTCCGCCCAGCGCGTGTACATGCGCAGCAGCATCGACGCCCAGTCCTGGCTTTCGGTGCCGCCGGCGCCGGCATGAACCTCGAGGTAGGAGTCGAACCGGTCGGCCTCGCCGGACAACAGCGCTTCGAGCTCCCGCCGCGCGACTTCCTTCTTCAGCGCTTTCAGAGCGGCTTCGGCCTCGGCGACCACGGCATCGTCGCCCTCGGCTTCGCCGAGTTCGATCATGCCGACATCGTCCTCGAGCTCACGTTCGACCTTGCCGATGCCGCCGAGCGAATCCTCCAGCGAGGTCCGCTCCTGCATCAGTTTCTGAGCTTTCTGGGGGTCGTTCCAGAGATTGGGATCTTCGGCGAGCTTGTTCAGCTCGGCAAGGCGTGCCGTGGATGCATCGACGTCAAAGATGCCTCCTCAGCAGCCCGACTGACTGCTTGATCTCTTCAACGAGGCGTTCGATTTCAGCGCGCATAGTGTCTCTGATCTGCGGCGCAAGCCGCCATTGCGATGAATTGAGGGATGTAGCGGCGGGCGCTGCAAAGCGCAACGCCGGATTCGCGGGTGGTTCCGGCGGTTCAGTACAGCCCGCCAGTACCCGAGCGCATGATGCTGCGATCGGCATCCGGCGACACCGTGAGCGAGCGCCCATCGGCATCGGCTACGCCGATCACCGAGTAGTTATCCGGCGGCGCGGTGCCCGGCTTGAACGCCTCGAGGACCGTCCTGCCGCTGTCGCCGGGGCCGGCGCGCATGCCGGTCTTGGCATCGACGCGGATCAGCTTGATTCCCGCGGGCACCTTGAACGGAATCGCCGCCTTGTCGACCAGCGCAAGTTTCATGAAGTCCTTGGCGATCGGAGCGGCCAGCGCGCCGCCGGTTGCCCTGTGACCGAGGGTGCGCGGCTTGTCATAACCGAGGTACAGGCCGACCACGAGGTCCGGCGAGAAACCGATGAACCAGGCGTCCTTGGCGTCGTTGGTGGTGCCGGTCTTGCCGGCGATCGGCTTGCCGACCTCTTTCAGGACGGTCGCGGTGCCGCCCTGTACCACGCCTTCCATCATCGATGTGATCTGGTAGGCGGTCATAGCATCGAGCACCTGCTCGCGGCGATCGACGAGTTGCGGTTCCGGCTGATTCTTCCAGCCCTCCGCGGCATCGCAGCCGCGGCATTCGCGGGCGTCGTGTTTGAAGATAGTGTGGCCGTAGCGATCCTGGATACGATCTATCAGCGTCGACTTCACCCGCCGTCCGCCATTGGCGAACATCGAATACGCGGTGACCATGCGCATCACCGTGGTCTCACCGGCGCCGAGCGCGTAGGATAGATAGTTCGGCAACTCATCATAGACGCCGAAGCGTCTGGCATACTCGCCGATCAACGGCATGCCGACATCCTGCGCCAGCCGCACGGTCACGGTGTTGAGCGACAGCCGCAGCGCGTTGCGCAGCGTCGTCGGCCCCTGATACTTGCCGCTGGAATAGTTTTCCGGGCGCCACACCCCGGCGCCCTGCCCCTGGTCGATCTCGATCGGCGCATCGATCACCACGGTCGACGGCGTGTAGCCGTTGTCCAGCGCGGAAGAATAAACCAAGGGCTTGAAGGATGAGCCGGGCTGCCGATAGGCCTGGGTAGCGCGGTTGAACTGGCTCTGGTCGAACGAGAAGCCGCCTACCATCGCCAGCACGCGGCCGGTCCACGGGTCCATCGCCACCATGGCGCCGGAGACTTCCGGGTATTGCCGTAGCCGGTATTGCCCCTCGACCGCATTGCCATCCTTCCCGATCAAGGGATCGACATAGATGACGTCGCCCGGAGCGAGAACCTGCGAGACCGCGGTCGGCGTCTTGCCCTTCGTCGGGCCTGATGCCGGCTTGGCCCATCTCACGCCGTCCAGCGTGACGTTGCCGGTCTGGCGGTTCTTGAGCACCGCGCCGCCCAGTTCACGTCCGGGCTGAAAACCGATCCGCGCCGATTGCTCGCTGGTCTCAAGCACCACCGCGAGCCGCCATGGCGCGATGTCCGACAATGCCTTGACGTCAGCGAGCTTGACGCCCCAGTCGCCGGATATGTCGAGCTTGCTGCTCGCGCCGCGCCAGCCCTGGGCCTCGTCGTAGTTGACGAGTCCCGCCGTCATGGTCTTGCGCGCCATAATCTGCAGCTTCGGATCCAGCGTGGTGCGGACCGACAAGCCGCCTTCGTACAGCTTCTTTTCGCCGTAGCGTTCGAAGATGTCACGCCGGACCTCTTCGGCGAAATACTCACCGGCGAAGATGTGCGCGGCATTGCTCCGGTTGGTCACGGTCAACGGATCCTTGCGGGCCTTGTCGGCATCGGACTGCTTGATCCAACCGTTCTCCAGCAGCCGGTCGACCACGTAGTTGCGGCGTTCGATGGCGCGCTCGCGGTTGCGGACCGGGTGCAGGGCCGCCGGCGCTTTCGGCAGCGCGGCGAGATAGGAGGCTTCGGCGACCGTCAGTTCGTTGACCGACTTGTCGAAATACACCAGCGACGCCGCGGCAATGCCATAGGCGCCGAGGCCGAGATAGATCTCGTTGAGATACAGTTCGAGAATCTTGTCCTTCGAATAGGCGCGCTCGATTCGCATCGCCAGTAGCGCTTCCTTGATCTTGCGGGTGAATGACACCTCGTTGGTCAGAAGGAAGTTCTTGGCGACCTGCTGGGTGATCGTGGAAGCGCCCTGCGGCCGACGGTTCGATCCCAGGTTCTGGGCATAAAGCAGCCCGGCGCGCGCCATGCCGGTGTAGTCGATGCCGCCATGCTCGTAGAAATTCTTGTCCTCGGCGGCGAGAAACGCATTGATGACCATCTTCGGCACCGCCTGGATCGGCAGATACAACCGCCGCTCCTTGGAATACTCCGCCAGCAGCGCGCCGTCCGAGGCGTGGACGCGAGTCATGACGGGCGGTTCATAATCCTGCAGCTGGGAATAGTCCGGCAGATCCTTCGAATAGTGCAGGATCAGTCCCCACGCGGCGGCGACGCCGACCAGGAACACCACCGTTCCGATCGTAAACAGGAAACCCAAAAACCGCATCAACAAGCGCATTATCGAAATTTCCGCTTCAACCCGTGCTTCAGCATATTACATCAGAACATATCACATCGCAGCCCATGCCAGGCTTGGCTCTCCGCAAAATATGGTCCTGCGCGACCAGAGGCTGCGCCAATCCCGGCGCCTTGTGCGATTGACGCTCCTATAGGGCTGCCGCTGTGTCGAAACTAGGGCCCGCCCACCAACGGAACCTGTTCAATTGGCCCGGCCGGCCGATACGACCCGCTTGGCAAGAAATGCATCCACCGCCTGCGCCATGGCTCCGACGGTCCGGGCCCGCCAGTTCTCGGAAACCAGTTGCTGGAGATCGCCCTTGTTGGAAACGTAGCCGAGTTCGACCAGCACCGACGGCACGTCGGGCGCCTTCAGCACCCTAAAACCGGCCGATTTGAGCGGATGCTTGTGCATCCGCACCGAGCTCTTCATCTCGCCCATCAGAAGCCGGGCAAAACGGTTCGAGAAGGTCTTGGTCTCGCGCTGGGCGAGGTCGATCAGGATGTCGGCGACGTCGGTGGGCTCCTCGGTCAGATTGACGCCGCCGATGGCATCGGCGCGGTTTTCCGATTCCGCCAGCCTTTCGGCTTCGGCGTCCGACGCGCGGTCCGACAAGGTGTAGATCGTGGCGCCCTGGGCATCGCCCTCGCGGCGCGGCAGGGCGTCGGCATGGATCGACACGAACAGCGCCGCCGACTGGGTGCGCGCCACCTTTACCCGGTCGCCGAGCGGAATGAAGGTGTCGTCGGTTCGCGTCATGACCACGCGGTATTTGCCGCCCTTTTCGATCCGGTCGCGCAATGCCAGGGCAAAACTCAGCACCAGGTTCTTCTCGGCCTCGCCGCCGGCCTGGGTGCCGTTGTCAACGCCGCCGTGACCAGGATCGATCACCACGACCGGACGTATATCAGTCGACGCCACGGACGAGGTCGCGGATCTTGCCGAACTGGTGACATCGGCAACAATGCTGGCCGTTTCGATGGTCGGCCGCAGATCGGGGCGGTTTTCAACCGCGAGCGCCTGCACGAACGACGTGCGATCGACGGCTTCCAGGTCGATGATCAACCGCGCCGGCTGGCCGTTCGCCGCCTCGAGCACATAGGCCTTCTCCACTCTGGCCGGTCCAGTCAGATCGAACACAATCCGCGAGCCGCCGGGCATCACCAGGCCGTAACGGAACGCCTTGATCAGCCCGCGCGCGGTGGCCCCTGCATCGCCGAGACGGAAGGTGACTTGCGGCAGATCGACCACGACCCGATACGGGTCGGCCAGGGCAAAGGCCCGAAGCTGCACACCTTTGTCGAGATCCAGAATGAAGCGGGTCCGCTTGCCGTCACCGGCAACTCGCACGTCGGAGGCGACGGGAAAACCGCCTACAACCTCGGGGCGCGACGACTCGCCGCCTGCCGCGTAAATAGCCACCGGCCGCAAACACAGCATTGCGGCGGCGCACACAAGCACCGTCCCCAACATAGCGATCTGATTTGCGCGGCTCGCCAACGAATCCCAAGCCTCCGAGCAGCCCTCTTAACGCAATAGAACCGTACGGTTAACGCATGCTTAAGCCGAAAAGCGCGAATAAGATCGAGTGTTGCAGCGGCGCGACGCTTCCCTTGCATCAACCGGTCAATCAACGTATGTATCTGATGCTGACGGTTTAAACTCCCGGTTGTGTCGCGTTCAGCCTCCCGGTGCAGCGCCGGATCCCCTGTTAATATTTCCAATATTTTGGGGTTCCAGCGTTATTACCGATCCCTCCACAGCCAGCGCAGCGCGCGGCTGATCCGGAGTGGCGGTTCCTAGCCCGAGCGGCGTCCGGTCCCAGGTCATTTCTTGCACCAGGGGCGGCTTTAGACACTTCATGACCGAATCTTGCGGCCGCAGAGGGCCGCGATAGGCGACAGCCGGCGAGCGCTTCGGCGCCGCGCTGGTCCGTCGGCAACAAGACAAGGCGGCACCTTCGCCGCCAACCTGTTCAGACGGGCCGACGCTTGATGCGCCAGACTGTGATGCCGACCAAGACCCACGCCAGGAATGCGCCGATGCGAAGCGAAGGCTTCGCGCGTCGTCAGGCGTCGGGGTCGGGCTCGGTACGGCGCCCCGGGTTGCGTTTCGGCCTTCCCCCAACCCCCGAATCAGGTGGACCGTCGCGTTATCCGGCAGCGCGCATTGCGCTAGCCGTCAGATGCGGCCTCCCCCGTCAAGAGCACCAAAATGGCCAACAAAATGTTGATCGATGCCACCCACCCGGAAGAGACCCGGGTCGTTGTGGTGCGCGGCAATCGCGTCGAAGAATTTGATTTTGAAACCGCCCAGCGCAAACAACTCCGTGGCAACATCTATCTCGCCAAGGTCACGCGCGTAGAGCCGTCCTTGCAGGCGGCCTTTATCGAGTATGGCGGCAACCGCCACGGCTTCCTGGCCTTCAGCGAAATCCATCCCGACTACTATCAGATCCCGGTCGCCGACCGTCAGGCGCTGATCGAAGCCGACGAACGGGCGCATCGCGAAGCCGAGGAGGAATCCGAGAACCGTTCCACCCGCCGCCGCAGCCGGCATCGCAACTCGCGCCGTCGCGGCAGCGGCGAGCGGGTCCAGAGCGACATCATCGAAAACGCCGCGACCGACCCGTCGCAGGCCGACCAGCCGCATGATCATGTGCATGGCGAAGCCGACGACAGTCATGCCCACGACGCGGGGCACCACCCGGTCGATGGCGATCATCTTGACCACGACCACCATGACCACGACCATGGCCATGACGATCATCACGGCCACGAGGCTCATGGCCATGATCACGACCACGAGGGTCATCACGATCACGACCATGCGCACGATCACGACGCGCACGAGCCGGCTGCAGCCGCATCCGACGCACCGCCCTCTTCTCCGCCGGACATTGCAGTGGCGACCAGCTTCGAGCCGTTCGCAGCCGCCGAACCCGCCCCCGCGGCCGTTAGCGCGGATCTGCAGGCCGAACAGGCGCGCGAAAACGCGGCCCATGCCGACGACGCCCTGCACGCCGAACATGCGGAAACCGCGGACCATTCCGAAGCTTCCCATCCTGAGGCTTTCGGCGAACATGCCGCCCCGGACCACACGGAAGAACACGCCGACGGCGAGGACGACGACGAGGGCGAGGAAGCCGAAGAAGACCAGGTCGAATCGGTCGGCGGCGACGACGTTCTGGAGGAAGTGCCGGAGCGCGCCTTCCGACCGCGCCGGCAGTACAAGATCCAGGAGGTCATCAAGCGGCGCCAGGTGATGCTGGTCCAGGTCGTCAAGGAAGAACGCGGCAACAAGGGCGCCGCGCTGACCACCTATCTGTCGCTGGCCGGCCGCTATGCCGTGCTGATGCCCAACACCGCGCGCGGCGGCGGCATCAGCCGCAAGATCACCTCGGCGCAGGACCGCACGCGTCTCAAGGAAGTGGTGCAGGATCTCGACGTGCCGGAGGGCATGGGGATCATCCTGCGCACCGCCGGCGCCTCACGCACCAAGCCGGAGATCAAGCGCGACTTCGAGTACCTGATCCGGATGTGGGAAACCGTCCGCGACATGACCCTGAAGTCGCAGGCCCCGACCCTGGTCTACGAAGAGGGATCGCTGATCAAGCGGTCGCTGCGTGACCTCTACAACAAGGAAATCGACGACATCCTGGTGGCCGGCGAAGCCGGATATCAGGAGGCCCGCGACTTCATGCACATGCTGATGCCGACCAACACGCGGGCGGTGAAGCTCTATCGTGACGGCCAGCCGCTGTTCTCGCGGATGGGCGTCGAGAGCCAGCTCGACGCGATGTTCTCGCCGACCGTACAATTGCGCTCCGGCGGCTACATCGTCATCAACCAGACCGAGGCGCTGGTCTCCATCGACGTCAACTCCGGCCGTTCGACCCGCGAGCATCACATCGAGGACACCGCGCTCAAGACCAACATGGAGGCTGCCGAGGAAGTGGCGCGGCAGCTGCGGCTCCGCGATCTCGCAGGCCTGATCGTCATCGATTTCATCGACATGGACGAGAAGCGCAACAACCGTTCGGTGGAGCGCAAGCTCAGCGACTGCCTGCGCCAGGATCGCGCCCGCATCCAGGTCGGGCGCATCTCGCATTTCGGCCTGCTGGAGATGTCGCGTCAGCGCATCCGCGCCAGCGTGCTGGAAAGCTCGACCGAGATCTGCCCGCATTGCGGCGGCAGCGGCCACGTCCGCTCGGTCTCCTCGGTGGCGCTGCAACTGCTGCGCGGCCTCGAGGAAATCCTGATGAAGGGCGCCACCCACAATCTGGTGGTGCGGACCCGGACCGACGTCGCGCTCTATGTGCTCAACCACAAACGCGGCCATCTGCGAGACCTCGAAAGCGGCTTCAAGGTAACGCTCGCCGTCATCGCGGATCCGACGGTGACCGGTCAGCAGTCGTTCGTCATCGATCGCGGCGAGCAGGTGCATACGCTGGAAGCGGCCAAGGCGCTGCTGGCGGCCCAGGTCGCTGCCTTCCCGCCGCCGGTCGAGGAGCCCTACGACGACGAAGAGTCATTCGAAACCGAGGCTGAGGTCGAGACCGAGGAGACCGAAGGTCTAGGCGACGAACAGGCGGCCGGCGAAGCCGGCGATGGCGATGCCGATTCGGATGGCCGCAAGCGCAAGCGGCGGCGACGGCGACGCGGCCGTTCCGGCGAGGGCCGTGACGGTGCTGCGCCGCAGCCGCGCGACGACAACGAGATGCCGGGCCTGGTGCCGGCCGCGGCCGAAGGCGGCGATGCGGTTGCCGACGACGGTGAAGGCGACGAGGATGAATCCGAGGATCAGGGCGAGGCCCGCGCCGATCAGGCAGGCGCCAACGGCGAGCGTCGGCCGCGCCGCCGCGGCCGACGCGGCGGGCGCCGTCGTCGCGGTGGACCGGAAGACGGTCTTGCCGGATCCATTGCCGACGAACTCGGACCAACTTCGCCCTCTGAAGCGAGCGCTGCCGCCGCGGATCTCGACGAATATACGCCCGAGACCTATCGACCCGCGGTTGAAGCTTCGACCCAGCCTGAATTCGTAGCCGCGCAACCCGAACCGCACCAGGCCGATCGCACTCAGCCGGAGCCGCCGCAGGCACCGACTCACGAAGACAATCCCCCGGAGGTCGATAGGGAAGCTGACAAGGCCGCACGGAGGCGTTCGACGGTGCGCGAGAAGGTGAGCTTTCTCAGCCCGGCGCCCGCTCCTGACACGGTCCCCGCGCCCGCCACGGCCGCACCAACTGCACCGGCTGCTGCGGAGCCTGCGGAGCCGGCCGTGGATGCATCAGCGACGGAGCAGCCACGGCGCGCGGGGTGGTGGTCCCGGGCGTTCGGTAACGGAAACAGCTAAGCCGGTCTTTCGGACGAGGCCTGAGACGACAAAACCGCCCGGCTCGCCGGGCGGTTTTTTATGCGATGCGGATCGGCCGTCATTCAACCTGTGGTCACGGCGGTTTCCATGTCTGACGGATCGATGGTCTTGTTGAGATTGGCGTGCAGCCGGTCGTGATCGAGTTCGCCTTCCCACCACGACACCACCACGCAGGCAACTCCGTTGCCGCACAGGTTGGTCAGCGCGCGGCACTCGCTCATGAACTTGTCGATGCCGAGCACGATCGCCATGCCCGGCACTAGCCGCGGATCGACCACCGCCAGGGTCGCCGCCAGTGTGATGAAGCCCGCGCCGGTGATGCCGGAAGCGCCCTTCGAGGTCAGCATCGCGACCACCAGGATGGTGATCTGCTGCCCCATTGTCAGATCGAAGCCCAGGGCTTGCGCGATGAACAGCGTCGCCAGCGTCATGTAGATGTTGGTACCGTCGAGGTTGAACGAATAGCCGGTCGGCACGACCAGTCCAACCACCGACTTGGAGCAGCCGAGCCGTTCAAGCTTTTCCATCAGGGATGGCAGCGCGCTTTCGGAAGATGACGTGCCGAGCACGATCAGCAATTCGTCCTTGATGTAGGACAGGAACTTGAAGATCGAGAACCCGACCATCCGCGCGATCACGCCGAGCACGACGAAGACGAACAGCGCCGCCGTCAGGTAGAAGGTCGCGATCAGGCCCATCAGATTCAGGATGGCGCCGGTGCCGAACTTGCCGATGGTGTAGGCCATGGCGCCGAACGCCCCGATCGGCGCCGCCTTCATGACGATCGAGATGACGCCGAACACTGCATGCGCCGCATCATCGATGAAGGAGCGGATGGTGTGGCCGCGATCGCCGAGGCCCATGATGGCGAAGCCGAACAGCACCGAGAACAGCAGCACCTGCAGGATTTCGCCCTGCGCGAATGCGCCGACGACGGTATCGGGAATGATATGCAGGATGAAATCGACGCTCCTCTGGGCTTCGGCCTGCTTGGCAAAGCCGGCGACCTTGGTGGCATCGGCCATGGCGCCACCGAAACCGGCGCCCGGCCTGACCACGTTGCCGACAACCAGGCCGATCACCAGCGCGAAGGTCGAGACGATCTCGAAATAGACCAGCGCCTTGACGCCGATGCGCCCGACCTTCTTGGCGTCCTGGATGTGCGAAATTCCCGACACCACCGTGCAGAAGATGATCGGCGCGATCACCATCTTGATCAGCTTGATGAAGCCGTCACCGAGCGCCTTCACCCAGTCGTTGGTGGCGAGGTTGGGCCACAGCCAGCCGACTATGACGCCAAGCAGAATGGCGATCAGAACCTGGATATAGAGGATCTTATACCAGGGTTTGGCGGCGGACGCGGGCGCGCCGGTTGCGATTGCGGTCGACATGGCAATTTCACTCCCTTCCAGCTTCAGGGAGTTGCCATCGATTGATGCGGACAACGGTTCCCCCCGACAGCCAAGATCAACCGGGCCGGCCCTGTCAATGGTGCCGGCCGGTTTTTCAGGCTGCGTCGATTACCGGTCCCGACCGTCGGCCAGTCGCCGCAATGCCGGTACCAGCGCTGCACCGAGCGCATTTTTGATCAGAGATGCCGCAATGAAGGGCACGATACCGACCAGCCAGGCCTTCTCGGCGCCGAGCCGCAAGCCGAAGGCGAGCCAGGCGAAGCCCAACGCCAGAATGGCGATGTGTCCGACCGCCATCGCCACGAACAATTTTGGCACTGAGCGATCCCAGCCGCGCTCGCTCAGCCAGCCGGTGAGGAACGCCGCCACGGCGAACCCAGCAAGATAGCCGCCGGTCGGCCCGAACAGCGGCGCCAAGCCGCCCACCGGGCCAGCGAAGACCGGCAGCCCGGCCGCCCCCTCCGCGAGATAGACAAGCACCGTTGCGGTGCCCAGGCTTCGGCCGTAAGCCGCGCCGATCATGAGGACGACGAGCGTCTGCAGCGTCATCGGCACGTAAGGCAGCGGCAGGTTGATCTTCGCCGAAAGTGTCAGCAAGGCGGTCCCCAGCGCGATCAGAACCAGGGTGCGCAGCACGCCAGCACCTTGCCCGCTCCGCTGCGGCCATACCAGGGTAGCGAGGGGAAAATGCTGGGCGGGTGCCGGGGGAAGCGATGACAAGGACGATCTCCTTAAAGCTGTGCGAGATTGATCGGCGTGGAATTGCGCTATAGCGACGAACGGCATCACCCCGCAACCAATGCATGGCCCGGATCAGCCATGCGCCGGACCGCCTTGCTTTAGCCAGCGCGTGATGCGTGCGACCGCCTCGCGCATGTCGTCCGCGGAGCGCGCATAGGAAAAGCGGATGAAGCTGCGGCCATGAATCGGGTCGAAGTCGATGCCGGGGGTTGCGGCGACGTGCGCCTGCTCCAGCATCTGTTGCGCGAAAGCGAGACTGTCGGAGGTGAATTTCGACACATCGGCATAAAGATAAAACGCGCCGT
>Ga0209758_1003602_pt1 | contig 13858 bp, 11 predicted proteins | sample AraplaMF_Col_mMF_FD_184258 | JGI IMG/M metagenome (GOLD analysis project Ga0209758, IMG submission 184258) | Arabidopsis root microbial communities from the University of North Carolina, USA - plate scrape MF_Col_mMF (SPAdes) (version 2) | ecosystem: Host-associated > Plants > Roots > Endosphere... | reverse complement strand
TGCAGGTTGTTGAAATTCTCGAGGAAATTGTCGTGCGGCAGAAGCTCGATGCCGGGGCTGAAGATGCCGTTGTCGGGCATGGTGGAAAACACCACCATCATCCACAGCGGAAACAGCCAGACCAGCGCCAGTGGCGTCAGGAAAAGATGCAGCAGGATGCTGCGCCCGAGCCGGGCTTGGGAACGCGAACTCATTTCGGCTCCCCCGTCATTTCGGCTCTCTTGTCAGCCAGAGCTGCACCAGGGTGATGGCGATGGCGAGCCCTGCCATGGTGTAGGCGACGGCCGAGGCGTAGCCGAAATTGAGCGAGCGGAAACCCTGGCGATAGAGCAGGAGCCCGAGCGTCTCGGTGCCACCGCCCGGGCCGCCGCGCTCGGTGATCAGGAATGGCTCGGTGAAGAGCTGCATGGTGCCGATGATCGACAGCACGGCGCAAAAGACGATGACCGGCTTCAACAGCGGCAAGGTGATATGGAAGAACTGTTTCAGCCTGCTGACGCGGTCGAGCGTCGCGGCCTCGTAGACGTCATCCGGGATCGACTGCAGGCCTGCCAGGATGATGATGGCGTTGTAGCCGGCCCAGCGCCAGGTCACCGCGATCATGATCAGCGCCATGGCCGGCGTGACGTTGGAGAACCAGTCGATCTTCTCCAGGCCGACGCTGTTCAGGAGCTTGTTGATGATGCCGAAATCGAGGCTGAACATCAGCCGGAAGACGGCGGAATAGGCCACCTCACCGACCACGACCGGAGCGAAGAAGGCGAAGCGGTAGAGGCCGCGCGCCTTCAGCAGCGGCGAATTCAGAAGCACCGCCATGACGATCGCCAGCGAGATCATCACCGGCACCTGGATGACCAGGATCAGCAGCGTGTTCTTCAGAGCGTTGTAGAAGGCGGGGTCGCCGATCAGGCGGCCCCAGTTGAAGGCCGGCGCGAAACGCCACGGCACGGTGCGCGTCGCCTGGAAGGAGATCAGGAACGAAGAGATGATCGGCCAGATCCAGAAGATGGCGAAGACCAAAAGGTAAGGCGTGAGGAAGCGGTACGCCGTGGCGTTCTGGGTGCGCATCGTCTTCCTCCTTTCTCTGTCTTTCCCTTCTCCCCCTGCGGGAGAAGGTGGCCGCGAAGCGGCCGGATGAGGGGTGTTCCAGGGAAAGCCGACGTCTCACTCCGCTGGAGCACCCCTCATCCGTCTTGGCGCTGCGCGCCAATCCACCTTCTCCCACAAGGGGAGAAGGAGAAGCGGCGCTTACTTCACCGGCAGGCCGGTCGCGGCGGCGATCTGCTTGGCGGCGTCGTCGAGGGCGGCCTTGGCGTCGGGGTAACCGCCGCCCAGATATTTGGTCTGCACCGCGCGCATGATGATTTCGGCATCGCTCTGGAACGGCGTGCCGCGGCTCGGCACCACTTTGGGCAGGGTGGCCAGAATGTCCTTCCACACCGCCTGGCCGCCCCAATAAGGCAGGCCTTGCGAGACGTAGGGATCGTCGAGCGCCGAGATCAGCGACGGCACCAGGCCGAACTCCTTCAGCATGGTGATCTGGCCTTCGTTGGTCTCCAGCGTGTATTTCAGATAGGCGTAGGCGGCTTCTTTGTTCTTCGAGGCCGACGTGATGGCCAGCGACGAGCCGCCGAGATTGGCGGCGCGCGGGCCGTCGGCGGTCAGGCTCGGCATCAGATAGACGCCCCATTTGCCGTTTTCGCCGGCCGATTCGGTGCGGATGGTGCCCTCATACCAGCCGCCATAGATCTGGGTGGCGACGGTGCCGGCGGTGTTGTTGGTGATCTTGGTGCCCCAGTCGGCCGACGACATGATGCCGGCGTCCTTCATCTCCTTGATCTTGGTCAGCGTATCGACGCATTTCGGCTGGTTGACGGTGATCGACTGCCCGTCCTCGGCGAAATAACCGCAGCCCTGCTCGTTGGCGATCATGCGGAAGAATTCGGTGTCGCCGTTGAAATCGGCATTGGTCATCGACACGCCGGGATTGGCAGCCTGGATCTTCTTGCCGGCGGCGATGAAATCGTCCCAGGTCTTGATCGAGGCCGGATCGACGCCCGCCTTCTCGTAGAAGTCGCGGCGGTAGAAGGCGGCGACCGGACCGGAATCCCATGGCATGGCATAGGCCTTGTCGCCCACTTCCAGTTCGGTGCGCTTGAAATCGGGGAATTTCTTCTGGTCCTCGGCGCTGTAGCCCAGCGTGTGCAGGTCGACGAAGCAGTCCGGGAACTGGCTCCAGTAATTCTCCGCCTCGCCGTTCTCGATCGAGACGATATCGGGCAGGCCGACGCCGCCGGCGGCGCAGCCGGCGATCGATTTGTCATAGGTGGGCTGGTTGCCGAGGTCCTGAACCGTGACCTTGATGTCGGGGTATTTCTTGTTGAAGCCCTCGACCGTCGCCTTCAGCGACGAGGCGGCGATGTTCCAGCTCCAGATGGTGATCTCGCCGGACTGCGCCAGGGCCGAGCCGGAACCGAGGGCAAGCATAAGCGCGGCGCAGGTCAGTGTAGTGCGCATTGAAATCCTCCCATTTCGTTTGCTCTCTCACTGTGAGCGTGGCTAGACTATGCGGCGCGGAAGGCTTGTCCTCGTCAGAGGGAATAAGAAGTTGGCGGAAAGTAAGATGCCGGGGCGTCCATTCTACCAGCCCGGAGCGAGCAGCGTCGAAGGACTGCCGCTTGTTTTGCAGATGTTCCACAACCACCCGTTGGTGATGCTGAAGCCGCACTGGCACGCCCAGGTGGAGGTGAATTTCATCGTGCAGGGCTCAGTGCATTACCGCATGGCCGAGCACGAGATCTCGCTGTCGGCCGGCGAGATGTGCCTGTTCTGGGGCGGCCTGCCGCACCAGATGGACGACCTCTCCGACGACGCCGTCTATGCCGGCGCGCATCTGCCGCTGGTGCATTTCTTCCGCCTGCACCTGCCGGCCGACATACGCCACCGGCTGATGACCGGCGCGACCCTGGTGACCAATGCCACCGACCAGTCGGACAACGACAATTTCAAGCGCTGGAACGAATATGCGCGCTCTGGCGATCCAGCCAAAACCGAGCACGCCGTCAGCGAGCTGCTCTTGAGGCTCGAGCGGGTGCGCTTCGAGCCCTATCGCCTGGTGCCGGGAGCGGCCGCCGGGCAAGGGGCGGGCAGTCCCTTCGACCAGCAATCGTCGCGCAATGTCGGGCGCATGTGCGATTTCATCGCCGAGAATTTCCTCTACGACATCGACTGCGTGACCATCGCCTCGGCCGCCGACATCCATCCGAAATACGCCATGAGCCTGTTCAAGAAATCGACCGGCATGACGCTCAACGAATATGTCAATCTGCTGCGCCTGAGCTACGCGCAGGCGCTGTTGATGCATGAGGACGCCAATGTGCTGAGGGTCGCCATGGAATCGGGCTTCGGCTCGCTCAGCGCCTTCAACAAATCGTTCCGCAAGCTCGCCGGCATGTCGCCCTCCGATTTCCGCCGGGGCTCGCTCAGCGCCTTCAACAAATCGTTCCGCAAGCTCGCCGGCATGTCGCCCTCCGATTTCCGCCGGGCGGGCGCCGGGCGGTAGATCCCCAGCACTGGGACTTTGACCCGTGTTTTGCATTGGCAGGTGGCATGCCTTCGAGATTGGCCGAAAGGCCCACGGGTGGGGCTGTAACCTTTCTCAGGCTTCTGGGACTCGCACGGCCGGAAAGCTGACCGTCACGCCGAGACCCGGATTGCGGTCCTCCAGCACGATTGCCGCGCCGTGCAGGTCGGCAACCGCCTTGACCAGGCTCAAGCCAAGGCCGCTGCCGGGCGTCGTGCGGCTGGCATCCAGCCGGTAGAGCCGGCGAAACACCTTTTCGCGTTCCTCGGCAGGGATGCCCGGGCCATTGTCGCGGACTTGAATGAGGACGTGGCTGCCTGCCCTGGTCACCGAGAGCTCGATCGCGGTCCCCGGCGGGCAATGCCTGAGCGCATTCTCGACCAGATTGGCGAGCATCTGCATCAAAAGATCGCGGTCGCCGTGAATATACCATTTCGTATCCGGAATGACCCTGATGGATAGAGACTTGCCGTCATCCTCGGCGACGTCGGCATAGACCTCGCCGATGGTCGCGACGACCGGGCCGACATCGAGATCGACGAAGCGTGCCTTGCGGGCGCCGGCTTCGATCTGGGCGATGCGCAGAAGTGCGTCGAAGGTGCTGTTGATCTGCTGGCTCTCGGTGCGGGCGTCGGTCAGCTCGGTTGAGACATCCTCACCCGACACCGTCTTGTCGGCGGCGGATTCCAGGATCATCTGCAACCGGTTGAGCGGCGTCTTGAGATCATGGGCAATGTTGGCGCTCACTTCGCGCATACCGTCGACCAGGGCCGACAGGCGCTCGAGCGCGGCGTTCACCTGGGCGGAGACGGCGTCGATGTCGTCGCCATTGCCGATCAGCGGAATGCGCGCGTCGAGCCGCCCATGCGAGACGTCGACCATGGTGTTGGCGATGCCGTCGAGGCGCCGCTGGACGCGCGAGGCAAGCACGGCGCCGCCGACGATCGCCAGGCCGGTGATGAAGAGCGTCGCCCAGCCGAAGCTCATCAACACGATCCTTTGCAGATCCTCGGTTTCCGAAAGCGAGAAGGCGACCGTCAAATTGTTGCCGCCGACCGTGCCCGAATAGGCGCGATACTCGGTATCGGGCGGCACACCCGGCAGGCTGGCGGCAAACATGGAAAAGCCGTCCGGCAGGCTGGAGGCGGTGAAATCCCCGGCGAGGCGGTTGCCGTTCCGATCGGTGAGGGAAAAGATCTCGTCCTTGTCCTGGCTGAACTGGGCATGGTCCCTGACGGTGGAAACGAGATCCTCCTCGTCGCTCTCGGCATAGGTCGCGGCGATGAGCGAGTAGGTCTCCTTGATCGATTGGTCGAGCTGCCTGGCGAGCGAGGCGCTCATCAATTGGTAGACGATCGCGCCGGACAGGATGAAGGCCAGCAGGAACAGGAAGGCGAAGGTCAACGCCAACCGGAACGGCGTGCTGCGCAGCAGGCTGGAGCGTGTCTCGCTCATGCGGACGCGAACGCGATTGGTCGCCCCGCAATTGCGGAGGGAAGATCAGGCCGGGACATGCAGGCTGTAGCCGGTGTTGCGCACGGTGTGGATCAGCGGCACGTCGAAGGGCCTGTCGACCTTGGCGCGCAGCCGGCTGATATGCGTCTCGACGACGCTGGTCTTGGGGTCGAAATGAAAATCCCAGACGCGCTCCAGAAGCATGGTACGGGTGATGACACGGCCCTCGCCGCGCATCAGCACTTCGAGCAAGCTGAATTCGCGCGGCTGCAGGTCGATCGGCTGGCCCTGCCTTGTCACGCGGCGCTGGATCAGGTCCATTTCGAGGTCGGCGACGCGCAAAGCCGTCTTCTGCTCCTGCGCCGCCGGCCGCCGGCCCAGCGCATGGATGCGGGCAAGCAGCTCGGAAAAGGCGAAGGGCTTGACCAGATAGTCGTCGCCGCCAGCTTCGAGGCCCTCGACGCGGTCGTCGACGCCGCCGATCGAGGTCAGGAAAATAGCCGGCGTGCGGATGCCGGCGGCGCGCACCGCCTTGATCATCGACAGGCCGTCGAGGCCGGGAACCATGCGGTCGGCGACGATCACGTCATAGGCGTTGCGGGTCGCGGCGAACAGGCCGTCATGGCCGTCGCGCAGCAGATCGCAGACATGGCCGGCCTCGGTCAGTCCCCTGACGATATAGTCGGCGGTCCTCGGATCGTCTTCAACAAGCAGAAGTCGCATTGCCCGCGCTGTCCTTGCCGCCGCAGCCTCACCGGCATGCTAGCGCCGGCTGCGGCTTTTTCTTGGCTAGTTCCGTATCTCTTTGTTTTTACGCATTTCCGGGCGGAAAACCGTTACACGTTTTTGCGAGAGGCGCTCGATCAAAAGAGACAGAGCATACAGAGCATGATGACGCCCGAAACCCGCTCCACGGTTTTCGGCGTCCCAGTTCCCCGACACAGGGATTTTGAAAGGTTGCCGTTTGTCTTGGTGCAAGATTTTCCGTTCATTTCCGTGAAATCAGCGTAAACGCCGGGGATTGATTGGAGCCGCCCCAACCTCGTCATTCCATGGCGGAGCAAGGAGCGAAGCGACGCGGCGCAGACCATAGAATCCATGCTGTGACTTGGAAGCGTTGCTGCGGTGCAGAATTTGCTCCGTTGCACGCCTTGGCGAAGGTAACGGCATGGATTCCAGGGTCTTCGCGACGGAGCTTCGCTCCTGCTCCGCCCTGGAATGACGATCGCGATGGGCGTTTCGGCCAATCTCCAAGGCATGCCGCCTTCCAACGCAAACAGAGTCGACCGGTCAAAATCCCTGTGCAGTGCTTCTAGTCGAGCAGCGCCAGGTCGTCTTCGTCGATCAGGTTCTTCAGCGTCATGTAAAGAACGATGACCACGATGCAGCCGAGGAAAGTCAGGCTGGTGGAGGTGGTGCCGAAACCCAGCCCGCCATATCCGGCCGGCTGCGAGAGCAGGTCACCGAAGGAGGCGCCGAACGGCCGGGTCAGGATATAGGCGAGCCAGAAGGCGAGGATGCCGTTCAGCCCGAGGAAGAACCATGCCAGCGCGATCGCCGCGATCACGCCGCCGAAGATGAGGCCGGTGACGAGATAGCCGATATCGAAGCGTTCGGCGACCAGATCGCCGGCGGCCGTGCCGAGCGAGAAGGTGAAGAGGATCGCCAGCCAGTAGAACATCTCGCGCCTGGTGGTGAAGATGGTGTGGATCGATAGGGTCCTTTCGCTGGCGTACCAGGCTGCGAAAGTCAGCGCCAGCGCCACCGAGAAGACGATCGTCGTCGTCTCCAGCCGCACGCCGAAATTGTCGACGAGGTTGTCGGTGACCAAGGTGCCGACGACGCTGATCAGCACGACGGCGAGCCAGTAGGCCCAGGGCACGTAGCGCTTCTGCGCGAACTGCAGGGCAAGCGCGACGACGAGGATACCGCCCATGATCAAGGACGTGACGGCAAGGCCGAAGCCGAGATTGACGGCGAGATAATCGGCCGCCGTCTCGCCCATGGTCACCGCCATGATCTTGATCAGCCAGAAATCGATGGTGACGTCCGGGACCCGGTTGAGTTCGGGATTGTCGGCTTGGGAGATCATGGCGGGGTCCGTTGTTCGTATGTGGCGACGACTGCCACGTTAGACAGGCAAATTCACCACAGCCTGTCCGCGCCCTTACAAATTCGTAAGGTCGGCCAAAAACATCCCCCGGGCCTCGTCATCCCGAGGCGGAAGGATTAGAGAAACCAGGCGTCGCCTGTCGACGCCGGACCGGTGAGGAAGAAATGGCTTACACCCTCAAATCGGCGCCAAGGGCGTTCGACCAGCACAAGCGCCTGATCGTCGTGCAGATGGCCGCCGTGCTTGCCGTCATCCTGCTCCTGTTCTCCAGGCCGGCGCTGGCCGAAGGGTCGGACGGGCACGAAGTCGTCGAGACGATCGGGTTTCTCATGGTGCTGATCTGCTTCCTTGGGCGGCTGTGGAGCATCCTGTTCGTCGGCGGCAGGAAGAATGACGAGCTGATCGTGTCCGGGCCGTTCTCGATGACGCGGAACCCGCTCTATTTCTTCTCGACCGTCGGCGCCGCCGGCATCGGCCTGATGTTCGGCTCGGTGCTGGCTGCCGCCATGCTCGGCCTGGCAAGCTTCCTGGTCTTCCGCTTCACCGCGCGCAAGGAGGCCGAATACCTCGCCGGCAAATTCGGCGCGGCTTACGCGGCTTATGCCGGACGCACGCCGCCCTTCTGGCCGAATCCGCTGCTGTACCGCGACGAGGCCCAGTGGCTGTTTTCGACAAGCGCGCTGAGAAGCACGTTCCGCGACGGGCTCTATTTCCTGGCGCTGTTCCCGCTCATCGAGGCGGTCGAGTATTTCCGCCTCAGCGGGGACCTGCCGACGCTTTTCACGGTTTATTAGTTTCGGCACAGGCGCTTTGTCTGCGTTGGCAGCGGCATGCTTGGAGATTGGCCAAAGCGCTTGTCAGGTCGTCATTCTATGGCGGAGCAAGGAGCGAAGCGACGCGCGCAGACCATAGAATCCATTCCGTGACGTCGAAGCTTTGCCACGGTGCAGAATTCTACTCCGCTGCGCTGCTTGGCCAAGGTCACGGAATGGATCCTCGGGTCTGCGCTCCGCTTCGCATCGCTCCGCCCGTGGATGACGAGGTTGAGAGGCTTCGGCCAACCTCCAGCGTTCGCGATGATTTCACCAGAATAACGGTGATCAACGCGCCTTGCCGCGCGCGGCGCGGCGGGTGCTCTCCAGAAGAATTGCCGGGCAGCCGGCGAGAAGCAGGAAGCCACCGACGAGCGGCGGCAGTGCCATCAACTTCACGGCCGCGGTGATCAGCGCAATCAGGATCAGGGCCAGCAGCGCCAGGCTGCCGTCGTCGACGAACATGCCGACGAGCTCCTTGAGAACGAGGCGGATCATCGGGCAGCTCCTTCGGCGGGCGTCGGGTAGGCGCCGCGCAGCCAGCGCACGATGACGAAGGATGCCGCGGCATTGATGGCGAAGATGGCGAGCAGCGCGAGGTCGGCGCCCGGCCAATCGGCGCCGAGGCCTTCACCGGTCCAGAACACGCCGAAGCTGGTCAGCATCAGCCCGACGACGAATTTCAGCGAATTCTCCGGCACGCGCGCCAGCGGCCGATGCACGGCGAGGCCGATCAGCATCACCAGCACGAAGGCGGCCAGCGCGCCGAGGCCGGCATAGAGCGTCTGGCCATGCGCGGCGCCGACGGCAATGACGATGAAGACCACTTCGACGCCCTCGAGCAGCACCGCCTTGAACGACGCGACTGCCGCCAGATAGTCGGCGCGGCGGTCGTTGGCCTGCCGCTGCAACGCCGCCGTCTCCTTGGAAAAGGCCTGCTCCTCGTCATGCAGCGCGATGACCCCGACGCTGCGCAGGATCGCCTTTCTCAGCCAGCGCATGCCGAACAGGATCAAGAGCACGCCGACCACGAATTGCAGGACGGTGATGGGAACGAGCGCCAGCAACGGACCGAACGCCAGCACCAGCGCCGCCAGCAGGATGAGCGCCAGGGCAGCGCCGGTCAGCGCGGGGCGCCAGCTGCGCGTCACGCCGACGGCGAGCACGATGGTGAAGGCTTCGACCACTTCGACGAAGGACGCCAGGAACGAGGCCGTCACGGTGGAAAATATGGGCGTCAGGCCATGCATGCGGGCTTCGTCCAATGCTGGGGAATCATCGGCTGGCGAGCACGATACAGCGCTCGGGCGGCGGCGAGAATGGCAAGGCGGAACCGGACGTTTCGAAGGACTCATTGACGGTCTGTATCCGTCCGGTGTCCGTTGTATCGCAGCTCTGCCCTGGCTATCTGCTGGAGCAACAACGTATTTGAGCGGTCAATGGGCGCTCCAGCAGGAATGGAAACATGAAGAAGATCGGGTTTTTGTCGTTCGGGCATTGGTCGCCCTCGCCGCAATCGGGCACGCGCTCGGGCGCGGATGCGCTCCTGCAGTCGATCGACCTCGCGGTCGCGGCCGAGGATCTCGGCGCCGACGGCGCCTATTACCGCGTCCACCATTTTGCCCGCCAGCTTGCTTCGCCGTTTCCGTTGCTTGCCGCAGCGGGCGCGAAAACCAAGCGCATCGAGCTCGGCACCGCCGTCATCGACATGCGCTACGAGAACCCGCTCTACATGGCCGAGGATGCGGGCGCGGCCGACCTGATCGCCGGCGGGCGTTTGCAGCTGGGGATCAGCCGCGGCTCGCCCGAGCAGGTGATCGATGGCTGGCGCCATTTCGGCTACGTGCCGGAAGAGGGCAAGAGCGACGCCGACATGGCGCGCCGGCATTCGGAGATCTTCCTCGACCTGTTGCGCGGCGAAGGCTTTGCCCAGCCCAATCCGCGGCCGATGTTCCCCAACCCGCCCGGCCTGCTCAGGCTCGAGCCGTTCTCGGCGGGCCTGCGCGAACGCATCTGGTGGGGCGCGGCCACCGACGCCACCGCGGTATGGGCGGCCAAGCTCGGCATGAATCTGCAGAGCTCGACGCTGAAATTCGACGAGACCGGCGAGCCGCTGCATGTCCAGCAAGCCAAGCAGATAAGGGCCTATCGCGCCGCCTGGAAGGAGGCCGGGCATACGAGGGCGCCGCGCGTCTCGGTCAGCCGCAGCATTTTCGCCATCGTCAACGACATGGACCGCGCCTATTTCGGCGGCAGCGAGGGCCAGGACCATTTCGGCTATATCGAGCCGGAGAAGCGCGCCGTGTTCGGCCGCACCTATGCCGCCGAGCCGGACAGACTGGTTGAGCAGCTCAAGGAGGACGAGGCGATCGCCGAGGCCGACACGCTGCTCTTGACCGTGCCGAACCAGCTCGGCGTCGACTACAACGCCCATGTCATCGGGTCGATCTTGAAGCACGTGGCGCCGGCGCTGGGGTGGAGGTGAGATGGGTGCTGTTCCGCCAACATTTCAGCCAATCAAGCTCAAAACGCCCTCGGGTTGCTGGTTCTTCGACACACGGATTTTGAAAGATCGCAGGCTTATCGGCGGGCAAGGTTATCAACGTCCGTTGGGGTAGCCGGCGCAAACGCTGGCGATGAGCTAAAGGCTCCCCAACCTCGCCCGTGGATGACGATCGTGATAGGCGTTTCGGCCAATCTCCAAGGTATGCCGCCTGCCAACGCATGCATGGCCAACGGTCAGAATTCTGTGCACCCTGCCCATCCTTCGGGGCGGCTACGCCGCAGCTTCGGAGGGTAAACCGGACATCTCACCCGCAAGGGAGAGATCAGACCTCACGACGGCTTTCGCCAATCGCTAACGTCAGCTTCGGCGCAGCGCCCTCGCCACCTTACCGTCGATATTGACATCTGATAAAATGGCAACCTAATCTGTCGCGTAATCGGTTACGTAACCGATTACGGCTCAATCAAGTGGAGGAGACTAATGAGCGAGATTTCGAACACGCACGGGCTTGGCCCGTTCTCGCGCCGCCAGTTCCTGAAGACCAGCGCGCTCGCGGCCGGCGCGCTCGCTTTGCCGCTCGGCCCGGTTCTCGCCGCCGACAAGCCGAAGGTCGGCCTGGTGATGAAGTCTTTGGCCAACGAGTTCTTCAAGCAGATGCAGGCGGGCGCGGAGGCGTATGCCGCGAAGAACAAGGACAAGTTCGATTTCGCCGCCGTCGGCATGAAGGACGAGCGCGACTTCGCCGCGCAGGTCGACGCCATCGAGAACTTCATCACCCAGAACTACAACATCATCGTCGTGGCGCCGGCCGATTCGAAGGCCATGGTCACGCCGATCGCCAAGGCGCTGAAGGCCGGCATCAAGGTCATCAACATCGACGTGTCGCTTGACACGGAAGCCAAGAAGAAAGCCGGCATCGACCTCGCCTTCTTCGGTCCGGACAACCGCGCCGGCGCCAAGCTCGCCGGCGACGCGCTCGGCAAGGCGCTGGGCAAGGGCGGCAAGGTCGTCATCCTCGAAGGCAATCCCGAGGCCGATAATGCCAAGGAGCGCAAGCTCGGCTTCGACGATTCGGTGAAGGAGTACGGGCTCGACCTGCTCGATTCCAAGACCGCGCATTGGGAGACCGAGGAAGCCAACACGCTGATGACCAACTTCCTCACCCAGCACCCCGACATCCAGGGCGTGATGGCGGCGAACGATTCGATGGCGCTCGGCGTCGTCAAGGCGATCGACGCGGCAGGCAAGTCGGGCCAGATCAAGGTCGTCGGCTTCGACAACATCCCGGCCGTCGGCCCGCTGCTGAAGAGCGGCAAGATGCTTGCCACCGTCGAGCAGTATGGCGCGCAGATGGCGGCGATGGGCATCGACTACGGCCTGCGCGAGCTTGCCGGCGAGAAATTCTCCGGCTGGGTCAAGACCGACATCAAGCTGATCACCGCTTGAGGCGAGCGAGCCGCCGGCACTCCCTCCGGCACGCGCTTGTCTCGTCATCGTCGCCGGCAATCTGCCGGCGGCGATGGCCGCGCGCTCATGCCGCTGTTGCGGTAGAAGAGCGCTGTTCAGGATTGCCGCATGGACGACGTGATTCTCTCCCTTGAAGGGGTCGGAAAGATCTTTCCCGGCGCCGTCGCTCTGAGCGACGTGTCGCTGTCGATCGCGCGCGGCGAGACCCACATCATCCTGGGCGAGAACGGCGCCGGCAAGTCGACGCTGATCAAGCTTCTCGCCGGCATCTACCAGCCGGACTCGGGCAGGGTCGCCTTCAACGGCCAGCCCTACCAGCCGAAGACGCCGCATGACGCGCAGCAGAGCGGGATTCGCGTCGTGCATCAGGAACTCAACCTGTTGCCCTATCTCAGCATCGCCGAGAATCTGATGCTGGAAAGCCTGCCGCGCCGCGCCTTCGGCATCGTCGACCGCAAGGCGCTCAACAGCCGCGCCGTGGCGCTGCTCAAGGAAGTCGGCCTCGACATCGACCCGCGCATACGGGTCGAGGCGCTCGGCGTCGCGCAGATGCAGCTGGTCGAGATCGCCAAGGCGCTGAGCTACGACTCGAAGCTCCTGGTGCTCGACGAGCCGACGGCGACGCTGACGCCGCCGGAGATCGAGCGGCTGTTTTCCATCATCAAGCGGCTGAAGGCCAAGGGCGTCACCATCATCTACATCTCGCACCGGCTGCATGAGGTGTTCGAGATCGGCGACAGGGTGACGGTGCTGCGCAACGGCAGGCTGGTCGCGACGCGCGACCTCGTGGGTCTCACCGTGCCGGACCTGGTGCGCATGATGATCGGCCGCGACATCGCCGACGAATACGGCTTCGATACTTCGATCGTGCCGGGCAAGGTCGCGCTCAGCGTCGCCAATCTGAAGCGCGACGCTTCCACTCCGGACATCTCCTTCGCCGTGCGCCACGGCGAGATCCTCGGCGTCGCCGGGCTGGTCGGCAGCGGCCGCACGGAAGCCATGCGCGCCTTGTTCGGCGCCGATCCCAAGCTCGACGGCGTCGTCGAGATCGACGGCAAGCCGGTGGCGATCGCCGCGCCCAAGGACGCGGTGCGGCATGGCTTGAGCCTGCTCACCGAGGACCGCAAGGGCCAGGGCCTGCTGCTCGACATGGCCGTCGACAAGAACATCACCATCACCGATTTGGGCAAGGTCTCGCGCAACGGGCTGCTCAACCGCCGGGCGGAGAGCGCGGCCGCAAACGATCTCGTCGGGCAACTGCGCGTCAAGGCAAGCTCGATCGAGCAGGCGGTGCGCAATCTCTCGGGCGGCAACCAGCAGAAGGTAGTTCTGGCCAAGTGGCTGTTCCGCGGCACCTCGACGCTGATCCTCGACGAGCCGACGCGCGGCGTCGACATCGGCGCGCGGCGCGAGATCTACCAGCTTCTTTGGGTGCTGGCGGCGCAGCAGAAGGGCATCATCATGGTGTCGTCCGACCTGCCTGAATTGATGGGCATGTGCCACCGCATCATCGTCTTTTCCAAGAACAGGATCGTCGGCGAAGTGCCGCGATCCGAATTCGACCAGGAGCGCATCCTGTCGCTCGCCTATCAGGAGTATGTGCGACCATGAGCGAGACGTCCGTGCCCGCCGCTTCGACGCCCGTATCCCCAGGCAGGGCGAAGTTCCTGCGCTTCCTGGTGCGCGATGCCGGCGTGCTTCTGGCGCTGGTGCTGATCACGTTGTTCTTCTCGGCCACCGCTCCGTACTTCGCCACCTCCGGCAACGCACTGAAGATCTTCGTGCAGATCGCCATCAACACGGTGCTGGCGGCCGGCATGACCTTCGTCATCCTGACCGGCGGCATCGACCTTTCGGTCGGCTCGGTGCTGGCGCTGTGCACCGTGGTCGGCGCCACGGTGATGATCAACGAGAACCTGTCG
>Ga0209758_1003601_pt1 | contig 13860 bp, 10 predicted proteins | sample AraplaMF_Col_mMF_FD_184258 | JGI IMG/M metagenome (GOLD analysis project Ga0209758, IMG submission 184258) | Arabidopsis root microbial communities from the University of North Carolina, USA - plate scrape MF_Col_mMF (SPAdes) (version 2) | ecosystem: Host-associated > Plants > Roots > Endosphere... | reverse complement strand
ACGAGCTTGAGCTCAGAGGCTGCGGCGAACGACATTGTCATCGCCAGGGCGCTGGCGGTCATTAGAATTGTCTTTAGCGTTTTCATAGTTCTCCCTCTCTGGCTTGTCATCCTGACATCCGAAATGAGCGGCCTGCAACTGAACTCCCTCAGGCCTTTGTTCGTAACCATGACGAATTAAATACGAGTTTTACGGACTGTCAACACAACACATTCGGTCTGACGAGATTTAGTTCGTCCTGTTGACGAATAAATGGCGCATGCTATGAAACCCACAGAATAGGCGGAGGTGTGTGATGGAGATATTCGTCGAAGCGGTGGATGGCGGTATTCAGATGGCGCTCGATACGATCGCGGCAGCGGGAGGCGGAACGGTCTTCCTTCGACCCGGCCGCCATCCGGCAAGCGCGCTCCGATTGAGAAGCGATGTTACCTTGCATATCGAGGAAGGCGCTGTCCTCGCATTCGTGGCCGATTATGAGCGCTATTCCGAAAATACCGTCAGCGTGCGCGCTGAGTCCTCAAACCGCGCCTATATCGTCGCGCAGGACGCAATGAATATTGCCATCGTCGGCAAAGGCTCGATCGATGGACGCGGCGATGCCTTCCACACTGGCTTCGACGAGGGGGTGGGCACCTTCACTCCGGTAGCCGAACGCCCACGCGTGATCGTTTTTGAGGATTGCACGAACGTTCGTTTGGAAGACGTCCACATAACGGATTCGCCTATGTGGACGATCCATCTCGTGCGCTGCCGTGATATCGTCGCTCGAGGGCTTCGCGTCTCCAATAACCGCCAACTCCCAAATACGGACGGGATCGTTATCGACAGTTGCAGCGACGTCACGATTTCTGGAGCTGTCATTCGCACCGCCGATGACGGTGTGTGCCTCAAGACGAGCTTGAGCGACAAAGGAATTGGACGCTGCGAGCGGATCGAGATCTCCGATAGTGTGATCGAGAGCAAGAGCTGTGCCCTCAAAATCGGCACGGAGAGCTTCGGCGATGTATCTCAGGTCCGATTCCTGCGCTGCCGGATCGAGAATTCGAACCGTGGTCTTGGCATCTTTTCGCGCGATGGCGGCAGGATTGAAGATGTCGTCTTCCGCGACATAGAGCTCGATTGCAGCGAGACGCCTGATGGGTTCTGGGGCTCCGGCGAACCGTTCACAATAACCAAGCTCACACGCCGTCCGGAGCGCCCCTCAGGAGCAATCCGGACGGTACTGGTCGAGAACGTCTCGGGGCGAAGTCACGGCGCCATCAATCTCTTTGCAGAGGAGCTGGGCGGTATCGAAGGGATCGTTCTGCGCGGGATCGATATCAAAATGGACGAAGGGCCGCTTGGCACCGCAAAGCGGTTCGACTTGCGACCGACAAATGCTGATCTGGCGCCGCCGAAGGGCGCGCAGGGGCGCGGCAACGCCTGGGTGCGAGGACAGGATGGAAAGATCGTCGGACTTTTCGATTATCCAGGGGGATTGCCGGGCGTTTTTGCACAAAATGTGACAGGTCTCGAGTTGGAAGACATAACGATCCGCCGGCCCGAACCGCTGCCTGCAGGATGGAACCCTGCAACAACAGTGCTGATCTCCTGAGAACGGCCTGGCCCCTTTGTCGGCTGAATGCTCAGACAAAGAGGAAAGCATCAGAAAATTTGTGATATTGTGATTATCCTTGTTCCAATTTTGTGAGTGTGCAATCCTTCCAGACCGAAGCCAACGATTTCGACGTGTTTCACGTGAGAGGGGTGTTCAATGGCGCGCATTACGCTCAGGCAGTTGCTGGATCACGCGGCGGAGGAGGGTTACGGCGTTCCCGCCTTCAACATCAACAACATGGAACAGGCACTCGCCATCATGGAGGCCGCCGATGCGGCCCGCGCGCCCGTCATCATGCAGGCATCGCGCGGCGCGCGCGCCTATGCCCATGACATCATGCTCAAGCACATGATGGACGCGGTCGTCGAAATCTACCCGCATATCCCGGTTTGCGTGCATCTCGACCATGGCAACGACCCGGCCAGCTGCATGACAGCCATCCAGGCGGGCTTCACCTCTGTGATGATGGATGGCTCACTCAAAGCCGACGCGAAGACACCCGCCGACTGGGACTACAATGTCGGCGTGACAAAGCGGGTGACCGAGATGGCCCATCTCGGTGGCATTTCCGTTGAAGGTGAGCTCGGTGTACTTGGCTCTCTTGAGACCGGCATGGGAGAGGCCGAGGATGGACACGGTGCGGAAGGCAAGCTGTCTCATGACCAGCTGCTGACCAACCCGGACGAGGCGGTGAAATTCGTGCGCGAGACACGGGTCGATGCACTGGCGATCGCCATGGGGACCTCGCACGGCGCCTACAAGTTCACGCGTAAGCCTGATGGTTCGGTACTGGCGATGAATGTCATCGAGGAGATCCACCGCAAGCTGCCGAACACACATCTCGTGATGCACGGGTCGTCGTCGGTGCCGGTCGAGCTGCAGGAGATCATCAACAAATACGGCGGGCAGATGAAACCCACCTGGGGAGTGCCGGTCGAAGAGATCCGGCGCGGTATCAAGAATGGCGTGCGCAAGGTCAACATCGACACCGATGGCCGGATGGCCATGACCGGACAGATCCGCCGGGTCCTGCAGGAAGATCCGAGTGAATTCGATCCGCGCAAATATCTGAAGCCGGCAATGGCCGCGCTCACCAAGCTTTGCAAGGAGCGCTTCGAGCAATTCGGCACCGCCGGCATGGCGGATCGGATTACGCCCCTTCCGGTTTCGGCGATGGCAAAGCGCTATGCGTCCGGTGCACTCGATCCGATCTTTTCCTAGATCTCATCGACTGACGGGGCGGACGCTTTTTCCCGGTTCGATATCCGGTGTCCCGGTTTCCAGCGTCTGGCCGTGAAACGCCTTGAGCAGGGAGACGACATCATTGATCTCACGCTCGATACGTGGTGCATCCCAGCCGAGTGCTTTTGCGGCGATGTCGGCAATATCCGTCAACCCTTCGTAGGTCAGCTGGCCCTCGATCGCGATTGTCGTGCGCCGGAGCACGATATCGGAGAGGTGGACCACGAGCTCCTTGCGTGCGATCCAGTCGATCTCCCGGAAACTATAGTGTTCGGCAGCCGATACGCGCCGCTCGTCGGAATGATCGGAGGGGAACATCGCCATCGCCTCGGCCGTCGTCCCGTAGCGGTTCAGAAGTTGTTCCGCGCGTGCGGCGGTCATGCCTGCAGTCTTCGCGATCCTGTCAACGAAGACCCGTCTCGCCTGCGCGTCGGCCGGAAATGCCTTTCCGCCACCGATGGGAAGGTAACGGGTCGACTGCTTGCGCGAACGCTCCAGTCGGGAAAGAACGGTGTCGGCAACCTCTTCGGCAAAACCGCGAAACGTCGTCCATTTGCCGCCGACGAGCGACATGATGGCAAATGGCCTTTCGCCGTCCGGTTCGATGACCGGGGCTGAATGGTCGCGGCTGATCAAGCCAGGGGCAGTCCCGTCAGATGCTGGAAGCGGCCGGATGCCGCTATAGGTGTAGACGATCTGGTCGCGATCGAAGCGCAATGTCGGAAGCAGCGATCGCAAGCTCTGCAGGAAATAATCGATTTCGGGGTCCTCGCAGCGCACATTGTCGGGGTCCCGGCTTGGGATATCCGTCGAGCCGACGAGAGCCAGTCCGAGATAGCCGTAGACCAGGCAGATGCGGCCGTCATCGGCCTCGAAATAGATCATATGGCCGTTCAGGCTGCGCACCAGTTCTGGATGATCGATCAGGATATGGGAGCCCTTCGTGCCGCCGATCAGGCGCGAGGGCACGCCGAGTGCTTCGTTGACATGATCGATCCACGGCCCGGCCGCGTTCACGACGAGCCCAGGCTGGACCGAGAATTCAGTTCCATCCTCCTTTCGGAAAGACAACCGGCCTTCGGATCTGGCCGTCAGGGTGGCAAAATTTGCCGCGGCGCAATGCGGGTTCGCCTCAAGCCCATCCTTGACGAGTTCGTAGACGAGGCGCTCCGGCCGGCTGATCTTTGCATCGTAATAAATCCCGCCGGCAACGATCTCCGGCGTGACATGCGGCATTTCCTGCCTGGCCTTCCTTTTCAGGAGCAGGCGGTGGCGCGGCATCACACGATCGCGCGAACCGAAGAAGTCGTAAAGGGAAAGACCGATCTTGATCAGCACGGCTCCGCGGCTGCGGGGCGCGGTCTTGGAACCGGCCAATGTCCTGAGTGCCGCCCAGATGCCGCGTGTCCAGGAGAAGACCGGAATGAATGTCGGCAGCGCCTCGACGCAATGCGGCGCGTTTTTCAAGAGCAGATTGCGCTCCAGAGTGGATTGGGCGACCAGGCTGAATTCCCCGGTTTCCAGGTATTTCAATCCGCCGTGTATGAGGCGAGAAGGTGCTGCACTCGTTCCGGAACCGAAGTCCGACTTGTCGAGGATCATGCAGCTGACGCCCTGCAGCGCCAGGTCGCGAAACAGGCCGGCGCCATTGATGCCTGCTCCGAGGATGACGACGTCAATGTCGTTCTCGCTTGTATCCGGGCCGCGCTCGAGAGGGTTGAGGGTCATGGCACTGTCATCCTAAACTGCGGCGTCTGCCGTGCTTTCCTGCGCAAGGCCAGCGATCTTTGGCCAGAGCGGCTTCATTGTTTCGGCGATCTCCAGGAACAGCCGGTAGCGCCTCTCAGAGTCGGCGCTGCGGACAGGATTTGGCCTGCAGGTTCTGCCCTGTTTTTCCGTCGTCGACGCGCTTTGCGGATCTGCGTAAATGCCGGCGCCTGCGCCGGCGCAAAGTGCGGCTCCCCAGGCGGCGGCCTCGTCGGTGCCGGTCACCGTCACCGGCATTGCAAGAACGTCGGCAAACATCTGTACGACGGCGGGGTTGCGCGATACGCCGCCGGCAAGCCGCGCCTCCGTGAAGGCAAAGCCGTCGCGCAGCGCATCGACATGGATGCGGTGGTTGAATGCGATCCCCTCCAGCACGGCGCGCAGCATGTCGCCGCGGTCATGCCAGCCGCCGAGCCCGAAGAAAGCCGCGCTTGCCGATGCGCCGTAGGGAGAGCCGTAGAGATAAGGATGGAAAAGTACGGGAGAGGGGCGCTCGAAAGCCGCGTCGATCTCGGGCGCGAGCAGAGCGTGGATGGATGTGCCCTCGGCATCGCAACGTGCCCAATCGCCGGCACATAGTTTTTCGATGAACCATTCGTAATTCGCGCTCGATGCGGGCGAAATCGACATGCTGTTCCAGACGCCAGGTGCAATTCCGTTGCGGCAGAACCAGCGTCGATCGACGCGCGGTTCGGAAGACAGCGTCTCATTGATCGAATAGGTGCCGGCAATGACGGCAACGACACCATCGGCATAGCCACCCGCGCCAAGGGCAGATGCCGTAACATCGTGCAAGCCGGCAGCCACAGGCGTGCCCTCGACAAGGCCGGTCAAACGCGCCGCATCGGCTGTGATGCGTCCAACGATCTCGTCCGAGCGTGCGGCAGGCGGCAGAGTGCCAACAAGCGCCTGCAAGCCGAACAGACGCAGGGCGTCCTCGCTATAGTCTTGTGTTCTTACATTGGTGAATGAGGTGCTGGCTTCGGTCCGATCTGTGCCGACAGTGCCGGTCAGGCAAAAGCGCAGCCAGTCCTTGCAGCTCATGATGTGGCCGATACGCCTGAACCGTTCCGGCTCATGGTCGCGCATCCAGGCCAGCAGAGCTGACGGCGCGGAGACATGCGGGACTTGACCTGTCAGCTCGATCGCCTCTTCGGCGACCTTATTCTTCATCCACTGATCGACGATATCACCTGCGCGGCTGTCCAGCGATACGATGCCGTTGCCAAGCGGCTTCTGCGACTGATCCAGCACATAGATTCCGTCGCCATGCGCCGTTGCCGCGACGGCCTGGATATCGTTTGCGGGCCGGCCGCTGAGAGCGATGGCCTCGCGGATCGCTTCGGCCGTTGCGGTCCACAATTCGTGCATATCCCGTTCCACGAACCGCGGCCTCGGGATGAGTTGGGTCACGCGCCGCCGCGCGACGGCGATGGGTGTGCCGTCTATATCGAAAATGACGGCCTTCGTGACAGTCAGGCCACTATCGATCCCGAGAAGGCTCGGCATGCGTATTCACCTTTCTATCGTGACCGGGCAGCCCGGTCACATGCGCCCGTCGCTGGTCCTGGCAACGACGACATTGATATCCCTGGACCGCATCCGATCGATGTGAACGGGCAGCGTCTTGTCGTCGACGATGACGACGTCGAATTCATCAAGCGCCGCGAAGCTGTGAAGCGCGCGCCGTTCGAACTTTGTATGGTCGGCAAGCAGGATGCGTTTGACGGAACAGTCGAACATGGCACGCTTCGTATCGACGGTTTCGGGCGATTGGTGCAGGACGATCCCGTCGCTGATGGCAGACATCGAGATGAAGGCGATATCCGCCCGCAGACCCTTGATCTCGCTGATCGTCATGCGCCCCATGAAAGCATTGCACCAGTTGTAATACTGGCCGCCGAGCGCCAGCAGGGTGACATCGTGCATGCCGGTCAGCGCATTCATCAACGTCAGCGAGTTGGTGATGGCGGTGATCGGCACTTTTGCGGAAAGGTGCGATGCCATTTGTAATACGGTCGTCGAGTCGTCGAAGAAGATCGCCTGTCCCGGCTCCACGAATTGCATTGCCGCCTCTGCAATCGCTTTCTTTTCCGCCGACTGTCGGCTCGAGCGGTAGACATCGCTGGACTCGATCAGATTGGTGGCCGCCGCAGTGACGATCCCGCGCGTTTTCCTGAAGATCCCGCGGCTGACCAGTTCATCCACATCGCGATGCGCCGTCATCAGGCTGATGCCGAAGCGGTCGGTCAGATCTTCGATCCGCATCGAACCCTCGCTCATGACGGCCTCCGCGATCATGCGCCGGCGGGCGACCTGGCGCGTCTGGCGGCTGTCGCTGGTCAGCTGGTCCAACAGCTCATCGCCCTGATTGGTCTTCTGTGTCACGGGTCACCCTTGTCGCTGAATTCCATATCCCAGCTTCGTATAGTGATTGCCGTGCCAAGGCAAAGAAGGCGAAAGCGGCTTGACGCGGTTGAAAGGGTCAAGAAGGGCGCCCGGTCGGGCGCCCTCCGTCGCATTACTGGGCCAGAACGAACGGGCCGGTATACTTGTCGATATTGTCCTTGGTGATCAGCAGGCAGTCGAACAGCTGCTTTTCGCTCTTGGCGCCGGTGCTGCCCGTCTTGATGACGTTGTCAGCCTGCTTGACGGCCTCTTCGGAGAAGACGGCAACGGGCTGCAGGACGGTGTACTGCAACTCGCCTGCCTTGATCGCGGCGACCGCATCCGGTGAGCCGTCGAAGCCGCCGACCTTGACGTTGGCGAGCTTGCCGGCTTCTTTCAGCGCTGCGATCGCGCCGAGTGCCATTTCGTCATTGCCGGAGATCACGCCTATGATGTCGGGATTGGCCTGCAGCATGGACTGCATCTTGTTGTGACCCTGGGTGCGGTCCCAGTTAGCGACTTCCTTGGCGGCCTTCTGAAGATCGGGATACTGTGTCAGGACGGTCTCGTAGCCGTTGGAGCGCGTGGCGGCGTTGTTGTCAGACGGTGCGCCCAAGAGTTCGGCATACTTGCCCTTGTCGCCGACCGCTTCGACCCACTGCTGCGCGCCGATCGCCGCGCCCTGGGCGTTGTTCGAAACGAGCTGCGCCTTGGCGAGGCCCTCCTGGTTGATCTCGGCATTGACGAGAATGACCGGGATACCGGCGGCAACCGCTTTCTTGACCGCGCCGACCGAGCCATCGGCATTGGCCGGATCGAGGATGATGGCGACCGACTTGTTGGTGATGGCCGTATCGATCAGGTTGCTTTCGGTGTTGGTGTCGCCCTTATGCGCACTGACCGAGGCGGTGTAGCCGAGCTTTTCGGCCGTCGCCTTGGCGACATTGCCTTCCGTCAGCCAGTAGGGATTGGATGGATCATTGACGATGATCGTCATCTGGCCCGCCGCCCAGGCGGAGCTGACGAGGATCGGGGCAACAGCCGCGGCTGCCAGAAGAATGCGCATGCCTTTCTTAAACATAGTCTCTCTCCCTTTGTGAGTTCAGGTGCTGCCGGAAACCGGCGGTGCTTTCCGCGATCGGCCTTTTGGAAATCCAGTTGCCGTCGTGGATAAGTTCTGCTGCTGACGTCAGGACGATTTTGCCCGGCGCCCGTATTGGATGCTGTTCATGAGGACCGCGAGGACGATGACTGAGCCGGTAAAGACCGTCTGCCAGTAGGCCGACACACCGATGATGACGAGGCCGTCCGACAGGAAGCCGATCACGAAGGCGCCGAGCATCGTACCGCGCACCGTGCCGCGACCGCCGGTCAGCGCAGCGCCGCCGATGACGACCGCCGCAATCGCCGTCAATTCGTAGGTCGTGCCCGCCGTCGGACCGGCAGAGGTCAGTTGCGACGACAGGACCAGACCGGCAATTGCCGCGCAGACGCCCGAGAGCACGTAGACGATGACCTTGACGCGCTTGACCGGCACGCCCGAGAGATCGGCCGCGCGCTCGTTGCCGCCGGAGGCGTAAAGCCAGCGGCCGAAAGCCGTGCGGCTTAAGACGATGCCGCAGATGATCGCGAGCACGGCGAGCACGATGACGCCGATCGGAATGCCGGCGAGGCGGTTGAAACCGAGCCAGTCGAAACCGGTATTGCCGAGTTCCGGACGACCGCCGAGATTGTTGTAGGTCAGGCCGTTGGTCATCAGCAGCGCAATGCCGCGCGCGACATAGAGCACGCCAAGCGAGGCAACGAAGGCCGGAACCTTCAAGTAGGCGACCAATACGCCGTTGACCGCTCCGACGACTGCACCAAGAACGCAGGTAACGACCACGACTGCCCAGACGGGCGGATAGAGAATGACGCCGAAAGCGTTAAGCGTGACGCCCTGCATGAGGAAGCCGGCAATGCAACCCGCAAGCCCGAGCGTCGAGCCGACCGACAGGTCGATGCCGCCATTCAGGATCACCAGAAGCATGCCGATCGCCAGAATGCCGAAGATTGCGACATGCGAGGCCATGGTCAGGAAGTTGCCGAGGGTGAAATAATAGGGCGACAGGAAGGAAAAGACCGCGATGATGACGATCAGCGCGAAGAAGGCGCGGCCTTCCAGGATCAGCCGCACGAGGTTGGTGTTGCGCTTTTGCCCGTTGGGAACTGTTTTCTTTTCGGCGATATCAGTGACTGACATAATCAGTGCTCCATAATTCCGGGCTAGTGCGCGACCACGGCTTCGCCTGAGGCGGCCATGATCTTTTCCTTGGTGACGTCAGCACCGAATTCAGCCGAGATCCGGCCGCGATGCATGACGATGATGCGGTGCGCAATGCTCAGGCATTCGTTGACCTCAGACGTCGAGTAGATGACGGCGAGACCCTGGCGGGCGCGTTCGGCCAGCAGCTTGAAGACTTCCGCCTTGGCACCGATGTCGATGCCTCGGCTCGGCTCGTCGAGAAGAATGACCTTCGGGTCGGTCGCCAGCATCTTGCCGATGACCACTTTTTGCTGATTGCCGCCCGACAGCGAGCCGATGGCGGCCTCTCCTCCATCGGTCTTGACATGGACTTTGCGAATGGAGGCATCGACAAGCTCGCGCTCGCGACGGCCGGATGTGAACAGCCCCTTGGTGAAGGCACCGATGCTGGCGAGCGACAGGTTGGAGCCGACCGTCATCGTCTGGACGAGGCCGTCGCGCTGGCGATCCTCGGGCACCAGCACGAGGCCGCTTGCGATGCGTCCGGCGATGCTCAAATGCCCGACATCCTGGCCTTCAAGCCGAATGGTCCCGCCACTGGCGTGCAACCGTCCGGCCACGCATTCCAGAAGCTCGGTGCGGCCGGCACCCATCAGGCCGTAGATACAGACGACCTCTCCGGCCCGTACGTCCATCGACAGGCGGTCGACCGAATTGAAAGCTGATCCGGAGGGGCCGGGAACGGTGAGATTGTCGACCGAAAGCGCAGGCTTACCGAACTCATAACCTTCAGGCGGGCTGCCGAGATCGAAGTTGTCGCCCACCATGTTTCGCACGATCCATTCGAGATCGATGTCCCTGCGCTGCGCATAGGCAGTCATGGTGCCATCGCGCAGCACGACCGCATGGTTGGTGATCTGCAGCGCTTCCTCAAGATGATGCGAGATATAGACGATCGACACGCCGCGATCTGTCAGGTCGTGGATGACTTTGAAAAGCACCTCGACTTCGGTGGCGCTGAGCGCTGAGGTCGGCTCATCCATGATCAGGATACGTGAATTGACGGACAGCGCCCGGGCGATTTCGACGATCTGCTGCTGGCCGAGACGCAGATCCTCCACTTTGGTCAACGGATCGATCTCCTCTTCCAGTTCTTCCATCAAAATGCGCGTCTGGCGCTCTTCCTCCGCGAAGTCGACCACGCCGCCCTTGATGATTTCGCGGCCCATGAAGATGTTGTCGCGCACGCTGAGATTGGGCGCGAGGCTGAGCTCCTGGTGAATGATCGAGATGCCGTATTCGCGGGCATGAGTGGAAGAGCTGAAGCTGATCGGCGCGCCGTCGAGAATGATCTCGCCTGACGTCGGCTGGACGACGCCCGAAAGGATCTTCATCAGGGTCGACTTGCCTGCGCCGTTCTCGCCGAAGAGCGTGGTAACCTGGCCGCGATGGATATCGAAATTGACGCCCTTGAGGGCATGCACGCTGCCATAGGATTTGGCGATGTTGCGGGCAGCCAGGACGACCTCGCCAAGGGTCTCGGATATGGGCATCGGCTCGCTCATTTGACGTCGACCTTGACCGGGGTTACGAGCCAGTTCTTGGGGTTGATCAGTTTGAACACGCCGACGACGGTCGCCGCCTTGCCATCGAGCTGGTCCGGATCGAGACTGGCGAATACGGCCTTCTTCATCTCATTATTGATCGCCGAACCGGCATCCTGATACTGGATCTGGTTGGTGAACTGCCCGAACTCGATCGCCCCTGTGGCATCGCGGAGGTCCGTGCCATTGACCGCAGGGCCGGTCTGGACACGGACCACCGTCTCGGGAGGTAGGCCGTCGATCTTCATTTCATTGGTATTTGATTTGCGCGCGCCGAAGGTGCCGGTCAGCGTCACCGGTATGACCGGACCGGTGCTCGTGGCAACGCCGTATTTCTCACCGGCCGCCTTCTTGTCGGCCGCGATCGCCGTCGCGAGGTCGGACGCAGCAACGGCTCTCTTCTCGACATCCGCCTGGATCTTCGGAAACTGCTCGGCGCCGAAGGTTTCCGGAGAAAAGGCCTGCTGCCGCACATCGCTCTCCGAGCCGATCTTGATGACGGTTGTATCGAGCGCAATTGCGCCGACGACCACGACCGCCACAACGGCACTGACGATGAGCTTGAGGCTGCCTTTGCCTGGCGCGGATGCTGCGTGAGCGGGCTGAGTATTCATTGCTGGCGACCTTTGCGGTTGGTCGGATCTATGTCGAAAGAGGAGGGAACTGGTGAAGGCCTCGGGGCTGCTTCATCGAAGACGGCGCGTGTCGAAACCCGCATCGGCGTGCGAAAACCTGCCGAGCTGAAAAGCGCGATGATGAGCGGAAAGAATGTGCATCCGAACCTCCTCCATACAGAACCGGCGCTTGTCTCCTCCAACCGCCAGGACCGTGATTTTCTATCAGCAGCGACGGTCGCGTGATAGGTAAATGGTACTTATGTCAAAAATCATGTTATCAAATTTTGCGTCTGTCAACAGGTCTTTTGGCCCTCTAGCTCCTACAGCATGAAATGCACAGCTTCTGCGCGTGGCGATTAAGGGGACTCTTCCGCGCATTTCGCTGTTGCCAAGGCAGTCAAAGCCGTCGTGTAGTTCGGCGCTATATATCTGATTAAAAAGCGTAAAATTAATCCAATCCGGCGCTCCGCGCATTCGATGGCTGGCGGAAGGCGTCGAGGGGGGAGTCACCCCTCGCCCCTATCATAAATAGTATTCTACCTGAAAAAAATTTCACAGCCAGAAAAATCTTACTGGAACAATGATATCTTTGTGTTATATTTTTGATGAGGCGTTGGGAGGTTTCGAAGAGCATCAAGTCCGCATGCCGCCAAGGTACGCTGCCGGCTTTGCTCCTAGATTCGAAGTGTGGTCGTGTACGCTATTTGCAGCCTCTGGCGACCAGGAGGATATGAGACATGACATCGACGCGCGCTTTGCCCCTCGCGACGTTCGACCTGGCAGGCGGATAATCTCAGATGACCACCAGCCGCCAGCTCATCATCGGTATCGATGCCGGTACTTCGGTTATCAAGGCCGTCGCCTTCGACCTTTCCGGCCGCCAGATCGCGACCGCATCTGTCCGCAACAAATATGTGAGCGGCAGCGACGGCTCGGCTACGCAGCCGCTTGCCCAAACCTGGCAGGATTGCGTGGCAGCCCTTCGTGGCCTTGGCGAGAAGGTCGAGAATCTTGCTTCACGCACGGCCGCCATCGCGGTGACGGGGCAGGGCGACGGAACATGGCTGGTCGGTTCGGGAAATCGACCTGTCGCCGATGCTTGGCTCTGGCTCGATGCTCGCGCTGCACCGACAGTGGTTTCGCTTGCGGGCGAAGTGTCGAACCGGGCTCGTTTTGAACAGACAGGCACGGGGCTGAACACGTGCCAGCAGGGTGCGCAGCTTGCTCACATGGATCGGGTGGTGCCGGAACTCCTGGATCAGGCGGAGACCGCGCTGCATTGCAAGGATTGGCTCTATCTCAATTTTACCGGCATGCGAGCGACCGACCCTTCAGAGGCAAGCTTTACCTTCGGCGATTTCAGGACGCGGCGCTATTCACCTGTTGCGATTGAGGCGCTCGGACTGACGCATCGCCGCGCGCTCTTGCCCAATATCCTCGACGGGACGGAAATCACCCATCCGCTGACGGAGGAGGCCGCGCGTGCCTGCGGACTTCTCGCCGGCACGCCGGTCAGTCTCGGCTATGTCGACATGGTGATGACCGCGCTCGGTGCCGGCGTTCGCAGTGGCGGACGCAATGCGGCCTGCTCGACGATCGGGTCTACCGGCGTGCATCTGCGCGCAAAGCCGGTGGCCGATGTTCATCTCAATCAGGAAGGCACAGGCTATGTCATTGCCCTGCCGATCCCAGGCACCGTCACGCAGGTACAGACCAATATGGGCTCGACGATCAATATCGACTGGCTGCTGGATATGGCCACCTATCTGATGGCAGAGGCCGGAAAGCCCGCCACCCATGCCGAACTCGTCGGACGGATCGACCGCTGGTTTTCCGAAAGCCAGCCAGGTTCGGTCGTCTATCATCCCTATATTTCCGAGGCCGGAGAGCGTGGCCCCTTCGTTAATGCGCAGGCCCGGGCCGGATTTTCCGGCTTGTCGGTTCGCCACGGATTTCCGGATCTTGTTCGCGCGGTGGTCGAAGGCTTGGCGCTGGCGACGCGCGATTGCTACGCCGCCATGGGCGACATGCCCAAGGAGTTGCGCATCACTGGCGGCGCCGTGCGCTCAAGTGCGCTTCGCCGTTCGCTCAGCGCGTCCATCAACGCGCCGATCCGTCTGTCTCGTCGCGAGGAGACGGGGGCGGCCGGTGCAGCCATGATGGCAGCTGTCGCGATCGGTGCCTACAAGACAATGGATGACTGCATCGCCGACTGGGTGACGCCGCTTCTCGGCGAAGCCGAAGAGCCGGTTGCGGGGGAAGCCCAGCGTTTCGATCTCTTGTTTTCCGCCTATGGCGATATTCGAAAGGCCATGCCCGCCGCCTGGGAAACGCTGGCCAGAGCCGCGGCGATGCCGCCCATCAAATAGATTGTTGATGCAACAGGCATCCGAGGGA
>Ga0209758_1003597_pt1 | contig 13865 bp, 15 predicted proteins | sample AraplaMF_Col_mMF_FD_184258 | JGI IMG/M metagenome (GOLD analysis project Ga0209758, IMG submission 184258) | Arabidopsis root microbial communities from the University of North Carolina, USA - plate scrape MF_Col_mMF (SPAdes) (version 2) | ecosystem: Host-associated > Plants > Roots > Endosphere... | reverse complement strand
GTACCCGAGTAAGAGGCTAGCGTTCGGGCCATGGCCACCGAAAAAGCCGAGACTGACCGCATTCCCGTAACCTTGGCGCTCTCGACCATCACCTACCTGGAGAAGTTGGTGAGACAGGGCACCCACGGCACCAGCGTTCCCGGCGTCGCACGGACATTGATCGAAGAAGGCATTCGTCTCGCCATCAAGGACGGGCTTTTGTCGATTCGCGACAATGGCAGGACGTGAACGCGCATTGAACGTGAAGCGGACGGATCTCGGCGCCTGATGGCCAGATGTCGCAACCTGGGACCGTTACAAATGCCTGTGCTCTCACCAACATGGACCGTTGAACGAATTGAGCTGTTGAAGCGGCACTTCGAGGATGGCCTGTCCTGCCGCGAGATCGCCGCGGACATCGGCGTCAGCCGCAATGCCGTGATCGGTAAGCTGTCGCGATTGAATCTCACGCGCGGCCGCGCGGTCGACGAACGCAGACCCCAGGACAGAAGTCCGGACAGGACGAGCGCGCCGCGCGCTCCGAAAGCCGTGCCCCGACTGCAATTCGAAATGCTCGCCACGATCTACGCCGAAACTAGCGCACCCGTAGCGACCGGGCCGATCGACGAAGCCAATCGCTGCTCGCTGATGGAGCTCGGCGAATACAGTTGTCGCTGGCCGATTTCGACGCCGGGGGCCGAGGATTTCTGCTTCTGCGGCAATGCTGCGCATGACGGCCAGCCCTATTGTACCGGCCACAGCCGCCTCGCCTATCGGCCGAACTCGCGCGCGCGTGTCGTACGCAGCTGAACCGCAACGTACGCCCACAACGAAAAACCTCCGGCAGGGCACTACCGGAGGTTCTTGGAGGCTAGCGTGAAGCTAAGAGCCGTGACTTTCGAAATCGGCTGAGCACTATATAGCTGAGCAACTCAGGTAAGTAAATAAGATTGGTGACGATTGAATCGCATAGCTCGTCTTCGTCGTTCGCGCAGGAGAGGCCTGATTTTGAAAATCAGGGGCCCATCAAGAAAAAGCCCCGGCGGTAGCCCGCCGGGGTTCTCTGATCGATTTGTACGATCGGTGATCAGAAGTTGCGCTGGGCGCGCAGCATCATGGTGACCGAGTTCTGGTCCTTCAGCTCGTACACGGCGGCCGGCTTTGCAGCAGAGGCGAAACCGTTCGGAGTGCTCGGCGTAGTGATCGTGCCCGAGTACTTCTGATCCAGACGCGACCAGCTCACGTCGGCCGTGAACGCCAGGTTCTTCACCGGGGTCCAGACGGTGTTGACACCGAGGACGCCGAAGTTGAAGTCCGGGTTACAGGTCGCACCGGGGTTCGCGATAGCAGCGAAGTTGGCGCAGATCAGGCTCTTGCCAGTCGAGCCGTAGCTCGCCGAAGCATAACCGCCATAGATGGCGCTCGCCCAGTAGGGGCTCCAGTTGTGGGTGTACGAACCGCGGACGCCCCAGGTCTTGACGGTATCGATGCCGGTGCCAGTTCCGAAGACGCCATCAGCAAGACCGGCGAAGCCGACGCTCTGATACGCCGAGCCGCTGCCGCTGAACATGAAGAAGCTCTGCGGAAACAGGCTCTGGAAGTTGTAACGCGTTGCACCGTCCGTATAGACGGCCTGCAGGTTGATGTTGTCGCCCGCACCGGTCGGGATGTTCTTGATCGACAACGAACCCTGCACAGCCCAGCCCCACTTGTCCGACGGATGACCCGAGGGCTCCGTCGAGCCGTAGTAACCGGCGTGAAGGTCATGCGCAGCGACCGACAGCTGGGCGAGACCCCAAGCCTGGTCGACACGGACCGCACCGGTGATATCGGGAACGCGCGTTCCACCCCAATCGTTGACGCCGTACTGGCCCTGGATGAGAGCAGCAGCAGCGGCGGCACCAGCCGAAGTCACGGTCGGGAGACCGGTCGAACCGCTGACCGAACCAGAAGCCGAGAAGCCGTTGACGTTCCACAGGTTCGACTGGCCGTTGTTCGCCGACGTCTCCTCCTCCAACGCGATCGAACCGGTGATGCCCTGGCCGAAGTCAGCGGTGTAAGCCAGCTGATTGATACCGTTGACGTGATTGCTGCCGCCCGGAATGGTATCGGGACCGCCAGCCGGATAGCTCTGCCAAGGAGCGTCGAAGATCGAGACCGTGCGGCCGAAGGTGAAGCCGGCGAACTGGATGAACGCATGGTAGAGGCCGAGCGTAGCACCGCCACCACCGAACGACGTGCCACCAGTGGGCGCCGAGGTGTTTTGCGTCCCGGTGACGGTGTCATAGCTGAAGATCATGTCAGCGTAGGTACGGACGACGCCGTACTCGGTCGCCGTACGCGTATCGACGTTCAGGTCCATACGAGCGCGGGTGTAGAAGTAGTTGGTCAGGCGGTTGTTCGAACCGCCGTTGTTGCTCGAAGTGGGCGCATTCTGGTTGAAACCATAGTCGCCAGCGCCGCCGAAAATCGCGTCGGCGCGGACGTAACCACCCAGCTTGATGCAGGTGTCGGTGCCCGGCATGTAGTAGAAACCCGCACCATACAGGGAGCAGATCTTCACGTATTCGACCGCCTTGGCCTTGAGCGGAAGATCAGCTGCCTGCGCTCCACCGACGGCGATCAGACCCGCCGCAGTGCCGAGCAAAAGGCTCTTCACCACTTTCATTTAAAACCTCCAAGTTGCTCATTTTACGGAGACCGGACCGTAAGGCCCCCCAGATCCCCGTCTCTTCAAATCCGCTCGGCCGCTTCGCGCTTTCGGACGTACCCGCATTCGACGCGAGGGACGTGAGCGAACCACCTGCAACGGGACGATCGAGAACCCCCCACCGTCGCGGATCAATATGCCTGCGCCGTTCCGTTAATCAAAATAGTTTATTAGATCAGCTTTGTGGTTTCACTAACGCTGTGTCGGCAGAGCAACACTCGACGTAGCCCAAGCCTGACCGAATCATATTTGTAGTTTCTGTGACACAATTACCCTGCTCTGCACTTGCGTCAGAGCAGAGTTGCGTGGACTATGCCCCGGCACAAACAATGATCGGAAAGAGATCACTTGCGGGAGTGACGCTGTGTCAGCGACGAGGAAAGAAGGGGCGCGCCTCCGCTCCGTCGGCAATCTCGATATCATCAGGCGTTTCACCTGGGAGATATCGTCGATCAACATGTATCTGGAGGAGTTGCGTCAGTTCTGGGCGAGAACGCTGGGCATCAGTGGACCGCAATGGCTGATCCTGATGGCGATTTCGGACCTCGACAAGGACGATGGCGTCCCCGTCAACGTGGTCTCGAAGCTCCTCCACGTCGATCCGTCGTTCGTCACCACCCAGTCCAAGCTGCTGGAGAAGAAGGGCCTGCTGCGCCGCCGTCCCTCGCCGACCGACGCACGCGTGGTGCGGCTGTCGCTGGTGGAGAAAACGCAAAAGCACATCGCCAGCCTCAACGAGCAGTACAAGACGATTCGCGAATTCGTCTTCCAGGAGTTCGACGAGAACGAGCTGACCGAGTTCACCGCCAAGCTCGCGACGCTGAAGACCCGTCTCGAGAAGGCCTGCGTCCGGATCTCCCTCGATTTCTAAGGCGCGGATGCGTCTCTCGGCCCGGAGAGATCGCGCTCAAATCCGACGGCCTGCGGCGCCGAGTCGCGATTCGAGCCAGTCGAAGATGTATTCGTTGGCAAGGCTCGGATTGTCGGCGTGGGCTTGCGCCGCGCCGGTCTCCTCGGCGGTGAACACTTTCAGCACGATGTCCGAGCTGCCGAGCCGGGATTTCTGCACGATCTGCTGCGCCCGGTCGGCCTTGAGCCAACCGTCCTCGCCGATCGTGATCAGCACCGGACATTCGGCACTGGAGGCCATCAGCGGTGCATGCGGCACCGGGACGATGCTGAGATCGCTCATCGCAAACCGGCTGGCAAAGAACGACCGCTCGTGCAGATCCCACAGGCCGCCGTCGCAGACCGCTGCGGCCAGACGCGGCTCCTGCAACACGGCACGCGCCACGAAGGAAGAGCCCCACCCGTCGGCCACGATCGCGACCCGATCGAAATCGACGTCGCTGCGCAGCTCCAGATAATCCATCACGCTGCCGATCGAGCTCTCGAGATCGCGACGCTGCAACAAAATGTCGATGTAATCGTCGCGCTCCTCGCCGAGCAGATCGATCGCCAGCATCGCAAAGCCGCGCTCACGCGCATGCGGAGCGAGCTTCACCAAAAACTCCTCTTTGCGATGTCCGGGCTCGCCGACGCAGATCACGGTCGGAGAGCGCCCGTTCGCCCATGGCGCAGGCAGAAAATAGCCTTGTAACGCATGTCCTTCGACCCACGGGATCGTCACGACCTCGCCGGTCGGTCCGCGCGACGAGAGGTAACGGCGGGCGCATTCCTGCATCGCAAGCACCGCAACCCAGCGGCGCTCGTCGACCGGATCGAGCGGCATTGCGGCCGCGCCGTAGTAGTTCATGGCGCGCAGCCAGTTGCGCTGCGCGGTCACCAGGTGCCCTTCCGCGAATGCCGCCTCGGCACGATGCCGGTTAGCCTGCGCCAGCTTCTTCCACTCTCGATGCCAGGACTGCTCATCGCCGCGCTTCAACTGCCGCGCGATCATCAGGCATTCGGCGATGGTGGCGCCGCCCTCCTGGGCCGCGGTGAGCAGCCGTGTGAATTCAGCGGAGATATCCTCTCTCTCCGGGCAGAGGGTAAAATCATCGGAGAGGCATGCGGGTATCATCGGAGCTACGCTCAATCGTGGCGTTACCCCTGATTCACTAAACTATTTTAGTTCGCCAACCAAGTTGGCTTGCTTCAAATGAAACATGTTTGAGATCACCATCGCTTGAACGCGGGAATATTGCCGCATGCGTGACCTTCCGTTTCGTCATAAGACGGTAAAGATCTGCACGACGCGTAGGAAAATGGACCGGGCGCCTCTTGCGATGACGGCCGTCATCCCTATATCCGCGCGCGATCGCTGACGGTCTCAGCCAAGCCGCCAGCCGACCTCCTGGGTAAAACTTTCATAGAAGGCGCGGTCGTAGGCCTGCTCCGGCGTCGCGCGTACGCGCTCGTCGAGGCGCTTTGCGTCTTCGCCCACCAGAATGCGCCATCGCTCGGCCTTCACGCCATCAAGGATGACCTTGGCGGCTTCTGCGGCCGTCATCGGCGCGTCCTCGAGAAAGCTGCGGGCCCGCTCGGCGAAGGCCGCCTGAATGTCCTCGTCGGACATCTTGTCAGCATCTGGCACGCCTGCCGAGACCATCCGCTTGCGCGTCAGCACGACCTCGTCGGCGTTGAGGCGCGCTGATCCGTCGGTGCTCTGCACCTTGCGTGAATTGGAGACGATCGAGGTGCCGATATGGCCCGGCATCACCACCGAGCATTTGACATGCGGCGCGTGCAGACGGAGGTCGTTGATCAGCGCTTCGGTAAACCCTTTCACGGCGAACTTCGCCGAGCTGTAGGCGGTGTGCGCCTGGTTCATGCCGATCGAGGCCCAAAAGCCGTTGACGCTGGATGTATTGATGATGTGGGCTTCGTCCGCCTTGACCAGCATCGGCAGGAAGGTGCGGACGCCGAGATAGACACCGCCCCAGCAGATGTTGAAGGTGCGCTCCCACTGCTCGCGCGTGTTGGTGAACAGGCTGCCGCCACCACCGATGCCGGCGTTGTTGAACAGCAGATGGACCTTGTCCGTCTTCTGCTGGTCGGCAAGCTCGTCGCGAAAACGCTTGAGATGATCCTCGATCGCGACGTCGGCAACATGCGTCGTGACGCGCAGGCCCTGCGGCAGCTTCTCGACCTCGCAGAGCCGCTTGGTCTCGGCCATGGCGGCTTCCGAGACGTCGCACATCGCCACATTACAGCCCTCGGCAACGAGCTGTCGGGCGAGTTCCCGACCCATGCCCGTGCCACCACCGGTGATGACGGCGATCTTTCCAGCAAATTCCTTCATGGGATTTTCGGCCCCTCCCCTTGTCGGTCTGTTTCTTCATCGTTGATGCGCCGCGACGTGCGCGAAATGTACCGGCGCCGCATCCGCAGGTAAAAGCGGATCGGCGCGGCGTCTCGACATTGGTTATTTCGGCGCGCGGACTATTCGGCCGCTTCCACCCGCCCCCCCTTCACGGCACCAAGCGCCTCCAGCGCCTTGCGGATCCCAGCCTGCTGCGCGCTCGATGCCTCCGGCATCGGCGCACGCGGATAGGTCATGGGCAGGCCCTGAAGCGTCTGCGCATAGCGCGTACAGGCCGGCAGATTATCGGCAATGATCGCGTTCCACAGCGTCAGCAGCTTCTTGTGCAGATCGAGCGCGCGCGGATGATCGCCCGCCTTAACCGCATCCCACAGCGCCACAGAGGCATGCGGCGCGGCGGTCAGGATCGCGGCAATCGAGCCGTGCGCCCCGAGCGTGTAGGAGGGATACATCAGGGCATCGACTGCGCTGTAGATCAGCTTGTCCGGGGCCATCATCATGAGGTCAGCGAACAGCTTCAGATCGCCCGCACTCTGCTTGACTCCGACGACCAGCGGCACCTCGGTCATGATCCGCGTCAGCAGCGCCGGCGACAGATATGACCACGGCACCACGTTGTAGATGATGATGGGCATACCGGTCTCATCCGCCATGGCGCGGAAATGCGCGACCATTGCCTCGTCATCAGGCTTGAACAGATAATGCACCGGCGTGACCTGGAGGGCTGCGACATCCATGTCGCGCACGAGCTTGCCGCGGCGGATCGCATCGCGCGTGGAGTCGACGATGATGCCGGCGATGACGGGGATGCGCCCCTTCACCGCCTCAACCGTCGCCGCCATCAGGTCGCGATATTCCTCATGGTCGAGCGTATGGCCCTCGCCGGTCGAGCCGCCGGCGGCAATGCCATGCGCGCCTGCGCCGATCATCCATTCGACTTGCGGCGCTATGAGTCGATAGTCGATCTCGCCATCTTTCCGGAATGGCGTCGTCATCGGCGGAATTACGCCTGATGGTCGTGCCTTCATGGTTTGCCCTCGCGTTTCCATAAGCCTGATGGCGGTCCCGCTCTCTTGCCGAGTATTGCGCCATGCCTCGAAGCGTATCGGCGCAGCCGTTGCTGTGAAGGGCTGCTGGCGCGGCACTGCCCCCACAATCGCTCATCGCTGCTCTATTACCTGTGGGTTCCCCGTAGTTCCCCGGCTTCGGTTTATGGGCAATCTTTTTACAATCCGAATCGTCAAATGGGGAACGCTGGGGCGAGCAGGTCCAGCCGGCGTGTCGTTTTCGACACAGCCTGTGGCACTCGGCTTGCATCCTCCTCGTGGTCGAAACTACCAATGAGGTGACTGGAATGTTCATAACCGTCGTTGCCGTGCTCTGCCGGCTTGGCGCTGCTGCCTCGGGCAGCTGTGTCGAGGAAATCATAACCGACAGCAACATGACGCCCGATATGTCGATGATGGCGTGCGCGGTCGGTGCCCAGGCCCCGCTTGCAAAATGGATGGACGAGCATCCGATCTATCATGCCAACTGGCGCCTCGAGCGCTACAAATGCGTGCCGGGTCATTACGAGATCAAGGGCCATGCCTAAGGCCCCGCAAAACTACTGATATCGAGGAGACGCCCGAGGGCCGCTCTTGTCCCTCCGCGCGGCACGGTCAGCGCCAAACCTGCCAGGCCAAGCCCGCGAGCGCCAAAGTCTCGCACGAGATGGCGCCCTTTGTGACGACGATCACCTCTCTCCTTAAGCTACCGCCCGCAAAATGATCGCACGCGCGCGCCGGCCCTCCGGCGTCGGCATCAGCGCATAATTGTGCGGCTGCTCCCGCCACAGATGCAGTTCAACCGGCACGCCCGCCGCCCGCGCCCGCGCGGCGAGATCGACGCTGTCAGGGTAGAGCAGATCGCGCGTGCCGGAGAAGATCGTCATCGGCGCTAGCGATCGGAAGGCGCCGTTGAGCGGGCTGACGAAGGGATGACCGACATCGAGCCCGCCGGCATAGAGCCGCGCCGCTTCGACGATGCCCGGTATGTCCTGGATCGGATCGCGCGCGGCGATTTCCGCCTGCTCAGGACGGCTGACAGACGCATCCGCCCCCGGCGAGATCAACACCATCCGGTCCGGCTGCCGATGGCCGCGATCGCGCAGCCATTGACATGCGGCGAGCGCAAGACCCGCGCCGGCCGAGTTGCCCACCACGGTGACCTTGGCAGACCCTGCGTCCTCCAGCAGCATTCGCAACAGCTCACCTGTCGCCGGCACGACGTCCTTCGCGGTCGCGCGCGGCGCCAGCGGATAGATCGGCACCACGCAGACGACGCCGGCCTCGCGCGTCATCTGGCCGACAAAGCGCCAATGCGCCGGCGCGATCTCGTTGATATAGCCGCCGCCATGCATGAACATGACGTGATTGCAGCCCTCATGGCCCGACGATGGCGCGGTGTAATAGACCGGCCAGCCGCCCATCTTCGTCAGCACCGCCTCGACATTGCGGCCCAGCCCCACCGGCTCGAACGAGGCCGGCTGCAGGGCCAGCTTCTGCACATGCGCCTGCACGGCCTCGGCCGAGGCAAGCTGCTGCTTGTAGGGAAGCAGCCGGAGCAGCAGGTTGAAGACTTGGCTCTGCAAGCTCGGCGCAGGATCGCGCCGGGCCGGCGGACCGAAGACGCAGCCGCCCGGGCAAAACTGCAAGGCCGACACGATCCTGGCAACGCTCATGGCCACATCCCCATCTGGCTCTTTGGACACGGCGACAAAGAGGCTTGCCGACCCGTCGCCACTCGCCGATATAATGCGAGCATTCACTCGCTTTTCCTACTCGCATTCAGATCACAAGACCGTGGCCCGCAAACCGCCCACAACACCTCGGAAAAATGCCTCGCAGGAGCGATCCCGCGCCACGGTCGACGCGCTGATCGAGGCAACCGCTCGCATTCTGGTCCGGGAGGGTTTTGAGAAGACGAGCACCAACCGGATCGCCGAGGTCGCCGGCGTCAGCGTCGGTTCGCTCTATCAATATTTCCCGAGCAAGGAGGCGCTCGTCGCCGCCGTGATCCACCGTCACCAGGAGGAGACCATGGCGATCGTCCGCACCACGCTCTGCGAAATCGCGGACATGCCGATCGAGAAAGCCGTGCGCCGCCTCGTCACGGTCGCGATCGATGCCCACCGCATCAACCCGAAACTGCACCGCGTCCTCGCCGAGCAGATCCCCCGCGCGGGAAAGCTCGACACCGAAGCCTTCATCCGCGAAGTCCACAGCTTGGTGCGCGCCTATTTCGAGAACCACCGCAAGGAAATGCGCAAAATCGATCTCGACATCGCAACCTTCCTCTGCGTCAGCACGATCGAAGCAGTGGCGCACAACACGGTCTTGAACCAGGCGGAGGCGTTACCGGAGAAGACGGTCCGGACGCTGGTGGATGAGACGACGAGGATGGTGGTGGGGTATTTGAGGTAGGCGGATAGCCTCTCCTATGGAGAGCGCGCCCTCCCCCGCCTGACGGATCACGCATGTGACACCGGCGGCACGAACGCCGCGCCAACGGTCAATCCGTCCGGCAGATGAGTTGGTAAAATGGTCGGAGCGAGAGGATTTGAACCTCCGACCCCTAGTCTCCCAGACTAGTGCGCTAACCGGGCTGCGCCACGCTCCGAACGTCGTTCCATTAGCTAGGATCGGCGCGATGCGCAAGGCGAGCCGCACCATTTTGGTGGCCCTCGTCGACGGACTTGGAGCCGATCGCTCTCGGAACTATCGGCAAAGCCGGGCCCGGATCCGGCCCTAGCCGTCCTTCAGCGCCTGATCCAGCATCTCCCGGCAGGCGACGAGGTCGGCGAGCGCCCGCCCGAGCCGTTCCCGGTCCAGCGCGCTGGGTCCGGCCGGTGCGGCGGCAGCGCCGCCCTTGCGGAACGTGGTGAGGATCTCCTCGTCGTCGACCTCCGTGAAGCGGAAGTCGATGCCCTCTTCTTCATCGCCCTGGTAGTCGTCATCGTCGGTATCGGCGATACCCTTGATCGGGGCTTCGTCGTCAGGCTCCATCAGGCTCGCCCCGATGGCGTCCTCGATCGCACCGAACGAGACCGCGGCCGCGCTGTCGGCCAGGCCCTGAACCGATTTGACGCCGTGCTCCTTCAGGATCCGCTGCACCCCGCGGATCGTGTAGCCCTCCCCGTAGAGCAGCCGGCGGATGCCCTTGAGCAGGTCAACGTCGTCGGGGCGGTAATAGCGGCGGCCGCCGCTGCGCTTCATCGGCTTGATCTGGGAGAAACGGGTCTCCCAGAACCGCAGCACGTGCTGCGGGATGTCGAGCTCCTGCGCTACTTCGCTGATGGTTCGGAACGCATCCGGCGCCTTGTCCAAATGCCAAATCCTTCGCGTAGGCGCGACTTACGCCTCTTGTGGAGCCTTGGTGGCGTCGCCGTTGGTGCGGTGCTGGGCGTTGATCCGCTGCTTCAGGATCGCCGACGGCTTGAAAACCATCACCCGACGCGGCGAAATCGGCACTTCGGTGCCGGTCTTCGGATTGCGGCCGATGCGCTGGCCCTTCTTCCGGACCATGAAGGACCCGAACGAGGACAGCTTCACCGTCTCGCCCTTCTCCAGGCAGTCGGTGATCTCCTTGAGCACGAGTTCCACGAAGGCGGACGATTCCGTGCGCGACAGGCCCACCTTTTGGTAGACGGCTTCGCACAGATCAACTCGCGTTACGGTTTTGCTGGTCTCGGTCATCGCCCTGCCCCACATCACGGCGAACAATTGTTGTCTGAAATTATGAGGTTACGATACGGCGGTCAACAGCGCTCATCAATGCAGACGCATCGATATCAGCGGCTGAATCCGGCAAAATTTTATCGGATGTGGCTTTACCAGCGCACCAGCGCGGAGCCCCAGGTGAAGCCGCCGCCCATGGCTTCCAGCAAAACCATGTCGCCGCGCTTGATCCGGCCGTCCTTGCGCGCCACTGCCAGCGCCAGCGGGATCGAGGCCGCCGAGGTGTTGCCGTGACGGTCGACCGTCAGCACAACCTTCTCCGGCGCGATGTGCAGCTTGTGGGCGGATGCGTCGATGATTCGCTTGTTGGCCTGGTGCGGCACGAACCAGTCGATGCTGTCGGCATTGAGCCCGGTCGCCTGGAAGGCGTCGACAATGACGTCGGTGATCATGCCGACCGCATGCTTGAAGACCTCGCGGCCCTCCATGCGCAGATGGCCGACGGTTTGCGTCGAGGACGGCCCGCCGTCGACGAACAGTTTCGCCTTGTGGCGACCGTCGGAGCGCAGATGCGTGGTCACGACGCCGCGGTCGGTCGCGGCATTCCCCGGCTGCGCCTGCGCCTCCAGCACCACCGCGCCCGCGCCGTCACCGAACAGCACGCAGGTGCCGCGGTCGTTCCAGTCGAGGATGCGCGAGAAGGTCTCGGCGCCGATCACCAGCGCGCGCTTGTAGGCGCCGGTGCGCAGGAAATTGTCAGCGGTCGCGAGCGCGAACACGAAGCCCGAGCACACCGCCTGGAGATCGAATGCCGCGCCGTGGTTGATGCCGAGCGCGTGCTGCACGGCAACCGCGGTCGCCGGAAACGTGTTGTCGGGCGTCGAGGTCGCAAGCACGATCAGTTCGATGGACTGCGCGTCCACGCCGGCGTCCGAGAGCGCGGCCTGCGCCGCCTTGATCGCGAGATGCGAGGTGAATTCGCCCTCGGCCGCAATGTGCCGTTCGCGAATTCCGGTTCGCTGCACGATCCACTCGTCGGACGTGTCGATACGCGCCGCCAATTGGGCGTTGGTCACCACCTGCTCCGGCAAGTAAGAGCCGCAGCCGAGCACGACCGAACGAATTTGAGTCACGAAACATCCTCCGGCGCGGTCTGCACGGAACTAAGTGCACCACCCTCGCGGTTGAGCATCTGATTGATCTTGTTCAGGAGATCGTAGTGAGCCATCTCATAGCCAACATCGATCGCATAGGCAAAGCCTTCGGCGTTGATCCCGCCATGGCTCTTGACCACCAGTCCGTTGAGCCCCAGCAACACGCCGCCATTGGATTTGTTGGGGTCCATCTTGTCGCGCAGGGCCTGGAAGGCCTTGCGGGCAAAAACATAACCGATTTTGGAGAACCAGCTCCGCTGAATCTCGTTGCGGAGTAAGTCCGCCATCTGGCGCGCGGTTCCCTCGGCAGCCTTGAGCGCGATGTTGCCGCTGTACCCTTCGGTCACGATCACATCGGCCATCCCCTTGCCGATGCCGTCGCCTTCGACGAAGCCGATATATTCGAGTTCCGGCAGGTTCATCGCGCGCAGCATTTCGCCGGCCTCGCGGATCTCCTCATGTCCCTTGATTTCCTCGGTCCCGATATTGAGCAGGCCGACCGTGGGGCGCTTCTTGTCGAACACCACGCTCACCATGGCTGCGCCCATGATCGCAAGCGCCACCAGGTGGCGTGCATCGCCACCGATCGTGGCGCCGAGATCGAGCACGACAGACTCGCCGCGCCGGGTGGGCCAGATCGCGCTGATGGCTGGGCGGTCAATGCCCGGCAGCGTGCGCAGATGGAACCGGGCCATCGCCATCAGCGCGCCGGTATTGCCGGCGGAGACTGCGACATCGGCCTCGCCCTTCTTCACCGCATCGATGGCAAGCCACATCGAGGAAGTCTTGCGGCCACGCCGGAGCGCCTGGCTCGGCTTGTCCGAGCCGCTGACGGCGACCTCGGTATGAACGATCTTCGAAGCGGCCTTGAGCTCGGGGTGCCGGTCGAGCTCGGGCTCGATCTTGGCGCGGTCCCCGACCAACAGGAATTCGGTGTCGCGATGCTTTCGAAGCGAGATGGCCGCGCCTGGAATGACCACGGCAGCGCCGTCATCGCCCCCCATGGCGTCCAGCGCGATGCGAACCTTGCTTGGCATAGAAGTCCCGGAAACCTGGTCTGGTGCGGTCGTCAAAGAGCGGGGCCGCAAAATGGGTTCGCCATGGACATGGCGACCGGCCAAGCGCCACGCCGCACCCGGACCGGGGCGGACAATAGCGTTTTGTTATCCCGAAACAACCTCTTGCCCCCAGCCTTTTGGACTAAGGGCGACCCGCCAGCAGAGCGTAGAAATTCATAATAATATAGAAAAATCAATTAGATAAACCAATTTCTGAAACCGGTCCCGCAAACACTTCGCCTGCCTTGGCAAAGCGGTCTTGCGGGGAATGCCCAGCTATTTGCCCTTCTTCTTACCCTGCTTGTTGTCCTGAAGCGCCTTCAGCACCGCAAATGGATGGTCCTCGGGGTCGGGCGCGACGACCTCGGCCTCGAACGCGGCCCCCGGCTTGCGAGGATATGGATCGATCGCCAGGAACAGCGCATCGGTCGCGATCCGTCCAAGGTCGATGGTCCCGTTGACGATGGCCTCCGGCGGATCGGCGACCTCCGGCGGCTCCTGGTCATCGCGCCCTTCCTCGATGAGGTCCTCCAGCCGCCTCGTTTCGGCCTCGGGCGCAAATGTCAGGTCAACCTCCTCGTCGATCTCGCTCTCGATCGGATCGAGCGTGACCACACAGGTTTGGCCGATCCGGGCCCGAACCCGGCCGGTGACCTGGATCCGGCCGCCGCTCTTCGGCACGATGTCGAAGTCGGCACGGGCCGACAGGATGTCGCGCAAGCCCGCGACATCGGCCATGGCCTGACGCTCGGCCACTGATGCTTCAAGCGCGCGATGCAGGCCGGTATCGGGAATCTGCGCCACCGTCACGGGCGAGCGCCAGGGATCGGGTTGGGAGCCGGTCATCGGTCGATTCATGGCGTCTCTGCCTCCCGGAGCGGTGCAGGAAATTTGAAAGATCCGGCCAGCAGCGCCGGATCTCCGGTCTGGCCGAGATGCGCATTCGCGGCTTCTGCATAGACAGCCAGCCGTTGTGCGTGA
>Ga0209758_1003593_pt1 | contig 13872 bp, 9 predicted proteins | sample AraplaMF_Col_mMF_FD_184258 | JGI IMG/M metagenome (GOLD analysis project Ga0209758, IMG submission 184258) | Arabidopsis root microbial communities from the University of North Carolina, USA - plate scrape MF_Col_mMF (SPAdes) (version 2) | ecosystem: Host-associated > Plants > Roots > Endosphere ... | reverse complement strand
AAATCCGCCACCTCATCCTTGCTTAGTACGTCGGGGACGCAGATCAGCATATCATGGGCGTCCCAACCTTCCGATCAATAGCGCGCAGACAGCACCACATAGGCTGCGCGGCCGGGCGCCTCGAGAACGAACGGCGCAGCGCTCTGATACAGCGCGTCGTAGTAGCGCTTGTCGAAAATGTTGTTGACGAACAGCTTGAGCCGCCAGTTCTTGTCAAGCTTGGCCTCGGCGAACGTATCGAAGCGCCAATAGCTCGGGATCGATGTGCCCTGGTTCGCAGCAAGCAGAGTGCCGCCATAGATCTTGGAGCGATACACCGCCTGCCCGCCCACTTCCCACCTGTCATCGATCTGATATTTGCTCAGTAGGCTGAAGGACTGGTGCGCGATGTTGGCGAGCGGAAGCCCGACGTTTGTCGGGTACAGGACGAGATTGGCCGACGGCGCCCTGGATTTCGTGACTTCCGACTCCATAAGTACGAGGCCGCCGAACACACTCCACTTGTCTGTGATGTTGCCGCCGACACCGAGATCGATGCCGCGGACCTGGTAGGCAGCGCCGGCGGTGATGCACGAAATGTTTCCGGTCGTTCCAGGGGGATAGACACACCCCAAAGGCAACGCTGCTCCCGCGCTGCCTACATTCTGCGACTCGCGCGCATTCTCCTTCGTTGTCTGGAACAATGCAGCGGTCACCAGCAGGTGGCGGTCGAACAGCTCCCACTTGGTGCCGATTTCGATCGCCTTGTTCTTCTCGGGGCCAAAGATCTGATTGTTGCCGCCGGCCAGGGACGGATTGATGCCGCCATAAGCTGTGCTGGTGCCGTCGAATTCTGCGCCGACCGGATTGGCGGAGGTCGCATAGGCCGCGTAGACGCTGCCGTTCGGCAGTGGCTTCAGAGTGACGCCGAGATTGAAGTTCGGGATGCCGAACTCCGCCGACTGCCGGTTGAGCGCACCGGCGGCTGAATAGTTCGAGACCTTGAGATTGTAGTCGTCGAAGCGTACGCCGCCGTTGAGGATCACCAGGTCGTTATAATTGGCAGTGTCCATGACATAGCCGGCGACGGTCTCGATTCCGACCTTGGTCGGCCTGCCGGTGAGGCCGCCGGGTATCGGGAATGCGACGTTGGTGGATCCTGGATTGAAGACACTGACGCCCGTCAGCGACCCGGTTCCAGTGAAAGGCGCGCCTCCCGTCGTAATTTCGGAGCGAAGGCCGACATAGTTGTCGATCGACATGCGGTCATTGCTGTATTCGACGCCCCCGAGCACCGTGTGCTTGAAGCCGGCAACGTCGTTGAACTTGTAAGTCGCCTCGGTCTGGTTGGCGAACACGTCAGCAGCCTGAAAACGGCTCTGCACGTTGGCGCTGAGTGTCGAAGCGGACAGCGGGTTAACCAACGTCGGTGCTTCCGGCAGCGTGCCGATGTAGTTCTGCGTCGAGTGGGACTCCCTGATCTTGTTGGTGATCAACAGATCGGGCGTCACCTGAACCTCCGCATTGATCGTGCCGATGTCCTGGCCGGTGCGGAAGAAGTCGCGGTTGACGAAGCCGTAGAAATTGTTCCGATTGGCACCGAAGTCGGGGAACGGACCGCCCGCCGTGGTCGAGGTGCTGGGCCGGTAGTAAGGCACGCCAAAATCGGGAATGCCGGTCAGTTCCGTATGGATGTAGTTGCCCGTGATCTTGACCGCGTCGGTGGGTTTCCAGGTCCCGGCCAGGAAACCGCCGTTGCGGTTGTCCGTCGTGTAGTCACGGCCGGCGACCTGGGAGTCCTGGAACAATCCGCCCGCGCGGAACGCAAGAGTCGGGCTGATCACCTGGTTGACGTCGAGGGTGACACGTTTTTGCATGTCGGTGCCAAACGAGGAATCCATATTGTAGAAGCTTTTTTCCGTCGTCGCCGCCTTGGTGACGATATTGATCGCGCCGCCGGCGGTGCCGCGGCCCGCGAACGACGAGGCCGGCCCGCGCAGGATCTCGACCTGTTCGGTGAAGAAGTTTTCGCGCACGCTGACGCCGGGATCGCGCACGCCATCGATGAAGATGTCGTTGCGGGCATCGAAGCCGCGGATGAAGAACCGGTCACCGAAGGCGTTGCCGCCCTCGCCCGTTCCGAGCGTGACTCCGGCGGTGCTGAGAATGGCCTGCTTCAGGCTCGTGGCGTTCTTGTCCGCGAGCACTTCCTTGCTCAGCACGGTGATTGATTTCGGCGTGTTGAGCAGCGGCTCCGGAAACTTGCCGGAGGCCTGCACGTGATCGACCTTGTAGGGCGCCGCTGCGTCCGCATAGGGATTGCGATCCGGCCGCGACAGGCCACCGGCGTTGGGAAACGGCACCGCCGCGACCTGTGCCGGCTGCGCGCGCCGCGCCGCGCGGCGAAGTGCCGTGCGGGCGCGGATCTGATCGGCAGTGGGTTTTGCGGCGGCGGGGCGCGGGCGAGCGACCGGGGCATCGATCGTCACCGGCGGGAGGTTGGACTGCGCTTCCGCGGTGCCGCTGAACGAGGCCACCGCGATCAGACCGGCGACTGCCGAGACCGACCGGCCGGAGTTGTTGTCCATCTTTTCGTTGATTGCATTCGCCATTGCGCCGAAACGCAGCGACCGCGGTGCCTTTGCCGTACCCATCCCACTCGCCCCTTGACTTGATCGCTCACGCAGAACGCTGCGTCGAACTGTCTCAAAGGGGTTGGTATCGACGGCAAAATTTGCGGTCAACGCGTTTCGGCCAAATTGCGCCGCGGATACGTTTGAATCTGTCCAGATAAAAACGATTCTAAATCGCAGTTTCAAACCATTCTAATGAAGCTTTGTAACCGTTCTAAACTGTCGTCGTGAAATGGCGATGAATCGGCAGTCTTGCCGCACACCGGATTTATCCGTCGCTCAATCGGCGCTTGGCGGTTTCATCAGCGAGAACAGTTCATCGACGGTTCGCTGCGCCACCTGCCGGACCCGATCGGTTTCATCCATGCCTGCGATGTTGACCCCGCGCACCACGGCTTTGATTTCATCCCGGAAACCGGTGAGAAAACCCAAGGGATCCGGCGAGTCGTTTGCGACCCTCGCGATCAAGCCCGTGAGCAGGATCTGACAGGCAAGCATGCGTCCATTCAATTCTTCCATCGTGTGCTTCCGATTGTCGTGGCCGCGGTGCAGCGTCCGCTCGCCTTACAACAACGGCGCGCGGCTAGGCAATTCGGATTGCGGCTGCGGGGTATCGGTGGGCCTGCCGATCGCAAGCCACGATCCGGCGGGATGATACGAACACGATGGCCGTGGCGCGATATCCGGGGATCGACAGGCCGCGCTACTTCGCGGCTACTCCAGCCGGAGGTTCGGCAAGACCTTTGATGCGTTCCTTGATGTCCTTCAATGTCTCGAGGCTGGTCTCGATCGCATGGGACGGGATGTCACGCAGAACATCCGTCGCGATGGAATCGCGCAAGCTGTCGAGGTCGTCGACGAGTTGGCGGCCGCTCTGCGTGAGAAAGAGCCGGTTGGCCCGGCGGTCGCGGGGATCCGGCCGGCGCTCGAGCAGGCCATGTTCGACGAGGCGATCCAGCAAGCGGACCAGCGAGATCGGTTGCAATTCGAGCACGTCGGCCAGATCGACTTGGGACAATCCCTCCTGCTGCCGCAATCGGAACAACACGATCCACTGCGCCCGGGTGGTGCCGCGGGTTTTGGCCCGGGCATCAATGAAGTTGCGCAGCAGGCGGGAGCTTTCGACGAGCTGAGCGACGAATTGGCGTTTCAGATCGAGGGACATGGACAGCGGCGCTTCCAAAGGTTGCTGATTTGTAAGGTTTTCTCAAGTTATAGTGTGTTTACACATTAAGTGCACGCGCATTAATGTCGCAGGTTCAGGAACTGACTTTGCAGTCCGCCATTGACTCCCGGACCCATGAGCGACGATGACCAGATCACGTACCATCCGTTGGGGTTTGTTGGCCGCGGCCCTGTTCGCCGCCGGCGGCTACGCTGCGTGGCGCCACGGCTTCGGTGCCCCTCGGACCGAGTTGGCCAATAGCGCCCAGAAGTCCCGCAGCGGCCCGTCGACTTCGCCGGTACCCGTGAAGATTGCGGCGGTCGAGAAGGCGGACTTCCCTGTCTATCTGACCGGCCTCGGCAACGTGCAGGGCTTCAATACCGTCGTCGTTCGCACCCGGGTCGACGGCCAGATCAACCGGATCGGCTTCACCGAAGGTCAGTTCGTCAAGCAGGGCGATGTCCTTGCGGAGATTGATCCGCGACCGTTCCAGGCCGCCTTCGACCAGGCCAATGCCAAGAAGGCGCAGGACCAGGCCAACCTCGCCAACGCTCAATTGGATCTTCAGCGCTTCACCAGGCTTGGTGAGTTTGCGACCAAGCAGCAGACCGATACCCAGCGTTCCACGGTCCAGCAGCTCTCCGCTCAGATCGAAGCGGACGAGGCGGCGATCGCCAACACCAGGACCCAGCTCGACTACGCGACCATCCGGGCGCCGATCGCCGGGGTCACCGGCTTCCGTCAGGTCGATCAGGGCAACATCGTCAATGCCGCGACCCAGACCGGCATCGTCACCATCGCGCAGATCGAACCGATTGCCGTGATCTTCACCGCTCCCGAGGAACAGCTGCCGCAGATCAAGGCCGCGCTGGCCACGGCGCCGCCGAAGGTGATCGCGACGTCGACCGATGGCAAAAAAGTGCTGTCCACCGGCACGCTGTCGCTGATCAACAACCAGGTCGACATCACCAGCGGAACCATCCGGCTCAAGGCCACGTTCGACAACAAGGATCATGCGTTATGGCCCGGCCAGGCAGTCGCAACACGGCTGCTGATCACCACCTTGAGGGACGCTACGGTGATTCCGGATGACGCCGTCCAGCACAGCAATGACGGCCTTTACGCGTTCACCGTGAATCAGGACAACAAGGCCGAGTTTCACAAGATCACCGTGACGAAATCGGGCGACGGACGCTCGGTGGTCGATGACGGCCTGTCGCCGGGGATGCAGGTGATCACCGCCGGTCAGTACAAGGTCCAGCCTGGCAGCGTCGTCAGCACGGCGGTCGCGAGTTCGGAGACAGCCACAGCCAAGGTCAAGCAGGAATGAACGGGGGCATATCGGCGCCTTTCATCCGCTATCCCATCGGCACCTCGCTGATGATGGCCGGCATCCTTTTCGTCGGCCTCGTCGCCTACCCGCTGCTGCCGGTCGCGCCGCTGCCGCAAGTCGACTTCCCGACCATCCAGGTTGCCGCCAGCCTGCCCGGCGCCAGTCCTGAAACCATGGCCTCCTCGGTGGCGCAACCGCTGGAGCGGCAATTCGCCCAAATTCCGGGCATCGCCCAGATGACGTCGACGAGTTATCTGGGGACCGCGGCGGTCACCATACAGTTCGATCTCAACCGCAACATCGACGGCGCGGCCAACGACGTCCAGGCGGCAATCAATGCCGCCGGCGGACAATTGCCGAAAAACCTTCCGAACCCGCCGACCTATCGCAAGGTCAATCCGGCCGACTCGCCGATCATGCTGCTGTCGGCCACGTCCGACACGCTGCCCCTGATCGAAGTCAGCGATGCCGTCGACGCCCAGCTCGCCCAGCAGATCAGCCAGATCGCCGGCGTGGCCCAAGTGACGATCGGCGGCCAGCAGAAGCCGGCGATCCGCATCCAGGTCGATCCGGCCAAGCTGATGGCCAAGGGCCTGTCGATGGAGGACATCCGCAGCGCCATCGCGATCACGACGGTGGACAGCCCGAAGGGCAACATAGACGGCGAGACGCGCGCCTATACCATCTACGCCAACGACCAGATGCCGATCGCCAAGGACTGGAACGACGTCATCATCGCCTATCGTAACGGCGGCCCGCTGCGGATCCGAGATATCGGCCAGGCGGTCTCTGGCCCGGAAGATGCCAAGCAGGCGGCGTGGGCCAACGGCAAGCGCGGCGTGTTCCTGGTGGTGTTCAAGCAGCCCGGTGCCAACGTCATCGAGACCGTCGACAAGATCAGAGCGACGTTGCCGCGGCTGGTGGCGGCGATCCCGCCCGCCATCAAGATCGACGTCATCAGCGATCGCACCGAGACCATTCGCGCCGCGGTGGAGGACGTGCAGTTCACGCTACTGCTGACCATTGCGCTGGTGGTCATGGTGATCTTTGTATTCCTGCGCAGCTTCTGGGCGACTGTGATTCCGACCATCACGGTGCCGCTGGCGCTGCTCGGCGCCTGCGCGCTGATGTGGGTATTTGGATATACGCTGGACAATCTGTCTCTGATGGCGCTGACCATCGCTGTCGGCTTCGTCGTCGACGACGCCATCGTGATGCTGGAAAATATCACCCGCTACATCGAGGAAGGCGAAACGCCGATGGCGGCGGCGTTCAAGGGCGCCAAAGAAATCGGCTTTACCATCGTGTCGATCAGCATCTCCCTGGTTGCGGTGCTGATTCCGCTGCTGCTGATGGGCGGCATCATCGGGCGCCTGTTCCGCGAATTCGCGGTGACGCTCGCCATGACGATCTTCGTCTCGATGGTGGTGTCGCTGACGCTGACGCCGATGATGGCCTCGCGCTTCCTGCGCTCGCACCACGAGACCAGGCACGGTCGATTCTACCAGTGGAGTGAGCGGGCATTCGATGCGATGCTGCACGCCTATGAGCGCGGCCTTGATCTCGCGTTGCGCTGGAAACTGACCACGCTCACCATCTTCTTCGCTACCCTTGCGTTGTCCGTCTACCTGTTTGTCATCATTCCCAAGGGCTTCTTTCCCCAGCAGGATGTCGGCCTCATCAGCGCCACGTCGGAAGCCAATCAGGACATTTCCTTTGCCGACATGAAACGGCACCAGGAAGAGCTGGGCAAGATCGTGATGGCGGATCCGGACATCGCCACGATCGCCATGAACATCGGCGGCAGCGGCAGGGCCGGCAATACCGGCAACATGTTCATCACGCTGAAGCCGCGCAACGAGCGTAGCGCGAGCGCCCAGCAGATCATCGCCCGGCTGCGTCCAAAACTTGAAAAGGTCGAAGGCGCGCGACTGTTCATGCAGGCGGCGCAGGACGTCCGGCTCGGCGGACGGCCGACCCGAACCCAGTTCGAGTTCACGCTGCAGGACGCCAATCTTGCCGAGTTGAACGACTGGGCGCCCAAGATCCTGACCAAGATGCAGACACTGCCCGAACTGCGGGACGTGGCCACCGACCAGCAGACCAAGGGCACCACGGTCGAGCTGAAGATCAACCGCGACACCGCATCGCGCTACGGCATCCAGCCGCAATTGATCGACGATACGCTCTATGACGCGTTCGGTCAGCGCCAGGTGACGCAGTACTTCACCCAGCTCAACAGCTATCACGTGATCCTCGAGGTCCTGCCGGAGTTGCAGGGCAGCCTGGACACCCTGAACAAGATCTACATCAAGTCGCCGACGACAGGCGATCAAGTGCCGCTGTCGACGTTTGCCCAATGGACCAGCGTTCCGGTGCGGCCGCTCTCGATCAGCCATCAGGGCCAGTTTCCAGCGATCACGATCAGCTTCAATCTCGCCCAAGGCGTGGCGCTGGGCCAGGCCACGAACGCGGTTCAAAGGGCGATGGTCGAGCTTGGCGCGCCTGCGACGCTCAGCTCGAGCTTCCAGGGTACCGCACAGGCGTTCCAGCAATCGCTGGGAACGGTGCCGCTGCTGATCATGGCGGCCCTCGTCGTCGTGTACCTGATCCTCGGCATTCTCTACGAGAGCTACATTCATCCTTTGACGATCCTGTCGACGCTGCCCTCGGCCGGTGTCGGAGCGCTGGCGATCCTCATGCTGTTCGGATTCGACTTCAGCCTGATTGCGCTGATCGGGATCATTTTGCTGATCGGTATCGTGAAGAAGAACGGGATCATGATGGTCGACTTCGCCATCTCGGCCGAGCGCGACGAGCACCTCGAGCCGGTGGAAGCGATCCGCAGGGCCGCCCTGCTCCGATTCCGCCCGATCATGATGACGACGATGGCGGCGATGCTCGGCGGCGTCCCGCTGATGCTGGGCACCGGGACCGGATCGGAAATCCGGCAGCCGCTTGGCTATGCGATGGTCGGCGGGCTGATCGTCAGCCAGGCGCTGACCTTGTTCACGACGCCGGTGGTCTATCTCTATCTCGACAGGCTTTCCAATGCGATTTCCGGCTGGGGCCGCACACGCAACGTCGAGGAAGAGCATCCGGACGCCGATCACGGGCCGGTTAAAGAGGCCGCCGAGTAAGTCGACTGAAATCGCCGGGTTTACCCCGTGCGCTGGACCAGTGTCCGGACCGCTAGTTTTTCACGATCCCTTGTTCAGGATCGCCGGTCGCCGTCAGCACCGTCCGGATCAGGTCGGTGGCATTCCTGGCGCCGAGCTTCTTCATGATGTTGGCACGATGATATTCGATGGTCCGCGGGCTGATTCCAAGATGCCGGCCCGCCTCCTTGTTCGAGGCGCCGCTGGAGAACTGCTCGAGGACCTCGCGCTCACGGCGCGTCAGCGGTTCGCGTCCAGGAAAGTGCAGGGTGGGAATTTTGGCAACCTGGTCAGCAGGCTTGCGGCGTGCAAAGGCGCCGATCGCCTCCTCCACCCTGGTGATGGTTTCCTTGCCGCCGAACGGCTTTTCGATGAAATCGAGCGCGCCGTTCCTGATGGCTTCGACCGCCATCGGGATGTCGCCCTGGCCGGACATCATAAAGATCGGCGCGGGATAATCCTCGCCATGGAGCTCTTTGAGAACATCAAGCCCCGACCGTCCGGGAATATTCACATCCAACAGGATGCAAACCGGGCTTCGGGTGCGAGCGACGGCCAAAAGTGCCGCGCCGTCCGCGAAACAGATCACCTTGTAACCGGCACTCGACAACACGATCGACAACGTTTCTCGCACTGCGGGATCATCGTCGACGACAAAGATTTCGCCCTTCGAAGCAGTCACAAGTCTCTCGCTCCGTTTACGGCAAGTGTTTTGTTGCAACACACATTCGTGCAACCAGTATGGTCCGAGCCTTCCATTTGGCAAGGTCGTGTGCAAGTAAATTTTGGTGTGGCGGGGAAACGCTCAACAACCGCGTGAATTGAGCAATTTTGCTCATGTTTTAGTTGATCGGCGCGACATATTTTCGCGCCGGCGGTTTCGAATCAGCAGGATTTTCTCCCGCCCGCTTCGGCTGCCCCGGCGATCTATCGCGGGCTCAGGCATGCGACTGATTCGCGGCGCGGTCGCATCCGGCGCTTGACGCGGTTGGAGGGGGGCCTGCCCGGATTCCGCGGCGCGAGACTAGAGCGTTTTCGAGCGAAGTGGATACCGGTTCGCGTGAAGAAAACGCGTCAAAACAAGAATCTAGAGCTCGGTTCTGATTCATTCAGAACCGGAATGGCTCTAGGACGTGGTGGTGTTTTCCCGCGCCCTGGCGGCAGATTGTTTGCCGTTCTTGGTCTTCATGAAGCGGATCTCGATGCTGGCGCCATTGACACGCACCAGTTCGCATCGGCGATAGGCCAGCCCGGTCGACGACAACAGCAGGAAAAACTCCTTGAGATTGAGGCCTTCGATGGAGCCTTCCAGCGTGAGCTCCGCATCAGTCGCCGAGATGCCGTTGAGCACGCAGCTGCGCCGCCAGGTGCCGTCGATGGCCATGATCCAGACGCTGTGTCCGCGTCCAAATGTGACGTGCTCCTTGCCGGTATTCTCGCTTGCCATAGCAAATTCCTATCTAGCGACCCGCTCCAACAGATTCCCTGGCCCCGCTGAAACGCGCGCCCGATGGGACAGATTGCGCAGCACCGGCAACGTTCGGCAGATAGATACCGCGACGGTTCGGACAGATGCGGTAGCGGTCGGTCAATCCGACGACGGTTTCCGCCGCGCCGAGGAAGAGATAGCCGTCCGGCTCGCTGATCTTTGCGAAGCGGCCGAAGATATCGGTCTTGGTGGCCTGGTCGAAATAGATCAGCACGTTGCGACAGAAGATGACGTCGAACCTTCCCAGTGGCGAGAAATCCTGCAGCAGATTGAATTGCCGGAACTGCACCATCGCCTTGGTGTCGGCATTGAGTTGCCACATCGCGCCGACCTGGGTGAAATGCTTGACCAGCAGCTGTATCGGCAGCCCGCGTTGCACTTCGAACTGGGTGTAGAGCCCCGACTTGGACTTCTCGAGCACCTCCGGCGATAGATCCGTGGCCACGATCTCGATCCGCCAGCCGCTGAGCGCGCCGGCCATTTCCTTCAGGATCATGGCGAGCGAGTACGGCTCCTGTCCGGTCGAGGCGGCGGCGCACCAGATTCTGATGCTGCGGCGGCCGGCGCGCGCCCGCAACAGTTCCGGAACAACGGTGTCCTTGAAGTGATCGAACGGCGTCTTGTCGCGAAAGAAGAATGTCTCGTTGGTGGTCATCGCCTCGACCACGTCGAGCACGATGGCTTCGCCGCCGCCCTTCATCTTGCCAACGAGTTCGCTGATGCCGGCGACGCCGGCCTTCCGCGCAAGCGGCAGCAGTCTGCTCTCCAGCAGGTATTTCTTGTCCGCGGACAACATCAAGCCAGACCGATCCTTCAGCACCTTCTGCAGATAGTCGTAATCCTGCGGCGTCATGATCTGATTCCTGGATGCTGCCCGGACAGCAGCGTCGCGGCTTATGCCGCCAGCTTGTCAGGTGCGATTTCGAGAATGCGGTCGACGTCGAGCACGACCATCAGCTGGCCGTCGAGCCGGTGAACGCCGTCGGCCATCTTGGCCATCCGCGGATCGAGGTTGACCGGGTTGACCTCGCGGCTGTCGTCGGCGAGCTTCAGCACTTCGCCGATGGAGTCGATCAGAAGACCGTAGGATTCGCCGCGCAGCTCGACGCCGACCGCCATCGGCGGCTTGCCGTCGTCGTTCTTCGGCAGCCCCAGCCGGGCCCGCATGTCGATCGCGGTGACGATGCGGCCGCGCAGGTTGAGCACGCCGGCCACGTCGCTCGACGACAGCGGAACTCTCGTCAGCCGCTCCGGCATGAAGACGTCCTGCACCCGCGAGATCGGCATGCCGAACAACTGGCCGCCGATCATGGTGGTGACGTATTCGGTGATGGCGCCCTCGGCGCTGTGGGTCTTGGAGCTCATGGTCGCGTCCTTTGTGCCGGCCGGCTGAACCTGCTTCATGCGGCTTTATTCATCTCGACGGTCTGTTCCTTCAGCGCGGCGATCAGGCCGGGCCGGTCGAATTTGGCGACGTAGTCGTGGAAGCCGGCCTGCCGGCCGCGCTCGATCGCCGCCGGCGAGATCATCGAACTCAGCGCGATGATCGGCGTCGACGCCAGCTTGTGATCGGCCTTGATGGTTTCGGCGAACTCGAAGCCGTTCATGTCCGGCATCTCGATGTCGGTCAGGATGACGTTGAACTCCGCCCCCGAGCGCAGCACCGAGAGGCCTTCGGCGGCGTTGGTGGCGACGCGGACCTTGTAGCCCGCCGCCTTGAGCACCGGCGCCAGCATGTTGCGGAAGAACGCGCTATCGTCGACCAGCAGCACCGACTGCGCGGTGGCCGAGACCCGCATTTCCTTGCGGTTGAACCAGTCGGTGAACGCCATCGGCAGGAAGTGGCCGACGTCGATCACTTCGGTGGCGAGCCCCTTGATCACCGCGGAACCGAGCACGCCGTCGCGGCTCGACGCCACCTCGATGTTGAGCCGCTCCTCGACGATGTCGATGATCTCGTCGACCACCAGGCCCATGGCGCGGTCGTCGTCGGCGAACACCAGGATCGGCTGGGTGCCGGTGGTGTTGACGCTGACGCCTTCCATCAGCACCAGCGGCATCAGCTGCTCGCGGTACTGCACCATGTAGCGGCCGTTCGACAGTTCGATCTTGTCGGCGGGGAGCTCTTCGAGCCGGGTGACCAGCGCCAGCGGCACGGCCTTCGGTTCCGCCGTGCCGGCGCGGAACACCAGCAGCGAGGTCAGCTGTTCGCCCGAGGCCGCGCGGGTCGCCGCAGCGTCGCTGGCGATCTCGTGGCCGGCCGAGCCGGCAGTGCCGAGCGCCTGGGCGATGCCGTTGGGATCGACGATCATGATCACCGCGCCGTCACCCAGAATGGTGTTGCCGGAGAACATGCCTATGTGCCGCAGTTTCGTGGACATCGGCTTGACGACGATTTCCTCGGTGTGGAACACGCCGTCGACGACGATGCCGAAGGTCTGGTTGCCGACCTGCGTGACCACGATGAAGCCGTTCTCCGGATCGGCGGACGAGCCGTCGTCGATCTTGAGAAGCTTCTTGAGGTGCAGCAGCGGCAGCAGCTTGTTGCGCAGCCGCAGCACCGGGGTGTCCTTGATGCGCTCGATGCGGTGCTCGGAATTGGCCCGCGCCCGCACCAGTTCGACCACCGCCAGCTGCGGAATGGCAAAACGGTCGCCGGCGGCTTCGACGATCAGCGCCGAGACGATGGCCAGCGTCAGCGGGATCTTGATGGTGACGCTGGAGCCTTCATTGGCGACCGACTTGATGTCGATGGTGCCGCCGATCTGGTCGATGTTGGTGCGCACCACGTCCATGCCGACGCCGCGGCCGGACACCGAGGTGACGGCGGCGGCGGTCGAGAAGCCCGGCGCGAAGATGAACTTGTGGATCTGCGCCTCGGTCATCTTCTCGAGGTCGGACTCGCTGACGAGGCCGTTCTGGACCGCCTTGGCCTTGATCCGCTCGGTGTTGAGACCGCGGCCGTTGTCGGCGATGCAGATCACGATATGGCCGCCCTCGTGATAGGCGGACAGGCGGATGGTGCCGAGTTCGGGCTTGCCGGCTTTGAGCCGGTCGGCGGGGTTTTCCAGGCCGTGATCGGCGGAGTTGCGCACCATGTGGGTGAGCGGATCCTTGATCAGGTCGAGCACCTGGCGGTCGAGTTCGGTGTCGGCGCCGTGCATCTCCAGTTCGATCTGCTTGCCGAGTTCGGAAGCGAGATCGCGCACGATGCGCGGCAGCTTCTGCCAGGCATTGCCGATCGGCTGCATCCGCGTCTTCATGACGCCGTCCTGCAATTCGGCGGTCACGGTGGAGAGCCGCTGCAGCGGCACCTTGAACTCGGTGTCCTCGTGACGGCGGCTGATCTCCAGCAGCTGATTGCGGGTCAGCACCAGCTCCGACACCATGGTCATCAGGTGTTCGAGGGTGTCGACGTTGACCCGGATCGACTGGTTGGCGACCTTGTCGCTTTCCGGCGTCACGTCAGCGTCGGCTGCGGCCTTCTTGACCGCTTTTGCCTTGGCGGGCTTTGCCTCGGCAACCTTCGGGTCGGCAACCTTCGGCTCGGTCGCTTCGACCTCCGGCGCCACGTCCGGCGTCACCGACGGCGCCGCAACTTCGATCGCGGTTTCCTGGAAGGCGCGCTCGAGCTCATCCAGCGAGACTTCACCTGGACGCAAGGCGCGCTCCAGGGCCTGCACCACGATCGGGGCCTCCGCCTGAGGTGCGGGTTCCGCGGGAGCGGCCACACTTGCCGAAGTTGTCGATTCTTCCATTGCCTTTACGCCCCGTTCCACCATCTGTTGCAACTCGTCGATCAGGTCACTGTCCTCGCCTTCCGGCTCGGATTCCGTCGCTTCCAGCTTGCCGAGGATGTCCTTGATGCGGTCGATGGTGGTGAGGATCAGCGTCACCGCCTCGCCGGTCACCGGCATGCCGTCGCGGAACTTGCCCATCAGCGTCTCGGCGGCATGCGCCAGCGCTTCCAGCCGCGGCAGCCCGAGGAAGCCGCAGGTGCCCTTGATGGTGTGGACCAGGCGGAAGATGTTATCGAGAATCTTCGCGTTGTTCGGATCCTGCTCGAACCGCACCAGTTGATTGTCAACGGTGTCGAGGCTCTCGTTGGTCTCCGT
>Ga0209758_1003584_pt1 | contig 13891 bp, 9 predicted proteins | sample AraplaMF_Col_mMF_FD_184258 | JGI IMG/M metagenome (GOLD analysis project Ga0209758, IMG submission 184258) | Arabidopsis root microbial communities from the University of North Carolina, USA - plate scrape MF_Col_mMF (SPAdes) (version 2) | ecosystem: Host-associated > Plants > Roots > Endosphere ... | reverse complement strand
AGTTCATTATCGATTCGATTTTCCTCAATCGTATCGAGCTGCTTTTCCTGCAGCAGTTCTGGTCGGTGGAAATGGTCGGCTTCTATGCTGCCGGTCTGTCGATCGCCAATATCGCGCTGCAGCTTCCCATCCAGATGAGCGGCAGTCTTCTGCCCTATTATTCGGAACGGCGACATACCAGCGCCGATTCGAAATTCCCGGTCGAGGCCTTTGCCGCTGTCATCCGCAGCATGGCCTATATCGTGCTGCCCATGAGCCTCGGGCTTGCCGCGATCTCCAGCGAACTCGTGCATGTAGTCTTCGGCGAAGCCTTCGATCGAAGCGGCGGGGTTGTTGCCCTGCTTGCGCTTGTCGCGCCGGCCTACACTTTCATGCAGGTTCTCAGCCTATATCTGCTTTCCATCGACAAAGCTAACGTACGGTTGAAAATCAGTGTGATAGGTGGCCTCCTGATGGTAGTGGGTTGTTTACTCATCGTACCTAGGCTGGCCGCTGAGGGTGCCGCGCTTGTGCGCATAGCCGTATTTGTTGCGATGTCGGTAATGATGGTCAGACAAACGGGATTCGGAACTCAGCTTTCAAGCCTTTATCTCAGCCTTGCGAAGATTACTCTTGCGGCGGTATTTTGCGCTTGCGGCGCCATTACCGCGCTTGAGATCTTCCAGGGACCGGTTGGTCTTGTCGTTGCGATCATCGCCGGCACGTTTACCTATTTTGCTGCGCTGAAGGTCTTCCGTGCCGTTCCGGCCGAGGATATTCAGGTCCTGCGCTCGATCCTCGACAAGATGCCGGCGCTGCTGCAGGGAACGGCAAGGCGCGCGGTCAATTTCATCACCGCGCCGACCCCCGAAGGGGAAGAGAAAAAGCCGGTCAACGAGGAATTCTCGCGTGAGCCGGCAGAAGGCGCCGGCCGCGCCGCCGCCCTTCCTGTTGTCTTCGACGGGACGATCGGTCTCTTCATGCCGGAAAAGCCCGACGCCGTAAAACGCTCGGCTGCCGTTCTCTTCGTCAGTCCCTGGGGTTTCGAGGAAATGTGCACGCGGAAATTCTACCGCGTGGCAGCAGAGCACTTCTCCGATCTCGGCGTTCCGAGCTTGCGTTTCGACTATACAGGCACGGGCGACGCGCTGGATTTCGGCGATCACATACCGAGCCTCGAAATCTGGAAGAATTCCATCCGGGCGGCTGCTGCGAAGCTGAAGGCGCTCAGTGGTTGCTCGCAGATCATTCTTGTCGGCCAGGGTCTCGGCGGCACGCTTATCCATCTGACCGGCCATACGATCGAGTGCGTCGACAACGTCGTGCTGCTTGCACCTGTCCTCAGCGGCAGGGGGCATCTGCGCGAAATCAACATGTGGTCGCGGATCATCCACGCTGACCTCGGTCTCGGCAAGGAACATGCGCCGAGCACCCAGGTCCAGATCGCCGGGTTGACCCTGCCGGACGCGATTGCCGCGGAAATCGGTAAGCTCAATATCAGTTCACCACAGGACCTGGCGGCGCCGAATTATCTCATCCTCGAACGCCCGGTTCGCGTTGACGATACAGCCTTCGCTGACGCGCTGAAGGCGCTCGGCGGCAATGTCGAGCAACGCGTTTTCGAAGGCTATGACGAGCTTGTCACGAACCCGCTCTTTGCCAAGACGCCGATGGCAGTCATCGAGCTGCTTTCCGAATGGCTCGTTGAAACGGCTACGCCCTCAACGTCAGCCGAGCACTCACCGCAAGTGATCGAAAATCAGCCGCTCGCGGGCGATGGCTTTGAGGAAGTTCCGGTACGTTTCGGCGCCTTCCAGCATCTCGTCGGTGTCGTCAGCCGGCCGCAGGGCGAGATCAAAGGCAATGCTGTTCTCTTCATGTCGACGGCCTATGACCGGCATGCCGGTTGGGGCCGTACGACGGTCGATATGGCGCGCGCGCTGGCGCGTCAGGGCGTGGTTTCGCTGCGCTTCGATTCTGCCAATGTCGGCGACAGCGTTCCGCGTCCGGATGCGCCGGAGCAGGTTCTCTATTCGGCGACGCAGACGGACGATGCGCTCGCCTCGCTCGATCTGCTGGAAAGCTTCGTCGCAGGCCCGATCATGGTCGCGGGTCGCTGCAGCGGTGGTTATGTGGCATTGCGCGCGGGCATCGAGGATGAACGTCTGAAAGCAATCGTTTCCATCAATCCCTTCGTTTACTACTGGGATCCCGAGATGCCGGTGCGGCGTGAGCATGTCGTTTCGGTTCCGCGCAGTGTCGATGATTATGGCCAGCGGATGATGCGACTCGACACGCTCAGGCGGTTGTTCCGCGGCGAGGTCGATGTCTTCGCGGCCCTGCAGAATATCTTCATTGCGGTCGGCCGCAGGCTTTCGCCGCGCATTGCGCCGCTTGTCGAACTTATCCCGGGACGACGCCATGTCGCTCGGCAGGTTCGCCAGTCTTTTGCTGCGCTCGGCAAACGAAAGGTGCCGCTGACGCTGATCTACAGCGAAGGCGATGTCGGCCTCGACCACATGTATTTCCACTTCGGACCACGCGGGTACAAGTTCGCCCGGCACCCGAATGTGCGGCTGGTGATGCTGCAGGATGCCGACCACAACCTGACACCGCCGGAATCACGCAAGCTGGTGCTGGACGAGATCGTCCGGCTGGCGAAGGCCTGAGAATTCCTGGTTTTCTGGAGCGTTTCCGGTTTTCCTCGAATGACGGAAATGCTCTGTCGCCTTGTGTTCCCGCGATTCCGGACACAAAGGCGCTGCGCTCTTTTGCTGGAATTTCTCTAAGCGATAATGTCGATCGACCGGTAAAGGTCGATGTAGCGCTCCGCCACGGCATCCCACGAATAGGCGTGGGCGGCATCGATGAGGTTCTTCCGCAGGATCGCACCTCCGGCAGCGACTTTCAGGTAAGCATTTTCGATCGCATCTGCGGCCGCTTCCGGTTTCGTGAAGTCAGCGAGCACGATTGCCTCATGCCTTCCGGCCAGCGAACGATAAGCGTCGTTGGCGTTCAGAACCGGCAGTAGGCCGGCACTCATCGCTTCCAGTGCGACGAGGCCGAAGCCTTCGTATTCCGAAGCGGAAGCGAAGAGCGAAGCCTTGGCAATGATGTCGCGGATCGCTTGGTTGTCCGGCGAGATAGTGAGCGTGACGGACTTCTCCAGCGACCGCTCGGCGATTTCACGCCTGAGATCGGCGGCATTGAGATCAGATTCGGCACCGACAATATCGAGATGCCAGTCGGGATGACGTCTGACGAGTGCGGCCCCGGCATCCAGCAGGTGATCGAGCCGTTTGTTTACGGAAAAACGCCCAATCGTAACGATGCACCGTTCAGATGCGCGCGAGGCGATATCGGCAAATTTGCCGATATCGGCGCCGTTTTCGATGGTGATGCCGTCAGGAACGATCCGGATGAATTGGCTGAGGTCGGACGCGCTGCAGCAAACGACCTGTCGATAGGCCATTGCAGAAAGCCGTGTCAGCGTACCGAACCAGATCTTCTTGATGATCAGGTATTTCTTTGTGTGGAAGAAGCCGCCATGGGTCGTGACGACCATGGGCTTGCGATGCAGGAAGCGTCCCCAGGCGAGCGCATCATAGAAGAAGTCTATGGCATGGACATGGATGAGATCGGCATCGCCGATATGGCGAAAGACCTGCGGTGCAAGCGGATAGCGGCTTGTGCCGGACCAGGGGATGCGGACGACTTCGATGCCATCGATGGTTTCGCGTCGTTGAAGCTTGTTTTCGGGAGCAGTGAAAAGGGAATCAAGCGTGACGACGCGAACGCGATATCCGCGCTTCAACGTCTGGCGAGCCAGATTGGCGACCACATCTTCCATCCCGCCGCGGTTCGGCAGGAACTGCCGGACGACGTGGACGATGAGTGGTGCCGCCTGCGGCTGCGCCTTGTTCTCAGGGGCCTCTATTCTGGAGACGGACATTTCCCACCTGTTTTTTGTGAGAATTATCAGCCATGTCCGTACTTAAGGGGTGGTTTATGAAGGCGCGCCGCTGCAGCCTTTATTGGCAAAAGGGTTAATCGCTTCAGAACGCCTTGAAGGTCAAGGTCGTCAGCGAACGGACGATGCCGGGGATATTGGCGATGTTGTCGTTGATGAATTTGCCGATATCCTGGCCTTCCTCGATGTAGACTTTGAGCAGCAGATCGTAATTGCCTGATGTCGAGTAGAGCTCCGAGACCAGTTCGGTCTTGTAGATGGCATCGGCGACCTCATAGGTCTTGCCGGGCGCGCATTGGAGCTGGACGAAGATCGGCTTCATAGGAATTTCCTGCATCGAATTCTGATGGCGCGCATAATGGTCGAAACCGCTGCTGCGATGCAAGCCTTCCTTACGTTTCAGAACCCGAACGGGCTTCGGCGATGATCCAGTCGCGAAAGGCTGCAAGCGGCGCGTAATCGGCGCGCTCTGGCGGGAAGGCCAGATAATAGCGCTCGCGGCTTTCCATCTCGCGGTCGACGGCGGCAACAAGATCGCCGCGCTTCAACTCTTCCTGGATGAGAAAGGTTGGCAGAAGAGCGACGCCGAGACCGGCGATCGCCGCTTGCGCAGCCGTCGCAAACTGGTCGAACAGCATGCCATGCACGCTTTCGAAGACGACGCCGTTATCCGCAAACCAGCGTTCCCAGGCATCAGGCCGGGTCGTCAGGTGCAGGAGAGGCACCGTCAACAGATCTTCCGGGCGGGAGATTGCGTTGTGCTTCAGAAAATCCGGGCTGCAGGCGGGTAGCGTGCACTCCGACATCAGGAAGGCGAGCTCCGCACCTGGCCAATGAGAATGGCCGAAATGAATGGCAGCATCGATGGAATCGAGGCGGAAATCGAAGGAGGAAAGCCGGGTTACGAGATTGATCGTGACGCCAGGATTGGCGGCGAGGAAGCGACCGAGGCGTGGTGCCAGCCAGCGTGTGCCGAAGGTCGGCAGGATGGCGAGGTTCAGCGTGCCGCCATGGGGGTTGGCGCGCAGGTTCAGCGAGGCGCTGGAGATGCGCCGCAGCGCTTCGCGGATTTCCCGCACATAGGCATCGCCGGCAAGGGTAAGGCGCACCGTTTGGCGCTCGCGCAGGAAAAGCTCGACGCCAAGCTGCTCTTCCAACGCCTTGATCTGGCGGCTGACAGCACTCTGCGTCAGGTCGAGCTCGCGGGCTGCTGTCGTCACGCTGCCGGTGCGAGCGACCGCTTCGAAGGCGGCGAGATGGGCGGTCGACGGCAAAAAGCGCCTTGGTGTGAGCATGATCATTCCATTTCAGAATGAGCTGTTTCCAAAACGTCGATATTCATTGCTCCGACCGGCTTGTAAAGAACTTCATCCTGCAAAATCGGAATGAACGCGGAGTTCTTCATGCCCGGCGCTTTCGTCTCCACGGATCGCATCCGTTCGCTTTTCACCGAAGCCATGTCGCAGATGTACCGGACGGAGGTTCCGCAATACGGCACGCTGATCGAGCTTGTGGGGGAGGTCAACGCCGAAGTCCTCGCAAGAGACCAGGAACTCAGCGAGAGGCTTCGGCGTGCGGGCGAACTCGAACGTATCGATGTCGAGCGCCACGGTGCGATCCGTCTCGGGACGGCCGAGGAACTCTTCACGATCCGCCGGCTCTTTGCCGTCATGGGCATGCAGTCGGTTGGCTACTACGATCTCTCGGTCGCCGGCGTTCCCGTGCATTCCACCTGCTTCCGGCCGGTCGAGGAAGCAGCGCTGAACGTCAATCCGTTCCGTGTTTTCACCTCGCTTCTGCGACTGGAGCTGATCGAGGACGAGGAGTTACGTGCCGAAGCCGAGGCCATTCTCGCAAAACGGCGAATTTATACGCCACGCGCCATCGCGCTCATCGAGCAGCACGAGAAAGCTGGCGGGCTGACGGAAGCGGAAGCGACGGAATTCGTCGCCGAGGCGCTGGAGACCTTCCGCTGGCATGGCGAGGCGACCGTCAGCGCCGAGACCTACAAGCGTCTGCATGACGCGCACCGTCTTATTGCCGATGTCGTCAGCTTCAAAGGGCCACATATCAACCATCTGACGCCGCGCACGCTCGATATCGACGAAGTGCAGCGGCGCATGCCGGAACGTGGCATCACGCCCAAGGCCGTCATTGAGGGGCCGCCGCGGCGCAATTGCGATATCCTGCTGCGGCAGACGAGCTTCAAGGCGCTGGAAGAACCGATCGCCTTTACCGGAGCGGCCGGGACGACATCAGGCACGCATACGGCTCGCTTCGGCGAGATCGAGCAGCGTGGCGTGGCACTGACGGCCAAGGGCCGGGCGCTCTATGATCGGCTGCTTGCCACGGTGCGCAGTGAAGTGCAGGTCGGGGCATCCGGCGCCAAGGCCGGGGATTACGATACCGAGCTCACCGAACGCTTCAAAGCGCTGCCGGACAGCTGGGACGAACTGCGGCGCGAAGGGCTGGCCTTCTTCCACTATTCGGCGTCCCCCGAAGGCATTGCGGCGAGGGGGAAGCTCCCCTCCGATCCGGAAATTCTCATCGCCAAGGGCTATCTTCGCTTTGATCCTATCATCTACGAGGATTTCCTGCCCGTGAGTGCGGCCGGTATATTCCAGTCGAACCTCGGTACCGATCAGCAGCAGAATTATGCGATGCGCTCGAACCGGGCAGCCTTCGAGGAAGCACTCGGCGCTGATGTGCAGGATGAGCTCGCGCTTTATGCCGAGCGGCAGACTGCTTCGCTCGACATGGCTATGGAAAAGCTCGGCCTTTCCGGTCTGAAGCTGAAGACAGTCGCCTGATATTTGGCCGCTTCCGCGAGAGCGGAGGCGGCGCTAGAGTGCTGATTTCGATCCTGACTGGACTGTCCGATGCTCAATGATCCGCGCTCCCACGGCCTATGGGAAAAGACTGCTCCTCAGCCACCAGTCACGTCTGCGCTGTCGGGTGCTGTCGAGGCTGATGTCGTCATTGTCGGCGGCGGTTATACCGGCCTTTCCTCCGGCCTGCATCTGGCCGAGGCGGGGTCGCGGGTCGTGCTGCTCGAAGCGAAGGAGATCGGCTTCGGTGGGGCAGGACGCAATGTCGGCCTGATCAATGCGGGCATGTGGGTCATGCCGGATGATCTTCCCGGCGTGCTCGGCCCTGTCTACGGCGAACGGCTGCTCGATCTGCTCGGCAATGCGCCGCGACTGGTAATGGAGTTGATCGAAAAGCACGGGATCGCCTGCGAGCTCGAAAAGCATGGCACGCTGCATTGCGCCGTCGGTGCTGGCGGTTTGAAGGAAATCGAAGACCGCTACAGGCAATGGTCGGCGCGCGAAGCGCCCGTTATGCTGCTTGACGCGGACGAGACGGCAAAACGTATCGGCACGAATGCTTATGCCGGATCGCTTCTGGACATGCGCGCCGGCACACTGCAGCCGCTTGCCTATGCACGCGGGCTTGCTCATGCCGCGCAGAAGGCCGGGGTCGTGCTGCATACGGCGAGCCCGGTCATCGCAACGGAGCGTCGGGGCAGCCGCTGGGTGGTGAAGACGGCGCAGGGGCAGGTCGCTGCCGACTGGATCATTGTGGCGACCGACGCCTATAGCACCGGCCCCTGGGAGCAGGTGCGCAATGAGCAAGTGTTTCTACCCTATTTCAATTTCGCCACCATGCCGCTCGGCCATAATCTGCGCCAATCGATCCTGCCCAATCGCGAGGGTGTATGGGACACGAAGGAAATTCTCTCCTCTTTCCGCATGGATCAGGCAGGACGGCTGATCTTCGGCAGTGTCGGGGCGCTACGCAATACCGGGCTTTCCGTGCACAAGGGCTGGGCCAAACGCTCGTTGAAGCGGCTCTTCCCTGAAATCGGCGATATCGAGTTCGAATGCGAGTGGTACGGTCAGATCGGCATGACCGACAATGCGCTGCCGCGTTTCCACAAATTCGCCCCCAACGTTATTGGTTTTTCGGGCTATAATGGCCGCGGGATCGCGCCCGGCACGGTGTTCGGCCGTACATTGGCGGAACACATCCTTGGCCGGGTTGGCGAGGCGGACCTGCCGCTGCCGCTGACCGATCCGCATGAGCCGAGCTTCCGCGCGCTTAGGGAACTATGGTACGAAGCCGGCGCTCAGGTCGCCCATTTCGCCGATGCCCGCCTCTGAGAACAACAAGACTGGAACCAAGACAATGACCATCGCCGTCCTCGATCTCGCCACCGAAACCGCAAAGCTGCTCGTCGATCTCGGCGTCGATGCCAACAGCTATACGGGCGGCACGCTCTCCGTCTCCTCGCCGATATCTGGCAAGGAAATCGGCAGGCTGAAGGAGCATTCCGTCGCGGATGCCAAGGCGGCGATCGACGCAGCGCACAAGGCCTTCCTCGAATGGCGTGCCGTTCCGGCGCCGAAGCGCGGTGAGCTAATCCGCCTGCTCGGCGAAGAACTGCGCGCCTCCAAGGCGGCGCTCGGCAGGCTTGTTTCCATCGAAGTCGGTAAAATCACCTCCGAGGGTCTCGGCGAAGTGCAGGAGATGATCGATATCTGCGATTTCGCCGTCGGTCTTTCCCGCCAGCTCTATGGCCTGACGATCGCCACCGAACGTGCCGAGCACCGCATGATGGAAAGCTGGCATCCGCTCGGCGCGATCGGTATCATCTCGGCTTTCAACTTCCCCGTTGCCGTCTGGTCGTGGAATGCGGCGCTTGCCATCGTTTGCGGGAATGCCACCGTCTGGAAGCCTTCGGAAAAGACGCCGCTGACGGCGCTTGCCGTCCAGGCTCTGTTCGAGAAGGCGCTGAAGCGTTTCGTCGCCGAAGGCGGCAAGGCTCCCGCAAATCTCTCCACGCTGCTGATCGGCGGCCGCGAAATCGGCGAAGTGCTGGTCGACCATCCGAAAATCCCGCTGGTTTCGGCAACCGGCTCAACGGCCATGGGCCGTGCGGTCGGTCCGCGCCTGTCGCAGCGTTTTGCCCGCGCGATCCTCGAACTCGGCGGCAACAACGCGGCGATCGTTTGCCCGACGGCCGATCTCGACCTGACGCTCCGCGGCGTCGCCTTCGCCGCCATGGGCACGGCCGGCCAGCGCTGCACGACCCTGCGCCGTCTCTTCGTGCATGAGAGCGTCTACGACCAGCTCGTGCCGCGTCTGAAAAAGGCCTACGGTTCGGTAACGATCGGCAACCCGCTGGAAACCGGTACGCTCGTTGGCCCGCTCATTGATGGTCAGGCCTTCGAAAAGATGCAGTCGGCCCTCGGTCAGGCAAAGGCTGCCGGCGGCGCTGTCGTCGGTGGTGAGCGCGTTGAGAATGGTTCGGCTGAAGCCTTTTATGTTCGCCCCGCGCTCGTGGAAATGCCGGAACAGACCGGCCCGGTCGAGCACGAAACCTTCGCGCCGATCCTCTATGTCATCAAATATAGCGACTTCGACGCGGTGCTGGAGTTGCACAATGCCGTGCCGCAGGGTCTGTCGTCGTCGATCTTCACCAACAATATGCGCGAGGCCGAGACCTTCCTGTCTTCGCGTGGTTCGGATTGCGGCATCGCCAACGTCAATATTGGACCATCAGGAGCTGAAATCGGCGGCGCCTTCGGTGGCGAGAAGGAAACCGGCGGCGGCCGTGAATCAGGTTCGGATGCCTGGAAGGCTTACATGCGGCGCTCGACCAATACCGTCAACTACGGCAAGACCCTGCCGCTGGCGCAAGGCGTCAAGTTTGACGTCGAATAACTTAAGCTATTGAAATATCGGAAGGCGACGCACCTTAAGCGTCGCCTTTTTTATCAAATCCGGATTTATTCCCGATGAAGATGAAAAATTGAGTCAAGATATTGTGATGATTTTTTTGACCTCGAAACTTGAACTGATCAGTCAACAAAAATATACGCCTGCCATTACCCTTGCAAAGCTCGGGTGACATCGCCACGGAGGCCATCATGAAAACTGCTCTTAACCGTCTTTCCGGCGCGCTCGCGCTTGCCGCTTCGCTTCTAGCCGCCACTACACTTGCCGGCAGCGCCAATGCGCAGGAGTCCGAAGGTATCGTCGTTTACAATGCCCAGCACGAAAGCCTCGGCCGTGAATGGATCGATGCCTTCACCAAGGAGACCGGTATCAAGGTCACCATGCGCCAGGGCAGCGACATGCAGTTCGCCAACCAGATCATCCAGGAAGGCGATGCATCGCCTGCCGACGTGTTCCTGACCGAAAACTCGCCGGCGATGTCGCTGGTCGACGGCGCCGGCCTGTTCGCGCCGATCGAGAAAGATACGCTGGATCAGGTTCCAGAACAGTACCGCCCGGCTGATGGCATGTGGACCGGCATCGCCGCCCGCACTACCGTTTTTGTCTATGACAAGACGAAGCTGACGGAAGACAAGCTGCCGAAGTCGATGCTCGACCTTCAGGATCCGGCCTGGAAGGGGCGCTGGGGTGCAGCTCCCGCCGGGGCTGACTTCCAGGCGATCGTAGCCGCGCTCCTGCAGTTGAAGGGCGAAGATGCCACCAAGGCCTGGCTGAAGGGTCTCAAGGACAATGCCACCCCCTACAAGGGCAACAGCGTCGCCATGAAGGCCGTCAATGCCGGTGAAGTCGAAGGTGCCATCATCTATCACTATTACTGGTTCGGCGATCAGGCGAAGACCGGTGAAAACAGCAAGAATGTCGGCCTGCACTATTTCAAGAACCAGGACCCGGGCGCTTTCGTCAGCGTTTCGGGCGGCGGTATCCTGAAGTCGACGCAGCACATGAAGGAAGCCCAGGCTTTCATCAAGTACCTCACCAGCAAGGCCGGCCAGGCAGTGCTCAAGGATGGCGATTCCTTTGAATATGCTGTCGGCAAGAATGCGGCCTCCAATGACAAGCTGGTGCCGCTTGCAGACCTCAACGCTCCTGATGTCGAAGTTTCGACCCTCGACAGCAAGAAGGTCGTGGAGCTGATGACGGCTGCCGGCCTGATCTAAGCCTTTCTGCCGCAGTCTTCTTCCGGCCAAAACTATTGCTTTTGGCTCAAGAAAACCTTAGGGCATGACAAAATCCGGCAACCGCTCTTCAAAGGCGGTTGCCTTCCTTTTACAGCGTGTGAAGGCATCGGCCTTGCTGCAGGACAACAGATTGCTCGCATCCGGCAACAAGGCGCCGGTAGCGCCGAGGCCCACGCCAATGGTTTTGCCGCGCGGACGCATGCCGCACGCTTCCGTCGTCCTCCTTGCATCCATCGTCGCGATCTTCAGCCTCGTGCCGCTCGGCTTCATTGCCTGGGTGACCTATGACGTGGGCTGGGAAACGGTGAAGACGCTGGTCTTTCGCCCGCGCGTCGGCGAGCTTCTCGTCAATACGGCTCTGCTGGAATCGATCACCATTCCGCTGTCGATCGTCCTTGCCGTCACGCTCGCCTGGCTGACCGAGCGGACGGATATCCCGCTTGCGCGGCTCTGGGCGTGGCTCGCCATTGCCCCGCTCGCTGTGCCGGCCTTCGTGCATTCCTATGCCTGGGTGAGCCTGCTTCCGGGCATGCGCGGGTTGCAAAGCGGCGCCTTCGTTTCGGTGCTTGCCTATTATCCGTTTCTGTATTTGCCGGTCGCGGCGGCGCTGCGTCGGCTCGATCCGGCGATCGAGGATGCCGCTGCCTCTCTCGGCCTTGATCCGTGGCGCGTCTTCTTCCGGACGATCCTGCCGCAGCTCCGCCTTGCGATCTGCGGCGGCTCGCTGCTGATCGCACTGCATCTGCTTTCGGAATACGGGCTGTTTGTGATGATCCGCTTTGACACGTTCGCGACTGCGATCGTCGATCAGTTCCAGTCTTCCTATAACAGCCCGGCCTCCAACATGCTCGGCGGCGTGCTCGTCGGCTGCTGCCTATTCCTGCTCGGTCTCGAGATTCTGCTGCGCGGCAACGAGCGCTATGCGCGCGTCGGCTCCGGCTCGGCGCGACCGGCCGATCGACGCCGGCTCGGCTGGTTCGTGGTACCGGCCGTGACGCTGCCGATCATCCTTGCAGTGCTGACACTCGGCGTGCCGCTGACCACGCTTGGCCGCTGGCTCTATCTCGGTGGGCTCGGTATCTGGCGCATTGAGGTCGCGAGTGCCTTTGCGCAGACGATCGTTCTCGCCATCGCAGGCGGTGTGCTGGCGACGGTTGCCGCAGCGCCCATGGCCTGGCTCTCGGTGCGCGCGCCTGGCCGCTTCCAGCGTATCCTCGAAGCCTGCCACTATTATGTCGGCTCGCTGCCGGGTGTCGTCGTGGCCTTGGCGCTTGTTTCTATTACCGTCCGTCTCGTACTGCCGCTCTACCAGACCTTCGCGACGCTGCTTGTCGCCTATGTACTGCTCTTCCTGCCACGTGCCATGGTCGGCTTGCGCGCCAGCATCGCGCAGGCTCCTGTCGAGCTGGAGCGTGCGGCCATGGGGCTTGGCCGCACGCCGGGACAGGCAGTGCGCCAGATCACCATGCGCCTTGCTGCGCCAGGGGCTGCCGCCAGTATGGCGCTTGCAGCGCTCGGCATCACCAACGAGCTGACGGCGACGCTGATGCTCTCGCCGAATGGCGTTGACACGCTGGCGACGAAATTCTGGTCGCTGACCAGCGAGATCGATTATGTCTCGGCCGCACCCTATGCCTTCATGATGGTCGTGCTGTCACTGCCGCTTACCCTCATGCTCTATGCCCAATCGAAACGGACTGCCGGCCAATGACGCTGCTTACGATCGACACTATCAGCAAGCGGTACGGACCGGTTCAAGCCTTGAAGGATATCTCGCTTGAAGTGCAGGCGGGCAGCCGCACGGCGGTCGTCGGTCCCTCCGGCTCCGGCAAGACGACGTTGCTGCGCATCATCGCCGGCTTCGAACAACCGGACATCGGCCGGGTAATACTCGATGGCGAGGTTCTGGCTGACGGGCCGGCCTGCGTGCCTGCCCACAAGCGCGGCATCGGTATCGTCTCGCAGGATGGCGCGCTCTTTCCGCATCTGAGTGTGGCGGAGAATATCGGTTTCGGATTCGAGCGCGGCGCGCCGGATCGCGAAAAGCGCATCTTCGACCTTCTCGAAATGGTGGAACTCGACCGCGGCATGCTGGAGCGTCGTCCGCACCAGCTTTCGGGTGGTCAGCAGCAGCGCGTGGCGCTTGCCCGTGCGCTTGGCCGCCGTCCGCGCCTCATGCTGCTCGACGAGCCGTTTTCGGCGCTCGATACGGGGCTTCGCGAAAACATGCGCAAAGCGGTTGCCCGCGTGCTGCAGACGGCTGGCATTACCGCGATCCTCGTGACGCACGATCAGGGCGAGGCCCTATCCTTTGCCGATCAGGTTGCGGTCTTGCGCGAGGGGAGGCTTGTGCAGGCCGGCACGCCGCAGACGCTCTATCTCAAGCCGCGTGACCGCGAGACGGCGCTGTTCCTTGGCGATGCGGTGATGCTGCCGGCGATCATCAAGAATGGTTTTGCCGATTGTGCGCTCGGCAACATACCGGTTGAGGGAGCCCACCAGGGCAAAGCGGAAATCATGCTGCGGCCGGAGCAGATTCGCGTCGTCGTCGATGAGGCGAATGCGAAATATGGCGGGCGTGTCGTGGATGTGGAATTCGGCGGCGCGACCTGCACAGTGGCGGTGTCGCTTGCTGCTGTCGCCCTGCCGCCGATCCTGATCAAGACCTCAAGCGTGGCATTGCCGGCGCGCGGCGATCTCGTTCGCCTCGATATCGCCGGCAAGGCACACGTCTTTTCGCGTTAAATTTAGCCCGCCTTCAGAACCAATTCCTGCGGCTGTTCGCCAGCCAGCCAGCCGCCGGTGAAGCCGGCGCGCTCGAGGCCGAGGCGGATCACCGGGTTCTTGCGCATCAGTTTCCAGATGAAGTCGGAACGTTCGTTCTCGACCGTCATGACGACGAGACCCTGGTCGATGGCGACGGTGCGGTCATCGACCCAGCCTTCCGGCCGCTTGGTCTGGA
>Ga0209758_1003583_pt1 | contig 13896 bp, 9 predicted proteins | sample AraplaMF_Col_mMF_FD_184258 | JGI IMG/M metagenome (GOLD analysis project Ga0209758, IMG submission 184258) | Arabidopsis root microbial communities from the University of North Carolina, USA - plate scrape MF_Col_mMF (SPAdes) (version 2) | ecosystem: Host-associated > Plants > Roots > Endosphere ... | reverse complement strand
TCGACTTGCAGATCCCCCTTTTTCGGGCACCCGCCGCATGCTGGTGGGCACGGGCGATGGTCGAGTCCACGGAGACGTCCCACGTGATCAGTCCCTCAGCATCGGCCTGGGCCTGAAGTTGCTCGAAAATGCGGTGCCAGGTGCCGTCCCGCTGCCAACGCCGGAACAGTCCGTACACCGTCTCCCACGGACCGTACCGCTCGGGCACGTCCCGCCACGGTGCACCGGCCCGGGTGCGCCAACGTATACCGTTTATCAGCTGCCGCTTGGTGTGTACCGGCGGTCGTCCGGACTTCTTCCCAGCGGGGAGCAGGGGCTCCAGCTTCGCCCACTGCGCATTCGTCAGATCGTGCCTCCCCATGAAGTGGATCTTGACACATCAAGATCCACTTCTGAAACGCACCCTAGCTCGCGGGGGCAGTACGGTCGCCGCACGAAGCGGTCACAGATGCCACGGATCGGGACACCTCGGTGACGCACTGACGATGCTGAGCAGCCCCAGCGGACGGGACTTGACCGGTGCGCCCAGCCGCTGCCGCGTGACCAGGCTCAGTCAGCTCGACGGCCATCTGGCAGATGCCCCGCTGCCGCGAGCCCGGGTGGCCGACAGCCATTGCGGACCGTTTTCCCGGTCCGCCCAAAGAACCACTGCACGGACGCGCTCACCCATGTGGGGGAGACGAACTTCGGCCCTGCGGCTGAGGCGATGACAGTGCCCCGCGGGCCATGTTGGATACCGCGCCGCCTTCCCGTCGACGTCGCCCGCCGTGGGGGCGGGGCACCGGGTGATCAGCTGGTGCCCCGCCCCTCGGGGAGCCGGGCGCGGCAGCGCATGTGAACCGTGAACCAGATAACTCCTGTACGCGAGAGGCTTCTCCATGCGTCTTTCTCTGTTCGCCGCCGCCACCGTGCTGTCCGGTGCCCTGGCCGTTCCGGCGGCTGTTCCCGCCTTCGCTGTCTCGGCCCCTCCCGCGGCCGCGCACACCGCCACGGCTCATCGGCCCGGCGAGGCAGACCATGCCGCATGGCAGAAGGCCCTGGACGACCTCGTCGCGGCGGGCGTGCCCGGCATCATCGCCGAGGTACACGATGCCCGCGGCACATGGACCGGCACCAGCGGCAGGGGCGACCTGCACCACCGCCAACTCCCGCCGACCGACGGACTGTTCCGCGCCGGAAGCAACACAAAAACCTTTGTCGCCACCACCGTGCTGCAACTCGTGGCAGAGAAGAAGGTCCGGTTGGATGCGCCCATCGAGCACTACCTGCCGCACCTGGTACCAGGCGGGCAGCACATCACCGTCCGACAGCTGCTCAGCCACCGCAGCGGACTGTACAACTACACCGACTCCCTCTGGGGCGGCAGCCCGGAGCAGATGTACAAGACCCGGTTCCAGGTCTGGACGCCCCAGCAACTGCTCGCCGAAGCCTTCCGGCACGCCCCCTACTTCGCCCCGGGCACCTCCGGCCACTACTCCAACACCAACTACGTGCTGCTCGGCATGCTGATCCAGAAGGTCACCGGCAGAAGCGCCGAGCAGGAGATCACCGACCGGATCCTGGGACCCCTCAAACTGCACCACACGTCCTTCCCGGGAAACTCCGTCCGTATCCCCGGCCCGCACGCGCACGGCTACCTGCGCCTAAACGGCCCACACTCCCCGCTCACCGACGTCACCGAGGAAAACATGTCGGTGGCGTCGACGGCCGGCTCCCTCATCTCCACCACCCACGACTTGAACCGCTTCTTCAGCGCGTTGATCGGCGGAAAGCTGCTGCCCCCGGCCCTGCTGCGCCAGATGCAGGACGTTAAGCCGCTGCCCGGCCAGTCACCCTATGGGCTCGGGCTCGACCGCCGGAGCGATCCGGCATACGGCACGGCCTACGGCCACACCGGCGGAACCCTGGGATACAGCACGTTCAGCTACACCACCGCCGACAACAGGCGCCACGTCACCATCTCCCTCAACTCCGCGATCGACTCCAAGAGGCTGAAGACGGCCGCGGACAACGCACTGAAGACACTGCTGCGCCCTTCCACCACGTCAAAAGAAGGCCGCTTCGACCGCTGAACGCCTGGGGCCGGCGCCCATAGGGGCCGGCCCCGGACGAGGCCCTGCGGCGCATCACGTGTCCTTGTGCGGGTTGGTGAAGAAGTCCTGCCAGGCATAGGTGTCCACCGGAATGCCCTGCATCATCACGACCTTATTGTCGCGGATGGTGTAGTACACGGTCACCTCCACCGGCTTGACCTCCGGGTCCCAGGGGTGGCTCATCCGAATGAACTCCCGAGCGAACCCGCCTGCACTGTCACCCGCCATCGCTGGGACATCCAGCTTGTACCGGTCGCCGACGGCGCCCATCATCCGCTTCCGGAACGCGAGAAAGCCGTCCCACCCCTTGTACACACCGGAGATGTCGCAATGCCCGGGCATGCGTACTTCGACCTTGTCCGAGATCATGCGGCGGAGCCCGCCGAGGTCCCCGCGCCGCACCATGGCGTAGAAGACGTTCAGGAAGGCGGTGTTCTCGGGCGAGATGGCGTGGCGAGCGTCGGGCGGGCCGGGCGCCGGCTTGGAGGAGACCGGAATACCCCTCGGGGTGTCGTGCGAGGGTGTCCAGTAGGCGTCGTAGACGTCCTGTTCCTCCGGCATCGTCCAAGCCTCCGAGATCCGGCCGCCGTTGATCTTGTACTGCATGGCAAAGCGCAAGACCCACGTCTTCTCAGGATCCATTTTGCGATTGACCGTCAGGACCTCGCGCGTGAAAGCGGTGTCGCCGTTCACCGCGAAGTGCGGCACCGCCAGATCGAATGTCCCGCCGTTGTAGCTGAACATAGGGCCCATGAAGCCCCGAAGGCCTTCTTTTCCCCAGTACTGGCCGGCGCCCAGCCCCCTGCCCGGCACATGCATGACAAAGTCATCGCTAACGAATTTCTGCGCGGCGGACAGATCCCCCCTGGCGAAAGCGGCATGGAATTTCCGAACGAGCGCCACCGTCTCCCGTGAAGTCTGCGAGGCCGCGTTTACGGAACCACTCGTGAACGTGGCCGCACGCGGTGCAGGGGCCGTCCCGCTATCCGATCCGGTGAAGACCAGCACACCTGCTCCGATGACCATGGCAGTGGCCACGGACAGAGAAGCAACCTTGCGCATCCCGCACTCCTTGGAACTCTGCAGAAGAATGACGAGCGCATGCCAGCGGTGAACCCAAACCTGCAGCACTCATGGTGACGAACCGGCCGAACCGTGAGCAGGTGGGCGTCTCTTGCCGGAAAGCCCAGCACTGCACTGCTGCCCGCGCACCGCGGCAGACTGCCAGATACCAGCGGTGCCGGAATGGCCCGGGCACTTGCAGCATCCTCGACTCTTTTGCACCAGCCTTGCACCGCAGTGGTTATCCGGCGTCGACCGCAACTTGACCTAGCAAAGGGCGGGCCGGGCGCGGAAGAACAGTCAGAACCGCAGGCAGACTCCGCTGATCGAACCCGTGCTGCGGTACCGCCCTCCCCGAGGCGGCCGGCGCAATCGCCGACATACCACCGCACCCCGGTGAACCTGAGCGGCGCGCCAGGCGCAGGCGGCTCACCCTCCGGGACAGCGCGGCCTGTTCGCTGGCATCGATATCCCAACCGGAGCTGACGGCTATGGCAGCGGTCGTCGCCGACCACCCTTCATACCCAGGCCGGGCCGAGGAGGCACTCACGCGTTGTACCTCTCCCCGATGCAAGCCCCGTGCAATCCGGCGGGGAACCCTTCGTCACGCCCGGAACAGCGTCTACCACTCACCGCACCCACATATCGGCGGTTTAGGTAACCAAGCAGGCCAGAACAGGACATCGGACACCGTGCGGCGAGATGCCACGTTTCGAACCCGAGGATCGCAGTGCCGTGCCCCTTCGGTCGTAAGAGCAGCCTTGCGGCGGTACTCGACGTACCCTCCAGCTCTCGGGCTGCAAAGAACCAGGCAAGACCGAGAGGCTTCCCAATGCTGATATCAAGCCGCGGCCGTGACAGCGGGCAAGGCTTGGTAGCACGCACCGTCACAGATCATGGCCCACAAGACCGTTCGCCGTCCGCGTTGATCACCACGCAGTGGTGGTGTTCCTTGCCGATGTCCACTCCGGCTCATATCCGGGGCACGGCCATCTCCGTCAACTCGCTACTCATCACATGCCCAGCAGACGACCTCGCCGACGTTGCCCTACACAGCGATCGAGTCGCATCTCCCAATTGGCGATCGAGTCGTCGCGGGGCTCCGGGCGGCCAAGCCTCTCCAGCCATCTCACGGCGCCGCCATGACAGCCATACCCAGAGCCCCCGCGTCCCGCCGACCTTACGAGTAACCAGTTCGAACCACGCTCAAGAAAGTAGGGCTGTCGTGAGCAGAACCGAGAAATCGGCTCCGAGGACACGTACGCGAATACCGCGTGTCCTACGGCTTGATCAAAGTGAGCGCACCCGCCCCGTGGACCACTCCCTGTCCCGTGGCCTGCAGTCCAACCGGATCGCCTTTAAGGAACTCGCCCTCGCCCGTCTGCGTGCCCTGCAGCAGCCCCCCGCCCTCTTCCACCAGCCCGGCCAAAGATCCAGGTAAGCAGTATCGTGACCAATTTCACCGCCCCCCACCGGCCCTCAGGTTTCCTTGGCCTGCTCCGCACCCTGCTACATCTGCACCGTCCGGCGCTGTACATCTGGGCGGCCCTCGTCCTCCTTCTGTCGGCGCTGCTGCTGTGGCTGGGCGGGCCGCTCGCCGACGCATCCGCAGCAGCATGGCGTCAGTCCAACTGCGGCTTGTCACACTGCTCGTACGACCAGGCCGCGATCTTCCACTACAAACACGTCTACATGTACGCCACTTTCGCCGTCCTCGCTGTCCCTGTCGTGATCGCCGCCTGGGCGGGAGCCGCTCTAATGGCCCCCGAACTGGAAAATGGAACCGCCAAGCTCGTCTGGACACAGGGTGTTTCACCGGCGCGCTGGCTCGCCGCGAAGCTCACTGTCCCGGCCGTCGCCGTCACTGCGGGAACCGGGCTGCTGATCCTGCTCCACCACCTGATGTGGGCGGCGTCCCAGGACCGTATCAACACCATAAAGGCCTGGTACGACCCGCCGACCTTCTACACCAACGGCCCTGTCCTGGTGGCCCTCGCGCTGGTCGGCCTCGCTGCCGGCGTGCTTGCCGGACTGGCCTGGCGACGCTCCCTCGCCGCACTCGCCACCGCTCCACTCGCCGTGAGCATGGTATGGGCCGCCCTCCACGCTGTCCTACCTCACCTCTGGCCCACCGTCACCGCTGTTACCAGCCTGGACGATGGCAACGGCTTGCCAGGCGATGGCATCACCGTCGGGAGAGGCTTCCTCACCTCTACTGGAACCCGCCACCCGCTCACTACCGACTGCGGCCCCTACGCCCAAGTCCCAGAGTGCCGAGCCGTCTACAACAAATTGGACGCCATCGGCTTCTACCACGAGTACCACCCCGCGGCCCATTACTGGCCTCTTCAGCTGACGGCGACCGCGCTCCTCCTTGTCGTCACCGCCGCCCTAGTGCTTGCCGCCTTCCGGGTTTTCCGGGCCTCGCACACGCTGAACCACGTTTCGGATACAGCGAGCCGAAGCTGCCGGCGTTGAATTGTGGATCACGTCCAAGACACGGTTAAAGCCAGCAGCCTGCGGCCCCTCGGAGGGATCGTCGGACCGAAGGCTCCTGCGATACGGCTGTCAACTCAGCGAAATGCGGTGATTCGGAAGGCAGCGAGGCATCGACAGCATTCGCGACGAGACTGCGCATGTGCGCAATCTCGATCGCTGGCCCGGGCAGGCTGCACAGGCGCTCGGAAACTGTGTGTCTGCGCCAGCCTGTGGTTTTGGGCTGGGTGTGTGCGCCAGTGAACCTTTTCCGACCTCAGTTTGAGCAGGTCAGGTGCAGGGTGAGTGAACCGCCCCGGGTTTGGTGGAGACTCGAACACGTGTAAGGATTCGAGTCATGGCACGTCCTTCCCGTTACCCGCTTGAGCTGCGCCGTCGCGCGGTGCGCATGTTCGCCGAGGTCCGCGGCGACTACCCGAACGAGACTGCGGCACTGCAGGCGGTTACGGAGAAGCTGGGCATCGGTTCCCGCGAGACGCTTCGGAACTGGGTGAAGCAGAACGAGGTCGACACCGGGCAGCGGCCCGGGACGACGACGGAGGAGTCTGCCCAGCTCAAGGCGTTGAAGAAGGAGAACGCCGAGCTGAAGCGGGCGAACGAGATCCTGAAGGCCGCGGCGAGTTTCTTCGCGGCCGAGCTCGACCGGCCACACACGCGCTCGTAGCCTTCATCGACGAGTACCGGGACCGCTTCGGCGGGGTCGAGCCGATCTGCAGGACGCTCACTGAGCACGACTGCAAGATTGCCCCATCTACGTATTACGCCCACAAGAAGCGCCTCGAGACGCCCTCCGCCCGCCGCGTGCGCGACGCGGACCTCAAGGAGAAGATCCAGAAGGTCTACACGTCCAACTACCGGGTCTACGGAGCCCGGAAGGTCTGGCGCGAACTGAACCGGCAGGGCCATGCGGTGGCCCGCTGCACCGTCGAGCGCCTGATGCGCGAGCTCGGCATCCAGGGCGCGGTACGAGGCAAGCGGATCATCACCACGATCCCCGGCGGCCAGGTCGAGCGGGCTCCCGACCTGGTGGACCGCGACTTCGTCGCCCTCGCTCCGAACCGGTGCTGGGTGGCGGACTTCACCCATGTGAAGACCTGGTCCGCGGTCGTCTTTGTCGCTTTCGTCGTGGATACCTTTTCCCGTCGGATCGTCGGCTGGTCGGCGGCCACCGTGAAGGAGACCGTCTTCGTCCTGGACGCCCTGGAGATGGCCCTCTGGCAACGCGACCGCGATCAACAGCCGGTCACAGCTGGAGAGTTGGTACATCACTCGGACGCGGGGTCGCAATACACGTCTTTCCGGCTCGCCGAGCATCTGGAGGCCGCCGGCATCGCCGCCTCCATCGGCTCGGTCGGCGACGCGTATGACAACGCCCTGATGGAGTCCACGATCGGCCTGTTCAAAACCGAGCTGATCAAGCCCCAGCGGCCCTGGAAGACACTCGCCCAAGTCGAGCTCGCCACTGCCGAGTGGGTCGACTGGTACAACCACCGCAGACTCCACGGTGAGATAGGCCACGTCCCACCCGTCGAATACGAAACCAACTACTACACCGAACTCACGAAACCCCAGGTCACAACCACAATCTGCGATCTCTACCGAACCCGGGGCGGTTCAGAGGACTGCTTGGACGAGGCTGGTGATGCGTGTGGTGCTGCAGCGGAGCTTCCGCAGGAGGCGCCAATTCTTCAAGGTGGCCATGGCCTGCTCGCCCAGCGCTCTGATCCGTGCGTGAGCTCGGTTGACGGCCTGCTGTCCTGCGGACAGACGGTCCCACCGGCCGCGGAAGGGCACTCGGACGGTTCCGCCGGCGCCTTGGTAGCCCTTGTCGGCCCAGCAGGGCATGCCCGCGTCGTTGAACGCGTTGATCAAGCCGTGTGTGCGGGCCGCCTTGATGTCGTGGACGGTGCCTGGCAAGGCGGGCGAGGCCCACAGCAGACGCCCGTGCGGATCGGCGATCACCTGCACGTTCATCCCGTGCTTCTTGTGTTTGCCGGGGTGTGCGCCGTGAGGCGCTTGCTGTTCGAGTGATGGGGCCCCTGGCGCCCTTATACGCCTGCCGGAAGCCTCCCCGCCCGTTCTCACCTTGCTCCCTGTGTATGTGGAGTTGGTGGCCGGCCCGCTGGATGGGCTGCTCCTGGACGTCACGGACCGGTCTGCGCGGGAGCGGGCAGAAGGTGTTGCTTTGCGTACGGAGATCGGCCGGTATGGTCCCGGTGGTCAGGCCCTGTATGTCCCCAGGCCGGATGGTCGCCGGTTCGACTGGCATGGAGACGCCCCCTGACGACCGTGGTCGGGGCTGCAGGGGTGGCCCCGACCATAGACCCGACCACGGCGCTGTGGCGGCTTGTGCAGCTGGCCGGGCTGCGCACTGCTGGGCGCGGGGTCGCGTACTGCCTGCGCAATCGGGAGCAGCTGTCGGCAACGGCTGAATGCGAGGGTGAGGCCCCGGGAGTTCGTGATGACAGGGGACATGGTGCACTCAGTGCCCGCGCAGCTGTGGCTGACGTGGTCCGGCCAGCAGGAACCGGTAGCCCGCCGGGTTCCGCCCCGTGCCCCGTGAATTCGCAAGTGCTGAGGAGTTACTCGGCTATCCAGTTGGATGGCCGAGTGCAGGGACTGGCGTGCACCTGAAGGCAGGATGCTGGAGACCGACGCTGACGGTTCGTCAACGGCGGTATCCGCGCCTGAAGTCGGCCTCCTGCCTGGCATCCTCTTCCTCGATGGCGTCGAGGCGGCGCAGGGCATCCAAGGCGAAGGCCCTCACCGACGCGTTCGGATCGTTCACGAGTGGGCCCACCGTGCGAGCAGGACGCGTTTGCGAAGGAGATCGAGCCGATGGGTCGCGCTCACGTAGGCGGTGCAGCTTGTCGGCATCGCCGTCGCGGAGGTGTTCGGGGTGGGTCATGATCTATGAGGTGACCTCGCGGACCGAGGGAGACTTGGGGCCGACGGCGGGTGCGTGTCCGCGCCCGGTGCGGTAGCGCCGCAGGTGACGTTGGACGGCCAACTCGCGCCCTGGGTAGCCGAGTTGCTGGATTTCCCGGTGGAGCTGTGCGGCATTTCTTATGCCTTCGTTCCAGCGCCGGTGCAGGTAGTCGACGTACGGGTCGACGACATGTGCCCGCTGCAGGCTTTTGGCGACGACATCATCAGCCGAGCGGGCGTTGACGAGTTTGCGGACGGTGGCCTGGTGCAGCCCGAGCTTCCGGCCGATCGCCGCCTTCGACTACGCCGAGGAGCAGGACGCCGGCGCCGTGACGTCCGGGACGTGAGTGAGCCGGTTGGGGGGAGCCGCTCGCCCCCGCCCCACCGGCCACTCGGGGGCCGCAGCCCCCAGGGGGATTACCGCGTCACTCCCAGAAGTACTGGTTCGTGGACACCAACTGGCCGGGAATCACCTCCCCCTTGGTACGCAGCTCGGTGTACGCCCAGTACTCGAGGTCCGGTTTCAGCGCAGCGTGCGGCCGCAGCTTGTACGACGGCGTCGTGCCGCGCTCCACCGTGGCCGGCAGTTCCAGCGCCGCCGGCTCGTAATGGCCGTCACGGCTGAGGACGACATGGCCGAGCCGATAGTCGACGACCGGGCCGCCGGACGCCTGCGCGAAGACGTACGCCGTGTACGTGCCCGCTTCGGGCATGAAGGCCCAGGCCCGCTCGTTGCTGTGCCAGTTTGCGTCGCTCCGGTAGACCAGCTTGTCACCCTTGTACAGCAAGAGGTCCAGGTTGGTGTCCGGGTCGTCGGTCGCGGTCTCGACGACGATTCCGGCACTGCCCGCCGGCACCTTGAAGGAGTGCGCCTGCACCCCGAGGGCCTTCGGGTCGAAGACCCCGCCGTTGACCCCAGCCGGCATCGAGTACGACTCCCACTGCATGGGGGCGTAGCCGGTCGACCGGCCGGAGACCGGTCCGGTGAAGCCCGGCTCGAAAGTGCCGTAGGTGCCGTCTGCGAGCCGGCCGAACTCCTCCAGGTTGTCGTCGTACTGCCGGGGCGAGATGCCCCACGGGCGCGCGGCGACCGGAATCCGAACCTGGTGGGCGGTGCTGTGCCAGGCTATCGCGCCGGTGACGTAGCGGTCCCACGGTGCGCTGCCGCGCCGCAGGGTGATGGTGACCTTGGCGGTTTCGCCGGGAGCCACGGTCACCACCGCTGGTGCGACGCTGACCTGCATGCCCTTCAGCCCGTTGACCGAGGCGTGGTACCTCTCCCGCTTGCTGCCGACGTTGGTCAGCTTGCGGGTCAACACCACCGGCTTGGTGCCGTCGTACTCGCGCAGTGCGATCGACGGCAGGTTCAGTTCGCGGCCGTCGGGCTGAGCCGCCTCACTGAAGGCGATCAGGCTTTTGGCGTCCGGTTCGATGACCAGGCCCGGATCGGCGGCCCGGTCCGGTGCCTGCATTCCGCTGCCCTGGGCCAGCGGGCTGGTGGTGCCCACGGTGTCCGTTGCGGTGGTCCGCAACGCCGAGGCCACCGCGCCGGGCGACCAGTCGGGATGCTCGGCCCGCAGGATCGCGGCCGAGCCAGCCACGTGCGGGCTCGCCATCGAGGTCCCCGAGTACGCGTCGTACTGCCGGCCGAAGTTTCCCGGCGGGGAGACGGACGCGATGATGTCGCTACCGGGGGCAACCAGGTCGGGTTTCATGAGCCCGTAGTGCATCTTGTCCGGCCCCGTCGACGAGTAGTCCGCGACGCTCGGCACCCCCTGGACACTGGAGCCGTCGCCGCCCGAGGTGAGCCGCGCGGTGCCGTCGGCCGAGTGTCTCATCAGGTAGTTGAAGAGCTTGCCGGCCTGCTCCCTGGTGTTCAGGTAGAGCACCGGGAAGTCGTAGATGCTGTTGACCCGGAAGTTGCCGTAGGGGTCGAAGAGGACCATTGCCGCGGCGCCCTTGGCTTTGAGCTCCTCCACCGCGCCGTACGGGCTGTCCAGGGCGCAGGCGACCACCTTGCCCTTCACCTTCGCCGGGTCCAGACTGCCGGGCTCGCAGTATGCCGAGCCGTCCTCCAACGTGCCGGCCTGCTCGCCGAAGACCAGCGGCAGGGATCGGCCACCGGGGAGCACGTCCAGCGAGGCGCCGGTGATCGAGGTGCCGTCGCCGAGCCGGACCGTTCCCTCGTTCACGTTGGTCACCGCCGCGCCGACCGTGGTGATCCACGGCTGGGTGTTGCTGACCGCGCCGCTGAATCCGGTGTTGCCGGCCGCGGCCGTGACGAAGACTCCGGCAAGCGTGGCGTTGAGGAAGGCGTTGCCGATCGGGGTGTTGGGCTCGCTGTCCCCGAACTGCGTTCCGATCGAGTAGTTGAGCACCTGCACGCCGTCGGCGACCGCCGCGTCGATGCCCGCGATGATGTCGGCGTCGTATCCCGAGCCACCCCAGAGGACCTTGTAGACGGCGATCTGCGCGTCCGGGGCCACACCGGAGATCGAACCGAAGTTCCGCCCTGAGATGGTGACGTTGTCGACGGGCAGGCCGGCCGCGGTGGACGCCGTGTGCGTACCGTGCCCGAGCATGTCCCGGGGAGAGAGCACCTCGCCCTCGGGCAGCGCGCCGCCCGTCGCCGCGAGGAACGTGTCGGCGAAGTACCGGGCGCCGACGATCTTGCCGTTGCAGTGCTCGGCAGCGAATGTGTAGCCGGTCTGGCAGGTGCCGTGCCAGCCCGCCGGGGCCGGCATCTGCTTGGCGAACGACGGACTTTCCGGCCAGATCCCGGTGTCGAGGACGCCGATCACGACCCCGGCGCCGGTGCTTCTGCCCGGCTTCCGCGCGGCGGTCTTCCGCGCGCTGGTCGCCGGGGAGCCGGTTGCCTGGGCGCCGGTCGCCGATGCCCCAGTCCTGGCTGTTCCGGCTCTGCCCGCTGCTGTGTCTGTTGCCGTGCCGGTCGTCGGCTGCGGCGTGGTGTCACCAAGGGACGCCTGGCTGGTACTGACCATCTCGGACTTGGTGACCGAACGGACCCGCTTGTCCGCCTTCAGTGCCGCGACCTGAGCGGCAGTCAGCGTCGCGGAGAACCCGTTGAAGGCCGTGGTGTAGACCTCGTTGACAGTGATGCCGGCTGCTTTGGCCACGGCCGTCCGCTGGGTACCCAGGTGCTTCCGGTACGCCTTCGCCGCCCCCGACTGCGGTTCCAGCTGCTCGCCCGGCGCTGGGCGGGTCCGGGCCAGCCCCGAGAGACGGCCCGTGTACGTCGTCACCGGTTCCTCGGCGAGCTCCACAATGTACGGAGTGCGGCCGGTGGGCTTTTGCTTCTGCTTCGCCTTGGACCTAGCGGTCTGGTCCTGTCTGAACCGGCCGGCGCCCCCGGTCAGATCAACCCGATCTCCTTCGGGCCGCAGTCCGGAGCTGACACCGCTGCCCGCCGAGGTGTTCGGCTCGGCGGGTCCCGCCGTTGCCGTACCCCCGGTGGCGACCGTGCCGCCGCCGGCCAGGACGATGGCCAGCAGGGGTATCGCCAGCCTCCGTCGCCGGGTTCGTGTGCTCGTAGCCACGAAACTCCCTTCCAGTAGCTCCCCGATGGGAGCGATCCCATGAACGTCGATGCTCCCTCCCTGGATTGAGGGGGGGAGCATGAGACCTACCTAACTTGACGTCAGTTAACAAGGGATTCACGGGTTGTTTCGGATGCTCACGGGGCCACAGTGGTTCCGCTTCCGCGGGCGAGGCCTGCGTCGCGCCGGCGCGGGGGACCGCGGCGGCCGTCGAGGAGCAGAGCGGAAAGTCGTCGCAGGTGCCGGATGCGGCGAAGCCGAAATTGCGGGTGCCGATGTGGCGTGCGGGGTCGCCCTGGTCGGTGCTGTCGGTGGACCACCAGCGCATCCTGCAGGCTCTCGCAGACCAGGCCCGGCTCCATCAAGGGTCGCTGACTTGCCAGGAGATGGTCGCAGAGTTCGGCATCGACGTGGTGCCGGCACGCGTGGAGGCGCTGCGGTCGAAGGGGAAACGACTGCTCGCGCACGGCTGGCTGGCCGAGTCGGCGTCGGGCCGGTTCACGCTCGCGACGCGGGTGTGACCGGGCCAGGCAGCGGGTCATGGCAGCGTCATCGACCAGTAGCGCTTGACGATCCACCGCGTGGGCAACACCACGAAACCTTCTGGTCGTCACTGCGTTCGACGATCGTCAACACACCGGCGCGAGCGAGGCAGGCACTACTTCACGAGACTGCCGGTGTAGCCGAGAGGGCCCTTTGCCTTGGCAAACCATTGCCGGTACGGTCGCCTGCTCCGGTGGGCAGACGCAGCACTCGCCAGCCGCTCACCCGACCGGGTGCGGGAACGTCGCTGTCACTCGTCGACCGCGAGTGGCCGTCTTCGGGCGCGCATGCGGTCGCGGTGACGTACCCGCCGAGCCGGCCGCCGACGTGCCTGGAGAGGCGACGGCGGACTGGCGGATCATCGCTGCCGTGGCCCGCCTGATGGGCTACAAGAAGGGGCGGTGCCGAAGCCCTGCGGTGATGCTGTCAGGGGAGCGTGGCTGGCTTCGCACGGGCAGGGTGCGTCGGTGGCCGCGCTGTACAGGAAGGCTGTGGCCATGACAGCGATGCCGAACAGGACACGGCCGGGACACGGGGGGCCCGGCAGCAGCGAAATAATCCACGGCGCGTCCATGTTCGCTGGGGCCATGCTGATGCTCAGCGGGCCGCTCAGCATTCTTATGGGCGCATCCGGCATCGCACAGGACACCTTGTTCTCCGCGTCCCGGTATGCCTACCGGTTCGACCTAACCACTTGGGGCTGGATTCACCTTGTGGTCGGAGTGGCGCTCGTCGTTGCTGGACTGGGAGTCTTGACAAACCAGAGCTGGGGTCGCGGGGCAGGCGCAGCGGTAGCAGGGATCAGCCTGATCACCCAGTTCATGTTCGTTCCGTACTATCCGGCGTGGTCCATTCTCGTGATGACACTCGACCTCCTGATCCTGTTTGCGCTGACGAGGTTCCATATCGGGACCAGCGTCGGCCAGTGAACCCAGACGGGACCATGGACGACACCAGCGGTAGGCTGACAGCGCGGGCGGTGTAGCGACTCTGGCCTGGAGTTTCAATAACCCAGTCAAGCGCCACGGCACTCGGTCCCGGAGTACTAACTTGACTCTCTCGGGGATCTTGATAGTCGATGTCGGTCACCCAGGGTTCGCCAGGACTTCGACCGGGGGATTCCCCTGGTGGTCCAGGAAGGTCTGGAAGGCGGCGGCGGTCTTGGGGAAGAGGGTTGCGCAGGCGTGAGAACGACGACGCGACACGAACACAGGCTG
>Ga0209758_1003582_pt1 | contig 13902 bp, 10 predicted proteins | sample AraplaMF_Col_mMF_FD_184258 | JGI IMG/M metagenome (GOLD analysis project Ga0209758, IMG submission 184258) | Arabidopsis root microbial communities from the University of North Carolina, USA - plate scrape MF_Col_mMF (SPAdes) (version 2) | ecosystem: Host-associated > Plants > Roots > Endosphere... | reverse complement strand
GTCGGCATGATCGACGTGCGCGGTAGCGGTTATCCGATCGTCGACCTGCGCACCAAGCTCGACCTGCCCAAGGTGCCGGCGACCGAGGCGACGCGGATCATCATCCTCGACGTGCCGATGGGGGATCGGCTGGTCGGCGTCGGCTTCATTGCCGACTGCGTCTTCGAGGTCACCGATATCGACGAGAGCCAGATCGAGCCGCCGCCGTCGGTCGGCGGACAATGGAAATCCGATTACCTTGCCGGCATCGGCCGCAAGGGCGACCGCTTTGTCATGATCTTCGATCTCGGGCGCCTGATGGCGTCGGCGGGATTGGCGGAGGCTCCCAAGGAGACTTCCAAGGAATCGTCCAAATCGGATCTCGGCGCGTTCGTCGCGGCCTGATCATGGACGTCGACACCGTATCGCATCTGTCGGATCGCCAGTTCCGCTCGATCGCGCAACTGATCGAGGGCAGGGTCGGCATCAAGCTGCCTGCGGGCAAGCGGCTGATGCTCGAGGGCCGGCTGCAGAAACGCGTCCGCGCCCTGCAGTATGCCAGCCTCAACGAATATGCCGACAGCCTGTTCGATGGCAGCCAGCTGGAAACCGAGCTGGTTCACCTGATCGACTGCGTCACCACCAACAAGACCGATTTCTTTCGTGAGCCGTCGCATTTCGATTTCATCCGCAACGTCGCCGTCGGCGAACTTTTGGCGCGGCGGGACCGCAATAACCGCACCCTCAAGATCTGGAGCGCGGCCTGCTCGACGGGAATGGAAGCCTACACCGTCGCGATGGTGCTCGACGACATCCTGAGGACCAGGCGCGGTTTCGATTTCCGCATTCTCGGCACCGACATCTCGACCGGCGTGCTGCGCATCGCCAAGACCGCGATCTACACCCGCGACACCATCGCGCCGGTGCCGCCGGAGATGGCGCAGCGCTATTTCATGGCGTCGAGGGACCGCTCCCGCGGCGAGGTCCGCCTGGTGCCGGAGCTGCGGCGGCAAGTGAATTTCATGCGCATGAACCTGATGGATTCGGCCTATCCGGTGGACAAGGACGTCGACATCATCTTCTGCCGCAACGTGCTGATCTATTTCGACAAGGAGACCCAGCACAAGGTGGTTCACCAGCTTTGCGCCCACCTGCGTCCCGGCGGCTATCTGCTGGTCGGGCACTCCGAATCGATGGTTCACCAGGGGTCGCGGGGGCTGCGGCAGGTCGAGCCCACGATCTTCCAGACCGACCGGCGGAGCGAAGCCGATGCTTAAGCAGAAGGTGAGCGTGCTGATCGTCGACGACTCCGCGTCGGTGCGGCAGATCCTGACCGCGATTCTGAGCGAGGATCCCGAGATCGAGGTGATGGCGGCCGCGTCCGATCCGTTCGTCGCGGCCAAGCGGCTTTCGGAAGCCCTGCCGGACGTCATCATCCTGGATATCGAGATGCCGCGCATGGACGGCATGACGTTCCTGCGCAAGATCATGGCGCAGCGGCCGATCCCGGTCATCATCTGTTCGACCCTGACCGAGCAGGGCTCGAACCTGATGTTCGAGGCTTTCGAGGCCGGTGCGGTCGACATCCTGCCGAAGCCGCGCATCGATACCCGCCAGGCGCTGCTGGAGTCGTCCGCGCGGCTGCGCGAGGCCGTCAAGCTCGCCGCGCGCTCAACGGTCAGGCCGCGCGCCGCGCGCCGTCCGGTGGAGAAGAAGCTGACCGCGGACGTGATCATGCCGCCGCCGGTCGAAAATCGCTCCAAGCCGGAGACCGAGCGCATCGTTTGCATCGGCGCCTCGACCGGGGGCACCGAGTCGCTGCGGGACGTTCTCGAAGCGCTGCCGCGCGACTGCCCGCCGATCCTGATCGTGCAGCACATGCCGCAGGGTTTTACCAAGGCATTCGCCAGCCGGCTGAACTCGCTTTGCGAAATCAGCGTCAAGGAAGCCGAGGACGGCGAGCCGGTGCTGCAGGGCTGCGCCTACATCGCGCCCGGCGGCCGGCACATGCTGCTGCAGCGGGTCGGCGTGCGCTATCGCATCGCCATCAAGGACGGTCCGCCGGTGTCGCGGCATCGGCCGTCGGTCGACGTCCTGTTCCGCTCGGCGGCGCAGTATGCCGGCCGCAATGCGCTCGGCGTCATCATGACCGGCATGGGCGACGACGGTGCGCGAGGCCTGCTCGAGATGCGCAAGCTCGGCGCGACGACCCGGGCCCAGGACGAGGAAAGCTGCGTGGTGTTCGGTATGCCGAAGGAGGCGATCGCCTGCGGCGCGGCCGAAAAGATCGTCCCGCTGTCGCGGATTCCGAAGGAGATCATGCTTTGGCATAGCGCCGGGCAGGGCGTCTTGGCGAGCTAGGCGGTGACAGACCATTCCACCCACTCTGCGAACACCATCGCCGCGGCGCTCGGCGCGATCGGCGACGTCGCGTCGCAGGTCGAGGCGGCATTTGCGCAGGTCGGAAGCCATCTTGGAGAAGGCCACGCGCTGTTCGAGGAGCTCAACGGCGGGCTGGGTGCGCTGTCGCTCGAGATGTCCGGCGCGACCATCGCCAGCGCATCCACCGCGCTCGATGAGATCGCCGCGCGACTGACCAAGCTGGTCGACGTGATGCATGCGGAGGGCGGACTGCTCGGGGTGATCGGCGCCAGCGCCGATGAGGCCGCCGCGGTGCTGAAGCCGCTGGTCAAGCACATCAAGATGGTGATGATCATCGCCCAGAACGCCAAGATCGAAGCCGCGACGCTGGGCAGCGGCCGCGAAGGCTTTCTGGATTTCACCGAAGAGGCTTCCGATCTGGCCAAGGCCGTCCAGGCCTCGATCGAGTCGTGCACGCGCGATCAGCGGCAGCTGTCCGACGCGGTGGCGACGGCGCTGGCCCGGCAGCACGATTTCGAAACCCGTTATCGCGGTCAGCTGCGCTCGGTCAGCGCCGAGCTCGTCGCGGCGCATTCGGCGATGCAGTCGCGGCAGGCCAAGAGCGTCCAGCTGGCGCAGTCGGCGGGCGCCGGCACCAAGCGGATGGCCGACGCCGTCGGCACCGCAATCGTCTCGCTGCAGGCCGGCGACGCCACGCGCCAGCGTCTGGAGCACGTCTGCCGCGCGCTTCGCATCGCCGCCGGCGCCGGCGACGGCGACGACACGGGCTCCGTGATTTGCGGCCTGCAGGCCGCCCAGCTGCAAAGCGCCGCCGCCGATTTCGATGCCGACCTCGCCGACATCGACCGCTCGCTGAACAATCTCCTGTCGGGCGCCGCCGACGTCGTCGGCCACGGGCGCCTGCTGTCGGGGGCGGAGGAGGGCTCGACGGCGTCGTTCCTGACCTCGGTGAAGCAGAAACTGGCCGAGGCGTCGTCGCTGATCAGGGCGTGCGAAACGTCGCGGAATTCCGTCAACGACGCGCTGTCGGCGGTGGAGACGATGCTCGGCAAGTTCCGCCAGGCCATCGCCAACCTGTCCGAGGCCGTCGTCGACATCATCCTGATCGGCATGAACGCGGGACTGAAGGCCAGCCACCTCGGCGTCAGCGGCCGTGCCTTCGTGGTGATCGCCAACGAGCTGCGCGCCACCGCGGATCACATCTCCGACGGCGCCGTGCTGCTGAAGCCGATCCTGGACAGCATCGAACACTCGACCGACGACCTCAAGCGCGCCAGCGACGACAGCGATCCGGCCCTGATGACCCATCTGGAGCCGACCATCCTGCACACCATCCACGAGATCGAATCCGGCAACGACAAGATCCGCGATCTGATGACGCGCCTTGCAGAGGGCGGCACGCAATTCGAAGGCCTGATGAGCCGCGCGCAGGCGATGCTGGCCGCGCTGGCCGAGAAATCGACCCGCTTGCCGCGCGTCGCCGACGATCTCGATGTCGTCGCCGGAGCGTCGTCGCGCCCGTCGCCGGCGCTGGAGCAGATCTTCGCCGACCTCTATGCGCAATACACCATGGTCAGCGAACGCGACGTTCACCAGGCATTCGCGCGTCGCGCCGGGCTTGCGGCGCCCTCCATCGTGCCGTCCCAGCAGACCCAGGACGACAGCGACGACGTGCTGTTCTTCTAGGGCGTGATGAATTTAGCTCGAGTCGGCTAGCCCAGAGGTAGACCCTCATCCTGAGGAGCATCGCGTAGCGATGCGTCTCGAAGGATGGCCCCGCGGCCCATGGTTCGAGACGCGCGCAAGAGCGCGCTCCTCACCATGAGGTTTTCATCGCTCACGGACGCAACAACGCCGGTCAAACTCAAGCCGATCCCGCTCAGGGCCCAATGGTCCCGGCCGGCACGTCATCCGGCCGCCGCCCGCCACTGCATCTCGATATAAAGCGGATCGTCATGGATCGGCACGAAGCCGAGCCGCGCGTAGAGCCGCATCGACGGGTCGTTGGTGGAGGCGACCTTGAGCCGCACCGGCAGCCCGTGGCAGCTCGCGTCTTCCATCAGCGCCCGCATCACCGCGCTGCCGAGGCCGCGGTTGCGCAGCTCCGGCACGATCGCCTGGTCGACGATATGCAGATGGTCGCCCGGCCGGTCGACGACGATCCGGCCGATCGGCTTGCGATCGAGTTCGATGATGTCGAAGCGCGCATGCGGAAAGTTGGCGCGATAGGTCACGGTCTGGGCCTGGAACTGCATCCGCATCAGTTGCGCGAAGCCGGCGGCATCGAGCGGGAGCAGCGCGAAATCCGCCGGACGTGAATTGCAGAACAGCGCAAAGCGAAAGGCCTCGTCCGCCGGCTGCTCGGGCCGCATCTGCAGCCGGCCCTCCGGCACGGCGATCTCGATGACGTCTTCCACGTGTTGAGACCTCCGCATTCTGTGATAGAATCATGGCAGGAAACCCGCGGGCCGTGCAAGATAAAGTTGAACGCGCGCCAACCAAGGATTGCCCATGACCGAGCCCGAGCCGCTCGCAGCCGATCATTTCCGCCCGCATCTGACGAGGCGCTTCCAGGTGCGCGGCGGCCGGCACGGCCTGACGCTGAAAGCCGTCGCCGTGCCGTCGCTGTCGGAGGAGCAGCGGCGGCTGTTCACGCGCGAACCGTTCAGCCTGATCTTCGAAGGGCCGGCGGGCGACGTGCTGCAGGAAGGGCAATATGCCTTCGATGTCGAAGGCGGCGCCGCGTTCGAATTCTACGTGATCCCGATCCACACGCTGTCGCGCGACCATCAGGACTATCAGGCGGTGTTCAATTGAACGCCGCGGCGGTCCCGGCGTCGTGAGCATGCCCGGCCCGCCCGCCGGCCGCCAGGCGTTCACGCCGGCGCAGGCGTTCGAGGCCGCCGTGGCAATGCATCGCGCCGGCCGGCTCGCCGAGGCCGCGCAGGTCTACCGCGCGATCCTGAAGCTGCAGCCCGATCATTTCGGCGCCACGCATTATCTCGGGCTGGCGTCGACCCAGCAGGGCCGCTTCGACGAGGCGCAGGCGCTGCTGCGCAAGGCGGTGGCGCTCGATCCGGATTCGTTCGAGGCCCGCACCAATCTCGGTGTCGCGCTCGCCGAGACGCGGCGCTTCGAGGAGGCGATGGCGGAATACCGCGCCGCGCTGGCGCTGGCGCCGGATTATCCGGAGGCGCGCAACAACCTCGGCATCGCGCTGCAGACGCTCGGCCGCCACGACGAGGCGGTGATTGAATTCGAGGCGGTGGTTGCGGTGCGTCCCGGCAGCGCCCTGCTGCACCACAATCTCGCCGGCGCGCTCGCGGCCCTCGGCCGCCACGACGCGGCGATCGCCGCCGCGCGTCAGGCCATAGCCCTCAATCCGCAACTGGCGGAATCCTTCAATCTGCTCGGGCGCTCGCTGGCGGCGACGGAACGTCTCGAGGAGGCGATCGAGCCCTATCGCCGGGCCATCGCCCTCAAACCGGATGATGCCGAGATCCACGGCAATCTCGCCGCGGCACTGCTTGGTTTCAAGCGCCACGAGGAAGCCATCGCGCAATTCGAACAGGCGCTGGCGCACGATGCCGGCCTCGCCGAGGCGCACAACGACATCGGCAATTGCCTGGTCGCGTTGCAGCGTCACGACGAGGCGGTGCATCGCTATCGCTTGGCGCTGGGGCTGCGGCCGGCCTTTGCCGACGCGCATGGCAATATCGCCAACGCCCTCGTCATCCTGAAGCGGCATGGCGAGGCGATCCCCCATTTCGAGGCGGCGCTGGCGCTGAAGCCGGAGAGCTTCGAGACGTTGATCGGGCTGGCCGCCGCGCAGTCCTACATCGACCGCCATGACGCGGCGATTGCCAATTACCGCCGGGCCGTCGCGCTGCGCCCCGATGAGGCCGAAGCGCACTGGCTGCTCGGCGGCGCGCTCGAGGCGGCCGGCCGCTCCGCCGAGGCCGTCGCCTGCCAGCGCCGCGCCCTGGAGATCGAACCCAGGCTGGCGGTGGCGCACAACGCGCTCGGCTTCTCGCTGATGGCGCTCGGCCGGCTCGACGAAGGCCGCCGCGCCATCGAGCGCGCCATCGAATTGGCGCCGATGACCGGCCAGTTTCATCGCAACCTGGCGATGTCCAAGCGGTTTTCGGCGCACGACCCGCAACTGGTGGCGATGGAAGCGCTGGCGCGCGATGCCGGCAGCTTGGGCGACGAGCAGCGCATGGAGCTGCATTTCGCGCTGGGCAAGGCCTATGCCGATTTGGGCCGCCAGCAGGACGCGTTGCGCCAGCTGGTCGCGGCCAATGCCATCAAGCGCGCCCGGATCAAATACGACGAGGCGCGGACGCTGGCCGATTTCGACCGCATCCGGAAGGTGATGACCCGCGAGCTGATGCGGGACCGGTCCGGCGGCGGCGCGCCCGGCGACGCGCCGGTTTTCATCCTCGGCATGCCGCGGTCGGGCACCACTTTGATCGAGCAGGTGCTGGCCAGTCATCCCGACGTGCACGGCGCCGGCGAACTCGAGGCGTTCAGCCAGCTGGTGGCGAGCTATTGCGGTCCGCCCGGCAAGCGCCTGCTGTACGCCGAGATCGTGCCCGGCATGACCGCGGCGGGGCAGGCCGAGCTCGGCGCCCGCTATCTGCAAGCCGTGCTGCCGCGGGCGCCCGACGCGCGGCGGATCACCGACAAGATGCCGGGCAATTTCCGCTTCGCCGGCCTGATCCACCTCGCGCTGCCCGGCGCGCGGATCATCCACGCCCGCCGCGATCCGCTGGCGACCTGCCTGTCGTGCTATGAGCGGAATTTCACCAAGGACCACCAGCCCTTTGCCTACGATCTCGCCGAGCTTGGCCGCTACTACCGCGCCTACGACGCGCTGATGGCGCACTGGCGCGACGTGCTGCCCGCCGGCACCATGATCGAGGTGCAGTATGAAGAGCTGGTGCAGGATTTCGAACCGCAGGCGCGCCGCATCCTGGCGCATTGCGGCCTCGACTGGGATCCGCGCTGTGCGGCCTTCCACCAGACCGAACGTCCGGTGCATACCGCGAGCGTGGCGCAAGTGCGCGAGCCGCTGTATCGCAGCTCGCTGGATCGCTGGCAGGCGGCGAAGCCGATGCTGCGGCCGCTGCTCGACGCGCTCGGTATGCCGGGGTGAGTCTCGCGCGCGCTACTGCGGCGATTTCGGCTGGAAGTTGATCTGGATGCTCTGGTACTTGTTTCCGAGCGGCGCCCAGTCGGGATACATGTCGAAGGCGTAGACCGGGCCGACGGTGCTGGTCTGGAACGAGAAGGTGTTGTTGCCGCGCCCCTGCGCGTTGGTCGTGATGTCGCCGAGCTGCGTCACGCATTTCAGGAACAGGTGATAGGTGGTGTTCGGCGCGACCTTGGTTAGGCGCACGTTGACCGTGGTGGTGCCGTCGGTGCGCTGCGTCACCTCGGCCTCGCCGCCGACGCTGGCCGGATCCGGCGGGTTCGGCACGGTGCTGTTGCTGCAATCGGAGAAATCCTGCTTCACCATCAAGGTGAGAAACCGTGTCCGGGCTTCGGCCACGCTGCAGCAGGCCACGGTCGTCGCGGCGAAGACGGCAAGGGCTGCGAGTGACCGGCGGATCGGGTGAGACATCGGCAGGCTCCGTGAGATGATGATGATCAGGTGCGGGACGGGAAAATCCCGGACAGGGCGATGCAGAAATTGAGCGTGAGATAGGGCTGCCGGTTTTCGTGAGGCTGGTTACTGCCGGTATTGCTGAGCGCGCCGGCATTGAAGGCGACCGTCGCGCCGCCGGGCGGCGCGTACAGGTTGACCGCCTGGCCGCCGCCGGTCCCGCCGGTCTGGCCCTGTCCCAGCGCGGTGGTGGGCACGCCGACCGGCACCGTGCCGGCCGTGTTGCTCGCCTTCATCCCATGGGTATGCTGCGGCATCTCGGCGGTGATCAGGGTATGGCCTTCCTCGCCGAACACCTGGCCGAGGCCGAAGCCGTTGCCCATGTGCATCGGCACCCGTCCCTGCAGGTTCGGCAGCGCATATGTCCTCACGCCGTCGCCGCCATAGGTGGTCCCGAGCAGCGAAAACAGCGCCTGGTTCTGGCTGATCCCCATGATCTGGCCATTGCATGGCACCCAGTTTCGCGGCGCGTAGTTGAACGCCATCATGCGGATTTCCGACAGATAAGGATCGGACATGTCATCGGCTCCCTTTACGTCAACGAAGCTTGCATCGACGGCGTTGCGGCGGCTCTAGCTGCGTGGCGGAAAAATGCCGCTCACGCAGATGCAGAAATTCAGCGTCAGCGTCGGCATCATGTTGTTGTGCGGCTGGCCGCTGCCGGCGAGGCCGACGGCTCCGGGCGCGAGGGTGATGGTGGGTGTCGCCTGGGCGTAGAGGTTGAGCGGGGTCTTGGTGCCGCCGTTCACCAATTGGCCCTGCGCATAGATCAGGCCCGAAGGGTTCGGCGCGGTGCCCGCCACGTTGGTGGCGTTGACCAGGTGATTGTGCTGCGGGCTTTCCGTATCCTGCAAGGTGAAGGTCTGGCCGCCGCCGAACTGCCCGATATCGTATTGTTGCAGCCCGAGGCCCTGGCCGGTGCAGACCGGAACGTTGCCCTCGAAGTCCGGCAGCGCGAAGTTGGTGGTGCCGTTGCCGCCGTAATAGGTGCCGATCACCGAGAACAGCGCCGCGTTCTGTTGAATCGGCATCACCTGGCCATTGCACATCTGCCAGTTGCGCGGCGCGAAGCCGAACGGAAAGATGCGGATCTCGGCGAGATACGGGTCGCTCATCTGCGCACTCCTGGCGTGACGATGGTCGGGCGATGCTGCTTGGTCGATACGGCGCGAGGAACTACGTGTGGAATACTGGCAAGGAATACTGCGACGAGGTGACGGTCAGGGGTGCGGCGGAAATTCGCCGCTCAGGGCGATGATGAAAGTCACGGCGAGATAAGGCTGGATGTTGTCGTGGGGCAGGCTCTGCCCGTCAGGGGCGATCGTGCCGGGATGCAGGTTTTCGCCCGCCGGTCCCGGGGCCGGCCCATAGACGTTGACCTGGCCGGCCACCGCGCTGGTCGCGGTGCCTGCCGGGATCGTGGCGCCCGAGGGCACCTGCACCGCGGTCCCTGTCCCGGCGTTCAGGCTGTGGCTGTGCGAGGGCAGGTTGGCGGTCAGCAGCGTGACATTCTCCATCCCGCCGGGCTCGCCCAACGCGTAGGTGCTGCCGCCGCTGTTTCCGACATGAAGCGGCACGCGGCTGCGCAGGTCGGGCAGCGCGAAAGTGTTGACGCCGTCGCCGCCATAGGTGGTGCCGAGCAGCGTGTAGAGCACCTCATTGTTGCTGATCGACATCAGCGTTCCGTCGCACAGATGCCAGTTTACCGGAGCGTAATTGCCGGCGAACATGCGGATCTCGCCGATAAACGGAGTGGTCATGTTTCCATTCCCCCTGCGGTCGAAGCGCAACCCGTGTGCGCGACCAGTATGCCCGTCATCCTGCCGGCTGCGCGCCGTCTTTGAGTCGTGTGCAAAGAAAGAGTCGTCTGTAAAGATTTGTCTGCGATGCGTCGGTCGTCTGCGATGCGTCGATATTGTTCGCGATCGTTGGTGGCGCGCGGAAAGTTCTTAACATCGATTGGTTGGGATAACAATCCCAAATAGCATCGAAAATAAGTTGCAATCGAAAAATCGGCGGGACCTGCGAGCGAACTAAGTTTGGCGGCGGACCGCTGGCGTCCGGGCTCCGACGATGGGGCAATATGACCGGGAATTTCCCGCGCCAGTGTGAAGTACTTCACGCAGCCCGGCGGGCGGTGGCGCTATTTACCATCAGACAACCAAGAATTGTACAACCTCTCGCTTTAATGGTATTTTAACTATCGGAGGCCTCCACGGCCGGCGCGCGTCGCACTCGTTTCGACCGCGCGGCTTGCATCAAGCCTTTCCGATGGAACGGAAGAACCAAAGTCCGAGAGGTTGCGCCGATCTCGCGCGGCAGCGGCCAGGGAGAGCTGAATGTCTGACATCGGGGCTGGCTGGTTCAATCGCAAGCGCGCGATCGCGTCGAGCTCGACCCGGATGCCGGCGCCGCGCCCCCGCCGCAGCGGCATCATGCTGCTCGAACCCCGCATGATGTACGACGCCGCGGCGGTGCCGACGGCGGCCGCGGCGACCCAGGCCGCCCATGACGCCGTCGCCGACCACGCCGCCGTGGCGGCGGCCGAAAAGTCCACCGCGGCGGTGACGACCAATTCCGGCGCCGCCGCCGCACCGGTCGCCAACGTTGCCAATGCGCCGGCCGCCTCGCCCAGCGTCGCGGCATACGGGGCGGACAGCAGGACCGAGGCGGCGTCGCGCGACGCCAGCCCGACATCGGATGCGGCTGCGGGCAGAATCCACGAAATCGTCTTCATCGATCAGCAGGCGCCGGACTACCAGATGCTCGCCAACGGCGTGAAGGCCGGCGTCACCGCGGTGATCCTCGATCCGACCAGGGACGGCCTGACCCAGATCGCCGAGTATCTGGCGGCGCATCCCAATCCCGACCTCACCACCATCGACATCGTCGCCCATGGCCAGGACGGCATGCTGTTCCTCGGCAATACCGTGCTCGCCAACGACACCGTCGGTCAATACACCGCCCAGCTCAAGACCATCGGCGCGGCGCTGAAGAACGGCGGCGACCTGATGCTGTATGGCTGCGACATCGGCGAGCATGCCGACGGTCTGATCCTGATCCAGCGGATCGTCGATCTCACCGGCGCCGACGTCGCGGGATCGACCGGCGCGGTCGGCGCCGCCGACCGCGGCGGCTCGTGGTCGCTCAACGTCACCGCCGGCGCCATCACGTCGGCCGCGCCGTTCACCGACGAGACGCTGTCGCATTACGAGGGCCTGCTCAACGCCCAGCTGTTCGGCATCGTCAACGACGGCGGGTCCGGCAACGGCATCGTGTACGCCACCGATCCCAACGGCACCACGCCCGGCGGCGCGACCGGCGCCACGATCCGGCCGATTTCTTTCGGCACCGGCGGCACGCCGCAGCAGATTCAGCTCGATGTCGCCGACGGTCTCTATTTCGTCATGATGCAGACCCGCAGCGGCTCGCCGGGCAGCTTCATCCTCGAGGGATCGCTGTCGCAGGTGCTCAGCGGCGCCACGCCGACCTTCACCACGCTTTATTCCGAGACCAACGCCGCCAACGACATCACCGGCTTCCAGGTCGACGTCGCCGACAACGTGATCTTCTTCACCCACCGCACCAACGCGTTCTCGGCGAGCTTCTCCAGCGAGTTCGAGTCGATCACCTTCAGCGGCGCGCACTTCTCCGGCACCCCCACCGTTCACAACATCTCCGGCTCGCTGGCCCATGCCGACCTGCGCGGCATGGTGCTCGATCCGGTGCACCAGGCCGCCTATTTCTACCAGTCCGCTTCCACCGAAGTGGTCGCCGGCTCCGGCGGTTTCACGCGTTTCGGCAATCCGGCCACCATCCATGGCGGCCTCGCCACCAAGCCGTCGCAGCAGCACATCGAGACCCACCTGACCCAGGACCAGCTGTTCAAGGCAAGCTGGTCCGGGACCAATGTCAGTCCGTCCGGCTTCACCCTGGCGGCGCTGCCGATCGCGGCGCAGGGCAATGCCACCACGCTTGGCGCCAACCAGTTCCCGACCTCGCTCGGCCGCATCGCCGATCTCGCCATCGATACCGTCAACCAGGTGCTGTATTTCGACTCGACCGCCCTGAACGGCAGTTCCGCCGGCATCTTCAAATACAACCTCACCGGCAACGCCACCGGCAGCTTCAGCACGGTCTGGACCCAGACCGCGGCCGTGCCGGGCCTGCTCGCCGATCTGATCATCGATACCCAGACCAACAAATATTACGTCTCGGTCAATGACGGCGTGGTGGTCGGCAAGAATGCCATCTATGACGGCTCGCTCACCGGCGGCGCCGCGCCCACGATGTTTACCGCCGTCAACAGCACGGATGCGCCGCGGCTCCCGGTCGGCCTCGCCATCGACGAGGCGCCGATCCTGACCTTGAGCAACAGCGGTACGCCGACCTACACCGAGCAGGGCACCGCCGCGGTGCCGCTGGCCGGCAGCCTGCATATCGGCGCGACGGATTCCGACACCACCAGGCTCGCCGGCGCCACCATCTCGGTGGGCGGTTTCGTCGCCGGCGACACGCTGGCCTTCAGCGGCGCGCTGCCGGCCGGCATCTCGGCGAGCTACAATGCGGCGACCGGCGTCATGACGCTGAGCGGCGCCGCCAATCTCGCGAGCTATGAGGCCGCCTTCGAACTGCTGACCTTTGCCAGCACCAGCGACAATCCGACCAATTACGGCGCAAGCACCTCGCGCACCCTCAGCTACACCGTCACCGACGGCCTCCTGACCAGCAACAGCGTCTCGACGTCGGTCACCGTCTCCGCCGTGAACGACGCGCCGGTGAACCACTTGCCCGGCCCGGTGACGGCGACCGAGGACGGCAGCCTGTCGATCACCGGCGTGTCGATCACCGACGCCGATTCCAATCCGGCCGTCGATGTGATCCAGGTGGTGCTGGCGGTGCAAAACGGCACCCTGACGCTGCTGACCGGGGTGAGCGGCGGGCTGACTAGCGCGCAGATCGCCGGCAACGGCAGCGCCACCGTCACCCTGACCGCGACGCAGAACCAGATCAACGCCACGCTGGCGGCCGTCAACGGCCTGAAATACCTCAACGACAGCAATTTCAACGGCACCGATACGCTGACCGTCACCACCGACGACCAGGGCCACACCGGCTCGCCCGGGGCGCAGCAGGCGCAAAATACCCTCACCATCACCATCAGCCCCGGCAACGACGCGCCGGACCTGACGCCGAACGCGCCGACCACCGTGAATTACATCACCAACTCGGCGGCGGTCGGCCTGCTGTCGACCGGTGCGGTCAGCGATCCCGACGGTCCGGCCAATTTCAGCGGCGGCAGCTTCAAGATCACCATCGATGCCGGCGGGCTCGCCGGCGACCAGATCGTGCTGCTGACGTCCTCGCGATTCACCGTCAGCGGCGGCACGCTGATGGACGGCGGCAACGCCGTCGGCAGCATCAGCGGGCTCGGCACCGCGACCATGACGGTCAGCGCGCTGACGTCCTTTGCGACGCCGGCCGAAGTCAACGCCTTGGTGGAGGCGTTCGGATTCCAGACCTCCGGCGGCGCCGGCGATCGGTCGCTGAAGCTCACCTTCAGCGACGGCGGCAATACCGGCGGCAGCAGCCCGGGCCTGTCCGACACCGTCACCCAGGTCGTGCACGTCAGCGTCGCCAATGTGGCGCCGGTGCTGACGCTCAACGTCACCTCGGTCGCGGCACCCGAGCAGACCGCGACGACGCTGGCCCCCACGCTGACGCTGACCGACGCCGACAGCGCGACGCTATCGTCGGCCACGGTGCAGATCACGACCGGCTACATCAGCGGCGAGGACGTGCTGGGCTTCACCAATACCAGCAAGATCCAGGGATCGTTCGACGCCGCCAGCGGCAAGCTCACGCTGACCAAG
>Ga0209758_1003581_pt1 | contig 13904 bp, 9 predicted proteins | sample AraplaMF_Col_mMF_FD_184258 | JGI IMG/M metagenome (GOLD analysis project Ga0209758, IMG submission 184258) | Arabidopsis root microbial communities from the University of North Carolina, USA - plate scrape MF_Col_mMF (SPAdes) (version 2) | ecosystem: Host-associated > Plants > Roots > Endosphere ... | reverse complement strand
GATTTCGTCGGCTCGGCCGAATCGGTCGAAGGCAAGCACGGCCTGCTCGCCGGCTACACTGACGCTCCGCATCCCGACAAGGCAGTCGCCGGGCTCGGCAACACGTATGAGACGATGAAGATCGGCGTGAAGCCATATCCGAGCTGCCGCTACACCCATGCCGCGATCGACGCGCTGATCGCGATGCGACGCGAGCACAATCTGACACCCGACCAGGTCAAGCGCGTCGAGATCGGCCTGCACCGTAACGGCATCACGCTGACCGGCGATGCCGCCACCAAGCGGCATCCCACCTCGATCGTCGGCGGCCAGTTCTCGATGTTCTTTACCGGCGCGCTCGCGCTCGACCAGGGCTCGTTCGGTTGGGACGATTACAACCGGCTTGGGGACGCCGCGATCGACGCGCTCGCCGACAAGTTCGACGTGGTGCAGGACGATCGCCTCGAGGTCGGCCGGACCCATCCGTTCGGCGCGCGCGTCAGCATCACCACCGATGACGGCGTGCATGAGCGGCTCTACGCCGATCCATCCGGAGAGCCCAATTCATTCCCAGACGCGCAGGCGATGCAGCAGAAGTTTCTGACGCTGGCCCGCCCGGTGCTGAACGCGCGCGCGGAGAAGTTTGCCGACGCCATCATGACGCTGGAGCGGTTCGATCGCGTGGCGAAGGCGACAGAATTGGGACGGTAGGGAATTCTCGCCGCGCACACGGTGCACCCTCGCCCCTTGCGGGAGAGGGTGGATGCGCCGCTTCTCTCAATCCACTCCCGCCATCTTTCCCTTCTCGCCCGTCGCCGCCACCACGTCGCGCACGAGATCGAACACGCCATCTGCTTCCGGCGGCCCGTTCGGCGAGCGGCCCATTCGCACGATGACAAGCCTCTCCGACGGGATCACGATCGTGTACTGCCCGATCGTGCCCTTGGCGAAGAAGGCATCGCGCGGCCAACCGTGCTTGATGCGGAGGGTCGCGCCAAAACTGTCGCCCTGGTTGGTCCAGAAACCGGCGCCGATGCCGACCCAGGCGTTCGGCGTCGCCGTTGCCGAGTAGTTCACCCAGCCTTCGGGGAGAAGGCGCTTGCCGCCGGCGACGCCGTCGTCGAGATAGAGCTGGCCGAACCGCGCCCAGTCGCGCGCCGATGCGAGCATCTCGCTGGAGCCTTCGATGGTGCCGGCGCCGTCGAGCTGCAGCGTGACATGGCGCATGCCGAGCGGGGCGAACAGTTCGCGGCGCGCGAAGCGCAGCGCATCCGCAGGATGGCCGCCCGCGGCGTTGCGGATCAGATGCGCGAGCAGGATGGTGTTGCCGTCGTGGTAGTTCCAGACCGTGCCGGGCGCGGTGGAAAGCGGCATGCTCGCTGCATAGGCCGCCATGTCGCCTTCGACGAATTTCATGCGATTGACCGGCTCGAAGGCGGAGCCGAGCGAGGCCTGCAACGAGCTGCCAAGCGCGAGCCCGGCGGTATGGCGCAGCAATTGATCGACGGTGATGGCGTGGCGCGGATCATTCTGATCCTGCCAGGCCGCGACCGGCGCAGGCCCGTCGAGCCTGAGCTTGCCCTGGCGCACGAGAATGCCCGCCAGTGCCGAGATCACGGATTTCGTCATGGAGAAGCCGAGCAGCGGCGTCTCGGGTCCGATCCCGTCGGCATAGCGCTCGGCGATGATGCGGCCTGATTTCATGACCACGATCGCGCGGGTGCGGCGATGGGGCGGTTGCGCAGGTTCGGTGAAAGCGCGGTCGAGCGCGGCCGACAGCGCCTCGCTTTGAGGCGGCACAATCGAAGGGCCGGCGATCTCGGGGAGCAACGCCGGCTGTTTGTCGTCCGGCGGCAGTGCGACGTCGGCGATATCGGCGCCATGATCGAGCGTGCAGCCGAGCCCCTCACGATAGACGGCATGGCTGCGGCCGAGGCCTAGCAGCGTCACCGTGACATCCTTGCGGACGCGGTCGACCTGAAAGTCCATCGCCCAGGTGAGCAGACCGGTGCCCGGCATCGCATCGGTGGTCTCGGCGAGGTTACGCCTGACATCGAGGCCCGAGACGAAGGTTTCCGAGCAGAGGATATCGGCTATGAAGCCGGTGGCGACCTTGGGTACGTCGCGGGCCCGCGCCGCGCCGAGCGCGAGGCCTGCACAGGCAATGGTGGTGGCGAGGAGGATGATCTTGCGGCGGCGAGTCACGGGCTTTCTCCGGCTTCGGGGCGAGTGCCGGACAGGAAGCCGGAGCGCCGCGATACGCGCTCGCCGGATTTGAAAAACGACCCTACCGAAACTGACCGGAGCTAGCCGATTCTGGAATTACTGCGTGATTTCAAATGGATAAATATCAGACCGCTTCCGCCTTGAGCCGTCGATACTCCGTCGGCGTCACGCCCGTGACCGCCTTGAAGGCGCGATTGAAGGGGCCCAGCGATTGGAAGCCGGCGTCCATCGCGATGGTGATGACGGGAACCTCGGCCTGGGCGGGATCGGCCAGCGCGGCCTTGGCCTCCTCGATCCGGTGGTTGTTCAGGAAGACGTTGAAGTTGCGATAGCCGAGCCGCTGATTGATCAGCCGGCGCAGCCGGTATTCGGGGATCTTGAGCCGGCCTGCCAGCACGCCGATGGTGATATTCTCCTGCCGGTAGATCCGCTCGTCCGCCATCAACCGCATCAGGGCATCGACGAGTTTCTGGTCGGCAGCGTCATCGGCCGCAGGCTGACTGAAAACAATCGGCAGTGCGGGCTCCGCCGCCGCCGGAAACAGATCCGCCCCGTCAACGCGCATCATGGCAAAGACGATCGCTGCGACGGTGCAGGCGAGCACGCCAGCGTTGATGGTTTCGGCGACATCGCCGACGTGGTAGCCGGCGACGGCGATCTGGAGCACCGCGCTCAGCCCGCCATAGAGCGCGGTTGCGCAGACGATGAAGACGCGCACGCGACGGCGGCGCTCGACCAGGTCGGCCGGCCACGAGGCAATCATCTGCCCGACCGCGAGCGCGATGAAACCGAGCACGATCAGATTGACCACCGTCACCGAGAACCGCACATGGCCGCTGGGTGCAATCCAGACGCAGCCTGCGAAGCTGAAGGCCGTCACCAGCGCCCAGACCCATCCGTGCCACCAGCGGAGGTGAAACTCGTCGTCGAACAGCGCGCGGGTGAACAGCCAGAACACCACGATGGTGCCCGTGGACAACGCGATCAGCGGTGCATGCCAGAGCGGGATCCGTGACGTGACATCCATCGAGTAGCTCACAGCATGCGCGACCGAGCCCAGCGCGAAGGCGGCGCCGAGGCGAGCTGTGAGCACCTTGGGAAAGTTCTGCAACAGAGACGCCGCCAGCACCAGCAGCAGCGCCACGGCCCCGGCGCGAAAGGCGAGCTCTGTTGCGGCAAGGGTCATCGGGTGATCCGATCGGTCGCGGTTGACATCAGTCGAACATCCTTCGTCGGGCGGCGCTTTTCAAGATGGATCACATCAGAGAAACCATCACCCGTCCCTGTTTCCGGATTAGGTATCGCCGATATCGCGTGATGACGGCAAATAGACCGTCGCGGCGATGCGGAGGCGTCGCGACGGGGTCGTCAAATCCTGTTAAGGTCGCCGCAATAAAAGAAGGAGTCCACCATGAGCTGGCAGCCCTCCAACGATCCCGTGCTCGGCGATCCCATGTCCTGCGACGCGCTCGATCTCGTCATCGTGCCGCGCACGCGCGACCTCGGTGATGGATTCGCGGTGCGCCGCGCCCTGCCGCATGGCAAGCGGCAGATGGTCGGGCCCTTCATTTTCTTCGATCATTTCGGGCCGGTGCAGTTCGTCTCCGGCAAGGGCATGGACGTGCGGCCGCATCCGCATATCGGGCTTGCCACCGTCACCTATCTGTTCGACGGCGCGATCATGCATCGCGACAGCGAGGGCAACATCCAGGAGATCCAGCCCGGCGCGATGAACCTGATGACCGCGGGGCGCGGCATCGCCCATTCCGAGCGCACGCCGGACGTGCAGCGCGCCTCGGGGCAGAAGATGCTGGGCCTGCAAAGCTGGATCGCACTGCCGGCCGGATCGGAAGAGATCGCGCCGTCGTTCCAGCATTATGGCGCCGCCGACCTGCCTGTCATCTCCGAACGCGACTTCACCGCGAAGGTGATCGCAGGCTCGGCCTTCGGCCTTACCTCGCCGGTGTCCATGGTCTCGCCTTGGTTCTATACCGAGGTCACGGCGGCCGCGGGCGCGACCGTGCCGCTCGATCCTGACCACGAGGAGCGCGCGATCTACGTTGTCGACGGCGAGGTCGAGATTGCGAACGAGCGCTACGAGGGGCCGCGGCTGCTGATCTTCCGGCCCGGCGATCGCATCACCGTGAAGGCCGTGAGGCCGACGCGGATGATGTTTCTCGGTGGCGATGCGCTGGAGGGCCCCCGCCACATCTGGTGGAATTTCGTCTCCTCCAGCAAGGAGCGGATCGAGCAGGCCAAGCAGGACTGGAAAACCGGCCGCTTCGCCGCGGTTCCGCAGGAACATGAGTTCATTCCGCTGCCGGAATAGGCTAATCTCGGTTCCGGCCGCTCTGTCCGGTGCGGCCGGATTTTTGCCCGAAGGCCCTGCCTTGCGAAAGCTTTGCCGATGACCACCATGCTCTCCAGCGACCTGCCCCTGCCCAAGATCGGCCGCGGCAAGGTGCGCGACATCTACGCCGTCGACGACGACCGCCTGCTGCTCGTCACCACCGACCGCATCAGCGCCTTCGACGTCGTGATGGGCGAGACCATTCCGATGAAGGGCGCGGTGCTGACCCAGATCAGCGCGTTCTGGTTCAACGAGCTCGAAGGCGTGGTGCCGCACCACATGATCAGCGCCGACACCGACGAGATCATCGCGGCCGTACCGGCCTTGAAGCCGCACCGCGCCGAAATCCTGGGACGTGCCATGCTCTGCCGCCGCACCACCGTGTTCCCGATCGAATGCGTGATCCGCGGCTATCTCTCGGGCTCGGCGTGGAAAGAATACGCCGCTAGCGGCACGCTCGCCGGCGAGAAGCTGAAGGCAGGTCTGGTCGAAAGCGAGAAGCTCGATCCTTCGATCTTCAGCCCAGCCACCAAGGCCGAGACCGGTCATGACGAAAACATCACTATCGCAAAGATGCGTGAGGTCGTCGGCGACGAGACCGCCTACACGCTCGAGAGCATGACGCGCGCGATCTACACCCTCGGCGAGGAGCTCGCCCGCGAGCAGGGCATCATCATCGCCGACACCAAGTTCGAGTTCGGCCGCGACAAAGACGGCCGCATCATCCTGATCGACGAGGTGATGACGCCGGATTCGTCGCGCTTCTGGGCCGTCGACGCCTACAAGCCCGGCCAGCCGCAGGCGAGCTTCGACAAGCAGCCGCTGCGCGATTATCTCGACGTCGAGCGCCGCGCCGGCCGCTGGAACGGCGACGCCCCGCCGCCTCCGCTGCCCGCGAGCGTGGTTGAGGCCACCAGCAAGCGATATCTGGAAGCGTACCGGCGCGTGACCGGGACTGAGCTAAAGATCTAGGCCCGGCAGCCGTCGCACACTCCGTCATTGCGAGCAATCCAGGGTCCCTCCGCGGATGCATTTCTGGATTGCTTCGCTGCGCTCGCAATGACGGGGAGAAACCGAGTGCTTCCGTCTTTTCTCTCAACCATATGGTTGAGCATTCACACGTCGTGAATGCGGGTCTTCGCCGCAGAACTGTCGGATATTTCATTATTCCAAGAATCCTGTTGCGCTAAGCCTGTAGTCGTCTACGTCTCGGAGAGGAATTTTCAGGAGCGAGCGCAACGGCGTGACCGATCCAGCAATTGTTCTCAGTCCGGCTCCCCGATTCAATCCGGCCCTCAAGCGTGCGCTGAATGACATATTGGGCGGAGGTGCCGCCAGTGTCCTGACGGTCACCTTCGGACTGTCCTATTCGCTGCTGATCTTCGCCGGACCGCTTTCGCCCTATCTGTCCTACGGGATCACGGCGACCTTCGTCAGCTCCGCGGTCCTTGCGATCGTCATCGGGCTTGGCAGCTCCCTTCCCTTTGCCATTGCCGCCCCCGACAGCTCGACCGCCGCGGTGACCGGAATTCTGGCGGCCTCGGTGGTCGAGCGCATCGAGACGGCGAACCTGCAGGCGTCGCTGCTCTCGCCGATCCTGATCACGCTCGGCCTGTCGACGGTGCTGACAGGATTGGTGCTGTGCGGGCTGGGCTTGACGCGGCTCGGCCGCGCCATCCGCTACGTGCCCTATCCCGTTGTCGGCGGCTTCCTCGGTGCCACCGGACTTCTCATCGCCCTCGGCGCGATCCGGGTGATCACCAATCACCCGTTGCAATTCGCGACGCTGCCTCGCTTCGCCGACCATACCATCTTGCTGGAGCTCGGGGCTGCCTGCGCGATGGCGCTGGTGCTGTATCTCACCTGGCATCGCTCGCGCAGCCCGTTCGGACTGCCGATCATCCTGGTCGGTGGTGTGCTCGCGGCGCATCTGGCATTCTGGATCACCGGTGTTTCGTTCGACGACGCACGCGCCCTGGGCTGGACATTTCAGCCTCCGCCGCAAGCGACCTTCATGCTGCCCTGGCACACCGACGATCTCGCCCGCTATCCCTGGTTTGCCATACCGGACCTGATCGGCAACGTCGTCGCCGTCATCTTCGTCACGGCCGCCAGCACGCTGTTCAACACCACCGGCATCGAGGTGGCCACGCATCGCGAGGCCAATCTGGAGCGCGAGCTGAACGTCACCGGCGCCGCCAATATCCTGACCGGCCTGCTGGGCGGCTACCCCGGCTGCAGCTCGATCAGCCGGTCGCTCCTCAACTACAGCAGCGGCGGGCGGGGACGCCTGTCTGGCCTCACGGTCGCGGCGCTGTCGCTGCTGATGCTCGCGGTCGCGCCCGAGCTGCTCGGCTTCATCCCGAAATTCGTTCTTGGCGGCCTGCTCCTCTATCTCGGCGCCGACCAACTCCACAAATGGATCATCGAATCGCGAAAGCGGCTCTCGAAGCTCGAATATCTCTCGCTGATCGCGATCATCGCCATCATCGTGATCTGGGGCTTCGTGCCGGGCATCCTGATCGGCGTCGTCATCGGCTGCGCGACGTTTGCGTTCAGCGCCGCGCGCGTGGAGTCGATCAAGTACAGTTTCGACGGCTCGGAATACCGTTCCTCGCTCGACCGCTCGCGCGACGACCAGGACGTGCTGCTCGCGCATGGCGGCAAGATCCGGGGCCTCAATCTGCAGAGCTATCTGTTCTTCGGGTCTGCCAACCGGCTTTACCAGCACGTCAAGCGGCTGCTGCAGGAACATCCGGAGTGCCGCTATCTGCTGTTCGACTTCAAGCTCGTCACCGGCGTCGACTCGTCGGCGGCCTACAGCTTTGCGCAGATCAAGCGCAGCGCGCATGACCTCGGCGTCGAGCTGATCCTGGTGCATCTGTCGGCCATTGCCGAGAAGGTGCTGCGTTCCAGCGACTTCGTCGGCGAAGGCGTCACCATTGTTCCCGAGCTCGACCGTGCGCTGGAGTGGTGCGAGAACGAGCTGATCGCGCAGCATCAGGAACTGGCTCGGGAGGAGGCGAACCTGCGTGACTGGTTCACGGCGATTCTGGGCAGCGAGGACGATGCCGACGAGCTGATCCGCCGCTGCCAGCGCCTCGAGGTCGAAGCCGGCGATGTCATCGTGCAGGCCGGCGCCCCCGCCGATTCCATGCATTTCATTCTCGATGGACGCGTCGGCATCATGGTGCCCGCCGACGACAACCGCACCACGCGCGTACGCAGCTTGGGGCGCTACACCACGATCGGCGAGATGGGCCTGGTCTCGAACACGCCGCGCAGCGCGACGATCCAGGCCGAGGTCGACAGCGTGCTCTACGTGCTCAACACGCACCAGTTTGATGCGATCAAGGCCGAAGATCCCGCGCTCAGCCACAAGCTGCTGACCTACTTCGTGTCGGTCATGGCCGAGCGCCTGACATTCGCGAACCGGACGATCGCGGTGTTGCGGCGGTGATCAAGCTACCTGCTTTCTGAAGACCACGGAAAGCTGACGTACTGGTCGCGCGTGTCGTAGCAGATGTTTCCGTACATCTTGAGGTAAGCATCCCGACGCGCGGAATCATGGAACACGGCCGCGGGATTCGCCAAGTCCGCTTCATATTGGCGCATATTACTTGCGGTCAGCGCGCTGGGAAGAATGTCCATCGCTTGCGGAATGCTCTTGCCGTCCAACCAGTCGGCCGCGTGCTGGCCCATGGCGTAGCCGAACACCGAGGATGCAAGACTGATGCTGATCTTGTAAGGGCCGCCCTTCTTGATTTCAGTGACGGCTTCGACCTCGCCATCGATACCGCCGAAGAACTGATCCGGCCTTTCCTTGCCAGCCTCCCTGACTGCCTGCAGAGCCCCAAGGACGACCGTATCGGCGCCCAGCACAACATCCACGTCGGGATGTGCCAGTAAAATCGTTTGCATCATTTTATACCCGCCCTCCTTATTCACCGTCGGAGGGGAAATGTCCGCAACGACATCGGCGCCGGGAATGTCCTTCAACACATCGCGCATCGCCGCAAAGCGCGGGGCCAGAAACTGCAGGCTGTCATGGGTCAGGATCACAACGTTAGCCTTGCCGCCAAGCTTGCCCCGAATGTAATTGCCCGCAGCATCGCCCAGCACCTTGCCCGTGAGATATTGGGGCGCATTCAAAAGGGACGTCGCCGGCGGCGGCACGACAGCGCCGACATAGGCGCCTTGCCAGATCATCCTCCGCAAGGCCGGCGCCAACGCAGCGGGATCGACGGGCGCGACAACAAGTCCTCCGGTTCGCGCGTCCCGGAAGCCGTCGACCTGTTCGATCATCTTCTCCGCGCTGTTGTCGGCGACCGAAGCGGAGAAGCTCAGGCCGCGGTCCTTCGCAGCCATCGCGACGCCTCTCGCAATGCCTTTGACGAATTCGCGGTCATTGTCCTGCGCGAAGGCGAGAGACTTGTTCAGTGACGGAGGAGGATTGCAACCAGCGGCGTTTCGATCGAATGGGCCAAAAACGCGGGGGATCGTGATCCCGGCCGGTCCGTCCTCCGCGCATGCGCCCGCATGACAGGCAATAGTCGTGCAGACAACGAAGGCCGCAGGCCAATTCCGTCTGTCAGATTTCATGCGGACACACTATCGGGCACGGAGGGAAAAACCAGTTTGCGCGGCAAGACTATCCGGAAAGTCGTGCCTCGATCCAGTTCGGAAGTCGCAGTGATGTCACCCCCAAGGTTTCTCAGAACCGTTTTCGCATAAGCGAGCCCGACCCCCTCGCCGGTCTGGTCCAGCTTGCCGACCCTGCGGAACAGCTCGAAAATCCGCCCTACATCGTGCGGAGCTATGCCGCGGCCATTATCGGCAACCTCGATCGCGATCCGATCGCCGGGCAGCGTGGTGCTGCTGACCTTGAGCTGGAGCGGCCGCTCCTTCGCGCGATATTTGACCGCGTTGTCGAAGAGATTGCCGATCACCTGCTCTAGCGAAAGCCGGTCGGTCACGATCGACTTGACCTGAAACTGCGTATCGATCTTGCCGCCTGCCGCCGAAATCTGGTGCTGGATCGCGGAGGCGCTCGAGACAATGGTCCGCTCGAGGTCGACGGTCTCCGGCGTTGGATCGCGGCGCCCGTCCCGCGACAGCAGGAGCACCGCGTTCAGGAGTGTCTCCATCTTGGACGCCGACGTGCGGATGTAGCCAATGGCTTCGGGCATCTCCTCATTGGTGATCTTCCGTGCATGCTGCAGATCCAGGTCGGCCACCCCAACGCTCGGCTGCTCCAGGTATTGCGCGAGATCCTTCGCGCCCTCTGCAAGCTCTTCAGAAAATCCCACAATGCTGATCAAAGGAGCGCGGATATCGTGCGACACGAGATGTGTGAAGCGCTGCATCTCCTCGTTGGCCCTCGCAAGAGCTTCCGTACGGTGCTTGACCCGATCCTCCAGGGACACGTTGAGCGCCGCAACCTCGTCGCGCGCTTGCGTCAATTCCCGGGTGTAACGCAGAAGCGTTACGGTCACGGCGCCGACGACCAGCACAATCAGGACCGACGCCGCGATTGACGCGTACCGCAAATTCGTCGCGTTCACCCTTTGCTGCACGACGCCCGAGGTGAGACGATTGTCCATGGTTCGAACGATGCCCGAGACGAACAGGTTCAACTCGTCCATCAGCGCCTTGCCGCGATTGGTGTTGGTGATGGCGAGGGCCTGGTCGTCCTTTCGGTCGTTCTTCAGCGCGATGGTCTGGTCCATCTCGGCGAATTTATCGGCGGTGAGGACATCAAGCCGCTTCAACACCGCGGCGAATTGCGGGTCATCACCGAGATTTCGCTTAAGGCTATCGAGCTGCCGGTTGGCCGACGTCTTTGCGGCGCCGTAGGGAGAAAGATAGATCTGGTTGCCGGTCAGCAGCAAGCCGCGCTGGCTCGCTTCCGCCGACTGGACCGCGCTGCGAAGCTCGACCGCTGCGACACGGACATCACGCAACCTGACCACTTCATCGAAATGTTCGTTGGCGCGATCGCCGAGCCACACGGTCATGGCGACAACCGCGAGCAGCGCGGCGAGGCCCACGACGAGCAGAACCAGCGAGATCGGCACGATGAGACGCTTCGCAATATACATGTCGTGTCAATCCAGCCCGGATGCCGGCAAATTCAATAGGATTACAAGACCTTAAGGACGAAATAACATCAAGGCCCAAGCGCCGGGTTCCATCCGGAAGTCGGAGCCTGCAGCGCGAACGCCGGGTGCAAACGCACCAGCGCCCCGGCCGGATGACGGCCAGGGCGCTGCGATCGGACTTGCACGGTTGTCGGACGAACGTCAGGAATGTCCCGACAGGGAGGCTACACCCCCGCCATCATCACGTATTTGATCTCGACATATTCTTCCATGCCGTGACGCGAGCCTTCGCGGCCGAGGCCGCTTTCCTTGACGCCGCCGAAGGGTGCGACTTCGGTCGTGATCAGGCCGGTGTTGACGCCGACCATGCCGGATTCCAGTGCCTCGGCGACGCGCCAGACGCGGCCGAGATCGCGGGAGTAGAAGTAGGAGGCCAGACCAAATGGCGAGGCGTTGCACATCGCGACGACATCGGCCTCGTCCTTGAAGCGGATGACGGGCGCGAGCGGGCCAAAGGTTTCTTCCTGCGCGACCAGCGAGTCCGGCTTGACGTCGGCGAGCACGGTCGGCTCGAAGAACGAGCGTCCGAGCTCGCTGCGCTTGCCGCCGGTGACGATCTTGGCGCCGCGCTTCACGGCGTCGGCGATGTGGCGCTCGACCTTGTCGACCGCCTTCAGGTTGATCAGCGGCCCCTGCGTGACGCCGCTTTCGGTGCCGTCGCCGATCTTCATCGCCGCGACCTTGGCCGAGAGCTTCTTCACGAACTCGTCGTAGATCTTGTCCTGGGCGTAGATGCGATTGGCGCAGACGCAGGTCTGGCCCATGTTGCGATATTTCGAGACCATCGCGCCCTCGACCGCGGCATCGATGTCGGCATCGTCGAACACCACGAACGGCGCGTTGCCGCCGAGCTCGAGACCGAGCCGCTTCACGCCGACGGAGGCCTGCTGGTAGAGGATCTTGCCAACCGCGGTCGAGCCGGTGAAGCCGACGAAGCGCACCGCCGGATGCTCGCACAGCACCTTGCCGATCGGCGGCGCGTCGCCGGTGACGATGTTGAGAACGCCCTTGGGGATGCCGGCCTTCTCGGCCAGCACGGCGAGTGCCAGCGCCGACAGCGGCGTCTCGTTGGCGGGCTTCAGCACCACGGTGCAACCGGCGGCAAGGGCCGGCGACACCTTCCGCGTGATCATCGAGTTCGGGAAATTCCACGGCGTGATCGCACCGCAGACACCGATAGGCTGCTTGATCGCGAGCAGCCGCGCATCGGGCCGCTGCGTCGGGATGGTCTCGCCATAGACGCGGCGGGCTTCCTCGGCGAAGAACTCGATATAGGCGGCGCCGATATCGACTTCGCCGAGAGCTTCCGAGAGCGGCTTGCCCTGCTCGGAGGTGAGGATCAGCGCGAGGTCCTCGCGATTGGCGATGATCAGCTCGAACCATTTGCGCAGTATATTGGAGCGCTGCTTGGCGGTGTGCTTGGCCCAGGCCGGAAAGGCGCGCTGGGCGGCTTCGACCGCCTTGGTCGTTTCGTCCGCACCGAGCTGCGGGACCTTGGCGAGCTCGACGCCGGTCGCGGGATTGTTGACGGCAAAGACCGGCGTGCCGACCCAGGCGCCGTCGATGTAGCAGGCCTCCTTGAGCAGCGAAGGATCCTTCAGCCGGTCGCGCAGGGTGGCGGTGGCTTGCGGGGCGCGTGCGGCGGCGGTCGGTGTCATGGCGTTACTCCCTAGGGCGATCGGATCGGCCCGGAATATAGGGGCAGACGGTGCGCAATGCACCGTCCCGCGACGCACATCTGATGGGAGTTAAAGCGAGAGCGGAAGGGTTACGCCGCACCGCTCATATAGGTCTCGCGCCGGCCGATCATGCGCTCGGCGGCCGCCTTGGCGCCGGCCTTCGAGGAGGTCGCGCACGTCCGGTATTCGAGATCGGGCGCGTCGGAGGCGTCGCGGCGGCCGAACCAGGATTTGGAGCCGACCGGCAGCAACGCCAGCGCTTGCGCCAGATTGTCGACCGCGCCGAACGAATAGAGCGCGCCGGTGCCGGCGATCCGGACCTCGTAAATGCCGGGTGAGATCGGCGCTTCGAGGTTCTCGCCCCGTCCGGGACGGGGATAGCGCTTCCATTCGCTCCAGGTCGAAATCATCTGAGTCCCCTCGCGGCCGATCGGAAGCCGCCAAATTTGTATCAAGTCCTAGCGTCAGCCGCCCATTGGGCCAGAGGTCAAACGCCGCAACGCACAAAATGTTTCAAGTAATTCAAACGCTCGAAACATATCGCCCAGGCCCATCCGAGGTCACGGTGAAGTGCGTCCATCCACCGCACATTGCGATGGCGGGTTGCAATCGTGTCGTCCTGCCTGGAGAGCGGACCGTCAAGTCACGACATCGCGACCGAAGCGCGCAGGTAACCGCCCTTGCCGCACAGCGCATGCGGGAGGACAATTGGTTACTTCCAACAATAATCAAACCGGAGGAAACGCGTATGCAAAGCCAAGCCGAGATCGACGAGATTCTGCGCCAGAAGAGCGACGCCAAGGAGATTCCCGGCGTCGTCGCCATCGCCGCGAGCGGTAACGACGTGCTCTATCAGGGCGCCTTCGGCAAGCGCGATCTGTCCAAGCCCGATGCGATGACGGCGGATAGCGTGTTCTGGATCGCCTCGATGACGAAGGCGGTGACATCGGCGGGCGCGATGCAGCTGGTCGAGCAGGGCAAGTTGTCGCTGGATGCGCCGATCGGCGAGGTGTTGCCCGATCTCGCCAAGCCGCAGGTGCTCGAAGGCTTCGATTCCAGCGGTGAGCCGAGGCTGCGACCGGCGAAGGGACCGATCACGCTGCGCCAGCTCATGACCCACACCGCCGGCTTCGCCTACAACATGTGGAACGGCGATCTTGCGATCCATCTGGAAAAGACGGGCACCCCCGCCATCACCACCTGCCAGAACGCGGCGCTGAAGACGCCTGTCATGACCGATCCCGGCACACGCTGGGAATACGGCACCAACATCGATTTCGTCGGCAAGGCCGTGGAAGCCGTCAGCGGCAAGCGGCTGGATGCCTATTTGCGCGACAACCTTTTTGCTCCACTCGGAATGTCCGACACCGGCTTCAAGATCACCGACACGATGCGCAAGCGCCTGGTCGGCATGCATGCGCGCGGCGAGGACGGACAGCTCGCCGCGATCCCGTTCGAACTCGAGCAGGAGCCGGAATTCCACATGGGTGGCGGCGGCCTCTATGCGAC